>DHCMC07803__coassemble_531_pt1 | contig 82216 bp, 70 predicted proteins | sample DHCMC07803__metabat2_low_PE_050 | metagenome-assembled genome bin DHCMC07803
CCGGAGGGCGGGCCTATGGGGCTGTCGGAAAGTGCGCAAGAATCTTGACAGTACCATGGCGATTTCTTTCTTTTAGCAAGGGGTGGACCGCTGCAAAAGAAAGAGAGCGTCTTGCCGCATTGGAATGCTCGGACCATTGATGGCTTTTCATGCGGTTGCGGTGAGCGGGGTTGCGGCGCACGATTTGGCGCGGCGCGTGCCGCGTGAGCAGTACCTTACAAAACTGCAACGCAAGCGTAAGCCAAATCGATGGCAGCTCCTAGAGGCTCCTGCGAGGATAGAGTCGCGGGGTGGTTGCTTCGGCGCGCTCTTCCAGGTGCCGATGCGGAGCCGCCCCAGAAGCACATGCGACCTGATACGCTGAACGGTACAGAAGAAGGGACCTTGCAATGACTCCTAGCATACCCAATTCGCAGCATATGGCCTTTGGCGGAGCCTCGGCGGCGCGTGCTGCCGCAGGGGTTCCGGCGCATGCTGCCGCACCGGCGAGCGCGATGGCGACGCCTGTTGCATCGGCTGCGTCGCCCGTGCTCGATGTGCGACATGTCGAAAAGGTATACGGTAGCCGCAACAACGTGACGCATGCCCTGCGCGACGTCTCGTTCGAGGTTGCAGCTGGAGAGTTCGTTGGCATCATGGGTGCCTCGGGCTCCGGCAAGTCGACGCTGCTCAACTGCGTCTCAACTATTGATGCGGTTACAAGCGGCAGCGTGCTGGTGAACGGCGAGGACATCACGCGGATGAAGTCCCAGAAGCTCACGCGCTTCCGTCGCGAGCAGCTCGGCTTCATCTTCCAGGATTCCAACCTGCTCGATACGCTTACCGCTCGCGAGAACATCGCGTTGCCGCTTACCATCAGCCGCGTGGCACCCAAGGAGGTCCTGCGCCGGGTGGACGAGGTCGCCGGCCGATTGGGTATTCGCGATACGCTCGTCAAGTACCCCTATCAGCTCTCCGGTGGCCAGCAGCAGCGCGTCGCGGCTGCCCGCGCGCTCGTGACCGATCCCGCCATCATCATGGCGGATGAGCCAACCGGCGCCCTCGATTCCAAGAACGCACGCCTGCTGCTCGAGAGCTTCGAGACCATGAACAAGAACCTCAAGGCAACCGTGCTCATGGTCACGCACGACAGCTTCGCCGCAAGCTATACGCATCGCGTGCTCTTCATCCGCGACGGACGCATCTTCACCGAGTTGCGCCGTGGCGGTTCGACGCGCCAGGAGTTCTTCGATCGCATCATGGAGGTCGTTGCCATGATGGGTGGGGAGGGTTCCGATGCTCTGTAAGATCGCGCTGGGCAACGTGCGTCGCGCAGGCAAGGACTACCTGGTCTACCTGCTCACGCTTACGCTTGCCGTTACGGTGTTCTACGCGTTCAACACCATCTCGGTCCAGGTTGACATCGCAGGCGTCACCGAACAGAACGCCGGAATGGGCGAGACGCTTGGCGGAATCATAGGCGGCCTCACGGTGTTTCTGGGTTTCGTGATGGGCTTTTTGATGGTGTATGCGAACAACTTCATCATGAAGCGGCGCAAGAAGGAATTCGGCTTGTACCAGGTATTTGGCATGAGCCGCTGGCAGGTGGCGCGCATCATGGCGATGGAGACGCTTTTCGTGTCTCTTGCCGCATTGGTGCTGGGCGTCGCCTGCGGCTTGGGGCTGTCGTGGCTCATGGTGTTCTTCACCGCGAGCACCTTCAAAACGCAGATCGCGGACTTCCACTTCTTCTTCTCGATCTCGGCGTTCATGCTCACCGTCGGCTGCCTGGTGGCGATCTTTCTGGTGACGCTCGTTTTCAACCTGCGTGTGGTCGCACGGGCGAGGATCATCGACCTCATGAGCGCGAGCCGCAGGAACGAAGCCATCCGCGTGCGGAACCCATGGCTGTCTGCCCTTGTGTTCGTGGTGGGTGCGGTGGCGATCGCGGTCGCCTATGTGCGCTTGCTTCACGACGGCTTGCCTTACGACGGTTCGCCGGAGGGCATGCAGGCGTTTCTCGTCACAACCATCACCGTTGTGGCAGGTACGATCCTGTTCTTCTTCGGACTCTCGGGCTTTCTGCTCAAGGTGCTGCAGGCGGCGCGGAATCTCTATTGGCGCGGCCTCAACATGGTGACGCTGCGCCAGCTCGCGGCTAAGGTGAACACCGTAAGCTTCTCGATGGCCATGATCGCGATGATCCTCTTCTTGGCGATCACCGCGGTGACCGCGGGCATGTCGCTGGCGGGCGTTATGAACGAGACCGTCGAGCACGGAACACCCGCAGACTACTCGCGCATCATCGCGTATATCGGCGAGAGGTCTGCTGCGGAACTGAATGCCTCTGGGCAGGAGGGTGGTGCAGCCGTCCGCTACGACGTGGCAACCGAGCCCATCGATGTGCTCGCGGCAAGTACGGTCGACACCGTAGCCCCCGATACGCCCGAGGCGCGTCCGTTCGACCTGGCGTCGATCATCGGCGACTCCGTGCAGCTGGACGTGTACGACTCCACGCCGATCGGCCAGCAGGTGCCGCTCGTGACCCTCGACGGGCTGTGCGACGCCGTGGATATGCCGCTTCCTGCTGGTGCGGAGTCGTCGGATGCGACGGGGCTGGGACTCGGCATCGCGAAGGAGAGCGACTACAACCGCTACCTGAGGTTCATGGGATTCGAGGAGGTCGACCTCGGTCAGGATAGCTACCTCATCACCTCCGATATGGGCGCGTCGATAAACGATGTGTACAACGCGGTCATGAAGGAGGGCGTGACGATCGATTTCGCTGGTCACGAGCTGCATCCGGCTGCAGATGCCGTCGATTACGACGCAAGCGTGTTCCAGAACGCGATGATGGGCATGAACTCCGGCGTTATCGTGGTGCCCGATGAGCTGGTGAAGGAAGCCGGGTTGCCGCTCTACTACAGCTACTTCTTGGGCGACTATGCCGAGGGCGTCTCGGTTGAGGAGGGCGACGCCTTTGTGGGGGAGTACCGCAGCTACGGCGACCTCACGAACGATGACGGGGTGGTTGTGGCGCTGTGGGGAATGGAGGCCACGCGCACCTCGACGTACGAGAGCGTCAACTCCATGAACGGCCTTATCAGCTATCTGGCCATCTACATTGGCTTCGTGCTTGTGGTAGCGTGTGCGGCGATTCTCACCATTCAGCAGCTCTCTGGTGTGGCGGATGCGAGCGGTAACTATCGCATTCTCTCCGAGCTCGGCACCGAACAGCGCGACATCGCGCACTCCGTGCTCGCGCAGCAGGCGGTGTTCTTCGTGTTCCCGCTCGTGCTGGGTATCGCGCACTCGTGTGTGGCGCTCTCGGTGATCATCGATCTCGTCGAGCTGTTCGGCGGGTTCTCCATCGCCGGTGCAGCGGGCTTCACGGCGCTGATCTTCCTGGTGGCATACGGTGGCTACTTCTTCGTTACCTATTTGATGAGCCGCGGGATCATCCGTGATGCGGTGCGCGTGCGCATAAGCTGGTAGCGCTCAGCCGACCCGTCCCTTACGTCTCAAAAATGGCCCGGGGCTCATGCTCCGGGCCATTGCTCGCTGCAGAGAGGATGAGGAAGGGGAGGGACGTCTCTGCAGCCTGGGAGGTAGTCTGTCAGACCGAGGCGGCGTAGGGGCGCACTGGCCAGCTCTGATACGAGGTCGATCCGGATGCCGGCGCGCCACCGGCGTCCGATGCGGACTTGCCACGGGTGCCTTCCGTGAGGGTCGTTCCGGCTTTGCGCAGAAATGCCTGGTAGGCGCGGCGCAGGTTCACGCGTTGATCTTCTGCTCGGCTGCGCGGGGTGCGCATGCGCGTCACGCTGCCCGATGAGCGCGGAAAAACCGTAGGCCCATCGCTTGCGATGGGTTTCGCCGTCGCTGCGAAGGATGTCGCGTCATGCGCGCTGCGTTCAGGCCCAGGTTTTGCGTCCTCGCGAGAGGAATGCTTGTGCATACGATGCATACGATGTGCTCCTGTTCCGTGTTGCCGGCAATCGCGTTGGTGTGGTTGCGTCGTTGCCCGGCGGTCGTGTATCGAATGCCATCTCACTTGTACCTCACCGCGGCTCGGTTAGTCAGCGTTCACGCCGAACACACGGATTCATGGAGCTGGGTGGAGATCAACGCACGAGATAGGGTTTGGCGATTCGGCAGGCGTGCTGGAACACGAGCCAACCGGTCGCGAGGCATAGGGCGCCCACCGCAAGATTCCATGCAGTCCCCGCCATCGCCCCCCAAGTCAGCGAGAGAGCGAAGCTCACGGCTCCGCCGGCAAAGGCGAGCGCCACGCCGCCGATTACGACGACCGTGATGGGGAATCCGCGCTTTACCACGTCGTTCGGAGTCGTCCACGAAAGGCTGGGCTTGCGCGCGTCACTCGAGAGCCCGATGTTCACCATGAGGAAGAAAGCGCCAAATCCCGTAAGCACCACCTCGAACGCGGCGATGGCGTCGATCTGTCCGCCAGCCAGCAGTATGAGCGCGCTTATGGCGATCGTTGCCGCTACGGGGACAGCGTTCGAGGCGAGCTTCGCTCCGAAGATCGTGCGTAGCGGCAACGGAGCCGTCCCCATCACCCAGGAGCCCTTTCCCTCGATCGAGATGGAGCATGCGGCGCTGGGGCACATGATGCTGCAGAAGACGAACACCCACGGCAGAATGTTCGCGATGAGTCCCGAGATAGCGGCGTAGTCTTCGGCGGAGATCTCCACCCCGTCGATGGCGCCCGATCCCAAGATGCCATCAAGGCCGAATATGCTCGCCGCACCGGCGATCACCAGCATGAACAGATATCCAAACAGGCAATTGAACGCATAGGAGGGGATTCCGAGCAGGGTGCGGTATTCCTTGAGGACGATCGCCTTGAATGGGGACGTCTGCTTCGAGCTGCGTTTGCGCAGCTCGCTGGCGCTTAGCGAGCGGCTGCGGGTGCGGGATGTAAGCGCCGCGTTGATGGCGAGGTACTTCCGCTGTATGATCTCGAGCGCAAGCGCCGGGACGGCGATGGAGGACCCGATGAACGCGAGGCAAAGCGGGACGGAACCGCTCGTCGCCGAGTTGCCGAGCCATCCGGCAGGAGGCCAGCCCAGGGAAAGCAGGCTGCTCATGGCGGAGAGGCCGCCCTCGATCTGCTGGGCTGCAACGTCGCTGCCGCCGGATCCCGCGGTGAACGAGAACCCGTAGACCGCTACGATCAGAGCGGTGAACGCGGCAAGCGAGACGGCGATGTAGACCAGGCTCGCGTGGCGGAATCGCGAAGCCACCGCATTGACCCCGAAGGCGAGAAAGATCGCAATGGAAGTAGGAATGGCCGGGGCGAGCAAGGTGCCTGCTACGGCGCAGAAGGCCGCCCAGGCGCTCGGCTGGATGAGCACGAGGTACATCGTCCAAAGCGGAATGGCGAGCACCGCTCCTATAATCGTTGCGCTCGCATAGAGCGCCGCCACGCGCGCCGCCACGACGGCGCGACGCGGTATGGGCAGCGACATGACGAAATCGAAGTCCGTAATGCCAAATAGCGCGCCGTTGGCTTTGAGGAACGTGAACGCCATGCCGGCGACGGCGCTGAGGGCAACGGCGAACGCGGGGAGCGCGTTGCCCATGCCAAAGCCGATGAGCGTGGCACCGAGCATCACCATGTAGACCGCGGCGATTGCAACGAGGAACACGCTTGCTGCAACGACGAGCAGGGCGCTTGCGCGGCGCTTGCCCGGGGCGAACGAGTGGAGGATGGCGCGGAGCTGCACGCCCAGCAGCAAAAGAAGGCTGTTCATGGCTGGTTCCTTAGGCGTGGTCAGCGGGAAGGTCGTCCGCCGCCTTGGGATCGGTGTGACCGGGGCGATGCTGGCCCGCAGCAGGTTCGTCGGTGCTTAGGGCGGTTTGTTTATCCGCAAGGGGCAGCTTGTCGTCTTCGGCAAGTTCGAGGAAGACGTCCTCGAGGGAATCGTCGCCCCGCACCTCTGCGGTGGTACCGGCGCTAACAAGCTCTCCGTGCCGAATGATGGCGACCTTGTTGCAGAGCTTCTCGACCACTTCGAGGACATGGGATGAGAAGAACACGGCGCTACCCCGAGCTGCAAGTTCATGGAGCATCTGCTTGAGCTCGTGCGAGGCGAGCGGATCGAGGCCCACGAACGGCTCATCGAGCACCAGGAGCTTCGGTTCGTGCAACAGGGCGCCTATCACCACGAGCTTCTGGCGCATGCCATGGCTGTAGCTGCTGACGGGGCTTGACAGGGCGTCGGTGAGCTCGAGGCGCCCAGCCAGCTGCTCGATGCGGCTCTGACGGTCGGCGACCGGTACCTCGAAGATGTCCGCGATGAACGTGAGGTACTGGATGCCGGTCATGAAGTCGTAGACATCGGGATTGTCGGGCACATAGGCGATGAGCCTCTTGGCTTCAACCGGGTCTTGCGCCACGTCGATGCCGGCGATCTTGATGCTGCCGCCGTCGATGGGCTGAACGCCCACGATCGAGCGAATGAGCGTGGTCTTACCCGCTCCGTTATGGCCGATGAACCCGTAGATATCACCGGCTTCCACGGTGAGCGAGAGATCGCGCACGGCAACGGTGGTGCCGTAGCGCTTCTGGAAATGGGAGATCTCAAGTATGGGCGCGCACATGATGCTCCAATCTGAGGTTGCCCGGATTGCTCGATGCGGTTGTTGGTGCGGAGAACGGACTACGATTCGCGCGGAAGCGCCTCGGGCTCGTCGCTTGATGAGCGGCCGTTCGGTGCGGGCAGGCGCCCCGCGCGCTTGAGGGCATCGCGCAGTATCCATTCCACCTGGCCGTTGGCGCTGCGCATCTCATCATCCGCCCAGCGCTGGACGGCCTCCCAGATCTTAGGATCGATGCGGAGCGGATACTGCTTACGTGCCATGCAACTCAACTACTTACGTCAACCCGTGCGGCTCTTCCGTCTTTCGAGCCTGCCGGCCCGAGTAGATGCGCGGAGCGTCCCGGTTGCGCGCCTCCCGTCATCGCGAAACAGGGCGTGCAGAAGGAGCGCTCCGCCGCCGCTCGCTTAGTACAACGAGCCCGTGTTCACGATGGGCTTTGCCTCTGATTCACCGCAGAGTACGACCATGAGGTTCGAGGCCATCTGCGCTTTGCGCTCCTCGTCGAGGTCGATCTTGCCATGCTGCCCAAGCTCGTCGACTGCCATCTCCACCATGGTGACGGCGCCCTCGACGATCTTCTTGCGGGCGGCGATGACCGCTTCGGCCTGCTGGCGGCGAAGCATCGCCTGGGCGATCTCGGGCGCATAGGCGAGGTGGGTGAGACGCGCGTCATCGATGGCCACACCGGCGGGCGCCAGGCGCTGCGTGAGCTCGTGCTTGAGCGCCGTCGAAACCTCCTCGATATTCGAGCGCAGCGTGATGGAATCCATCGAGTCGCTCGAATCCTCGGCATGGTCATAGGCATAGATGCTCGCCACATGGCGCAGCGCGGTTTCGGCCTGCGTGGAAACGAACTGCTCGTAGTTGTCCACGTCGAAGAGGGCCTTGGCGGTATCGGCCACGTGCCACACCACGACGTTGGCGATCTCGATGGGATTGCCCATCTTGTCGTTGACCTTCAAGATTTCGCCGTTGAGCGTGCGTGCGCGGACGGAGATCTTGGTCGAGAGCGCAGAGGACACCTTCGTTGCCGTGCTGATCTGCTTGCCGAGCGAGAGTCCGCTTTTGCTGAGCACCTCCGCCGTGGTCTCCTCGGCGCTTGCGTTGCCTCCCATGCTCCGGCTGTAGAACGGGTTCGCCCAATGGAAGCCCTCATCGCGCACGGTCCCCTTGTAATCACCGAAGAGGATGCAGACGCGCGCCTGACCGGGCTGCAGCGTGAAGAAGCCGCTCACCGGAATCCAGATGAGGCAGAACGCCGCGATGCTGAGCCCGAGCCCCCAACCATACAGCGGGCTTGCGGGGACACCGGTGTCTTCCGCGCTGGCGAGGCCGATGACGCTCAGGACGAATGCCGCGACGATGACGGCGAACGCGATGATGATGGCGATGAGCATGCCCCAACCAGATGCAGACTTGATCTTCTTTTCCACGCTCATGAGAGTTCCTTTCACAGATGCGCCCGCGTTTGCGTGACAGCCCGGACGTCGCCCCGTCGTGTCTCGGGTGGAGCGTTCCCGTGCATCGCCTCTGCGATGCTGATTGCATTGTGATATCACATTGTAATCATGTCAACGACCGTTCACCGATAAAGTTGGGTCGAGCGGCTCCGGAGAGACCGCTGGCTGGAGAACCATTGGTGTGCGAAAAAGTTTGGTTTAGATAACTATGAATTGCCTGCAGCGAGCGCAATTAGCAGGCGTTCATGTGGTACTCTGCAAAAGAGTATTTTTTCTCGGTGAACGGTTGGAAATCGTGCGCGAGCGTAGGATTTCGCCTTGCGAACGGTGCGAGAAGGATAACGCGGTCCCGGCCGCTCACAGTGTCTGCGAATGCCATGCGCTTCGATCGATCCTTCCTTCACGCGAGAAAGCATAAGCGCGCCATGCGGCGCACGTTCAAGGAGCGTGGTTACACGATGCAGGAAGCATGGGAAGGCTTCGAGGGCGGTACGTGGACCGGTGAGGTCGACGTCCGCGACTTCATTCAGCGCAACTACACCCCCTACGAGGGCGACGGATCGTTCCTCGCGGGTCCCACCGAGCGCACAACGAAGCTCTGGGACTACGTCATGAATCTGCTCACCAAGGAGCGCGAGCAGGGCGGTTGCCTCGACATGGACACCAAGGTGGTCACGGGTATCGTGAGCCACCCGGCCGGCTACATCGACAACAAGCACCCCGAGCTCGAGACGATCGTCGGTCTACAGACCGACAAGCCGCTCAAGCGCGCGCTGCATGTGAACGGCGGAATCCGCATCTCCGTTCAGGCGGCAGAGCAGCACGGCTACCACATCGACCCGGATGTGGTGGAGAACTACACCTACCGCCGCAAGACCCACAACCAGGGTGTCTTCGATGTCTACACGCCCGAGATGCGCGCCTGCCGCTCGGCGCATATCATCACCGGCCTGCCCGACGGCTACGGCCGCGGCCGCATCATCGGCGATTACCGTCGCGTGGCGCTCTATGGTGTCGACTACCTCATCAAGGACAAGGAAGCGCAGAAGGCCTCCACGCCCAAGGTGATGACCGAGGATAACATCCGCGATCGCGAGGAGCTGCAGGAGCAGATCCGTGCCCTCGGCGAGCTCAAGATGATGGCCGACTTCTATGGCTTCGACATCTCCGGTCCCGCGAAGAACACGCAGGAAGCCATCCAGTGGATGTACTTCGCGTATCTGGCTGCGGTGAAGGAGCAGAACGGTGCTGCCATGTCCATGGGTCGCACCTCGACCTTCATCGACATCTACGCCGAGCGCGACCTCAAGCGCGGCACCTTCACCGAGGAGCAGATCCAGGAGTTCGTGGACCACTTCATCATGAAGCTCCGCATGGTCAAGTTCGCGCGCACCCCCGAGTACCAGAACCTGTTCTCCGGCGACCCGCAGTGGGTCACCGAGTCCATCGGCGGCATGGGCGTGGACGGGCGCACGCTCGTTACCAAGACCGCCTTCCGCTATCTGCATACGCTGGAGAACATGGGCACGAGCCCTGAGCCCAATCTCACGGTGCTTTGGTCCAAGAACTTGCCGCATGCCTTCAAGGAGTTCTGCGCCAAAACTTCGATCGCGAGCTCGTCCATCCAGTACGAGAACGACGACCTCATGCGCGTCTACCATGGCGACGACTACGCGATCGCGTGCTGCGTCTCGTCGATGCGCATCGGCAAGGAGATGCAGTTCTTCGGAGCCCGCGCCAACCTGGCCAAGTGCCTGCTCTACGCACTCAACGGCGGCGTGGACGAGGTCTCCAAGAAGCAGGTTGGACCCAAGTACCGTCCGGTCGAGGGCGATACGCTCGACTACGATGACGTCATGGCCAAGTACAACGATATGATGCAGTGGCTTGCAGGCGTGTACGTGAACTCGCTCAACATCATCCACTATATGCACGACAAGTACTGCTACGAGCGCATTCAGATGGCCCTGCACGACAAGCATGTGCACCGTTGGTTCGCCACGGGTATCGCCGGCCTCTCCGTCGTCGCCGACTCGCTCTCCGCGATCAAGTACGCCAAGGTCCATCCCGTCCGCGACGACCAGGGCGTTATCGTGGACTTCGAGATCGAGGGCGACTTCCCCAAGTACGGCAACGATGACGACCGCGTCGACCAGATCGCGCATGACGTGGTCCACCAGTTCATGGAGTACATCCGCATGAACGACACGTACCGCGACTCCGTGCCCACCACCTCGGTCCTTACCATCACCTCTAACGTGGTGTACGGCAAGAAGACCGGCGCTACGCCGGACGGCCGCAAGGCCGGCGTTCCGTTCGCGCCGGGTGCCAACCCCATGCACCAGCGTGACACCCACGGCGCTATCGCCTCGCTCTCCAGCGTGTCCAAGCTGCCGTTCCGTGATGCTCAGGACGGCATTTCCAACACGTTCTCGATCATCCCGGGTGCGCTCGGTAAGGAGGACCAGGTGTTCTTCGGCGATATTGACCTCGGTGAGGTCTCGTTCGAGAACCCGGCGCCTTGCTGCGGCGACTGCTAAGGGGCTGCTATGCGCGGCGGCGGGCGGCCATCGTGCCGCCGCCGTTGCGCCCCGTCTGGCACCGGCGTGTGATGCAAATCACGATGCGCGGTGACAGGCAATCAACTAATGCTATTATTGTTATAGCAATTAACGCATGAAGGAGGATCCCATGCAGGTGAAGGATGTTTCGCAAGCTCAGGCCGATAACCTGGTCAACATGATCGATGCCTACGCCGAGAAGGGCGGTCATCATCTTAACGTGAACGTGTTCAACCGCGACACGCTGATCGACGCCCAGCAGCACCCTGAGAAGTACCCGCAGCTCACCATTCGCGTATCGGGCTACGCGGTCAACTTCCACAATCTCACCAAGGAGCAGCAGGACGAGGTCATCAGCCGTACGTTCCACGACGCCATGTAGGACGGGAGCGGTTTCCGCTGCATCCAACGAATTCGCTTCGAGGCAGGCGCACCACTAGTGGTGCGCCTATTTTTTGCAACAGGGTGGTGCTCGAGCAGCTTTGCGAGCAGTTCGTGCATCTTGGCGGTGGTTATTCGCGCACAGGCCGAGTAACCGGGGTGCGCGCTCTTCTTTGAGCTGCGGAATTACTTCCTGAATCCGTGTTCTTCAGCGCGAAAACCCATCTGACCACCGCCAAGATGCACGAACAAAAGAGTCTTGGATCGCCGGCGCCTATGGCTGAACGTCAGGGAAACGCGCACTCCGCGTCTCGTTCAGTGATTTCGCCGTTTACTCGGCGGCGGTTTGGCTGGAGTCCTCGCCGTATCTCCCGTACCTTGTAACGTGAAGGGAGGGGCGCATGACGGTCTACGACGCAGACATCATCGAGCGGATTTTGAGTGAAGGCTTGGCATCCTCTGCCGACCTTGCTGAACGGTTGGGCGTCAGCGCACGTACGTTGCGCGAGCGTATACATCGGCTCAACGAATCACTCGAGGGCGTGGCGCGGGTGCATTTCTCGCGCAGTCGTGGCGGCTACGTGCTCGACATCACCGATCGCACGGCATTCGAGGCGTGGCGCGAGCGCGTGCGCGCCCTTTCGCAGGGGGACCTTGCGTCTTCGGCCGATGGCCGCTGCGCCTACTTGTTGAACGACCTGTTGCTGCGCAATGACTGGATTACGCTGGACTCCCTCTCCGAGATGCTGTACGTCTCCCGCGCGTGCATTTCGGGAGACCTCAAGCGCATCGAGCCGGTGCTCGAACGCTACGGCCTCAGCCTTGAGAAGCGCCCGCGCTACGGGATCCGGGTGACCGGTTCTGAGATGGGGCGTCGGCTCTGCCTGGCTGAGGCGACGGTGCGGCGCATGGCCGAGCGCGAAGATGCGAACGACACCTTTGATCAGGAATTCGAGCCGATGCTCAACGTGGTGTCCGCCTGTGTGGACGAGGTTCTCGAGCGCGAGTCGTTTGCGGTGAACTCGCTCTCTTTTCAGAACCTGCTCGTGCACATCGCCATCGCGGTTCTGCGCATCCGCGGCGGCAACGCTATGCCGCAGGGCTCTCTTCCTGCGACGGCGGCGGCTGGCACGCGCGAGCGCGCGGTTGCCGAGCGCATTGCCGGGGCTGTTTCACAGGCGCTTGGCGTCGAGCTTCCTTCGAGCGAGATCGGCTATATCGCCATTCACCTTGCAGGCAAGCGCGTGCTCTACGAAGACCAGGTGAGTCGGGAGTCGACGGTTATCACGGACGAGATGTGGAACCTCGTGGAGCGCATGATCGATGTCGTGTGGCGCGTGTACCGGTTCGACTTCCGTGATGACGTCGAGCTTCACATGAACCTCGCGCGCCATCTGGTGCCGCTCTCCGTGCGCCTCACCTACCACATGCATCTCGAGAACCCGTTGCTTGCTGACATCAAGAGCCGCTTCCCGCTTGCATACTCCATGGCGGGCGAAGCGGCGACGGTGCTTGCGGATGCGTACGGCTACTATCCTTCCGAGCACGAGCTCGGCTACATCGCGATGGCCTTCGCGCTCGCGCTCGAGCGTCAGAAGACCGAGCAGGAGCGCAAGCGCATCCTCGTGGTCTGCGCTTCGGGCATGGCGAGTGCGCGCCTGCTTGCGCATCGCATCAAGGAGGAATTTGGTAACAAGCTCGGCTCCGTCAAGACCTGCAATGTGACGGAAGTTGCCGGACAGGACTTCAATGAGATCGACTACGTGTTCACCACGGTGCCGCTTAACGTTGCCGTGCCCGTGCCCGTACGCGAGATCACGCTGCTTCTTACCGATGACGACCGCCGCCTCATGCGCGATGTGCTCGAGGGCGAGAGCCACGACCTCGCGATGTGCTTCCCACGCGACCTTTTCTTCGCTCATTGCCAGGTTGCGAGCAAAGAGGAGGCAATCTCGTTCCTCTGCGCCGAGATGCGCCGCGTGCGTCCAGACGAGATCCCTGAGTCTTTCGAGGCGCTCGTGTGGGAGCGCGAGAAGGCAGCACCTACTTCCTTTGGGAACGACGTGGCCTTGCCGCATCCCATAGAGGCGGTGAGCGTCTCCACCTTTGTTGCGGTGGCGCTGCTCGACGAGCCCGTCGACTGGGGCACGGGGACGGTGCGGGCAATCTTTCTGCTCTCGGTCTCGCGTCTGCCCAGCGCGAAGCTCGACGGTTTCTACGGCCCCGTTGCAAGCCTGCTCAACGATGGCGAGGCCATAAGCCGCCTCGTGCGCGACCAGACATACGACCGGCTCATGGAAGAGCTGGTATCCCGCTAAGAAACATAGATTCGAGGAGAACGACAGGAAAGGAGACCACATGCAAACCAACGAAGAGCTCGTAATGACCGCGTTCCAAATCATCGCCTGCGTAGGTACGGCTCGCAGCCAGTACATCGAGGCGATTCATGCGGCGAAGGGCGGCGACTTCGAGCGCGCCGATGAGCTGATGAAGGAGGGCGGCGAGGCTTTCCTCGAGGGCCACGACGCCCATACCAAGCTCGTGCAGCAGGAGGCCGCAGGCGATCCCATCGCCATGACGCTCATGCTCACGCACGCGGAGGACCAGCTCATGAGCGCCGAGGGATTCAAGATCATTGCCGAGGAGATGATCGACCTCTGCCGCCGCGTCGATCTCAAGCCGCGCGAGGAGTAGCGCCCGAGTTCGCCAATGTCGGCGGGCGCGGATGAGCCGCGCTGCCGCATCGCAGCAACCCCGGAGACCATCCGGCGCAACATGCCGGTCTCAGATAACCGCCCCAGCGAGAAAGGAAGAACCGTGGAGGCGTTTTCCAACTTCATCGAGCAGAGGCTGATGCCTATAGCATCAAAGATCGGCTCGAACCGCATCCTGACCATCATCCGTAACGCGATGTACGTCTACATCGCCTTGCTGATCGTGGGCTCCATCAGCATCCTTCTGACGAGCTTTCCGGTCGAGGCGATCGCAAACGTGCTCGCGCCTGCCGCCCCCTTCTTCAACGCGGTCTACAGCTGCACCACCGGTATGATGGGCCTCTTCACCGCGGCGAGCATCGCCTACTATGCCGCCGTCGAGTACAAGACCGATATGTTCACGAGCGTGCTGACTTCGGTCGCCGCGTTCATCGTGACGCAGTACCTGGCCGACGGCACGCTCGATGTGGCGGGCCTTGGCTCCAACGGTCTGCTCACCGCTATGGTCGTGGGTTTCGTGACCGTGGGTATCATGCGCTTCTGCATGGATAAGAACATCGTCATCAAGATGCCCGCCGGCGTGCCGCCCGCGGTCGGCGACTCGTTCACCTCGCTGATCCCTGCCGCCGTGGTCGTCTGCCTGTTCGCGGTCATCACCATCGTGTTCAACATCCGCATCAACGAGATCCTGGGCATCGTGTTCTCGCCGCTCGCAATGGCTGTGAACACCCCGCTCGGCTATGCCGTCTACCACGCCCTCTGCGGCCTCGTGTTCTTCTGCGGCATCAACTCCGCCGTGGTCATCGGCGTCGTGCAGCCGTTCATCATGCAGATGGGTGCCGCCAACGAGGCCGCCTACCTTGCTGGTGAGGCCCTGCCGTACTCCGTGACCTACGCGACCGATTCCATGATCTGGGCTGGCGGCACCGGCATGACCATCGGTCTCGTGATCCTCATGTGCTTCCTTGCCCGCAGCGCCCAGTACAAGACCATCGGCCGCATGTCCGCGATTCCCGCGATCTTCAACATCAACGAGCCGGTTATCTTCGGTACGCCGATCTGCTTCAACCCCATCTTCTTCATCCCGTTCGTGTTCACCCCGGGCATCATGGCGTTCCTCACCTTCCTCCTCACCGACATGGGCATCATCGGTGCTCCCGTGGTGGGCATGGTTCCTTGGACGCTGCCTCCCATCGCCGTCGGCATCTTCATGGGTGCGGGCAACATCTCGAACATCATCTGGTCGATCATCTGCGTGGTTGCCCCCATCGTGTTCTACTACCCGTTCTTCCGCATGGCTGATAAGGCAGCCTACAAGGAGGAGCTCGATGCCGCCGAGGGCGCCGCTGCGAAGGCCGAGGCGTAAACCATGGCAGCTAGTACGTCGCACATTCCGGGGAAGAGTCCCTTCCCGACGGATTTCATGTGGGGTGGCAGCATTGCCGCGCACCAGTGCGAGGGCGCCTACGACGAGGGCGGCAAGGGCCTTGCGATGATGGATCTCGTGTCCAGCGGAACGGTCGATACGCCTCGTCACATTTCCCGCGAGTTCGAGGATGGGTACACCTACCCTTCGCATACGGGCATCGATTTCTACCATCGCTACAAGGAGGACATCGCCCTCTTTGCCGAGATGGGCTTCAAAGCGCTGCGCATCTCCATCGACTGGAGCCGTATCTTCCCCAACGGGGACGACGCGGAGCCCAACGCGGAAGGCCTGGCCTACTACCACGCGGTGGTCGATGAGCTCATTGCAAATGGCATCGAGCCGATCGTGACGCTCTATCATTTCGAGATGCCCGTCTCGGTGGTGCGCCGGTATCACTCATGGCTGAGCCGCGAGACCATCGAGCTCTACCTGCGCTTCGTGCGCACAGTCGTGGAGTCCTTCCGCGGCAAGGTGCGCTATTGGGCCACGTTCAACGAGATGAACCATATCGATCCGATGAGCTCGGCTACCGATATCTTCATCTACATGATTACCGGCCTAACCAACGCCGATTTGACCGATCGCCGCCGCGACCTGGCCACACTTGGCTACTACATGACTGTGGCGAGCATCCGCGCGGTCAAGATCATCCATGAGATCGATCCCGAGAGCCAGGTTGGATGCGTGTTCGGCATTACGTCGATGTACCCCATGAGCTGCAAGCCGGCTGACGTGCTCGCGGCATTCAAGGGCATGGACCGTGATTTCTACCAAATCGACGCCATGTGCACTGGAGCGTTTCCCGCATACAAGCTGCGCGAGTATGAGCGCGAGGACATTGCGCTCGACTACCGTCCGGAAGATGCGGAGGCATTCGCTGCCGACCGTCTCGACTGGATCGGTATGAACTACTACTCGAGCGAAGTGATCGAGGCAGGCGTCTCGGCGGAGGGTGAGAGCGGTGCGTTCTTCGGCGGGCTCAAAAACCCGTATCTTGAGCAGTCCCGCTGGGGTTGGACTATCGATCCCACAGGCTTGCGCTACCTGCTCAACTACGCGTATCGCCGCTATGGGCTGCCGCTTATGGTAACCGAGAACGGCATCGGCGCGATCGACACGGTGGCTGATGACGGGCGCGTGCACGACGACTACCGCATTGCGTATCTGCGCGAGCATATCGGCGCAGTGATGGACGCGGTTGAGCTTGACGGCGTGGACTGCCGCGGATACCTCATGTGGGGCCCCATCGATTTGGTGAGTGCCACGACCGGCGAGATGCGCAAGCGCTATGGTTTCATTTACGTTGACAAGCAAGACGATGGCTCGGGCACCTATGCCCGGAGCCGCAAGGACAGTTTTTATTGGTACCAGGAGGCAATTGCCTCGAACGGAGGGACGATACGATGACGAACATTTTGCTGATCTGCTCTGGTGGTATGTCGACGAGCATGCTCGCGGAGCGCATGGTTGCCGCCGCCAAGGCCAAGGGAGTCGAGGCAAAGATTTGGGCGGTGGGCGAGCAGGCTGCCGACGCGAATGTGGGCGAGGCTGACGTGGTGCTCGTGGGGCCGCAGATGCGCTTCAAGGTTCCTGAGCTTAAGGCCGCGTATCCCGGCAAGCCGATCGATACGATCGATATGCGCGATTACGGCATGATGAACGGCGAAGTCGTGCTCGACAAGGCACTCGCCTTGATTGGGTAGCCATTTTGGGTCATTTTGGGACGGGGTCGTTTTGACTCATCGAGCCCGCGTGTCCGCATAGATTGCGGCGCGCGGGCGCTTTTTGTTTGTGCGGCGCCGCCCCTTCCTTGGGAAGTCATTTCTCTTCTGTATCGACTTCCCCCATTGTTCTGTGCGCGTCGGACGCAGATGGAGGACGTACAATAGCGATGGCGGACAAGCAACGTGAGGCAAGGAGCGTGGGCGCGGTGGCAAAGGTTGAGCTCGAGGCGCAGGTAGAAGATCTATCACAGTTCCCGTTGGGGCGCGTTCATTCCATCGAGACCATGGGCACGGTCGATGGGCCGGGCACCCGGCTCGTGGTGTTCGTCCAGGGCTGCCCCATGCGTTGCGCCTACTGCCACAACCCCGATACCTGGGCGCTTCAGGCGGGCACGCCCGTCTCCGTCGAGCACGTCATGGGCACGTTCGAGAGCAATTGGCAGTTTTATCGCAACGGCGGCATCACGGTTTCTGGCGGAGAGCCGCTGCTCCAGCCCGAGTTCGTGGCCGCCCTCTTCGGCCAGGCCCACGCCCGTCCGGCCGGGAGGGTACACACCTGTCTCGATACCTGCGGCTACGCGTATACCCCCGATTCTCCTGAGCGCTTCGACGCGCTGCTTCGTGCAACCGACCTCGTGCTGCTCGACATCAAGCACGCGGATCCCGAGGGCCATCGTGCGCTTACGGAACGTAGCATGGACCGAATCCTCGCCTTTGGCGACGAGCTTGCTCGCCGCAACATCAAGACGGTGATCCGGCATGTTGTGGTGCCGGGCTATACCGATTCGGTTGAGGAGTGCGAAAAGCTCGGTCGGCTGATCGCTCCCTGGCATAACGTCGTCGGCCTCGAGATGCTGCCATACCACACCATGGGGGTGGTGAAGTACGAGCAGCTCGGCATCCCCTACAAGCTCGAGGGCGTTCCGCAGATGGACAAGGGCCGCATCCCCGAGCTGCGTGCTGCTGTGCTTCGCGCCATGAAGGGGGCCCGCGCAAGCGAGTAGGCGATCATCGGCCGTACGCCGGACGGCCTGACCGCGCCCGTTCATTCTTGGGCAAAAATGTGTCGTTAACGGCTTCTACAGAGGCCTGTAACGGTACAATCTTGCCCAAGAACGAGAGAGGGGCTACGCTTTAGAGAGGGTCTACGTTTTAGCAACGAACCGTGCCGTCCGCACGCCTGCGCGTGCGGGCTACGTTTACCTAGGGGGCAGGAGCCGTGCGCTCAAGCGTTTCGGAGCGAATCGCCCGTCACGTCGCACAGGCGGAGCAGGACGGGATTCTATTTCGTCCGCCGCGAAAAGAAATCCGTGCGTTTCGCCGGCGTGTGGATACGGGCGAGCTGGTCGAGCCATTTCCTCAGCTGTTTGGGCGCTGTACATTTTGGGCGGGGCTGGAATTGTGGCGCAAGCCGTATGTCATCATCCAATCCCTTGCGCGCTACGATGAACAATTGATTTTCTCCTCGTTTTCCGCGGCGTGCGTGTTCGGCCTTCCTGTGTCGCTTGAGCTGCTGAAAGATGTATACCTCGCGGTGTCGCCCGGTTCCCATACTGGGAAGACGGGTCGATTTGTGCGATGCGGTGTGCGCGCTACACCAGGAATACCAACGTTTGCGCGTGGCGTCGTAAGCGGGATCCACGTGACCTCACCTGAACAAACGGTTGTCGACTGCCTATGTGCAGCGCCGTTTCCTCAGGCACTGGCCATTGCGGACGCCGCGTTGCGCCTTCTCGACATATCGAGCGAAGAGCTTGTGCAGCTTGTGAGACGATATGGCGGTCGCAAGCGAGGTGTCAGGAGCGCGTTGCGCGTGGCATCGTATGCAGACGCGCGCAGCCAAAGCGGGGGAGAGTCCATCGCGCGCGGCGTTATGATCCAAGAGGGCTTCGTCGTCCCCGAGCTTCAGGTGGCGTTCCCAGATGTTCTGGAGCCGTGGAGAACGTTCTACGTCGACGGCGCGTGGATTTTGGAAGACGGGACAAAGCTGGTATGGGAGTTTGACGGCAAAGACAAATATACGCGGTTCGCAGGAGAACACGGCAACACCGTGGCGCGCATGATGTATGAGCGCCAGCGCGAATCTCGTCTGACGGCGGTCTGTGATGCCGTGATTCGTTTTGATTACCGTACCGTGATGACGCCCGGAGCGCTAGCGCGGCTCTTGGATGCGTACGGTGTACCGCGCGTCGCGTCCGATGGAGCCTGATTGCGGGGCTGCGCTGGTACACGAGCGCTAGTGCGTGGGCGCGCTGGCGTGCAGTCGCGCGGATGCGCGGACATACCCCCAAGCGCCCATGAATCGCCTTTCATTCTCGGGCAAGAATGTGTCGAACATGGCCGAAATAAGTGGCTGTAACGGCACAATCTTGCCCAAGAATGAATGGGGAGAGCGGAAAGGCGGCGTCACGTTGCGGCGCGACACCGCCCCAGCTGCGTTATCCCTCCAGTGCCTGGCGGGCCAGCTCGAGGCAGCCCATAACGCCCTGCTTGCCTTCGAGACTGTTGTTCACAATGTAGGTGTCGAGGTCTGCCACCTCGGGCGTGACGATGTAGTTGTTGAGCACCTCGGCCGTCTTGGCGCGCGCGAGCTGCACGATGGGGGTGTGGTCGCCCACGCCGCCGCCAATGATGATGCGCTGCGGCGAGTAGCAGAGGATGTACGTGGCGAGCGCCTGCCCCAGGTACCCGGCGAGAAGGCCCATGGCTTCCGGATCGTCCGCCATCTGGCTGCCCTTCTTGCCATTCCAGCGCTTGGCGATTGCCGGGCCGGCGATGAGGCCTTCAAGGCAGTTCTTGTGGTACGGGCACGCGCCATCACCCGCGATGGGGTCATCCGGATTAGGAACCAGCGGGATATGGCCTGCCTCAGGGTGCATCATGCCATGGAGGAGCTTCCCGCCCGAGAGAACGCCGGCGCCCACGCCCGTACCGATGGTGAGGTACACCACATCGGTAAGCCCCTGCGCGCAGCCGAAGGTGACCTCGCCCAGGCACGCGACGTTCACATCGGTGTCGTATCCGCACGGAATGCCGAGGGGTCCCTGCAGATTGCCCAGCAGGTCAAAATAGCGCCACGCGGTCTTGGGCGTTTCGAGAATCTGGCCGTAACGAGGCGAAGAGGGGTTCACCGCAGTGGGGCCGAACGCGCCAATGCCCAGCGCAGCGATGCCCTTGTCCTTGAACCAAGCAGCGCACGTTGCGGTTGTTTCCTCCGGGGTGGTGGTGGGGAACGACTCGGACTCGACGACGGTGCCGTCGGCATAGCCCGTGGCGCATACCATCTTGGTGCCGCCGGCTTCCAGTGCGCCGAGCAAGACCTTATCCATCCTAGGGCTCCTTTCAGCCAGATAACCTTGCCGTTTCAACCATTATAGTTTGATGAAACGCAGAAGGGCATGATATTGGGCGAGCGGGGCTCTGTTCGGTGTGAACGGGATGAAACAGAGGTCTTGTTTACATAAAGTCCCTTGCATGCGGCAAGCGCGCATTATGCAGATACGTGCAGGTCGAAGCAGAGAATAATAACGGCTGTCAATAAAATGCTGCTGAATCAATTCTGTTTCATCAAATCGGAAATGCTGAAACCGTTCACCTGAAAATACCTACCGTTCACCCTAAAACGCCCCATGAATCACAAATATGTTTCACAAGATTGTATAGTTGTGAAACAACGAGGAAGAAAGACATTTGGGAGGAGGAATGTCATGGCAGAGGGAACCCAGGGGTTCAACATCTCCAACGTGATCGACGAGAAGCTCATCGCGCTTGACCTCGACGTGAACACCAAGGAGGAGATGCTCAACGCTCTGACCGACCTGTTCGAGGAGCAGGGAAAGCTCAACGATCGTGAGGGCTTCTTCAAGGATGTCATGTGGCGCGAGGGCGAGGGCCAGACCGGCATCGGTATGGGTGTCGCCATCCCGCACGGCAAGTCCGCGGGTGTGAACGAGACCGCGCTCGCTATCGGCACGTCGAAGAACCCGCTTGCGTGGGAGTCGCTCGACGACGAGCCGGTTACGGTTGTCATCCTGTTCGCCGTTACCGAGGGCGATTCCGACGTTGTGCATCTTAAGCTGCTCCAGCATGTGGCCATGCTGCTCGCGCATGAGAGCTTCGTTGAGAAGCTGCATGCGGTCACGAGCCCGCAGGAGATGCTGGCGCTGCTCGAGTCAAGCCCGGACGACTACGACGACTAGGGGCCGAGCTGGCAGGCGCGGCCGTTCGTCAGCTGAGGCAGCTGCCCTGCGGATGGTTCCGCATATTCACTGCAGGCAATGAGCGCGCGCAGCCTGATCGCCGGCTGGCAGCGCGTGTGGCTTTGCAACATCCACGGCGCGACGCTATCGCCCGCACGCCGTGGTTGGTAACTGGGGAGAGGCGATAGAGAAGGAGGAGCTCATGAAGCTCGTCGGCGTTTGCGCGTGTACCTCTGGTATCGCACACACCTACATGGCAAAGGAGAAGCTCGTCAAAGCCGCCCAGGCACTCGGCCACGAGATCCACGTGGAGACGCAGGGCACCATCGGCGTTGAGGACCCGCTCACCCCGGAGGAAATCGCCGAGGCCGATGCCGTCATCCTGGCTGTCGACATCAAGGTCGAGAAGGGCCGCTTCGAGGGCAAGCCCACGCTCGAGATCCCGACCTCGCTCGTGGTGAAGGCCCCCAAGCAGGTCATCCAGAAGGTTGCCGAGTCCATCGGCAAGTAGTCAACCGGCTATATCCCGTGTGAAAGGGGGATTTCCTCATGGCAGGAAAACTGAAGGGAAAGTTCGCTCCCTCCGAGATTAAGAAGCACGTGCTTACCGCCATTAGCTACCTGCTTCCACTCATCGTGGCCTCCGGCCTGCTCATCGCTATCGGTAACCTTACCGGTGGCGTTACCATCGCTTCGATCGACGAACTCGACGCGATGACGGCGCCCTCGGCGCTCACCACGCTCGGCGGCATGGGCATGGGCCTCATCCCGGCATTCATCGGCGGCTACATCGCCTACTCCGTTGCCGACCGTCCCGGCATCGCGCCCGGCTTCCTCATGGGCATGATCGCCTCGTTCCTGAACTCCGGCTTCCTCGGCGGCCTCATCGGCGGCCTGCTCGTGGGCTACATCGCGCTCGTCATCGAGACCTATCTCAAGGTTCCCAAGTGGGCGCAGGCGCTCATGCCCATGATGATCGTCCCGCTGCTGTCCTCTGCGCTCGGCGGCCTCATCATGTTCTTCGTGCTCGGCACCCCGATCACGATGCTCACCGGTGCGCTGACCAACTTCATCACCGGTCTTGACCAGAGCCAGAAGGCCCTCTACGGCTTTATCATCGGCTGGATCGGCTGCCTGGATTACGGTGGAGCCATCTCCAAGGTCCCGAACCTGATCTGCGACGGCCTCATGGCCGACGGCATCTATGGCCCCGAGGGTATCAAGGTGCTCGCCGCGATGGTCCCGCCCATCGGCGTGACGCTCGGCTGGCTGCTTTCCAAGGCCATCAAGAAGCCGATCTTCAAGTACTCCGAGGAGGAGAACATCAAGGTCGCCTTCCCCATGGGCATCTGCATGATCTCCGAGGGCGTCATTCCCATCGCCATGAACGACCTCATCCGTACCGTGATCTGCACCTCCATCGGCTGCGGCGTGTGCGGCGCGATCAGCTTCTCCGCTGGTGTTGAGTCCATGGTTCCCTCCGGCGGCGTCTTCGTGATCCCCGCTATGACCAACCCGCTCATGGCCGTTGTCGCGCTCCTCGTGGGTTCCTGCGTCACCGCCGTGCTCCTGGTGCTCATCAAGAAGCGCCTCACCCCCGAGCAGGTTGACGATCTTGGCATGGCCGAGGACGACACCGAGGAAGAGATTGACCTCTCCGGCTTCAGCCTCTCCTAAGGTTTGCATGCGGCGGGGCTTCGGCTCCGCCGCCGCTTTCCCGGCGCTTGGTGCGGCTTCTGTTCCCGGCACCACCCGCAGCACCCGAGAAGAGCTCGAACGTTCGCCCGCATCCGCCGAACGCACTCGGCATGATGCTCGTACGGTCTAGGAAGGACCCGTTCCATGTATGAATCGATGAAGGGCATGCTCGCTAAGGCCAATGCCGAGGGCTATGCCGTCATGGCAATCAACGCCTTCAACCTCGAGACGGCGCGCGGTGTCATCACGGCGGCCGAAGAGATGAACGCCCCCATCATCATCGATCTGCTTCAGGATCATGTGAAATCGTTCTTCGATTGCGATATCCTCACCCAGCCCATCATCAAGATGGCGCAGGCGGCGAGTGTGCCTGTGGCAATCAACCTCGATCATGGCCACGATATCGCGCACCTCAAGCGCTGCCTGCATGAGGGGTTCTCAAGCGTCATGTGCGACGCGAGCGCGCTTTCGCCCGAGGAGAACGCTCGCGTGACGCGCGACATCGTCGAGCTCGCCCAGACCTACGGCGCCTCTGTTGAGGCCGAGGTGGGCAACATGGGCCGCATCGACGAGAGCGGGGCGGTGCTAACCGATGACGAGATGTACACGAACCCTGATGTGGCAATCAAGTTCATCCAGGAGACCGGCGTGGATGCGCTTGCTGTTTCGTACGGTTCCACGCATGGCGACTATCCCGAGGGGTACGTTCCCACGTTCCACTTCGATATCGTGGAGAAGATCAAGGCAGCTACGGGCGCTCCGCTCGTGCTTCACGGCGGGTCCGGCGCCGGCGAGGAGAACATGCGTCGCTCCGTCGAGGCCGGTATCAACAAGATCAACGTGGGCACGGACTACATGATTGCCCAGCGCGAGTTCGTTGCGAAGGCGCTTGCCGAGAACCCCGGCTACGATTACCCGACGCTCGTCGAGGACAGCTGGAAGGCCGGTATCGAGGTTATCAAGCGCTACATCGAGATTTCCGGTTCTGCCGGAAAGGCTCGCTCGTAAGCAGCGGTGTTACGTTTGCCGCGTGAGGCAGAGGCTGAGATAAAGGACATGTGCCTCGTCTCGCATACGGTGAACAGCACATATGGTTGGTAGTCAACGAGTACGACAAGTAAAAGGAGACATGAGACTATGCTCATTAACATGAACCAGATGCTCAGCGTCGCGAAGGAGAAGCACTTCGCAGTGGGCGCCTACAACGTGTCCGAGAGCAATCTGTTCCGCACCGTGGTCGAGGCCGCTGAGGCCAACGACGCCCCCGCGATCATCGCGGTGCACCCCACCGAGCTCGCCTACTGCAAGGACGATTTCGTCAAGTACATGATCGCCCGCGCTGGCAACAGCCCGGTTCCGTTCGTCATCCACATGGACCATGGCGACAGCATCGAGAGCATCATGCGCGCCGTGCACGTGGGCTTCACCTCCGTCATGATCGACGGCTCTGCTCTTCCGTTCGAGGAGAACATCGCCAAGACGGCCGAGGTCGTGAACTACTGTCACATGGTCGGCGTCTCGGTCGAGGGCGAGCTGGGCACCATCGGTGACACCGGCACCTCCATCGAGGGTGGCATGACCGAGGTCATCTACACCAACCCCGAGGATGCCAAGAAGTTCGTCGAGCAGACCGGCGTCGATACGCTCGCCGTCGCCATCGGCACCTGCCACGGCCTGTATCCCAAGGGCGTCACCCCGAAGCTGCGCATGGACGTGCTTGAGGAGATCACCAAGGTCGTTGACATCCCGCTCGTGCTCCACGGTGGTTCGGGCAACCCCGACAGCGAGATCGCCGAGGCCGTGCGTCTGGGCATCCAGAAGGTGAACATCTCCTCCGACTACAAGAGCGCGTTCTTCACCAAGGCTCGCGAGATCCTCTCCCAGGAGGGCTCCGGCTGGGATCCGAACAACCTCTTCCCCGAGTGCATCGAGGCTGGCAAGGCAGTCATCAAGCAGAAGATGGAGCTCTTCAACTGCGTCGGCGCCGCGAAGTACTATCGCGATCCCGTCATGCCCCAGTGGCGTCAGGAGCTCAACTAGCTCATACGTGCAGCGCGCACTCCCCTGGGGTTGCGTAGGCCGAGCACTTCGCGTCCTCGCTCCCTAGCCGCCGCATCATCTATGGAGAGGGTCCCATATGGGGCCCTCTTCTTGTCACGCGGGTAGTTGTATCTTGGCAGGGCTTGGGGCGGCTTCGCGGTGTGCGGTGGTCTGCCGGGGTGGGGGCGGTCCGTTCAGCTTGGAGCGGGCTTGTGGCCTGCGATAGCCTGCTGGGGCGGGGCGACCTGCCGGGGCGGGGGCTCGTCCGGCTTGGAACGGGCCTGTGGCCCGCAATGGCTTGCCGGGCTGGCGGAGGTCTGCCGAGCTGGCTGCTGCCCGCAGCGGCTTCAAGCATAGAGCTGGTTTGTGCGGCAAGGACCGTTCGGTGGGGAGTCGTAAGGAATGCCGCACTATGGCAGCATAGATTGCTATCATGGGAGCAGAGGACAAAGTTCCGGGAGTTATCATGCAGCGTAAGGGAAGCGTCATCAACGAGATTTGTTTGCTGTACGACCGGCTGAGCGACACCGAGAAGCTCATCGCCGATTTTGTCATGGCGTACCAAGGAGAAATTCCCTCGCTGACCACGCGTGAGATTGCTGCACGAAGCCAGACGTCGGCAGCCACGGTGTCCCGCTTCGTGCGCCATTTGGGATACGAGAGCTTTTCCGAGCTGCGAAGCGCGATGCAGCGCGATAACGGCGCGCACGACCCCGATGAGGTTCCGCGCAATGTCATTTCGCTCGACGCTCCGCGAGCTGCTATGGAGACGGTGCTCCTAGCAAAGAATCGCGAACTGCTCGATACGCTCAATCTCATTAGCGATCAAGATCTTACCTATGCGGTGCGCCTTATTGAGGAAGCCGATTCGGTGGTGTTCGGAGCGGTGGGTAACACCATTCCGGCGGCTTTATCGGCTTCGTTCCTTATCGCTCAGCTTGGCATTCGTTCGCATTGTGCCCCTACAACCGAGGCCATGGTGCTTTCGTCCATGTCGCTCACCAAACGAGATGTGCTTGTTTTCATGTCTAAATCCGGTCACTCTAAGCGGCTAAACCATATGATGGACAATGCCATCGATTCGCAGACGCCTACGATTGTGATCACCAATGTGCCGGACTCGCCGCTTGCGCGCCGTGCGACCTGCGTTCTGCAGACCGCGACGCGCGATAAGATGCTTAACAGCGACCTTCCGTTCTCGCATAACTCCATGAACTTCGTTATCGAGGTCGTGTTCCTGCTGCTTTGTTCCGATATGCCTAACTTCCAAGCGCACGCGGGCCTGCTGTGGAAATCCCTCGGCGACGACAAGGGTGTTTCCGGCGAGGTCTTCGGAGCCACCGGCGGTATGCGGTAGCACATGGGGGTCCTGCCATGGCAGAGCCCCTCGCCTCATGCAAAACGAATTAGTTGATGTCTGCGTTGCGGCTCATCTCAAGAGCTTTCTGCTGTGTCAATATTCTTGGGCAAGAATGTGCCGAAAAGTGGGGGTATTAAAGGTGATTAACGGCACAATCTTGCCCAAGAATGAACAATGAGTAGACGCAGGGATGCACGTACGCATAGGCATGGCGGCTCATGGTGGTCGCAAAGGCGCCAGCGATAAGCAGCGAGGCGCTGCCTTGCGAAGGTGTCAAGGTTCGGCGGATTAATTGCCGTTCAGCGATGAATTTCGACCGTTTGCCTGTTGTGCGCAACATTCTGCCTGCTATCATGGGCTGCTGAATATCGAACGGGTGCGGCTCGGTTCGCGCGGGAAAGGCGCGACACCCGCCGCGCGGGACGGAGCGCTATGGCAGGAACGATCGCAATTATCGGCGCGCTCGAGAAAGAGGTGTCGCAGATCTACGATGCACTTTCTGAGCGTTCAATGGTCGAAGAGGCGGGTCTCACCGTTGCGCGCGGCACCTTCGAAGGCGTTCAGGTGGTGGCTTGCACGGCGGGCATGGGCACCGTGAATGCCGCTGCAGCGACGCAGCACCTGCTGAGCCGTTACGGGGCAGGTACGGTGATCTTCTCCGGCATTGCGGGGGGGCTTAACCCGGCGCTTCATATCAACGATGTGGTGATCGGCGAGCGCCTCCGCTATCTCGACACCGACACCTCGCTCATTGCCGAGTCGACTCCCGGTTTGGAGGAATTCGCCTCGAGTCCCGCGCTGGTCGATGCTGCCGAGGCCGTGTTGCGTGACAAGGGGTTTGTCGATGCTGCCGTGAACCCCGCTTCACCTGGCGACGACGCTCCTCGGTACCTGCGAGGAACGATCGCTACGGGCGATCGGTTCATTACGGGCGACCTGCGCGACTCCGTGGTGGCTCAAACCAACGCGGATTGCGCCGAGATGGAGGGCGCCGCGGTCGCGCACATCGCAGCCAAGAATGGCGCCGCGTGCTTGGTGCTGCGCGCAATCTCAGATAACTGCGACGAGTCGTACGACGCGCTTTGCGAGCGCGCGTTCGAACTTGAAGACTACGCGCGGACTGCAAGCAGCGTCGTTCTTGAAATCGTTCGTCGCATCGCATAGCCGAATTGCTCGTAAGCAATGAGGAGGCTTTCACCACGATAGGAGTTCCCATGGCAGATTCCATCAACTACCAGCTTGCCCGGTTCGTCGCGAGCTACGGCGCGGTCTCGCAGATCCCGCCGTCGACCTGCCCCGAGGTTTCGTTCGTGGGCCGCTCGAACGTGGGCAAGTCGTCCATCATGAACAAGCTCTTTGGGCGCAAGGGCCTGGTCAAGGTTTCGAGCACGCCGGGCAAGACGAGCAACGTGAACTTCTTCGAGGCCGATGGCGTGCATTTCGTGGACCTGCCGGGCTACGGTTTCGCCCAGCGCTCGAAGGCGGAGCGTGGCCGGTGGGCGCGGCTCATCGGCGACTTCTTCGAATCGGAGCGCAGCTTCAACCTCGTGGTCTCGCTTGTCGATATCCGCCACGATCCGAGCGCCCTTGACCACCAGATGATCGAGTTCCTTCAAGAGGGCGAGTTCCCGTTCGTGGTGGCGCTCACCAAGGCCGACAAGCTCAGCCGCAACCAGCAGGCGAAACAGGCCGCGGCGATCAAGCGCCAGCTCACCGTGCCTGCTGAGGACATCATCGTCACGAGCTCGCAAAGCGGCCTGGGTATCGACGAGCTCAAGCGCCGCATCGAGGCGGCCTGCCTGTAAGGGCGCCGCCCACATGGGCTTCCATGGGCGCTTCGCCCCTATGCATCACATTCGTAGCGACAAGAACGGTATCCAAAGCTTACGGCTCGGAATACGTCTTGTTCTTGTAGGTGACTGTAATACGTAATACAATTGGATATAGTACGCTTTCGCTCATTTGGGGGCAACTATGTCCGATCTTGTTTCCGCGCGCATCGCGCCCGAGATCCGTCGCCAGGGCAACGAGGTACTCGCCCAGCTGGGGTCGTCGCCCAGCGAGCTCATCCGCAGCGCATATGAGTACGTCATAGTGAAGCATCGTCTCCCGGGCGACGAGCCTCGCGACGGGGGGCAGGGCGAAGAAGCCCCCGATGCCGCATCGCTCGACGCGCTGGTGGCATCCATCGCCGAGTCGACGGTAGGCGTGTCCCCTTCCGCGTGGAGCGCCATCGGCGGCGACTACAAGGCGTACATCGCGGCGGAGCGAGAGGCTGAGTATGAAGCTCTTGCTTGATACCTGCGTGCTCATAGATTATTTCGGCTGTCGCGAGCCGTTCTTCGAGGAGTGCAGCTCGCTGCGTATCGCGGAGTGGCATGGGGAGTTCGAGCTCTGGGCGTCCGCGAAGTCGTTCACCGATGTGTTCTACGTGCTCTCTCGCCATGTCCCGTCGGCGGACATCCAACGGGCGTTTCTCGCCTCGGCATCGTTTCTGCATATCGCATCGATAGACGGGAACGACATCGTGCGCGCCGCTCAAGAGGGTTGGGACGATTTCGAGGACTGCCTCGTCGCGCAGGCGGCGAGGAAGATCGGGGCAGACTGGATCATCACGCGAGATGTAGACGGATTCGCTCGGTCGCATATCCCCGTTATGACACCTGCAGGTGCGGCCGAATGGCTGCGCGGGGAGCGACGTCGAGCGTACGCGGGTGTGTCTATCACGCGCGATATGGTCGAGGCGGCACGGATGCGGGCCGACGATACGGGGCAGTAGCATTTCGTGCCCGGCCGACTGCGTTCGTTGGGTTGGATTATTGGAGCGAAATCGTCGCGCGAAGCGCTCGCGCTTGCAGGATTGGTACCCGGGGCCGCGGGTGCCTGCTATCTCCTGTGCCCGCCGCGATTGGCTTCGCGCCCCTGCCCGGCGCGGTTGCGCCCGGCAGCGTTCGATCCGCGCTTTGTTTCCGATCCGTGTGCACCCGAGCGTCCTCCGGAGCCTTCGTGCCTCGCGCCACCGGCGCGCGCCGCGCCCTCAGTCCTGCGCCCGGACTTCCGCGACGTTGACGAGGGGGAGCCGCCGCGCCGCCCAGAAGAGCCCGCATGCTTGCCCGACTTCACCCCGTGCGGTCGCGTTGGTCGTATGAGGCACTTGGGCCCAAAGCCGATCAGGTCCTCGCGCCCGGCCCGTGTGAGCGCCTCGCGCACCAAGTCGTAGTTCTCAGGCTTGCGGTGCTGTATGAGCGCACGTTGAAGCGCCTTCTCATGCGCGGTTTTTGGAACGTATACCGGCTCCATCGTTCGAGGGTCCACGCCGGTGTAGTACATGCAGGTCGACATCGTCGACGGCGTAGGGTAGAAATCCTGTACCTGCTCGGGCATGTAGCCTAGGTCGCGGCAGTACTCGGCGAGCTCCACGGCCTCCTTGAGCGTGCTGCCCGGGTGGCTGCTCATGAGGTAGGGCACCAGGTACTGGTCGAGTCCCAGCTCATGGTTCATGTCCCTATAGGCGCGCACGAAACGATCGTAGACGGCGCGGCTCGGTTTGCCCATGACGGAGAGCACGGCGTCGCTTACATGCTCCGGTGCGACCTTGAGCTGGCCGGAGACGTGATGCGCGCAGAGCTCGCGCAAGAACGTGCGGTCGGGATCGGGGTCCGCCATGACGTAGTCGAAACGGATGCCGCTGCGCACGAAGACCCTCTTCACGCCGGGCAGCTCGCGCAACTCGCGCAGCAGCTGCACGTAGTCGTCGTGCGAGACGTTCATCTGTCGGCATGCCTCGGGCCACAGGCAGCGCCGGTTCACGCATGCTCCGCGTGTGAGCTGCTTTTTGCACGCCGGTTGGCGGAAGTTCGCAGTAGGTCCGCCAACGTCGTGGATGTAGCCCTTAAAGTCGGGATCTTTGGCGATGCGGCGCGCTTCGGCGAGAAGCGATGCGTGGCTGCGCGTCTGCACGATGCGCCCTTGGTGGAAGGTGAGCGCGCAGAAGCTGCACTCGCCAAAGCACCCGCGGTTTGAGATGAGGCTCATCTTGACCTCTTTGAGCGCGGGTACGCCGCCTTCCGCCTCGTAGTCGGGGTGATACGAGCGCGTGTACGGCAGATCGTAGGCCTCGTCGAACTCAGCTTGGCTGAGCGGCTTGGCGGGCGGGTTCTGCACCACGTAGACATCGTGCGGGTAGGGCTCCACGAGGCGCTTGCCGCTAAACGGGTCCATGTTGCGGTATTGGGCGTTGAAGCTCTTGGCGTAGACGAGCGGGTCGGTCCCAAGCTCGTCCCAGGAGGGCAGCACAACGGCGTCGTAGACGTCGTCAAGCGATCGCGTGCGGTAGACGGTCCCGTCGATGTAGGTGATCTGGTCGATGGGGAGTCCTGCGTCGAGCGCGTCGGCCACCTCGATGATGGGGCGCTCGCCCATGCCGTAGATGATGAGGTCCGCGCCCGCGTCGAGCAACACGGAGCGCTTTAGGCGGTCCTGCCAGTAATCGTAGTGCGCGAGGCGCCGGAGCGACGCCTCGATGCCGCCCATGATGATGGGCGTGCTCTTGAACGTGCGCCGAATCAGGTTGCCGTAGACCACCGTGGCATGATCTGGCCGTGCGCCCGCCCTCCCGCCCGGGGTGTAGGCGTCGGTACGGCGCCGGTGCTTGGCCACGCTGTAATGGTTCACCATGGAGTCCATGTTTCCGGCGGAGACGAGAAACGCCAGCCGCGGCTCTCCCAGCACGGCTATGCTCGCGGGATCGCGCCAGTCGGGCTGGGCGATAACGCCCACGCGGTAGCCGTGCGCCTCGAGCAGTCGGCAGATGATTGCCATGCCGAAGCTCGGGTGATCCACGTAGGCATCGCCGCACACATAGACGAAATCGCACCGATCCCAGCCGCGGGCGTCCATGTCAGCGCGGGTCACCGGCAGGAAATCGGCGCGCGTGAGGCCGAGCGCCGCGGGCCCGGCGGGATCCAGCGCCTCGCTTCCCTTCCGCGCGGTGCGGCTCGACGGTCGGGTCTTCTTGCCCGGGTTGTCGGGCTTCCCGGTTTTCGCCCTCGTCACCGCTTTCGGGGTTCGTCCCCCTTGCCTCGTATGATCCTGTTCCACCGCCGTGCGTGCCATCGCTCCTCTTTTCCAGTTGCCTGCCCCCATTGTCGCATGCCTATCTCAGCGCCGGTGGCCGCGTGCTCCGCGCTTGTCGCGCTGGAGCGCACGGTGGCGCACGCGCTGCGGCAGATCGAGCACCGGGTCCTCCTTGGGGGTCTCGGGCACCTCGGTCGGCAGCGGCTCATCGACGGCGGTGCGGTGGAAGTTCCCCACGAAGTCCTCGGTCTTCATGATGTTGATGACGGCGCGGGGGTCGGCGGTGCGCACGAGCTTGATGATATCGCCCGCCTCGTACGACGAGACCACCGTGTTGAGCAGGCTCATCGGCCGGCCGCTGTAGCCTCCCACGCCGTCAGCGCGAAAGACCCCATGTCGGAAGTTCGACGTGTAGGCGTGGCACACCCGCTCGGGATGTTCGGTCGTGATCTGCAGCGTCACGCGCTCGTAGCGATGATAGAAGCTGTCGATGGTCTTGGTCGAGAGGAACTGGAACACGATGGAATACGCCGCGTACTCCCAGCCAAAGATCGCGCCGAAGATCGCGAGCACCATGCAGTTGCCTGCGAAGACATAACCCCAGATGGTCTTGCCTGTCTTGTTGGAGACCATGAGCGCGATGAAGTCGGTGCCCGCGGTGGAGGCGCCGCTTTTGAGCGCGAGCGATATGGCGATGCCATAGAGCACCCCGCCGAAGAGCACCATGAGCACGGTGTTGTCGAGCAGGGGCCTGAACGTGCAGGTCTGCAAGAAGAAACTCGCGAGGGCCACCTGAAGCATGGAGAAGATGACGAAGCGCTTGCTGATGGATCTCCAGCACAGCAGTGCCACCGGGAAGTTGAGCGCAAGCATGCCGAGCTGCGTGGGGAACGAGAATCCCACGAGCGATGTTACGCGGTCGATCAAGATGGCGACGCCCGTGAAGCCGGACGAGAGCAGCCCGGCGGGGTTTATGAATGCTTGGATGACGAAAGCTTGCAGCAGCGCGGATATGAAAACGCTGCAGAGCGTGACGAGTCGCCGCACGAACACGTAGCGACCAAGGTGCTTCACGCGGGCGATGGCCGCCTCGTCAGGCTCGATGGAGATGTCGGCATCGTTCCCTTCTGAGGGAGATGTATCGGTTGAGGGGGATGCCTCGGTCGCCGCTTGTCTTCTAGCGGATGAGCGGGCGGATGGGCCGGGAGGCTCTGGTTGTCGAGAGGCCGTATCTTGCGAGGCCTCGTCTTGGGACGCTTCCGTGGACTCGGACTCGGTTGGTGCCGTCGGCGCCTGCTCCTCCGCCATCGCTTGCTCCCTCCAAATAGGGTTCGCCTCGGGTTGGTTGACGCCATCAAGATAACGCGAAGCGTGCGCGGTTCATAGTTCGTGTGGCCGAATCCACGGCAAAGCGACGAGTGCGTGGCGAGCATGCGGAAGGGGAGTCCGTTCGTGCGGTGCGCACGGGTCGAGCTAAGGCAGCTCGTGTGCCCCCATGCTACAGGTACTCGATCTGAGCGCCGGCGTTATCGCAGGCGAGGATATGCGTCTCGCAGGAAGGGAACTCCTCGCGCAGGCGCACCTGCAAGAACTTGGCCACGATGGTGTCATCCGTCACGGCCATGAGCGTGGAGCCCGAGCCGGAGATCCAGAGCGTCTTGGCCCCACCCTCGAGGCAGGTGCGGCGGATGGCATCGTAATCGGGGATGAGCTCGCGGCGGTACGGCTCCTGCAGACGGTCGTCGTTGGCGGCGGCGATGAGGTTGGTGTCGCCCGTCTCGAGTCCGCGCGTGAGCCCGGCGATGCGACCCATCTGCCATACCGCCGTCGAGAGCGGTACCTCCTGCGGCACGACCTTGCGCGCCTCGCTCGTGTGGACCTCGTACGGGGGGATGATCGTCACAAATCTCAAACAATCGCTCACCTCGTAGCGCAGGCAGCGCGGCAGCTCGCCTGCCGGCGTGAACGAGCAGACGGCGGCACCCAGCAGTGCGGGCGCGACGTTGTCGGGGTGGCCTTCGATAGCGGTCGCCATGGCGACGAGCTCCTCGCGCGTGACGGTGTGGCGGGTGAGCGCCGCTGCGCCCATGATGCCCGCCACCACGCAGGTCGAGCTCGAGCCCAAGCCACGTGCGACGGGAATCTCGGTCTGGATGTCGAGCGCGATGGGGAAGGGGTCAACGCCCCAGGTGCCCAACGCCTGCGTAAACGACTGGTAGACCAGGTTGTCTTCGTTTTGGAACTCCTCGGGACACCCCGTTATGACGAGCTCGTCGGCGTGGTCGAAGGTGAAGTGCGCATAGAGCGAGACCGCCATGCCGAGCGTATCGTAGCCGATGCCGAGGTTCGCGCTCGTGGCGGGTACCGTGATCTTGATCATTCCCGATGATCCTTTCGATAGAGGCCGGAGTTCTCCATCTCCCGTTATGTAGTCCTCGCTCTTCGCGTCTCGGAGCTTGCGGCGGGCGCCGCCACGGGAGCCGGTCTTGTGCGTTACAGCTTTGTCGCCGCTTGCTCGACGAAGGCGCCCATCTGATCGATGTCGACCACGTCGTCATGGAGCACGGGGGCGTCTTTGAGCGAGGCGAGTTGGGTGGGCGGGGTGGTGCCGGTTTCCTTCGCGAGCACGTCCATGCAGGCGAAATCGTCTGCCGGGACCTCGATACCGAGCGCCCCAGCGACCGCACGAGGGAACTTGTAGGGACTCGCGGTAGACAGGAGCACGCGGGCCTTGGCCGTGGGTGCGGCAGGGAGCTGCGCGAGCACATGATAGCCGCAGGCGGTGTGCGGGTCGATCAAGTAGCCGTGATCTTGCCAGCAGGCGCGGATGGCTGCCGCCACCTCGGCCTCGCTCGCCCAGCCGCAGGCGAAGACCTCTTGGATGCGGGCAAGAAGCTCAGGGGGAGCCTCGTAGCGTCCCTTTTCGGCAAGCTCTGCCATAAGGGAGGAGACGAGCTCGCAGTCGCCACCCGAGAGATGGTAGAGCATGCGTTCGAGGTTCGACGAGATGAGGATGTCCATAGAAGGCGAGGTGGTGGTGAAGAACGGCCGGTTGCGGTCGTAGACGCCCGTGGTCAAGAAGTCGTAGAGCACGTTGTTGGCGTCGCTCGCCACAATGAGCCGGGCGATGGGGAGGCCGAGGAGCTTTGCGTAGTACCCGGCGAGCACATCGCCGAAGTTGCCCGTGGGCACGCAGAACTCGACTTCATCACCTGCCGCGATGGCGCCGGCGCGCACGAGTTGAGCGTAGGCTGCGACATAGTAGACGACCTGCGGAACGAGCCTGCCGATGTTGATGGAGTTCGCGCTGGAAAGCGTCCAGTTGCGCTCGGCAAGGCGCGAGGAAAGGTCCTGATCGGCGAAGATGCGCTTCACGGCGCTCTGGGCGTCGTCGAAGTTGCCGCGGACCGCGCAGACGGCGACGTTGCTGCCGGGTTGCGTGGTCATCTGGAGTTCCTGAACGCGGCTCACCTTGCCTGCAGGGAAAAACACGGTGATGCCGCAGCCAGGGGCATCGGCAAAGCCGGCAAGCGCCGCCTTGCCCGTATCGCCCGAGGTGGCGGTGACGACCATGATGCGCTCGGAAGCGGTCGGGGCGGCGTTCTCGCTGGCTGCGCCTGCGCGTGCCATGAGGCGGGGGAGCATCTGCAGCGCCACGTCCTTGAACGCGCTGGTGGGGCCGTGGAAGAGCTCGAGTACGAAGGACGCCGGGCTGTCTGAGGGGATGCCTGCCGCGCCGCCGGGCTCGGAGCCTGGGGCGCATGAGGCGTCACCGCCGGGCTCGGCACTCGACTCCCCGTTTTCCGCGTGTGCATCGCCGTCGATGCCGTCGAGCTTCACGACGGGGGTCACCTCGGAACTCGCAAAGGTTCCGCGGTAGGCTTCATCGACGCAGGCGGCAATCTCGTCTGCCGTGTAATCAGGTAGTAACATTGCGAGGACGCGGCGCGCGATGTCGGGATAATCGGAGTCAACCAGCGCGTTTACGTCGAGTTTTTCCAGTCCGAGCTCGTCTGAGACGAACAGCCCCCCGTCTGGGGCGATGCCTAGGCGCACGGCCTCCTTGGCCGAGCATGAAATCGTGCGCGAACGTGTACTATGATACGGTTTCATGCGAAACTCCTCGAATGCCGCCCTTGTTGTCACGCCCATGGTAGCAAAAGCTTGCGTGCGGTCCGTGACCCTGAGCAGAAAGGTAACTTCCTCGTCATGATAAAGGTCGCAAAATTCGGCGGTTCCTCGGTCGCCGACGCCAAGCATTTCAAGCAGATCCGTTCCATCGTCGAGCGCGACGCCGCCCGCCGCTTCATCGTGGTCTCGGCTTGTGGCCGTCGCTACAAGAGCGACTCTAAGGTCACGGATCTGCTCTACCTGGTCAATGCGCACGTACGCTATCACGTTTCCTGCGACGACCTGCTCGACGAGATCGGCCAGCGCTTCTTCGCGATCGCCGATGACCTGGGGCTCAGCTACCCCATCCGCGAGGAGTATGCCGCGTTTGCTGAGCGAGCCAAGCAGGGCGGATATTCCACCGAGGAGCTCGTGAGCCGCGGTGAGTACTTCACGGCGCGCCTCATGGCCGAGTACCTCGGATTGCCGTTTCTCGATGCGGCGGACGTCGTTGCGTTCCATCACGATGGAACCCTTTCGATGACGCGCACCGAGGAGCTCATCCAGGAGCGCGGCATCCCCGGTGGTTTTGTGATGCCCGGTTTCTATGGCGCCACACGCGAGGGCCGTATCATGCTGCTCGATCGCGGCGGCGGCGATATCTCCGGTTCGATTCTCGCCAAGTGCCTGGGCGCGGACCTCTACGAGAACTGGACGGATGTGTCGGGCTTCCTCTCGGCAGACCCGCGCATCGTCGAGAGCCCGCAGCCTATCAGCCGAATCACCTATGCCGAGCTGCGCGAGCTCTCCTATATGGGTGCCTCGGTCCTGCACGAGGAAGCCGTGTTCCCGGTCATGGAGTCGGGGATCCCCATCGCGGTGCTCAACACCAACCATCCCGAGGACCAGGGCACCATCATCTCTGACCGCGAGGACTTCGTTGCCGACGAGCCCATCATTACCGGCGTGACCGGCAAGCGCAACTTCGTGGCCGTTCACATCATGAAGGACCATATGTCCAACGAGGTGGGCCTTATCCGCCGCGTGCTCTCGATCTTCGAGCGCTATCGCGTTTCGATCGAGCACATCCCGTCGGGCATCGACTCGTTTGCCGTGGTGGTGCAGGGCGAGGACGTCAAAGACTCGCTGTGGTCGATCGTCGCGGACATCAAGACCGAGGTCAAGCCGGATAAGATCAAGGTCGTCGACGACCTCGCGCTCATCTCTACCGTTGGTCGCAACATGATCGGGCGCCCCGGTGTGTCGGGGAGCCTGTTCGCCGCGCTCGGCCAGGAGGGTATTTCGATTCGCATGATTGCCCAGGGCTCTGATGAGATCAACATCATCGTGGGCGTGCGGGATGAGGATTTCGAGCGTGCGATCCGCGCTGTGTACCAGGCATTTTCTGATGGCGACCATCTGCTGGAGCTCTCGGATCTCAAGCGTGCCGAGGAGGCTGCGCGGGCGGAGACCGCGGTGCTCACGGGCGGACAGTAGGTCGCGACAAGGAAGCCGGGGCAGGCCGGCGGCGAGGAAGCCAAAATGTCCATTCACCGGCATCTCGGTGACGCTTGAATTCTCGAGGTCCGGGAAAATGGACAGAATCAGGCTCTCAGGGGCCTAATCTGGCTATTCAGCGGCATCTCGATGAATTCTCCCCGCGCGGAAGCACCTCGAGATGCGGCGAAATGGACATTTTCAAGCAGCAGGTTAGGTATTCTAAAGATACGAGGGGAATGACGGCGGCCGCAGGAGCGCGGGAAAGCCGAGGGGAGTGATGGTGACGGCGCGAGTGCGGACAGCCGAGAGACCTTCATGTTGACGGCGTTCGCGCATTAACGCGGCGCGCTCAATCTTTCATTCCGTTATCATGCTGAAACACTGCTGCGCTAGGCTGGTGCCCAACACTGGGAGCCGTTGCCACCGCTGCGCCGGCCCGATGATCCGGAGGATTCCATGAAGCAGTACACGATCGCTATTTTGGGTGCGACCGGAGCGGTCGGCACGCAGATGCTCCAGTGCCTGGACGAGCAGCAGATTCCCATTGGTGAGCTGCGTTTGCTTGCGAGCGCGCGCAGCGTTGGTAAGACGGTGGAGTTCCAAGGGCGGTCCGTTGCCATCCAAGAGGCGTGCCCGGAGGCGTTTGCAGGATGCGATTTTGTGCTTGGCGCGGCAGACGATGCCATCGCTCGCGAGCTGCTTCCCAAGGCGGTCGACGCCGGGGCCATCGTGATCGATAACAGCCATGCCTTCCGCCTTGACCCCGACGTGCCGCTCGTGGTGCCCGAGGTCAACGGCGCGGATGCCCTGAACCACAAGGGCCTCATCGCCAACCCCAACTGCGCAACGATCATCGGCCTCGTGCCGACTTGGCCGCTACACCAGCTTGCCGGTGTGACGCGCATGGTTGTCTCGACCTATCAGGCCGCGAGCGGTGCCGGAGCTCCCGGCATGTCTGAGCTCGAGGCGCAGATGGAGGCTATTGGCCGCGGCGAGGAGGTTCCCGCGCCCAAGGCGTTTGCGGCGCAGCTTGCGAGCAACCTGATTCCGCAGATCGGCGGGTTCGATGACGAAGGCTACACCTCGGAGGAGATGAAGCTGCAAAACGAGGGCCGCAAGATCATGCATCTGCCCGACCTGCGCGTGAACTGCACCTGCGTGCGCGTGCCTGTATTCCGCTCGCACTCGGAGAGCATCACGCTTGAGTTCGAGCGCGACATCACGGTGGACGAGGCTCGCGCGGCGCTCGCTGCCGCCTCGGGCGTCAAGCTCGTGGATGACCGCGTTGCCCTGAGCGCGCACGATCGCTATCCCATGCCCATCGACACCTCCGACCAGGATCTGATTTGGGTCGGTCGCGTGCGCCGTGACATTTCGAACCCCAATCCGAATCGAGGCATCACGTTCTGGTGCTGCGGAGATCAAATCCGCAAGGGTGCGGCGACCAACGCGGTCCAGATTCTCAAGCTGCTGGCACAATAGGGCGCTTGGCCGGCGGGAGATCTCGCCTCGAGCCGTCGCTCTTTCGACGATGCTGCCGCCGGCGCAAATCCAGCGCTGCGTAAATCGCGGCGCGGCAAACCATGCCGTCTAAAGCGACGGCCACGCTACTCTGCGCTCGTTACTCCACGCTCTTGAGCGCTTCGATCATGTCGATGCGATTGAGCGTGCGGTTGGTGATGAGATTCACGGCGAGCGCGAATACCAGTGGCAGTATGGCGGCGAGTGCATAGCTTAGCGGTGTCACCACGGTGAGGAAGCTGATCGATGGCATCTTGAGCAAATGCAGAAGCAAGTCGCCAAGGATATAACCAAAGGGCAGGCCGCATACGATGCCGATGATCGTAAGAATGACAGTCTCTTTGTTCACGTAGTGGTGCACCTCGTTCGGGCGGAATCCGAGCACCTCGATGGTGGCAAGTTCGCGCTCGCGCTCGGAGATGTTGGTGGTCGAGAGCGTGAAGAGCACCGCGAAGGCGAGCGCCGCGGCCATGCCGAGCACGATCACCACGACGGCGTTGATGAGCATGAACGAGTTCGAGAAGTCCTCGGCGAGCTCCTCGGTGCTGGTGACCGAAAGGAAGCGGCTGTCATCGGAGAGATCGGCAGTAAGCGACGCCTCGGCATCGGCGACGTCCCTGCAGCGGATGAGCATGCCGTTCGCTTGGAACACGCCGTTGCCGTCGAGGGCGCTCGCCTGGTCGCCAAACGCCTCGAGGTATGCCGAGCACGTAAGGTACACATAGTTTCCCAGGTAGTTGCGGGTGATGTGCGCCACCTTGAGGTCGGACTGCTCAAGTTGCGAATCCTGGAGCTCGATAGTATCGCCCACATCGAATCCGAGCACCTCGGCGGCGTTCTGCGTGATGACGGCTCCACTCTCCGGCAAATCGATGCTTGCCTGCGTGTCGCGGCTGGAAAGGCTCACGAAGCGCGAGAACTCGTTCGACGCAGCATAGTCATCGGGTATGACGATGAGCTGGATGGTTTCCTCGGCATTGCCGAATTTGATCGTCGCCGAATCGATATAGATGTCGATGACTTCCTCGACGCGCCCATCGGTTTCAAGCTCGCGCAGCGCATCGCTGTGATCGGCAGTCTCTGTTGCCGTAAGGATGCTGTAATGGGATATGCGCTCGTATTGCTCCGGAACAAGCTCGGCTACGGAGTCCTTGATGGCAAAGCCGCATACGATGAGCGCTGTGCAGCCCAAGATGCCTGCGACCGTCATGAAGAAGCGGCGCTTATAGCGGAAGAGATTGCGCGCCGTGACCTTGTTCAGGAAGGAGAGGCGCCGCCAGATGACGGGTATGCGTTCCAAAAAGATGCGCGAGCCGGATTTGGGCGCCTTGGGGCGCATGAGTTCGGCGGGCGTGCGGCGTACTTCCGAACGGCAGGCAAGGTATGCCGTACCACCGATTGCGACCACGAAGATTGCCGTGCCGCCGATGCCGTAGGGCGCTTCGAACGCGAAGCCGTAGCTTGGCAGCAGGTACATGATGTCAAAGATGGTGAAGATGAATGCCGGCAGCGCGATGAAGCCGAGGAAGAGTCCAAAAAGACTGCCCAGAATGCTCGCTGCCAGCGCATACGTGAGGTACTTGGAGAAGATCTCGCCGTTACGGTAGCCGAGCGCCTTGTACGTACCGATGAGCCCGCGCTCCTCTTCGACGAGGCGCGTGATGGTGGTGAGCGAGACGAGCGCCGCCACCACGAGGAAGACGATGGGGAAGAGCGTGCCGATCGCCTCGATCGAATCGGCGTCGCTCGAGATGGACGAGTAGCTGGAAAGAGAAGAACGCGTCTGGACGTACCAGGTTGCAGCGTCGATGTCGTCGATCTCGGCTTGGACATCGGCGAGCTCGGCTTCAGCCTCGGCGAACCCCTCGTCTGCCTCGGCGCGACCGTCTTGCCATTCCGCGAGGCCGTCGAGGTACTCGGCCATGCCGTCCTCGTATTCGGCGCGACCGCGGTCAAGTTCCGCCTGTGCGTCGATGAGCGCCTGCCGTGCTGCTGGCAACGCCGCCGCTCCGGCCTCGAGCTCGGCCTCGTAATGCTCCAACTCGGCGCGACCGGCCGCCACGCCCTCGTCGAACTTGCGCCAGGAGTCCTCTTCAATCTGCGCGAACGCCGCTTCCGCCTGAGCCTCTGCCGCGGGAAGCGCCTGGTCGAGCGCAGCTTGGAGCGCGGCGTCCATGGCCGTGTCGATGGCGGTCTGGCGACCCTGCTCGAGAAACTCGTCGAGAGCATTCGCCTGGTTCCAGATCTTGGCGTCTTCGGTCTCCTCGGCGAGCATGGCTTGGAGCGCCTCGAGCCCACCGACCTGCGCGTCGAACTGGTCGATCACGGCCTGGTGCTCAGCGCGCTGCCCTTTCAGCGTCTCGACCTGGCCTTCCAGCTCGGCTTTTTCGTCCTCATACGATGGGCTCGCCGGGTCGAGGGCGCCGATCTGGTCTCTGAGCCCGCCGATCTGCCCGTCGAGCTCCTCGATGGCCTGGGCGGCGGTGGTGTAGGCGGAGACGTTGCCGCTCGTCTGCTCGATGGCGGCCTCGAGCGCCTCGAGCGTGCCCCATTGCTGTTGAATGGGGGCGAGCTGTGCGGCAAGGGCCTCGCGGTACGCGAGGAGCTGCTTCACATCCTCTTGGTCCTCAAAAGCGGCGATGGCCTGCTGCTCGATCATCGGGCGCATCTGCTCGATCTGCGATTCCACGGCTGCCGTTGCCTGGGTTCGCGCAGCCTCAAGCGCCTGCGTGTGGACATCTTCCAGCGTGCTTTCGAGTTCCGCGCGAGTCGCGGCGGTGCTTTGCTCGAATTGCGCCCATCCATCAGCTAGCTGTGCACGTCCATCGACGATGTCCTGCTCGCCTTCGCGGTACTCTGCCCAGCCGTCGTTTATTTGCGTTTGGCCATCCACGATCTCCTGGAGCGCATCCCCTAGCTGGCGAGCGGCGTCTTCAAGTTCGGCCCAGCCATCGGCGAGTTCCGCCTCGGCATCGGCGCGTTCTTCCTCGTATTCGGCGCGTGCGTCATCGAGTTCTGCCTGGGCTTCCTCCTTGACCGCCGCCGTGCGCGCGGCCTCGCGGTCGGCGCGGATCTCGTCCTCGATGCGGTCGGTCACCGCCTCGACGCGCTCGGTGTAGGCGTCGGAGTAGGTGGGCAGCGCGTCGGCGCCCTCGACGGTGAGGTACGCGACGGTGTAGGTGTCGGTCTCGACGGCCCCGGGCGCGACGATGAAGGTGTAGTCGGCGCTCGAGCTCGAGCGGAACGAGAGCTCGGGGTTGCTCACGTCCATCGCGTCGACGACGATGCCGCAGATGCGGTAGGGGTGCCGCGCGAAGACGGCCTCCTCCTCGTTCTCGGCCTCGGCGATCTCGACGGTGTCGCCGATCCCAAGGCCGCTCGCGTCGATGAACTTCTGCGTGACGGCGACCTCGTCGGCCGCCTCGGGCAGCTCGCCCTCGATGAGGTACGGGTCGTTCAGCCCCTCGGATGAGCGGGCCTTCACCTCGACGGTGGCGCGCGCGCCGTCGACATCGGTGTAGGCGGTCTCGGACCAGCCGCCCTCCACGGTCTCGACGCCGTCGACCGTGGCGAGCGCGGCGATGTCGTCGTCATCGAGGCCGAGCGTCGAGAGGACTTGGATGTCAAAGAGCCTCTGCGTGTCGAAGAACGCGTCCGCAGCGTTGCGCAAATCGGTGCACGAGGCACGTAGACCGCAGAACATCGCCACGCCCAGTGCGCAGATAACGCCGATTGCCACGAACCGCTTGAGGTTGCCCCGTATGGTGCGTGCTATGTCCTTGCGAAACGCCGAGATCATGAACTTTCCGCCTTACCACTCGATCTCGGAGATCGGTTTGGGGTGGACATTCAGGCTCATCTCGGTCACGCGGCCGCTCTTGAAGCGGATGAGGCGGTCTGCCATGGGCGCGAGCGCCGAGTTATGCGTGATGATGATCACCGTGATGCCGTCGTGGCGGCAGGTGTCTTGCAGGAGCTGCAGAATCTGCTTGCCTGTCTGGTAGTCGAGCGCGCCGGTGGGCTCGTCGCAGAGGAGGAGCTTGGGGTTCTTGGCGATGGCGCGCGCGATGGAGACGCGCTGCTGCTCGCCGCCGGATAGCTGGGCGGGGAAGTTGTTCAGGCGGTTTTCAAGGCCGACCTTGGCGAGCGATTCCGCGGCATCGAGCGCATCGGGGCATACCTGCGCCGCGAGCTCGACGTTCTCAAGTGCGGTGAGGTTGGGCACGAGGTTGTAGAACTGGAACACGAAGCCCACGTCGGTGCGACGGTACTCGACGAGCTCGCGCTCGCTTGCGTGCGTGATGTTGCGGCCGTCCACCATGACCGTGCCCGAGGTTGCGGTATCCATACCGCCCAAGATGTTGAGCGCCGTGGTCTTTCCCGCTCCCGACGCGCCCAAGATGACGGCGAGCTCGCCGCGCTCTACCGAAAAAGATGCTCCGTCAAGCGCGTGGATCAGCGTTTCGCCGCTTCCGTAGGCTTTGATGACATCGTTGAACTCGATATACGCCATGGTGCAACCAATCTAGCAGGCAGTGGCGAACGACTACGTCCCTGAAAGCCGCCTTTGCACTCGTGGCGTCGACGGCTTGCCGCGTGCGTCGTGCGATGGCTGTCCGCACATTCACTCGACAGCGTGTTGTCTAACCGTAGTATAGTGGAGGCAAGGGGGCGCTTCGAGGAGCCCTCGACACTGCGGGGGAAATTGTTGAGCGATCGTTGCTCCAATGCGACTGCTGCACGCAGAAGATCTGCTTCGCGTGGACGGTGCGCATGAGCGCAATGCGCAGGGAGCGCCCATCTGGGATGCGTTCATCATGGGAAGGTGATGAGATGGCTACCAAGCAGCCGCAGGTAACCGAGCAGACGCGCGCGAATCTCACGCAGGCGTTCTGGTCCCTTTACCTGGAGAAGCCCATCGAGAAGATCACCATCCGCGAGATAACGGACCGCGCGGGCTACAACCGCGCGACGTTCTACCTCTACTATCGCGACGTGTACGACCTGTTCGACCAGTTCGAGGAGGGCGTGCTCGGCAAGGTGCGCACCTTGGTCAACGAGCATCTCATGCATGATGAGACGCTCAACCTCAAGCAGCACATGGGTCTTATCGTGGAGCTTGCCCAGCAGTTCGACGGCTACCTGCCACGGCTCATGAGCGGGGACCCATCGTTCAGCGAACGCCTGAAAGCGGTGATTACGCCGCTGCTCGATCGCTTCATCCTAAACGAGGCCGCCCTCACCGAGGATGAGCGTCGGCTCCTACGTGAGTTCTACGCGAGCGGCCTGCTCGCCTCAATCAATGCCTGGATGACCGCGCCCGACCGCATTTCCCTGAGCGCGTTCATCGACCTCATCGTGGGTACCGTGCTGCCGTAGCGAATCGCGTTACCCGAGCGAATCGCGCTGCCGTTGCGCACCCATTCAGCTGAATTGCTCGATCGACAGGTAGTAATCGCCGATCAAGTTCATGAGCTCTTTCGTGAACTGAGCTTGATGGCGAGAGGGGAGGCAGCTGAGCGAGAGCTGCAGCGCCAGCTGCTCATCTGCCAGATAGACGGGCAGAATCAGCAGATCATCCGGTCGGTCGTGCATATCGGCGATGAGGCTCGTGGTGGTCGTGAAGGTAGCGGGGCCGCCTGCGAGGCACATCTCAAAACCGATTCTGAAATTCGATACGGTCACAACGGTGTTCGGTTGTGCGCCGGCGGACTGATAGGCGCGGCGAACATAATCGGCGACGCGGTTATCCATCATGCATACGGGCATGCGTTCCAGCAGTTTAAGATCCGCTCGTCCGTTGAGCTCAGCGATCATGCGCAAGGCGTTTTGATCGCTCTCGCATACCCGTTTTGCGTGATCGAGCACGAGCCTGCCCGCAGGCGTGAGCAATGGCTCTGTGCCGTGCACCAAGAGCTTGGTGCCGTAGTAGCGTTCCAAGCGAGCAAGGTGGTTGCTGAGCGTTTGCTGCGAGATGAACAAAGGATCTTCCTTGTATCTCGCGAGGGCGAAGTTCTTTCATTGTGCAATCCTTGCTGGTTGCTTGCGCAGCTGCGCTTCAGCCGTCTTGGCGGTGGTCGTTTGCGATTCTGTCGCGTACACTGCGATTCGCAAGCAGAATCATTGCAGGTAGCCGGAGTGTCCACGTTTTGGCTAGTCACCCAATTGCCTGAGAACCACCGCCAAGATGATCGAACTGGAAAAGTCCTGTGCGAATTCCCCCTCTCAGTCGCTCGAGAACGCGAAACGCGGCGCCCCCGCTGGGGAAGGCGCCGCGTCGAGGCATCGAATAGCCGCTTATTTATTGCATTGGCCGCGTTTCGTTTACGCGCTGCAGGATGCGTGCCGCCTGCTACTCATCTCCGAAGCTGATACCAAGCGCCTTTGCCTCACGGATAAGGTCGCAGTTGGGATCGACGTACTTGAGCTTGCCTGCCACCTCGGCGAGCGGCACGCGGCACATGCGGCGTTCGCGCTGCGCCACCATGAAACCGAACTCGCCCTCCAAGCAGCCGAGTGCCGCTTCCACGCCGCATTGCGTCGCGAAGATGCGGTCCTGAGCATCGGGGATGCCGCCGCGCTGCGTGTGGCCGGGGATGGCGACGCGGGTCTCGCGGCCGGTGCGGGCTTCGACCTCTTTGGCGATGTCGTACACGATGGACGGGCTCGTGCGCGCGGCTACCTTTTTCTTGTACTCCTTCTTGGGCAAGTTGGCGTCTGCCTTGGAGATGGCGCCTTCCGCTACGGCGATGATGGTGAAGCGGCTGCCCGTGGCCATGCGCTTCTCGATGGTCTTGATGACGTTGTCCATGTCGTAGGGGATCTCGGGGATGAGGATCACGTCCGCGCCACCCGCCACGCCGGCATACAGCGGAATCCAGCCCACCTTGTGGCCCATGATCTCGATTACGAACACGCGGCCGTGCGAGCTCGCCGTAGTGTGGATGTCGTCGATGCACTTGGTGGCGATCTCCACGGCGCTCGTGAAGCCGAAGGTCATCTCGGTGCCCCAGGTGTCGTTGTCGATGGTCTTGGGTAGCGCGATGACGTTGAGGCCCTCCTGAGACAGGCGGTTCGCCGTCTTGGTGGAGCCGTTGCCGCCCAGCATGAACAGGCAGTTGAGGTTGAGGTCGTGGTAGGTCTGCTTCATGGCGGGCACCTTTTCCACGCCATCGGCCTCGGGGATGTCGAGACGCTTGAACGGCGTGCGGCTCGTTCCCAGGATGGTGCCGCCGCGCGTGAGGATGCCGCTGAAGTCATGCGCGTCCATCTTGCGGTACCGGCGGTAGATCATGCCCTGGTAGCCGTCCTCGAAGCCGTAGATCTCGACGGGCTCCGGGCTCTTGTTGATGAGCGTCTTCACAATGCCGCGCATAGTCGCGTTGAGCGCCTGGCAGTCGCCGCCGCTCGTGAGCAGTCCGATACGGAGCATAGTAGTCCTTCCTCTCCCAAAAACACGCGTCAACCAGTGTACCCCTTGCCGCGGCAAGGGGTACCGAGATGCGGAGGGTTTAACGTTCTGATAGCGCACGAGAATGGGTTTCCGGCGCTTCTCTCTTTAGTTCGTTGCCTCGAAATCAGCCGGGCGCGTCAGAGATGTCCTGCGGGTGCACTGCGCGCCGCGTCGCTCTCCGACGGCGTCGTGGCCCAGCTACCGGTATTCGGGGTCCAGCTACTTGCGCATGAACGAAAGAATCGTGGGCACGGCGCCAATCGCGGCGAAGAGATAGAGCCGGACGAGGTTGCCCATGTAGTTGCCGGTATCGATGATTCCGCGCTCCAGCAGGCGCGGGATATCGCCGAGCGCCTCGAAGAGCCCATAGCCTAGTTGCTCGGATACAACGAAGCCCCAGTCGATATAATCGCCCACAAACGTCATGATCAGGATGAATGCGATGGAGATCACGATGCCGCGGATGGTGAGTGCCCCGCCGAGCTTCTCGTATCCGATGAGCGCACAGAGCGCCATGACGACACCGGACAGCGCGGAGATGATGCCGATCCTGCCGAGAATGACGATGCACGCCACGCCGACAAGCGATCCCAGGAAGGCGCCGAGCGTGCCCATCGCAACGTTATCAACTGAGGAAGGGACAACCGTGGGCCCCTGCTGCGGGTAACCGTTGGGCTGGTTGGGTTGCTGATACCCGCTGGGTTGATTAGGTTGCTGTTGGTATCCGTTGGGTGTCTGATACCCGTTAGGCTGGTTGTCCATGAACGTCTCCAATCGTACGGTCGCCCGCAATCTTGTGGCAAGTATGGCACCTACCGTGGCAAGTATGACACCTACCGTGGCAAGTATGACACCTACCGTGTATGGGGGACATCAACGTTAGGTAAAGTGCCGGCAGATGACGGCAGGAGGCAGTATGTGATGGCATTTGGTTTGTCATGCGCTCGCTGATTGCGTCCATGAACCCGGGTCGCTTCATCATCACCGGGTCGCTCGTCGATACCGAAGCGGTCAGATCGCTGGAGGCCTCGGTAGCCAAAACGGTTCCAACATGGGCTATGCCCGAGTTCGTGTACAGGCCGAGCTTCGAGCGCTGGTATCTGGACGGGGCTCGTGTCGTGGCTTCAGCAGGGAGCGGGCGCGGGCGCCTAAGGCGGTCGACACATATCGCTTCTCGCGAGGAGCCGCTCCGCGCGGGCTTCCCCCCATGCGCCCTCAGGTCTCTTTCCAGAATTCCTGTATCAGCTTCCTGCGGTCGCTGCACCCGGTCTTCTTTAGGATGTTATGCATGTGAACCTTCACGGTACTTGGCGACAACTGCAGCTCTGAGGCGATATTTTGGTTGTCCTTGCCCGCTATGACAAGGGAGAGCACATCAAGCTCGCGCGGTGAGAGGTGGAACCTCCTGCCAAAGTGCGGCAGATGCTCCGCGGCGAACGCCTCCTGAGGCTCCGTGGCTTTTGTGGGTGGGTTGTCGAACCTGAGCGACAGGGCTTTGAACGCGCTCTTGCAGGCTGCTGCCATGCAGCAGATCATCAGTGCGTTCTCGCTGTAGTTGCGCTCGGGAGCGACAGCTCGAAGCTCCATGAGGACGCCTCCAGCATTGGGGTCTAGGAAGTAGAACGCGTCTTCCACGACCACGCTGATGCCGAGCAACCAAGCGGCAAGGTAGATTCTGATTCCTCGGCGCATGCGCGCCCGCTCCTCGGTGCCCGCTGTTCTGAGATAGCGAACGGCGCTATAGATCAGGATCCAGAACAGGAACACGGCCCGCGTGGTGTAGAAAGCGAACCGCCCCAGGCCTGTCGTGGGTGGAAAGAACAGCGACAGAATGCTTACCACGAGGAAGATCCCGCAGGGCATTGCTTTCACCGGACGGCTTTTGACGGCAAGGTAGTCGCATACGAGCAGCCAGAACGACGAGATGAAGCCCACGCCCGAGACCACGGTGGCGGCTGAGCGGACCGTGAGGTACACGGTATCGAGCCTCCATGGGCGGCCGGCGGAAACAAAGCTGTCTTGGAACACCCAGGCGATGTCGAAGAAGTAGAAGCAAAAGCCGATCGCTGCGAGCAGGAAGAGCCGCCTACGGGAGACGAGGTAGGCGGAGAGGCAGCTTGCCGAGGTGAGGATGGAGGAGAGGAGCATGAAGAACGTGAAATGCAGTACGAAGAACGCCAATTGCTTCCTTCTTTCCTCTTGGGTGATGCGGCTTGCTTCGGGTAACGCGGTGTGCCTCACGCGGCGTGCGGTGGGCCTCGGGCATCGTGCGGCGTTCCATTCGACTGAAAGGAGCGCACCCGCCTGCCGTGCTCGGCACCCATCCATCTTACCTGCCTTCTTGCTGCCAGCTTGGACGATGCCGGCCGGTTTCGGCAAGCGGTCCGCTGCGGCGGATTGTCTAACACACAACCGATGACCTGCGGTTTAGTAAGGGTTTAGTCCCGCTTTGGACTTGCGTAGAACCAAGATACAACGAAGGATACAACCCGTTTAGCCCTTTTGCGTGCATCCGGGGGAGATGAGGATGGGGTTGAGGCGGACGGGGCGAGGGTGCCATGTCCCCCAGCATGGATGCCGCGCTGAGCCCCATCCGCCTGTAGTCCAAACGTCGGTCGCCGTACGCGCGGCACCGCATTTGAAGCGCTCGGATTCCATCCGGTCGCGGGGAAGGAGGTTCGTCCATGGAAGAGGCGAAGGAAGGCAAGAAGGGAATCGGGCTGTTCGGCCTCATCGGCATGGTGGTGAGTTCGTGCATAGGCTCCGGGGCATTCGCGATCTCGGGCCAGCTGTCGCAGGTGGCGGCTCCTGGTAGCGCGCTTATCGCCTGGCTTATCGTGGGCGTGGGATTCCTTGCGCTCGCGCTCTCCCTCAACAATCTCGGAGCCCAGCGCCCTGATCTGCCGGGAATCTTCTCGTACGCTCAGGAAGGATTCGGGCCCTTTGCGGGCTTCGTGTCGGGTTGGGGCTACTGGCTCTCGGCATGGTTGGGCAACGTGGCTTTTGCGACCATGATGATGTCCACCGTGGGGTACTTCTTCCCAGCGTTCCTTGCGGGCAACACCGTTCCCTGCATCGCGATCTCGTCGGTTGTCATGTGGCTGCTTACGATCTTCGTGATTCGCGGCGTCGAGAGCGCCTCGGTGCTCAATGCCGTCGTCATGGTCTGCAAGGTCGCCTCGCTTGCCGTGTTCGTGGTCTTCTCGGTCTTCATGTTCGACGCGGGGGTCTTCACGTCCGATTTCTGGGGCACGCTGTACAACAATGCTGTGGCTGCTGGTCAGGCGGGTGCCGATGCGGTCTCGCTCGGTGATGTCACCCAGCAGATCATGAATTGCTTCATCATCATGTTCTGGGTCTTCGTCGGCATCGAGGGCGCTACGGTCATGTCGTCGCGCGCGGAGCGCAAAAGCGATGTAGGCAAGGCGACGGTGATCGGCCTGGCGTGCTTGCTGGCCATCTACATCGGTTGCTCTGTTTTGCCGTACGGGTACATGCCCTACACCGAGATCGCTTCGCTTGACTATCCCGCCATGGTGTACATCTTCGAGGATATGGCACCTGGCTGGGGCGGCGCGTTCATCTCGGGGGCCATCATCATCTCGATCCTGGGTTCGTGGCTCTCGTTCACGATGCTTCCCGCCGAGACCACCTCTGAGATGGCGGCAAGCAAGCTGCTGCCCGCTTCTTGGGGCAAGCTCAACTCAAAGGGAGCCCCGCAGCTCAGCCTCGTGGTCGTTGGCGCCTGCACGCAGGCGTTCCTCATCGTCCTGCTCGTGAGCGAGGATGCCTACGATTTCGCATACTCGATGTGCACGGTTGCCATCGTCATCACCTGGGCGCTTGCCGCAGCGTACCAGGTGAAGAGCGCCCACGAGGCCAAACAGGGGGTGCAGCTCGCCATCGGACTCGTGGCGACGGTGTTCCTCGTGGTGGGCGTCGTTTTCAACGGCTGGTCGTACCTGCTGCTCACCTGCGTCGGATACATTCCGGGGTTCGTGGTGTATGTGCAGGGCCGCAGGTCCGAGGGTCTTTCCCTCGGCGCGGTGGACAAGGCGGGCATCGCGGTTATAACCGCGCTCGGAGTGCTCGCGCTCGTCCTGCTCGCCATGGGTGTCATTACTTTGTAATGTAGTGCCATCGCGCCGGGGCGGCGGAGGCCGGCGTCTCGGCGCGGCAGGTCCGCGAGGGGCCTGCAAGGAAGGAGAACACGTATGAATATCGCTACCATCGGCGTCGAGGAATGGCTCAACGTCCACGAGAAGAGCGCCACGGTCGATATCGCCCAGTCCACGATAGCGTCGCTCACCATGGACGAGATCCTGCGGCTCGACGGCACGGACGGCGCGGGCTTCTACGAGCAACTGGGGCGCGAGAAGATGAACTACGGCTGGATCGAGGGGTCGCCCGAGTTCAAGGATGAGGTCGCCGGTCTCTATGAGAATGTCGAGCCTGACAATATCCTCCAGACCAACGGCGCGACCGGCGCGAATCTTCTTGCGCTCATGACGCTCGTGGAGCCTGGCGACCATGTGATTGCCGAGTACCCCACCTATCAGCCGCTCTACGAGATCCCGCGCACCTTGGGAGCGGAGGTCGAGTACTGGCACATCCGCGAGGACCTGGGCTGGCAGCCCGACATCGCGGAGCTTGAGCGGCTCGTGCGCCCTGATACGAAGCTCATCTGCATTAACAACGCGTCCAACCCGCTCGGCACGGTACTGCCGCGCGAGACGCTCGAGCAGATCGTCGAGATCGCCCGTTCCGTGGGCGCCTACGTGCTCTCCGACGAGGTGTACCTACCGCTCGAGGATACCGAGAGGTTCGTTTCCATGGCGGATCTCTACGATCGCGCCGTGGTGACCAACAGCATTTCCAAGACGTATTCCGTCCCGGCGGCGCGTATCGGCTGGACGGTATCGAACGCCGAGGTGGCAGACCGCATCCGCACCTATCGCGACTATACGCTCATCTGCGGCGGCATCTTCAACGACGCCCTTGCCGTGCACGTGCTTCGCAACCGCGCGCGCATCCTCGAGCGCAACCGTTCGATCGTGTTGGGGAATCGCGCCATCGCGCAGGCGTGGGTCGACAGCGAGCCGCGTGTTCGCTGGGTCGCGCCCAAGGGGGTGTCGACCTCGTATATCCAGTTCGACATCCCCATGGATGACGAGGCGTTCTGCCTCAAGCTCCTGCGCGAGCGTGGCGTGCTGCTCGTCCCCGGCGGTCGGTTCGAGCTGCCCTGCGGTGCCCGTTTGGGCTACTGCGCTCCTGAGCGGACGCTGCGCGAGGGCCTTGCTCGCCTTTCCGAAGCGCTGCGGGAGTTCGATTAAACGTTGCGAGAGTTCGACTAGACCCTTGATGGGATCTGTCGGTTATTTCCCCGGGGCGCGATCGGCGCGATCGCGCCCCGGGCTGTTTTGGGTTCCCCGCGGGCGCCGGTGAGCGTTCGAGGGCTAGTGCCATGGTCTTTTTCCAGAAGTGAGTGGCTCGTGTGCGGATCTCGGAGTAGCCGACATCCCCGCAAGCCTGTGAGCTGGCGTTTTTTGAACCAAGATGACGGGGCTACTGGGCAAAGTCAGATATAGTCACTCACAACTGGAAAATTATGCGAGCATGCCCTCGATGTCCGCGGTGATGCCCTCGACGGTGATGCCGTTTTCTGCGAGCAGTTCCTCGGGCTTGTAGCGGTCAGGGAAGCCTTTGCGGATGCCGTAGCAGCGGATGCGTATGTCGTCTGCGGCGAGGAACCGGGCGACCTTTTCGCCCCAACCGCCCTCGAGCACGCCGTCTTCAAGCGTTACAAGCGCGCGGTAGCGTTCCGCCGCCTCAGCAAGGAACGTCTCGTCGAGTTCGGCGGCGAAGCGGGGATTCACCACGGTCGCGTGAATGCCGCGAGTCGCAAGGGTATCGGCGATCTGCTCGCCCAAAGGCAGGAACGCGCCGAGCGCAAGAATCGCAACGTCTTCGCCCTTGCGCACAATTTGGTAGGACGGTACGGAGAAATTCGTACTCCCGGGTGCCGCCACAAGGTCGGGGCGTGATGCCACGGGGCCGACGGGCACGCGAATCACCACCGGCATACTGCGTTGGCTCAGCGACCAGTCGAGCATGGCGAAATACTCCTCGCAGCAAGAGGGGGCCAATAGCCGCAGGCCCGGTATGCTGCCGAGCATGGCGATATCAAAGAAGTTGAGATGCGTCTCGGCGTTGGCGCCATACACTGAGGCTCCGATATCGAGGATCGTTGCAGGAGCGCCGTTCAGGCATAGGTCGTGCCATAGCTCATCATAGGCACGCTGCAGGAAGGCGCCGTACACGCCAAATACGGGAGTGGCGCCCCCGCGCGCAAGTGCCGTGCAATAGGTTATGGCGTGCTCTTCAGCGATGCCCACATCGACGAAGTTCCTCCCAGCTTCGATGCGGCGTTCGGGCGTGAAGCCCATGACGTAGGGCATGCCTGCGGTAACGGCAACGATGCGTGGATCTTCGTCCATTCGCTCAAGCAGGTGTTCGGCGGTGAGATCAGCGTAGGTGCCTCGTGGGACGTCGCCGCCGATGAGCTTGCTCTTCTTGCCGGTTGTGGGGTCGAAGGACCCTACATGGTGCCAAGCCTCCGGGTCGTCTTCGGCGGGCTTGAAGCCAGCTCCTTTTACGGTATGGATGTGCAAGACGACGGGATGGTCGGTGGCGCGTACCTCGGAGAGCGCATCCACGAGCGCGAACACATCGTTGCCCGCGTCGACATAGTGGTACTCGAAACCCATGGCGCAGAAGAGGTTGTTCTCGACGCCGCCGCAGCTCTCCCGCAGCGCAGCCAGGTTGCCGTAGATGCCGCCATGATTTTCGGCGATTGACTGGTCATTGTCGTTGACCACGATGATGATGCCGCTGCCGAGCTCTGCGGCGGCATCGAGTCCCTCGAACGCCAAGCCGCCTGAGAGCGACCCGTCGCCTATGACGGCGACCACATCGAAGTCCTCGCCGGCGAGGTCGCGTGCCTTGGCGAGGCCGCAGGCGAGGCTCAGCGAGGTCGAGGTGTGTCCCATCGAAAACAGGTCATGCTCAGATTCATGCGGGTTGGAGAAACCGGATACCAGATCGAACGCGGTGGGATCGAGAAATGCTGCCGCGCGGCCGGTGAGCGCTTTATGGGCGTAGCACTGGTGCGAAACATCAAAGACGATCTTGTCGTGCGGGGAATCGAACACGCGGTGCAGGGCAACGGCGAGCTCGATCACGGCGAGATTGGGAGCGAGATGTCCGCCGACCGCTGCGGCTTTCGCTATGATGGCGCGCCGGAGCTCATCGCTGAGAAGCGGGAGTTTCTCGGCGTCGAGCGCCTTGACATCTCGAGGTGATGTGATGTGTTCCAAAAGCATTGCGCGCCGCGCTCCGAAATCTATAGCCCGTCCCCGTCAGTTCAGCGTGAACATCTAGTTTCTCACAAGAATCGTCCTGAAATGTGTATGCTCTGCGATGGGTGTGCGAACAATCGAGGGAGACGGTAGCATGCCGGCGCTGAACGGTAAACGCCGTCTGTTGAAGCGGCTTCATGCAGTTTCCGAACGTGGGCGGAGCGATGGGAAGAGCTCCCAGCGACGAACCGGGAAGCTCTGCGAAACCCTTACGCGGTATCGACGGGGCTACTGCATAAACCTGCTATGCTATCCCGTAGCGCATCTCGCGGATGTTAGGAGGACACCCTATGGTCGGTTCATTTTTGGCCGGTATCGGCGGGCTTTTCGGGTTCATCATCATTCTCGTCATCGTGATCGTGGTGCTGGCGAACACGCTTTTCGTGGTCAAGCAGCAGCACGCGGTCATCATCGAGCGGTTGGGTAAATTCAACGGGATCGTGGGCGCTGGCATCCACGCCAAGATCCCCGTGATTGACCGCAAAGCCGCCACGGTTTCGCTGCGTACGATGAAAAACGGCTTCGACATCGACGCGAAGACCGAGGACAACGTGACCATCGGCCTCGAGGTTTCCGTCCAGTACCACGTTTCGTACGATATGGGTCGCGGTCCCGCAGATTCCGGCGTCTACAAGAGCTATTACATGCTGCAGCAGCCGGTTGCCCAAATGCGCGACTTCATCACCGACGCCCTGCGCTCGTCCATTCCGGTTTACACGTTAGACGAGGTCTTCGCCAAGAAGGACGACATCGCACAGGACGTGAACGCCACCGTCTCCGAGCAGATGGCCGCCTACGGATTCACGCTCGTGTCGACCCTCATCACGCGTATCGCGTTGCCTGCCGAGGTCGAGGATTCCATGAATCAGATCAACGCGGCGCAGCGCACCAAGGCCGCTGCGCAGGATCTGGCAGAGGCGGACCGCATCCGCCGCGTGACCGAGGCGCTCGCCGAGGCCGAAGCCATGGAGAAGGCCGGCGAGGGTATTGCCAACCAGCGTAAGGCCATCGCCGTGGGCATCAAGGACTCGCTCGAGAGCATCCAGGAGACGGGTGTATCCAACGATGAGGCGAACCTGCTGTTCATGTACACGCAGTGGACCGAGATGATGACCGAGTTCGCACGCACCGGCAAGAGCTCCACCGTGGTGCTTCCGTCCAACTTCAAGGAGAGCGCCTCGATGTTCGAGCAGATGCTCGCTGCCTCCGAAGCGAACGATCAGGGAAACGTTCCGCCCGTCACGCCGCAGAACTAGCGCCTCTGCCATAGGGTCCGCCATAGGGAGCGTTTCTTTTGGCGCGATCGTCTGATAAGCGGTCCTGTATGCAAGATGTCCCCGCTGCGCGCTGCGTGGCGGGGACATCTCTGTCAATGGAGCGCGTCCGTAATGGCAGGACGGCTGATTATGCCGAGGCGGTGCGGGTCGAGGTCGCGCGGCGCACGGAATGGCCCAGCTGAGCGCCGATGACGAGCTTGATGGCGTCGGGGATCATGAACGGCAGCACGGCTACGGCGAGCGCAGCGAAGAGGTCCATGCCCGTCACAAGCATGAGCTGCGCGGTCCCTAGCGCGTACGCCACGAGCAGCATGCCGATCGCGGCGAGGACCTCGCGTAGGCGCTCGGGGATGATGTGGAGCTGCAGAATGGCCGCTGCGAGCATGGTGCCCACGAGGAAGCCCCAGAGATAGCCGCCGGTGGGACCTACGATGCTTGCGATGCCGCCGGAGAACCCGGAGAAGACGGGTAAGCCGAGGCCGCCGAGCAGCAGGTAGAGCGCCACGGTGATGACGGCATCCTTGCCGCCGAGGGCGACGGGTAGCATGGCGAGCGTGAGCGTCTGCAGCGTGAACGGCACCGGGCCCAAGGGGATGCTGATAGCAGAGGACACGGCAAGCAGTGCGACGCACAAGCCGCACCGGGCGATCTGGACGGCTCTCATAGATCTCCTATCGATTGCGTGCAGGTGCGCGGGCATGAGTGCTCGCGACGCACCCATCTTAGCGTTCCGTTCGCAACTGCACGTGTTCTTCGGTTGGTTTTGCTCGGTCAACGGTGCGGGCGCTGCCCGTGCGTCTACGCATCAAAGATCCATCTGGTGGAATCGTCCCATGCGTCCTCGTCGAAGGTGAGCTCGAGCTCCTCGCCTTCGAGGGTGGAAGTTCCTGCGTAATGCATGTAGGTGTAGGTTTCGTCAATCTGCGCTCTGCCGTCTTGAGCGATGAGAGCGGCGACCGCCGCCTGCGCCGTCGCGCGCTCCTCGTCCGATACGGAATCGCCGGTAAAGATAGCTGGATCGCGATACTGCATGTCCAGCCACAGGTCGCTTACCACATGATCCACATCGGGCATCGCGAAGTCGAAGTAAACCGAGCTCGTGATTTCGAACCCCTCCTGGGTGGCGCTGCCGTAGCTGGTGGAATCCTCCAGGGTATAGCTGCTGTGCGCGAGCATCCAGCTTGCAACTTCTTGGGCATCGACGCCGGCTTCCTCGGCCGTGACGCCAGCGTATGCCTCGAACGTCGAGGAAACAGCTACCGAAACGCGCTCGAGGTAGCCGCCTTCTCCGGCGGCGATCTGGCTGAGGCGGTCTTCGGTCGCGGTGATCGCGAGCTCCTCGAAGTCGTCGCAGACCTGGCTGTAGATACTCGGGTCGTACTCGATATCGAACTCGAGATCGATGTTGCCGACATCTTCGCGCGTAGTGAGAACATCGTCGAGCACGGAGGAGCACATGGAGAGAAGCGGAGCGAGGAACACGCTCAGGATTCCTAGGAACACCGCTAAAGCGACGGCGGTGCGCAGGCGTCGCATCGCGGAACGTCGTGCGCCCTCGGTGCCCTCGGTTGCTTGCGCTGCGAAGCGCCGGTGCCAGGCGTGGCGATCATGCTTCGCGCGTGAGGAGCGGGCTGTTCGAGCGGAGCGTTTTGCCTGCTCGGCCGCGCGTGCTCGCCATGAATTCTCGGCATGATCGGTTTCGCCGAACAGCTCTGCTGCCTGTGCCTGGTGGCTTTCTGCTCTGCTGTTCGCCAGATGCGCGCCGGAAATGCCCTTGTGCCTGCCATGAGCGCTCGTCCACGTGCGGAGCCCCCGCTCCTCCTCATGGCGTCTCAACCGTTCGGCGCCGTCATCGACATCCATCTCGAAGGACGGCTCGTCGGTGGGCATGACGGGGTCGGGTGCGTTGAACGGGTCGATGTCCGGTTCGGAACGCGAAAACTTCCATGCCATGGTGCATCCTAACGCTCGCAGCCAACTGGTGAGCAGGAAGGGACGGGTTGAGGCGCGTGGCAGACGAGGATGGACTGCAGCGCTGCGTCGTTAGAAGAAGCTATCCTCTTCGCCGTCCTGCTTGGGTCCACGATCGACGTACAGCTTGCTTGTGCGCTTCTCGAGCACAAACGCAATGATGGCGACGACGACGATGCCGCCGAAGAAGAGGACGGCCAGGCCCTCGCGGGTGTTGAACAAAAAGGAAAAGACATCGCCCATGTGAGCTCTCGCAATCTAGGTGAAAAGACATGCTCTTGCCAAGCCAAAACAGCAGCTTCGGTGCCCTTGGCGTCCATTAAGTATATACTTGCCAGAGCATGCTTGCGCGCACGAGCCCCTAGCGTGCCAAGCCGATTGAATGTATCCAGCTGGAAAAGAGGGACCATGCTTGATATCAAGTTTGTTCGCGAGAACCCCGATGCGGTAGATGCCGCCATGGCAAACCGCCAGACCTCGTGGGACCGCGCGCACTTCTTCGAACTCGACGAGGAGCGCCGCGCCGTTATCACCGAAGTCGAGGAGCTGCAGGCTACGCGCAACGCTGCGTCCAAGAGCATCGGCGCCCTTATGCGCGAGGGCAAGCGCGATGAGGCGGAGGCCGCCAAGGAGGCCGTGCGCGAGGTCAACGACAAGATCGACGGCCTGGCCGATCGCCGCAGCGCGCTCGAGGACGAGCTTAACGAGTTCATGGCTCACCTGCCCAACATCCCTTGCGATGCCACGCCTGTAGGCAAAGATGAGTCCGAGAATCCCGAGCGCCGCCGGTGGGGCGTTCCGCGCGACTTCGCGGCCGAGGGCTTCGAGGCAAAGCCCCATTGGGACCTGGGTACCGATCTGGGTATTCTCGATTTCGACCGCGGCTCCAAGCTTGCGGGTGCACGCTTTACCGTGCTTGCCGGTGCAGGCGCCATGCTGGATCGCGCGCTTCAGAACTTCTTCCTGAACACCCATATCGCGCGGGGATTCAAGGAGTTCATCCCGCCGGTGATCGTGAACCGCGAGATCATGTACGGCACGGGCCAGCTGCCCAAGTTCGAGGACGATGCCTACCATACCGGTGACGACCAGTTCCTCATCCCCACGGCGGAGGTAGCGCTGACCAACCTCCATGCCGGCGAGGTGATCGACGTCGCCGAGCTTCCGCTTCGCTACACCGCGGGCACGCCATGCTTCCGCGAGGAGGCGGGCTCTGCGGGGCGCGACACGCGCGGCATCATTCGCCAGCATCAGTTCACCAAGGTCGAGATGGTGAAGTTCGCCACGCCGGAGCAATCCGACGACGAGCTTGAGAGCATGGTGGCTGAAGCCGAGTATCTTCTGCAACAGCTTGGTCTGCCGTATCGCGTGATCAGCCTGTGCACGGGCGACCTCGGGTTCTCGGCGCGTCAGACCTACGACATCGAGGTTTGGCTGCCGAGCTACAGCGCCTATAAGGAGATCTCCAGTTGCTCCAACTGCGGTGATTTCCAGGCGCGCCGCGCGAACATCAAGTATCGCGACCCCGAGAACTTCAAGGGCGTGCGCTTCGTGCACACGCTGAACGGCTCGGGTCTTCCTACCGGTCGCACGATGGCCGCCATCATGGAGAACTACCAGAACGCTGACGGGTCGATCACCGTTCCGGAGGTGCTCCGCCCCTACATGGGCGGGATGGAGCGCATCGGATAGCGAACCGATGCTGCAAAACGCAGCGTAATGCCGCAATTCGTGTAACGAAACGGGCCGCCCGACGAGGGCGGCCCGTTCTCGTTGAGCACAATATGCGCGCTGTCGCAGGACTCGGTTTAGCGCTTGCCCTCTTGCTCCCAGCGTTCGAAGAATGCGCAGGCGTTTTCGTAGCAGATCTTTTTTGCCAGCTTCTCGCCAAAACGGTCCGTAAGAAGTCTTTGGAACGATGGCATCGTTCGAGCGTCTGCGATGAAGGTGGGGGTATCGCAGCCGTCGAAATCGCTCCCAAGCGCCAGCACGTCTTCGCCGCCGAGCTCGAGGAAATGGTCGATATGTCGGGAGAAGTCGTCAAACGTGGGTGCGCCGTCGTCGCGCACGAAGTCGCAGCAATAGTTGAGGCCCACTATGCCGCCGCGATCGCGAATCTCGGCAAACTGCGCGTCGGTGAGGTTGCGCGGATGGCGGCAGACGGCGCGGCTGTTGGAGTGGCTCGCGGTGAAGGGGCGCTCGGTAACGCGGGCGACGGTGGCGAAGCAGGCGTCGTTGAGATGTGAGACGTCGAGCACCATACCCGCCTGCTCCATGCGGCGCATGACCTCGAGGCCGATGGGCGTCACATCAGCATCTTCGACATCATGTCCGCTTGCGAGCGGTCCCTGCGCATTCCAGCTGAGCGATGCCATGAGCACGCCCGAGCGGGCGAGCTGCTCGACGAGTGCGGGGTTGTGCGCGAACAGCCGCGCGTTCTCGACGGTGCGAATGCAGGCAACGCCGCCCTCCTCGAGGACGGGGCGGATCTCGTTGCCTGAGCGGATCTCGTGGACCTGGGGGAGCGCGGCGAGTTGCTCGGAGAGATAGGACTGGACGAACTCGAGGAAGCGTAGCGATTGCTCGGGCGTGAGGGCGTCGGGAACGTAGCAGGCGAAGCACTGTGCCCATGGCGTGCCTCCGATGCCCTCGAGGGAGACGTGGCCATGGTTGCGAGCGAGGTCCCGAATGGTCGACGGGCTTTCGGAATCGCCGGGAAAGTAGTAGTCCTCGCCGGTTGCCATCTTGAACTCTGCAGGAAGCTTCTGCCATGCGAGTCGGTCGATGGTATCGCAGTGCAGGTCGACAACTGGATAAGGCATGGCGGGGCTCCTTAGGCTCGATGCTCGTCGGTCATCCGTAATGCACCATAGCATTTTGCGCGGACATCTGCGAAAATGCTGACAAAAGAAACACGAACACATGTTCTAGTTTTGACATAGACTATGGCCAAGCCGATGTAGGAAGGGATGGCCGTATGGAAGCGACGAGGCGATTGAATCACGTCCTGTTCCGTGCTCAAGATGAAGAGGAGGGGTTGTTGATTGGCTGCTACCCAACGGAGGATGCCGGTCTTTGCGTCTACCAAGCAAGCGCAGGAGCGCTTACGGCGTGGTGCTTTGGCTCCCCGCTCCGTGTCGTAGAGATCCAGATCGCGCCTCGCTCAACTGCGGAGCTCGTCAACTACTTTCGCGTGGAGACGATTTCTCAGCTGTGCAGCATGTTCACTCTGATTTTTGGTGATTGTGGCGGAGCGCTCGGCATCGAGCGATTGCTTGAGCGTCTCGAGCTGCCTTATTCGGTGGTCGAATGCCCCATATTCGAGGGATAATGCGCTGTTGAGGGCGGGTGCGCGAGTAGTGCGCAGAAATTTTTGAAAAAGTTGCTTGACGAACCCGGGGGCCAGTGCCATTATAGTTCGTGCGTTGCGGCGTTACCTCAGCTGGATAGAGGGTCTGACTACGAATCAGAACGTCATAGGTTCGAATCCTATACGCCGCACCAGCCGATGGTTGAAGGGCACCCGAGAGGGTGCCCTTTTTGTTTTCGAAACCAACTCACGCCCACGGATTCGCATGCGCATACGTGTGCATATGTGGTTAGCGTTGTGGGCTCGCACCGTAGATAGGTACGAGATACATCCGCGGTGCGATCCTTAACGGGATCCTTCTGGAATACGCTGGTTGAACTGTAAAAAATAGTCGGTTAGCGGTGGACAGAAGGCGGCGAGCGGCATTGTTCAATAATCGCGATTATTATAAAATCGCGTCAGCAGGCGTAGTGTGTCGATACGCCATGTATCAGGAAGGTTGTAAGCCGTAGATTCGAAAGAAAGGAGTGCAAGCGTATGAAATTGGAGATTGGGAACATCCATGTCAAAGATGTCCAGTTCGGTGATGCCGATTCGTTCGAGAACGGCGTGCTCACCATCGACAAGGATGCCGCCATCGCCTACCTCAAGGAGTGCGACGAGCATCTGACCGACGTGGATCTCGTCATCGCCCACCCTGGCGATGACACGCGCATCGTGCCCGTGGTCGAGACGATCGAGCCGCGCGTGCGCATGGACGGCCGTTGTCTGTTCCCCGGTGTCACCGATGACGTGGTGCCTGCGGGAGACGGCGAGCTCAAGGCCCTCAAGGGCTGCTGCGTGACCGTGGTTGCCAAGGAGTACGGCTCATTCGGTGACGGCGTCATCGATATGGGCGGGGAGGGCGCTAAGCACACCTACTGGTCGAAGCTCATCAACATCTGCCTCGTTGCCGACACCGACGAGGACTTCGAGCGCCATGAGCAGCAGAAGTGCAACCACGCTTTGCGCTGGGGCGGTCACCGTCTTGCCGAGTATCTGGGCAAGATCGCCCGCGATGTCGAGGTTGACGAGACCGAGACCTATGTGGTCGATCCGGTGCTCAAGCGCGATCCGGCCCGTAAGGACCTGCCCAACGTCGCCCTCGTGTTGCAGCCGCAGTCGCAGATGGAGGCTTTGGGCTATAACGATCTGTGGTACGGCTGGGATATGAACAAGTACCTGCCGACCTTCGTGAGCCCCACCGAGATCCTCGACGGCGCTCTCATCTCGGGTTCGTTCATGCCCTCTTCCTCAAAGTGGTCGACCTACGAGATGCAGAACTTCCCCACCATCAAGGAGCTCTTCGCCGAGGACGGGAAGTCCATCAACTTCGTAGGCGTGATCCTCTCCATGCTGAACGTTGCGCTCGATCAGAAGGAGCGCGCTGCCATCATGGTGCGCAACATGGCGCTCAACCTGGGTATCGACTATGCGCTCGTGACCGAGGAGGGTTACGGCAACCCCGATACCGACTATGTGCGCTGCCAGGTGATCCTCGAGGACGCCGGCATCCCCGTCGTGGGCATCTCCAACGAGTGCACCGGCCGCGACGGCCGCTCGCAGCCGCTCGTGACCCTCGATGAGAAGATGACGGCGCTTGTCTCGACGGGCAACGTCTCCGAGCTCAGCGAGCTTCCCGCCTGCTCGACGGTCATCGGCAACCTGGAGGCCATGAACCGCGACGGCATGTCCGGCTCGTGGGGATATGATGAGGTGCTCGGAAAGTCCGCGCGCGACGACGGCTCCATCATCATGGAAGGCAACAATTGGTTCTGTGGAGACCACATCTCTGGCTTCTCCGTGAAGACCATGGTCGAAGTCTAAGGGGGTGCGCTTAGGTGAAGAAGGTAATCTGCTACCTCAACCAGTTCTTCGGTGGTGTCGGTGGCGAGGATAAGGCCGATATCGAGCCCTACATCGTTGAAGGTGTTGTGGGCCCGTCCATGGCCATCAACGGCGCCCTCAAGGATGCCGAGGTTACCCACACGATCGTGTGCGGCGACAACTTCATGGGTTCCAATACCGAGGAAGCCGTCTCACGCATCATGGAGATGCTCAAGGGCAAGGAGTTCGACTTCTTCGTCGCCGGTCCGGCGTTCCGCGCCGGTCGCTACGGCGTTGCCTGCGGCACGATCTGCAAGGCTGTCCAGGAGAAGCTCGGCGTTCCTGCGGTTACCTCGATGAACGAGGAGAACCCTGGTGTCGAGATGTTCAAGGGCGACGTGGTGATCTTCAAGGGTGGCGACGGTGCCGCCAAGATGCGCAAGGACGTTCCCAAGATGATTGGGTATGTCAACAAGGTGCTCGCTGGCGAGCAGACGCTTGGCGCCGATGCCGAGGGCTACTTCCCGCGCGGCATCCGCCACGAGATCTACCTCGAGGACAAGCGCGAGAACACCGCTGCCTATCGCGGCGTGCAGATGCTGCTCAAGAAGATTCGCGGCGAGGAGTATAAGACCGAGCTCGTGATTCCCAAGAAGGAGACCGTGCCGGTTGCCGATGCCATCAAGGATCTCGGCTCCTCCGTCATCGCGCTCGTGACGACCGGTGGCATCGTGCCTATCGCGAACCCCGACCGCATCCAGTCCGCGTCCGCGACGCGCTGGGGACGCTATGACATCTCCGATATGGACCGTCTGGACGCTGGCAAGTTCAAGACCATTCACGCGGGCTTCGATCCCGCGGCTGCCAACGCCGATCCTAACGTGATCGTGCCGGTCGACGCCATGCGCGCCTACGAGCGCGAGGGCAAGATCGGTCGCCTGCACCCGTACTTCTATTCCACCGTGGGTACCGGTACCACCGAGGCCGAAGCGTCGCGCATGGCCATCGAGATGATCCCGTACCTCAAGGAGGACGGTGTGAACGGCGTTATCGTCGGCAGCACTTGAGGCACTTGCACTCGTTGCGGTGCAACGATGGTCAAAGAGTTCGAGAAGGCCGGCTTCCCCGTGGTGCACATGTGCAACCTCGTTCCGGTCTCCACGACGGTCGGCGCGAACAGGATCGTGCCCACCATCTCGATCCCCTATCCCCTGGGCGATCCCAACACCTCGCCCGAGGAGCAGTGGAAACTGCGCTATCATCGCGTGGGCGTAGCGCTCGACGCGCTCGCCACACCGGTGACCGAGCAGACGGTCTTCAAGGTCAAGTACTAAGGCAGGGAGGTAAGCTCGTCCATGGCAGAGGTGTATGACGTTATCATCTTGGGCGCCGGCCCCGCGGGTCTCGCGGCAGGTCTGTACGCTGGGCGTAGCAGGCTCAAGACGCTCATCATCGAGAAGGCCCAGGATGGCGGTCAGATCGCCATCACCGATGAGATCGAGAACTACCCTGGGCAGATGCTCGAGGGCGAGTCCGGTCCCTCGCTGATCGCCCGCATGACCGCTCAGGCCGAGAAGTTCGGCTGCGAGCGCGTGAGCGATACCATCAACGAGGTCCAGCTCGAGGGCCCCGTGAAGAAGCTCGTCGGCTATAACGGCGAGTACGAGGCGAAGAGCGTCATCCTGGCGCTGGGCGCCCATCCGCGCAAGATCGGCTGCAAGAACGAGGCCGAGTTCACCGGCCGCGGCATCTCCTTCTGCGCGACCTGCGACGCGGCCTTCTTCGAGGATTTCGAGGTCTACGTCGTGGGCGGTGGCGACGCTGCCGTCGAGGAGGCCATGTACCTCACCAAGTTCGCGCGCAAGGTGACGATCATCCATCGTCGTGATGAGCTGCGTGCCGCGAAGTCCATCCAAGAGAAAGCCTTCGCCAACCCCAAGATCCATTTCCTGTGGGACACCGTGGTCGACGAGGTCGACGGTGACGGCATCCTCTCCAAGATGGTTGTGAAGAACACCAAGACGGGCGAGCTCACCACCATCGAGGCCGACCCTGAGGACGGCATGTTCGGCCTCTTCGGCTTCATCGGGCTTCTGCCCTCAACCTCGCTCATCGACGGCATCATCGACATGGACGAGCGCGGTTACGTGCTCACCGATGCTGATATGCATACCAACATCGAGGGCGTCTATGCTGCTGGCGACATGCGCCAGAAGAGTCTGCGCCAGGTGGTCACCGCCGTTTCCGACGGCGCCATCGCCGCCATGCAGGCCGAGCACTACATCTCCAACCTGTCCGCGTAAAAAGGAGGAACGGATATGCTCGAGGTAGATAAGAACACGTTCGAGGACGAGGTGCTGAAGGCCGACGGCTACGTGCTCGTCGACTACTTCGGTGACGGCTGCGTGCCGTGCGCCGCGCTTCACCCGCACATCGAGGCGTTCGCCGAGAAGTACGGCGAGAGCATCAAGTTCTGCGAGCTCAACACCACCAAGGCTCGTCGTCTGGCAATTTCCCAGAAGATCCTGGGCCTGCCCGTGATCGCTATCTACAAGGACGGCGAGAAGGTCGACGAGTGCGTCAAGGATGACGCCACGCCCGAGAACGTCGAGGCGATGATTCAGAAGTACGTCTAGGTGCACCGGGACGCCGCCGGGTCGCTTGCGGCCCGGCGAGCCTACGGCCACTAGGCTGAAGCTACGGAGAATGGAAGGGAGTGGAGAGAACATGAGCATCTTAGCTGGGAAGAAGTGCGTCGTCATTGGCGACCGCGACGGCATCCCCGGCGAGGCCATCTCGGCCTGTGCCGCTAGCGCGGGTGCCGAAGTAATTTTCTCTTCGACAGAGTGCTTTGTTTGAACCGCTGCAGGTGCAATGGACCTGGAGAATCAGAAGCGTGTGAAGGAGTTCACCGAGCAGTATGGCCCCGAGAACGTCGTCGTTCTCCTGGGTGCCGCTGACGGTGAGGCTGCCGGCCTCGCTGCTGAGACGGTCACCAACGGTGACCCGACCTATGCCGGTCCGTTGACTGGAGTCCAGTTGGGACTCGCGGTTTACCACGTTGTTGAGCCTGAGGTCAAGGCGGAGTTCGATGACGCCGTCTACGACGAGCAGGTGAGCATGATGGAGATGGTCCTCGACGTTGACGACATCATCAACGAGATGACCTCCATTCGCGACCAGTATTGCAAGTTCTAAAAGAGTAGTACCGGGTGCTTGACGTGCTTCAAAGGGGGCGGTGGCTGGTGCCGCCGCCCCTTCCCGGATTGATCGGCTGCTCTTTCAAGACACAGAGCTAGGAGTGCAAACGTGAACAGCGTTATCAAGGGAGTCGGGTACGTGCTCGCCCATACCCCCGATATGGTGATCGAGAACGGCACGACCCAGACGACCGAGCGGATCGTGAATCCGGAGAGCGAGTATCTGAAGGAGCTGCCCAATCATCTGCGCAGCTTCGACGAGGCGCTCGCATACTGGCCCAACCAGGTCTACATCGGCAACAAGACCCCGATGGAGCTCGCCGAGATCGAGCAGCCTTGGTACGACAAGGCGTGCGACGAGACGTCGCGCTACGGTGCCTACGGCCAGATGATGCCCGAGGACGAGTTCATCCTGCTCATGCAGGCGTGCGATGTCTTCGATCTGGTCAAGCTCGAGCGCGGCTTCGTGTCCGCCCATAAGGACGCGCTCGCTCAGAACCCCGTGATCGACGAGAGCATCATGGCCCGTATCGTCGAGGGCGTCGATGCTTCCGAGATCGAGCAGCTCATTGCCGACGACCATGCCGAGCGCATCTGCTTCGGCGGCGAGCTCGTTGGCTGCGTGAAGCCTGCGCACGACATCGACGTGAACCTTTCCGCCGAGATCATGCTCGAGAACATCGTCGAGAAGGCGTCCTCGGTCCTCTCCCTGCTCTCACTCGTTCACAACACGGGTATCGCCAAGGACGAGATCGAGTACGTCATCGACTGCTCTGAGGAGGCCTGCGGCGACATGAACCAGCGCGGCGGTGGCAACTTCGCCAAGGCCGCTGCCGAGATCGCGGGCCTTACCGCCGCGACCGGCTCCGATGTCCGTGGCTTCTGCGCTGCGCCGACCCATGCGCTCGTCGAGGCCGCTGCGCTCGTGGCTTCCGGTGCCTATAAGACCGTTGCCGTGACGGCAGGCGGCTGCACCGCCAAGCTCGGCATGAACGGCAAGGACCACGTCAAGAAGGGCTTGCCCATCCTCGAGGACATGGTCGCCGGCCTGGCGGTGCTCGTCACCGTGAACGACGGCGTGAACCCCGAGATCGATCTCTCGGTACTCGGTCGCCATACCGTTGGCACCGGCTCTGCGCCGCAAGTGGTCATCGGCTCGCTCGTCTACGATCCGCTCGAGCGCGCCGGCCTCAAGGTGACCGATGTCGACTACTTCTCGCCTGAGCTGCAGAACCCCGACATCACCAAGTTCGCGGGCGCAGGCGATGTGCCGGCCTCCAACTACAAGATGATCGGTGCTCTGGGCGTCAAGCGCGGCGAGCTCGAGCGCACGCAGCTCGCCGACTTCGTGAGCCAGCATGGCTTCGTGGGTTGGGCTCCCACTCAGGGCCATATCCCCTCGGGCGTTCCGTCGATCGGCTATGCGCGCGACGCCATGCTTGCGGGCGATATGGAGCGCGTGATGATCATCGGCAAGGGATCCCTCTTCCTGGGCCGCATGACCAACCTGTTCGACGGCGTTTCCGTGCTCATCAAGCGCAACGAGGGCGCCCAGGACGATGCCGCTGGCGTTTCCGAAACCGAGGTCAAGTCCATGATCGCCAAGGCTATGAGGGAGTTCGCCGCCACCCTGATCGAGCAGGCTGAGTAGGAGCGTCGTATGGGAAGCTTAGAGAAGACCATCGCCTCCGCATTCCTGGAGATGGCGGAGGGTCTGGAGAGCGGGCGTTACGGGGCGCGCCCCCGCATCGCCCTCACCGGCATGGGAAGCGAGCACGGTGAGGAGAACTCCTTGGCCGCCGCCCGCGCTGCGGCTAAGCAGGGCATCGACGTGCACTACATCGGCTCGCTTGCCGATGACGCTCTCACCTGCGTGCCGGTTGCCGACGACGAAGCCGGCCACGCCAAGATGGACGAGCTGCTCGCCTCTGGCGAGGTGGATGGCGCCGTCACCATGCACTACCCGTTCCCCATCGGCGTGAGCACGGTCGGCCGCGTGGTGACGCCGGCAACGGGCAAGGAGATGCTCATCGCCAACACCACCGGCACCTCGTCAGGAGACCGCATCGAGGGCATGGTGCTCAACGCCATCGCCGGCATCATCGTGGCCCGCGCCCTCGGCAACGAGAACCCCACCGTGGGCATCCTGAACGTCGACGGTGCGCGTCAGGCCGAGATCGCGCTCAAGAAGCTCGCTGAAGGCGGCTACCCCATCACGTTCGCCGAGTCCTCCCGCGCCGATGGCGGTGCCGTCATGCGCGGCAACGACGTGCTGCGCGGCACGCCGGACATTCTCGTGACCGATTCGCTCACGGGCAACGTGCTCACGAAGATGATCTCCGCTTTCACGACGGGCGGCAGCTTCGAGGCAACCGGCTTTGGCTACGGACCGGGTATCGGTCGCGGTTACGACAAGCTCGTGCTCATCGTCTCGCGTGCTTCGGGTGCTCCCGTGGTGGAGCATGCCCTTGAGTTCGCGGGTGAACTTGTGCGCGGCGGCGTGTTCAAAGTCGCCGAGGAGGAATACGCGCGCGCCGACGCCGCAGGCCTGGAGGCCATCCTCGCCGAGCGACGCGCCGCCGAGAAGAAGCCCGCCGAGGAGGAGGCCGTCAGCGCTCCTCCGGCCGAGCCGGTCACCGCGAGCATCCCCGGCATCGAGGTCATGGACCTCGAGGATGCCGTGCAGGTGCTCTGGCGCGCCGGGATCTACGCCGAGTCGGGCATGGGCTGCACGGGCCCGCTGGTGATGATGAGCGAGGCAAACCACGACAAGGCCGTGGAGCTGCTTACCCAGGCTGGATACATCGGCTAGTATCAAGACGACGTTCGCCGGGTGCGTGCGCTTCCGGCGAGCCGCGCGGGGCGCTGGGCTCTCGCCCGGCGCCCTGCTGGAGTTTCGCCTGACGCGAGAGGAGGGTTCATGACCGCTAAGAAGATCAAGCTCACGTCGATGACGAAGGCTGCGGGTTGAGCCGCTAAGATGGCGCCAGGCGCCCTCGCTCAGGTTCTGCGCGAGATTCCAAGCATGAATAACCCAAACGTGCTCGTGGGGCTCGATACCTCCGACGACGCGTGCGTTTATCGGGTGACGGATGACATCGCCCTCATCGAGACGGTTGACTTCTTCCCGCCGATGGTGGACGACCCGTTCGTCTTTGGGCAGATCGCCGCCGCGAACGCGCTCTCGGACGTGTACGCCATGGGCGGAACGCCCGTGTTGGCCATGAACATCCTGTGCTTCCCCAACTGCCTCGACGTCGAGGTGGCGGGCCGGATCATCGCAGGCGGTGCCGAGAAGGCGCGCGAGGCCGGCGTGACCGTCGCGGGAGGTCACACGCTCACGGACGACGAACCCAAATACGGCATGTGCGTCACCGGCATGGCTCATCCCGACCGCATCCTCAAGAACTCCTCGGCGCGCGCGGGCGACGCCCTGGTGCTCACCAAGGAGCTGGGAACCGGTTTGATCATGACCGCGCTCAAGGGCGACCTCGTTAGCGAGGAATCGGTGCTGCGCGCGGTCGACAGCATGCGGACCCTCAACCGCACGGCGGCTGAATGCGCGGGCGACCTTGCGGTCCACGCCTGCACCGACGTGACCGGCTTCGGGTTGGCGGGCCATCTGTGCGAGATGGCGGAGGGCAGCGACCTCTCCGCCACGGTGAGCGCGGGGGCCTTCCGTCTTCTGCCGGAGTCGCTCGAGATGGCACGCATGGGCGTCATTCCCGCTGGGGCCTACCGCAACGCCGACCATTTTGGAGCGGGCGTCTCGTTCGATGAGGATGTGCCCACGGGCATGGAGGACGTGCTGTTTGACCCGCAGACATCCGGTGGCCTGCTGTTCGCCCTGCCGCCCGCAGACGCCGAGGTGCTGCTGGCGCGTCTGGAGGACGCCGGGGTTCCCGGGGCGCTTGTGGGATCGCTTGCTCCGTACGAGGGCGTCCGCGTCCGCGTGCGGGCATAGGCCAGCCGTTGACACATTGACGCATCGCGATTATCGTTAAGCCGCAGTTGCAAGCGCGGGCGCTAGGGGAGCATTTAGGTAACTGGTGTGCCTCCCGGTCTTCAAAACCGGTGTGAGTAGAAACCTGCTCGGGTGGGTTCGATTCCCACATGCTCCCGCCATTTCTCGACCGCGCGGACAGCTGCGCTATAGCTCTGCCGGAGGCCGATTCCGGCTCCTTGCATCGATCGTGCGAGTGGATGGGAGACCGTATGGACGTGGGCCAGGTGTTGCGCCGGATTCCCAAGATGGATGCGCTCTTAACGCTTCCCGAGATCTCCCAAGCTTGTGAGAGAACATCATATCCTGAGGTAAAGCACCTTATCGCTCAGGAGCTTGACCATATTCGCAAGCAGGTGCTTGCAGGTGCGGAAACCGAGGTGCCCACGAAGGAAACCATCGCGCGCAACGTGTTGGCACAGCTTGATGCAAGCGGCTCGTTTAGCCTCAGACCGGTTGTGAACGCGACGGGCGTAGTGCTGCATACCAACTTGGGCCGCGCTCCGTTCGGCGAGCGCATGGCGCGCCATGTGGCGCAGGTAGCCAGCGGCTATAGCAACCTTGAATACAATCTCGCCAAGGGCAAGCGCGGCAGCCGCTACGCACACGTGGAGCGTCTTCTGTGCGAGCTCACGGGTGCCGAGGCAGCCATGGTGGTCAACAACAACGCAGCAGCGGTCTTCCTCATGCTCAACACGCTTGCTGCTGATGAGCGGGTTGCCGTTTCGCGTGGGGAACTGGTCGAGATCGGGGGCTCGTTCCGCGTGCCCGAGATCATGGCGGCGAGCGGTGCGGAGCTCATAGAGGTGGGTACCACCAACAAGACGCATGCCTACGATTACGAGCGTGCGGTCGAGGCGGGCGCACGGGCGCTGCTCAAGGTGCATACGAGCAACTTCGTCATGTGCGGCTTCACCGAGGCAGTGGGCATCGCGGAGCTCGCGCGGATCGCGCACCCCGCAGGCGCATACGTGCTCTACGACGTGGGCTCGGCGCTTCTGTTCCCGGGCGAGGTGCTGGGCCTGACCGATGTCGAAGTCGTTCGCCGAGCGATTGCCGAGGGCGCTGATGTGGTTACGTTTTCGGGTGACAAGCTGCTCGGATCGGCTCAAGCGGGCGTTATCGTGGGTTCTCAGGACGCGATCCAGCGCATGAAGCGCAACCAGATCACCCGCATGCTGCGCATCGACAAGCTTTCGCTTGCGGCGCTCGAACAGGCGCTCGTCTGGCAGCTCGACCCCGCTTGCGCTCGCGAGCAGGTGCCGGCGCTGCGCATGATCGCCGGGGGACCGGATATCCTCGAGCCTCGCGCTAACGAGCTCGCCTCCGCTCTGGACGATGTTCCGGGCGCTTTGACCCAAGTTCTTCCGGTTACCGACGAGGTGGGCGGCGGATCGCTCCCGGGTGTCGAGCTCGAGGGGAGGGCCGTGGCGCTCACGCTTGAGGGCGTGGCAGCAGAGGACCTGGAGCGCAGGCTCAGATGCGCTCTCCATCCCATAGTCGCCCGCGTATCCGAGGGGCGTGTACTCTTCTCGGTGCGCACGCTCATGGCGGGCGACGTCCAGCGCATCGCCGATACGGTGCGCGCCATCGTGGGAGAGCGGGGCGAGGCGCGATGAAGCACGTGATTATCGGCACCGCTGGCCATGTCGATCACGGCAAGACCGAGCTCACCCGTGCCCTTACGGGCACCAACACCGACCGCCTTGCCGAGGAGCAGCGCCGAGGCATCACGATCCAAATCGGCTTCGCGCAGCTCGAGCTCGCGCACGGGCTCACGGCGAGCATCATCGACGTGCCCGGTCATGAGCGCCTGATCAAGAACATGCTGACCGGCGCATCTGGCATCGATGTGGTGCTGTTCGTCGTCGCGGCAGACGAAGGCTTCATGCCGCAGTCGCAAGAGCATCTCGATATCCTCTCGCTTCTGGGGGTGCAGGCGGGCATCATCGTCTTCACCAAGGCCGACCTTGTCGAGCCCGACTGGCTCGAGATGGTCGAAGCCGATACACGCGATCGGGTGGCAGGGACCTTCCTCGAGGGGGCGCCATCTATCGCGGTGTCGTCCGTTACGGGCGCCGGTATCAACGAGCTCAAGCAGCTCGTTGCGGGTATGGTTGAGCATGCTGCGCCCAAGCGGCTCGACCTGCCCTTCCGCATGCCCGTCGACCGCTCGTTTACCATCAAGGGGTTCGGTACGGTGGTGACCGGTACCTGCACGGAGGGCTCGGTCACGGTGGGCGAGACCGTTGAGGTGTATCCCGAGCGTCTGAGCGTGCGCGTGCGCGAGCTGCAGAATCACGGCATCTCCGAGAAGTCGTCCGAGGCGGGCATGCGCGTCGCGGCGAACCTCGCGGGCGTGGACCAGAAACAGGTGGCTATTGGCTGCACGCTTGCAGCGCCGGGTACGCTCACGCTGACGCAGATGGCGAGCGTGGTCATCAGTCTCACCGCGAGCGCTCCGTTCAGCGTGCGCAATTCTTCACGCGTCCACGTGTACGCTGGGACGCAGGAGACGGTCGCCCGCGTGCGCCTGCTCGACCGCGATGAGCTGCTCCCCGAGGAGACGTCTTGGGCGCAGCTCACGTTCGAGAAGCCGCTTGCCCTGCGCAACCTCGACCGCTTCATCGTCCGATTCCTCTCGCCGCTCGTGACCATAGGCGGCGGTCGCGTGCTGGATTGCCATGCGACGCGCCTGCGCCGGCATGACGCGGCGGTGCAGGAGCGCTTGGAGCATCTTGACGGCGCGCTTGCCGAGCGCGTCGCGCAGCTGACGATGGACGCGGGCACCGTCCCATGCAGTCTCGGGCAGCTTGCGCTCGACGCCGTCGCCTCCCCAGACGAGCTTGAGGCGGTGCTCGGAGATCTCGAGGCGGCGGGAAAGATCGCGCGCTTCGGTAGCGTGCCGTTCTCTGATGCGGCGATAGGCGAGCTCAAGAGCCGCGCCGTGGCGACCGCAAGCGCCTATCAAGCAGAGCACCCGTTGGAGGCGGGCATGCGCGCAGCTGATGTGCGCGAGCAGCTCTGCCCGAGCGACGCTGCGATTGCCGAGAGGCTTCTTGCCGAGTTCATCGCCTGCGGTGCGCTCGAGGCGGCGGGCGATCGCGTGCACACGCCCGGATACGCCCCCACGTTCACCCCTGAGCACGAGCGACTCAAGCGCGAGATCATGGTCTATGTCGAAAGCAGGGGGCTCGAAGCCCCAACGCTCGACGAGCTCGAAGAGGCGGTGCCGGGCAACGCGAAGGCGTTCAAGCAGATCGTGTCCCATCTGCGCGAGACGGGAGATCTGGTGTTCCTCACCGCGCGTTCGTGCGTTTCGCATGGGGCTTACCAGCGCGCGCTCGATATGTTCCGCGGAATGTTCGAGGATGCGGATGCCGTCGCGCTCGGAGACTTCAGGACCTTGGCGGGCGTGTCGCGCAAGTACGCCCAGCAGATTCTCGACGTGTTCGATGCAAAGGGAATCTCGAAGATGGTTGGCGACAAGCGTATTTTGCTTGCGCCCCGTGAGCAGCGATGAAGGCTGGGCGCGCGAAGCTGCGGCGATGCTGCGGCGCATTCGTTCGCGGCGGGACTTACGGTAGGCAACCGGTCGTACCAAAGGAGGAGTTCGTATGAGTGAGCGCTTTGAAGTCGATGCAGTGGGTGATGCTTGCCCCATCCCGGTGGTGAAGACCTTGAAGGCTTTGCACGGCAGCGCCGCGGGCGATACGGTTGCCACGACCGTCGATAACGAGGTAGCGGTCCAGAACCTCTTCAAAATGGCCAAAGAGAAGGGGTGCTCCGCTACATCCGAGCAAATCGCAGGCGATCGGTTCGTCGTGACGATCGAGGTCGGTGCGGGCGTGGCTGTCGCATCGGGGGAGGAGGACGCCGTCAGCTGCGAGGCTGCCGAACCGGAGAGCGCTTCGGGCATCGTTTCGGGATATGTGGTCGCGATCTCATCTGCGACGATGGGATCTGGTTCGGATGAGCTCGGCGGAGCGCTCATGAAGAGCTTCATCTATGCGCTCGGCCAGCAGGAGATCCTGCCAGAGACCATCCTCTTCTACAACGGCGGGGCGCATCTTACCTGCACGGGTTCGGAATCTCTTGAGGACTTGCGTTCCTTCGCCGAGCAAGGGGTGGAGATCCTCACGTGCGGCACGTGCCTGAATTACTACGGCATCACCGATGAACTCGCGGTAGGCGACGTTACCAACATGTACGTCATCGTCGAGAAGCTCAGCCAGGCGCGCCGCATCGTCAAGCCGTAAGGGGCTGCGATGCTTCACGCCAAGGCGCCGGCGCTCGTCATATCGTTCGCGTCGGCGGTTGATGCCATGCAAGTCGAAAAGAATTGTCGTGCCGAGGGACTTCCTGGGCGGCTCATACCTGTTCCTCGTGAGATTACCGCAGGCTGCGGCCTGGCTTGGAAAGCGGCTCCCGAAGACCGGGATTCCATTCTCACGTCGCTCAAAGCTGCTGGGATCTCTTGGCAGGGCGTATACGTCATCGAATTATGATATGCTAATTAATTTTTCTTGCTAAAACGTTTGACGCTCGCCTCTGCCAACCGCGTTGTCACGTGCGCGTATCCATATTCGCCATAAGCGCTCAAGCTGCGCTTTGTTGCAATCAGATTGCCTTCTAGCAGGGACTTGGGCCCACGATGCCCGTCCCTGCCGTTTGCCGGATATCCGCTACCGCTTACCCCATAAACCTCGGTGAAGCATTTGTGGAGTATAAAATGAACGTGATTAATTTACTCCGACACGTTCGGGGAAGTAAGTACCGATCAGGTAAAGGAGGCAATTGTGGCAGAAGAAGTAAAGGAGAAAAAGCATTTCAAGATGCCGAGTGCCATCGTACTGTTGTTCATGGTACTTGTTGCGGTCGCCATCGTGACGTGGTTCGTCCCCACGTCGGTCGCGATCACCGCTGAGGATGGCACGCAGGAGATCATCTTCAACGCCGCACTCGACGCCGACGGCAACGTCATCGAGAACGCCGGCACCGATCCCAAGGGTCTTTGGGACATCCTGTACGCTCCTATCCAGGGCTTCTCTGACGGCGCGGCTGTCAGCATGGCCATCCTCATCTCGGGCGGCCTGCTGGCGCTGCTGAGCTACACGGGTGCCATGAGCGCGGGCGTGGGCGCCCTGCTCAAGCACCTGAAGGGCAACGTGCTCATCGCGGCGCTCATGTTCTTCTTCGCGATTACGGGCGCCGTGTACGGCGCTTGGGAAGAGCTGCCGGCATACGCGTTCGTCATCATCCCCCTGTGCGTGACTGCGGGGTATGATGCACTGACCGGCTTCCTCATCATCTTCGTCGGCGCGACCGTGGGCAACATGGGCTCCATCGTGAACCCCTATTCCATCGGTGCCGCCGTTGCAGCCATCGGCAACCCCGAGCTCTCGCTGGGCACGGGCATCGCGATGCGCCTGCTGCTGTTCGCCGTCATGTACGCGCTCGGGACCTTCCTCGTCATGCGCTATGCCGCCAAGGTCAAGGCCAATCCCTCCGCGAGCGCCATCGCCAACGTCGAGGGCATCAACAACCTGAGCGACATGACCGGTGGCGACAGCGATGCCTTCCCCGAGATGAACGGACGTCATGCCGCTTCGCTGATCGTGTTCGGCCTCGTTGTCGTGTTCCTCATCATGGGCTACCTCCCCTGGGCCTCGATTCCGGTGGGCGATGGAACCATGTACGACGTCATCAACGGTTGGACCACGTTCCTCTCCACCAACATCCCCTTCTTGAGCGATCTGCTCGGTGCTGGCAGCTTCACCTGGTTCGGTGATTGGTACTTCAACGAGTACGGCGTCGTGTTCCTGCTCGCTACGATCCTCATCGTGGTCATCAACCGCATCCCGCAGGACGTTTTCGTGAGCGAGTTCGTCAAGGGTGCCGCTGACCTCGTGTCCCTCGTCATCGTCATCTCGATATGCCGTGGCATCTCCGCCATCATCGGCACCAGCGAGTACGGCATGTCGGTCACGTTCGTCTACTGGATCCAGAATGCGCTCTCCAGCGTGCCCATGTGGGCCTTCGCCCTGGCCGCCTTCGCTGCGTACTTCGGCATCGGCTTCGCCATCCAGTCCACTTCAGCTGTCGCCGGCATGACGATGTCCATCCTCGGCGCCGTCGCCATGGCGCTCTTCGCCGGCACCGCCGTCTCCCCCGAGGCTGGCCAGATGGTCCTCATCTCCGCCTTCACCATGGGCCTGAACCTCTCTGCTTCCGGTTTGTTCCCCGAGGCATCCAAGATGGGCGTCCTCGAGCTCACGGGCATCCCGTATCCCACGTATCTTGCCGTGGCGACCAAGATGTTCATCCCTGTCACCATTGCGGGCTTGGCGGTACTCATGCTTGCCCCGTATATCGGTATCGCAGGATAACGTCTTCCAGTAGGGTAGGGAATCTATCGTTCTCATAAAGGAGCGAACATGGAAATGTACAAGCGTCTGTATCGTGTCGAAGGCAACGCCTACGAGCGCGGCAAGCAGGCCGGCGAGCAGATGAACGAGCAGATGAAGGCGAACTACAACAATCAGGTCACCTTCTACAAGAACCAGGGCTATGACTACGCCGACTGGGAGGCAATCGCAGAGCGTCGCTACGTGCCGATTCTCGAGAAGTGGGCCCCTGAGGTCCTCGATGAGGTCCGCGGCATGGCGGACGGCTCGGACCTGTCGTTTGCCCAGGTGCTCGCCATGACCACCGCCTATGAGAAGTCGTTCGCTGTGGATACCGTCGCTGACAAGCATGTTGACGGCAAGTGCACCTCGTTCCTTGCCACCGGTGAGGCCACCAAGGGCGGCCAGACCGTCATCGGCCAGACCAACGACGAGGACCTCATCGAGTGGATTTACCAGCTCGATGTCGTGGTGCATCACGTCGATCCCGAGACGGGTAAGGAGCAGCTCATCTACACCCATCCCGGCGTGCCTGCCTATATGGGCATGAACAACGATGGCGTTGCAGTGCTGTGGACCTACATCGACAACGGCAAGCTCAACGAGGAGGGCGGCGTGCCCACCTGCGTGATCATCCGTCATCTGCTCGAGTGCTCCTCGACCGAGGAGGCCGTGAACTACCTGCAGACGATCCCGCATGACATCCCCAACGAGTTCGGCATCGGTGACAAGTCCGGTGACGTAGCCCAGGTCGAGTGCTTCCCCAACGCTGTCTACGTGCAGCGTGGCCTGCCCACCATGGCGCATACCAACCATAACCGCTTCAGCGATCCCGAGCCGGAGGAGACCGTCTCTGCCACGACGTTCGATCGCTGCGAGCTCATGGAGGAGCAGCTCAAGGAGAACTACGGCAACATCGACGCCGATGTGGCCAAGGAGTTCTTCAAGTGCCATGACCGGTTCCCCAACGGCATTTGCGTGCATCCCTGCGCCGACCGTCCGTATCGAAAGACGTTCGCGGCTCAGGTGTACGAGCTCGAGGCCGGCAAGATGCACATCACGTTCGGCAACGCTTGCGAGCATCCGTACATGACCTATGAATTCGATACCTATCGCTAAGGGTCTCGATTCGTGGATTCGACGTAGTCGCTTGCGCGCCTAGTCGATGACGGCGTCCCGGTTGCGTTCCAGCAGCCGGGACGCTTTTCTATAGCGGGCGGTGAGGACGGCTTATGGGTGGAGGGGCAAATGGTCGCGCCGCAACACCCACTACCTCCTAGATTGAAGCGCGCGGCGAGTGCTATCCATATCGGAAGCGATTGCAGGGTCTTGGCTTCACCTGCTCGATCCTGGAGCTCCGCCCCTACCAATCCACGCTTCTCAATCAGAATGCTGGCCGCTTTGCGATAGTGCACCTTACGTGCCCTGCCGCGCTGCCGCTCTGCGTGAGTTGACGTACCTGCCTTGCTACTCCATGTGCGCTGACCTGCTTGCCTTGCCGTGTACAACCCGCGGATTCAGCTGCTTTGGTATCTTGCGCAAGTAGACTCGCGCCTTGTCCTACAGTCGCACGGAATTTGCGTTCCAATAGTTCCACGAATGGGCATGCGAGCCCATTCGTGGAAAAAATGAGCGGGTTTTCCCTCTGCGAACTCAGGGTGCAAGCAATCTACCAGCGGTGACGCAAATCCAGGTACACTCGCTGAAATACTGTATATAAAAAATCACTCATTATTTCACTGAATGGTGCTCAACTTCCATTCGGAGAACAATTGTTGGGCGAGTGGACGTAGGGTCGAGAGATGTGTAGCAAATTTCACGCGAGTGGATATCGCGCTGGGATGGGGGCTTCAAATCTTGGACGAATGGATATCGCCCTAAGAAAAGTAGAGCAAATCTTCTTGGAGTGAGCTGCTGTACGGTGCAGATATCCAGAATCTAAGCGAGCGGGTCGTTGTGACCTGACGAAGTCTTATTCGCCGGCGTCCTTCTTCTGCTTTGCAGCGCGACGCATGTCGCGCGTTGCCGTGGCGTTTCTGAAGAGGAAGTTAATGCCTTCGATCATCTCGGCTGTAAGCTCGGCAGCGTTCGGCCCTTCGCCGGATGCGGCGGCACGGCAGCTTTCGGAGAGCAGCCGCTTGAAGAAACAGGTGGTCATGGTGTTGACCATGAGCGTCTCTTCCTCGTCGTAGCCAAGCTCTGCGGCAAGGGGGCGCAGCACATGGATATTGCGTTCATCGAGCTCGCCGGCAGTAAGCATCTCGGTTACGGAGGAGTCCATGCTGTCAAGTTGATGCGGGTACACCTTGTAATAGCGTTTGACCATTTCATCGAGGGGTAGAACATGCTCGCTGAAGAAGAGCTGTTGGAAGATCTGGGGGTTCTCGAACGCGCTGTTGCAGAAGATCTCCCAGGTGCGATAGTAGACGTCGCGCGGGGTCTTCATCTGCGAGGCGGCGTCGGCCATCTTGCGGCAATAGCCTACCAGGTAGCCCATGCAGGCGAAGGTGACCAGCTCGTCGAGGTTGCGGAAGTAAAGGTATAGCGTCGAGCTGTGATATCCCGCGGCAGTTGCGACCTTGCGGATCGAGACGCTCGTGATACCCTCAGAATCGATGATTTTGCGGGTCGCGCGCAGGAAGATATCGACCATCTGCGCACGTTCCTCATCAGAATACTCTCTGCGGCCCATACATCCTCCTCCCGAAAGTGCCTGCTGACACATGGCGGCTGCATGACGGTCGCGTCCGTAATAACGGTAGCGCACCAGAATCAATCACCGTGCTTATTCAATAGCTATCATGATTAGTGTAAAGCTAAAGCAGCGTTCACGTGTTTAGCCAAACGGAAATAATCCGGAAACGGTAATGTAGGGCGCGGGGACGGCAAAGTATCGCCAAAGCATCCTCCATCCGTTGAAATGGTGCAGGCATTCGTTTGGCGATATGCCGCTCCTAGATACACGCAGCACGCTTATCCTGAGTATGCGAATGCCAATATATCGGCTCGAGGGAACGTTCGATAGAAGGGATGGCCATGGCCGAGATGGTCCGCGCATGGACGCGCCAAGGGCTAGCGGTACTCGATGCGCTTCAGCGCGACGGGATCTACCATGCCCGGGAGGAGTTCGTGAGCGAGAAGTACGATTCCATCGCTGATCACTACCTCGGGCTATATCATTGGCTCATCGCTGGATGCCGTGCCCATGGGGCCAGCATCCCAGAGGATGTGACCCTGCCCATTTGGATCGCGTTTACCGAATCGCAGAAACTTGGCGAGACCGAGGGCACGGTGATGTTCGACCTCGAGATACCGCGCGACCAAATCGCGATCATCGACGGCGATCGATGGGGGTATCGAGTAAACAATTGGTATGTGCCGTTGGATCTCGCTGATGAAGAGGCCCACAATGCTGAGCTCGAGCGGCTGGGCATCGCGAACGAGTCGCTGGTGGTCACAGGCCCTTTGGGCAATTATCATCCCGCGCTCAAGGGCAAGATCCAGCGTAGCTGGGAGCGCGTCTTCACCCCGGCGGAGTCGATGGAAAAGAACCTAGGCCTGTGCTGGGAGCTCAGGACCTCTTGGGTGCGCGGCTACACGATCGGCGAAGGGGCATGATGGCGAGCGAGCAAACGATCGAGCTCTGGTCGGCGCAGGAGCGCGTGGTCATCGATGCACTGGAGCGCGATGGTGTCTCACGGGTCAAGATGGCATATGTTGAGCGCAAGTACGCGGAGAGCGCTTGGGCGTTCCGGGAGGCGTATGGGTTCTTCCACCGCGAGAGCGCGCGGATGATGGAGCTGCCGGAAGGTGCTGAGTCTGCAATCTGGCTCTATGCCGATAAATCGAACCTCTATGCTGGTCCGGGTTCCTATGTACTCAAGCTTGTGATTCCTTGCAGTCGCGTAATCCTGTTCGACTCTCGTATGTGGAACACGATTTTAAATCTCTCGTATATCCCTGCAGACGAGGCGGATGCCCAACGTTTTCGGGCGGAACTCGAGCGCATGGGTATCACCGATACCCGCGTGCTCTTCGAAACGCCTTTCTACCCCCTGCAGAAACGCCGCGTGCAAGAGAGCTGGAAGCGCCTGTTCTCCTCTGCAGATGGTTGCCCCGCTTGCTACCTGCAAGCAGCGGTATGGGAGCTCCGGCGTTCGTGGGTGCAAGAGATTATCCCGGTTGGCGAGGATCCTTCGCAGGTGCGACCGGTATCGTCGGGCGAGAGGCGGGCAGTTTAGAAGCCGTTGCGGTCAGCGAAGCGCTCGGACTCGTCGTAGACGCCTTCAATCGATTCGGCCCATGCGGCGAAATCAGGCGTGTCGGCTATGATGCCGTCTGCTTCCCAGACGGCCTGATGGGTGCGCCCCCAAGGATGGCGAGGCTCGGGCCTCACCGGTAGATAGGGCGTCATATACGTGGGATTAAGGAGGAAGAACGCGCCGCCATCGCAGCGTGCGACGAAATCGCGAAGTGCACGGCGGGCGGGCTTGCGCCTGCCGAGCTTGTAGAGCAAGAGCGTCCGCGCGAGCAGGAACCAAGGGGAATCATCGAGGAGCTTCGGCGCGTCGGTGCCTGCTTCGGCTTCGAGCTCATGGGCGAACGTGAAGAAGCCGTCCTCATCCTCGAGGCGTGCCAGCGCGAGAAACACCGTTCCCTCGGCACGGTTGGGATATCCGGCAGCGCGGCGTACGCGGCGCGCGTAGTCGGAGGCGGCGTGATAGCGGGCGCTTTCCAAGCACAGCTGCGAGATCGCCTCGAGCGTGTGGAGCCAGCCGATAAGCGCAGGCTCCGCTACGGTCATACGCTCGCGAGCGTATCTGGCGCGCTCATCTGCGGTGGGCGCGCTGTCGAACGCATTCATCGAGCCGGGGCGCTCGAGCCAGGCGGCGACGGCTCGATCGGTCCAGAACTGCGGGGCTTCGTCGGAGAAGCCCTCGACGCTGCCGGCTAGATACTCGTGGGACCGCTGTTCGAGATCCATGAGCTCGCTGATGCAGGCATCGAGGGGGATGTTCGACAGCAGATTTCCCACGAGGCGCGCGTCGATGCAGAGCCGATCGTTTTCAGCGATCTTGAAGAATTCGATTCGCGCCTCCTCGAACAGCTCTCCGCGCTTTCGCTCGAATTCGCCGTCGGGTAGGTCATCAAGGCGATCGAGAGCGGTGATGAGGCGGGTATGGCACTGCGCATAGGCAACAAGGGCCTGCGCATGTTCGCTCGAGGCGTACTTTTCTGGGCGGGCTGCGATGTCTTCGTGGACGAGTCCGCGAGCGGCTGGCGTGAGGTCGTGATGCGCATCGAGGTAGAGCCGCTCCAGATAAGCGGCGACGTAGTGCTGGGGGTCCATTAGTTATCGCCTCCCGAGCTGCGCCGGCCTGCCACCCGTCGTCTACCGTCCTCGTTTTCGAGCGCCGCGCGTACAGCTTCGTGATTGGCGATCCACACCGAAAGACCGGCGTTGTCGGGAGCGCCGAACCCTTCCTGCAGCAAGGGCGTTGCCTCGCTGATCGCGAGGATGAGCTCGTCCTCGCTGCCGGGGATCACGTTGACGCGCGAGAACAGCCCGTCGGGGAACTCGGCTTGATAGTAGAGGGGCTGCGCCGCGTTGGGATAGCCCTGGAGCAGCGCCTGGAGCGCGCGTGTGGCACCGGCGAAGTCGAAAGAGCGGTACCTTACGGAGAGCTCGGCCAGAAGAGCCCAAGCATCGGGCGCCTTTTCGGCGAGATGGTGCCGGCGGGCGCGGGCAACCATGGGCCTCAGGGCCGCGGCGTGCTTGCGCTGGAAGCGTTCGAGGTCCTCGGCGGAGCATTCGAGCTTTGCAAGGGCAAGCAGCGCGGTGTGGCGGACATCGGCGGGATCGTCCGCGGCGAACTCGAGGCATTCCTCCGCAGCCGAGAGCGCGAGTCGATACCGGCCGGAGATGAGCGCGCGCGACGAGAGGGCGGCAAGCCATCGGATAAGCGGACGGCGCCCAAGGTCGCGGGCGAACTCACGGCTATAGGGGTCGGTTGCCTCGGAATTGATGCGTTCAAGGTCGCGCTCCACCTCATCGCGATGATCGATGAGGTAGGAAACGTAGGTATCGTTCGACTCGGATTGGAGCGCGGCGAGCATGCGCCGGGCATCCCAGTTGCGCGGATCGAGCTCGCAGGCCTCGCGCAGCTGCGCCTCGGCTTGGGCAGCCTCCTTCTCGGCGGCCGAATCATCGGTGATGAAGGGGAACCGGTAATCGATGGTTTGCGTTGCCTTGGCTACCAGGTGGAAGGACCGGTCGCGGTCGTTATTGATGAGCTTGGCGGGGTCCTCGTTAAAGGAGGCCATGCAGGACTCGATGTAGAGGGCATTTTCGAGTGGATAGATGCGATCGCGTCGCATGGACTCGAGAATGAGGCGCAGGCAGTCTTCTTGTATGGGGTCAAACGCCATCACGCCTCCTTTCGCGAGCGGGGTCGGTATTGGTGCCCAGCGAGCGTGCTACCTCCGGTTGAACAAAACAGATTAGCACATCGTAGCAGGTAAATAAACAAGCCGAGGTAGCGGTTGCGCGAGCTTGCGAATGGGAGGGCAAGGTATTCGCGCGGCTCGCAAGAGTATTGCGCCGATAGGGAAAAATCGGCCCCTTTCATGCACAAAACGGGGATTCGAGTTGTAGAATATGCGATGGAATGTGCGTCCGGCTCGATGCTGCCGGGCGCTCGAACACGGTCCTTACGGAGCCGATGGGCGGCTCCGTGTGTATTCGGGTCCTGGGGAGGACCCGTGTTTGGAGGCAATTGCTATGGGACGTTTCACCAACCCCCGCGACCTGTACTTTGGTGAGGGTGCCCGCCACGAGGTGAAGAACCTCAAGGGCGAGCGCGCCGTCATCGTTACGGGCGGCGGCTCCATGCGCCGCGGCGGCTTCCTGCAGGACGTCGAGAACGACCTCA
>DHCMC07803__coassemble_537_pt1 | contig 76391 bp, 73 predicted proteins | sample DHCMC07803__metabat2_low_PE_050 | metagenome-assembled genome bin DHCMC07803
AGCCCGGCCCCATCCGGGACCGGGCTATTCATCACCTAAGTTCTAGACTGTTAGATTGCTGAATATCTGAGCAACAACAAAGATAGGCCTGTTGGTTGGTGGTCAGCGTGTTCTCTATGCCGAAGTGTCGATTATCGACATGCCGAAGTGTCGACTTTTACGGTACCGCAACTACCGATCCACCCGAACACCTCGGCCAGGCCGGCGCACATGCACTCCGCGCGCTGCGACATGCCGGCGACGGCGTAGCGCGCGTTGGAGTGGGGCAGCGCGACGACGAGCAGCTTGAGGCGTAGCCGCTCGCCGCCGACCACCGCCTCGAAGTTGCCGTAGTCCGCCTGCGCGGTGCCGGGCGCCCACTCGAGCTCGAGGAAGCCGTCCCCCGCGCCCGCCGCGCGCTCGAGCCTCCATCTGCGCACATGGCGCTGCACGGACGAGTAGGAGCCCTCGTAGCCCCGCTCCTCGACGAGGCGGTCGTAGATCCTCCTCGCGGTGTGGCGCTGCTTGCGCGGGGCCCCGAGGTCGGCCTCGAGCACCCCATCGATCCAGCTGGCGTGCGCGTCGGTCGCCGGATGCGGCCGGTCGGTCGGCAGCGGAGGCTCAGGTGACAGGTCCTCCATGTCGGCGTACTTCGCGACGGTGTTCCTGCTGAGGCGGAGTCTCCTGGCTATCTCGGCGCGCGCCAGGCCGCCCGCCTCCATCGAGCGTATATCATTCCTTGTGTCCAGGGGCACGGTCGTCTCCTCCATCCTTCCCGGGCGGTCCTCGCCGAAGTTCACGCCCGGGAAAACCATGCGGCTGGTGCCGCGCCCCTGGTCCCGGGGGCGCTGCCCTCATGCTGAAACTGCTCGTTTTCAGATGCACGCGGCGCTCGGAAGCCGGTGCTCGATCGGACCATTTCTTATTGCACACCAACGAGGAGGAGCGCATGCGCGCCGAGGAGGGGGCGGACATCGACGATTTGAGACGCGAGCGCGACATGATGCGGCAGCGCAATTCGCGGCCGTGCAGGAAGTACGGGCTCAAGGGACGCCGGGAGCGGAAGGACTACACGGGCAAGCACGATGATATATCCATAACCTAGCATGAGGAATCTCGTGCTTCAAAATACTACGCCTACCGATATCCTTGCGAACTGGGGGTAGAAGTCCATGTTCTATGTTTATCCTGAGCATAGGAGCCTGACACCCTAACGAAAGGTTACCTATATGTCTCGATTAGTTGAACGAAGGTATTGGATTTATTCAGAACGGCCAATTTACAATCAAAGAATACTTGGATAAATTGAAAGGGTGGTGCTACCAATACTTGATGACACGCGATACTTTAGTGACGCATAAGAGATTTCCAAGACAGCTTTAGCGATATATCGATCTTTTTTCATAGAGCAGGAGGAGTAATGAGCAATAGCAGTTTATTTTCTCGTTCGATTTCTAGAAAAGGTCTCTTCTCCCTTGGATTCCTTGTCCTATTGTCAGGATGCTCAAGTACCTCTCCTGACTCGGACATGGGCGAAGGAAATAGTTTAGAAACCACTTCTGAAGCTTCCCAAGCACCTGCTATATCAGACATTTTTACCGCCTCAGACCGGCGTGTTTGGTATGCAGTGTTTGATGGTATTGGAAAAAGTTCAGAGATATATATGATGTACGTGGTCGAAAACGGTACTGTGACTCTCTATAAAGTGAACGGATATGGTATCGGACTCACGCTGGGCGATTTGCAGGGCTATGATGATCAAGCTGCAATAAATACTATTGAACAGAACGTTGATCGAAGCTTCGAAGAGTATGGTAATCTTTATGATTCATACGAAGACTGCCGCGCAGCACAAATTACCGATGATCAAACGCCTGAATTTATACTGAACACCGACGAAACCGGTAATAATATCCAAAGCGAGACAGTTATCTTGCAGCCAGATACAGATAGCTATACGACAGTTTTGAATATTGCTAATGGTTCGTCATTTGTCTCCGGTGAAGTTTATGACGATGTTTACCGTGGCTTTGAGATGATTCCTGAATCGGGTTCCAGAATGAAATATATTGTCACTAGAGATGAGAGCTTCACGGCATTTTCCCTCGATGATTTTGATTCTCCAAATGTAGTGATTAACTAGTTTGTCAGTCTGTATAAAACTATCTGATGGGTAGGTTGAGACGAGGATAGAATCTTAAGGAGATGGGGTACGTCCGACGGGGAATGGCTCTTCCGCAGGGGAAGGATTTCTACCGGGGCATTGGATATCGGTGTCTGGGCATTCTCCCTCCTTTGTGACGGCATCCGAGAATCGCTTGTACCATCCGCTCGAGAATGAGCGAGCTGCACCAGACCTGGAGGCCCCAACTCAATTGAGTACCGCGACTATATCGGGGACTACTTACTCGAAGCGCGTTATCCCGAAAAGGAAATGACTGTTCTCGAGGATTGAAAATCAAGAATCGAGAGGAGGGGGTAACGTCTAAGTGTACGAATATAGTTCTCGTATGCTACCACTTTCTCAGCTTCCTCTGCTCTGTCGGAGGGGGTCACGTACAATTTCTTGCGCACTTTGACAGCGGAATAGCGTCCAGGCAAGGAGGGGGGGCACGGCCCGCCCCGGCATGATTCGAGTTGTCGAGACAAGAAACATGTTGGAGGTAGACCATGCCCGAGCCCATTGTATCTTTGAACGAGGAGTCACTGAAGGCGGACCTGCGCGAGCTCGTCAGGGTGACCATCGAGGACACCCTGAACGGCCTGCTCGAGGAGGCCGGAGACCTCGTGGGCGCAGAGCGCTACGAGCGCACCGCCGACCGCGACGCCTATCGCGCCGGGCACTACGAGCGGAAGCTCGCGACGACGTCAGGAGAGGTCACTATCCGCATGCCCAAGCTCAAGGGCATGAGGTTCACCACGGCGATCATCGAGCGCTACCGCCGCCGCGAGGCCTCGGTCGAGGAGGCGATGATCGAGATGCACCTGGCGGGCGTCTCGACGCGCAGGATCGAGGACGTCTCCGAGATCCTGTGGGGGTCGTCCGTGTCGGCGTCAACCGTCTCCAACCTGGACGAGAGGGCGTTCGCATCCGTCGAGGAGTGGCGCAACCGCCCGCTCGACCGGGCGTACCCCTACGTCTACGTCGACGGGATCTACCTCAAGAGAAGCTGGGGAGGCTCCTACGAGAACGTGGCCGTGATGGTGGCCATAGGCGTCAACGAGGACGGCTGCCGCGAGGTCATCGGCGCGGCCGAGGGCTTCACGGAGTCGACCGAGTGCTGGCGCGAGTTCCTCTCGTGGCTGAAGTCCCGCGGCCTGCGCGGCGTGAGGATGTTCACCGGCGACTGTATTTGATAGCGTCTTGTTTGCGGGTTTGAGCGCGTGGATCTTTCGGGAATGAGCACGAAAAACTTTCGGGTTTGAGCATGCGCGCGCCGACCACCACCGTTCGGCCCTACGTTGTCGTTGCTTAGGTTTCGATGACGGGAGGCCGGGAAGGAAATGATCGGCGTGCACAAGATCGAAGATATCAGAAGGCTGGGCAGGGTCGGGGTGAGCGTCGCCTCGATCGCCCGGAACACCGGGGTCTCCGAGCCCACGGTGAGGAAGTACCTGAGGGAGGGCGACCTCTCCGAGAGGCCGCCCGAGGTCGGGCGGTCCCCGAGATCGCCGATTCTCGAGCCGTACGCGGATGCCATCGATTCGTGGCTTGCGGAGGACAGGCGCTGCTGGCGCAAGCAGCGCCACACCGCGAGGCGCGTCTACGACAGGCTCGTCGAGGAGATGGGCTTCGAGGGGTTGTACTCGACGGTGCAGAGGTACGTGAAGAGGCGTTGCCGCGAGCTCGCAGCCGGGCGCGACGCCCGCGAGGCGCAGGGGTTCCTGCTGCTCGACTGGCTGCCCGGCGAGTGCCAGGTCGACTTCGGGCAGGCCGACTTCCGCGTGCGGGGCGTCGTGCAGCGCGGCCACTTCCTGGTCGTGGAGTTCCCGCACTCCAACGTCGGGCTCGTGCAGGTGTTCTGGGGCGAGACGGCCGAGTGCGTCTGCCAGGGGCTCAAAAACGTCTTCGAGTTCCTGGGCGGCGTGCCGCTGCGCGCCGTGTTCGACAACGCCATCGAGATCGGCCGCAGGGTCGGGGCGGCGATCGTCACCTCCGAGCTCTTCCGCCGCTTCGCCGCGCACTACGGCCTGGACTACAGCTTCACCAATCCGTATTCGGACAACGAGAAGGGCGACGTAGAGAACAAGGTGGGCGCGATCAGGAGGAACCTCTTCGTGCCGGTGATACCGTCAACCTACTTTTCACCATCTGCGCAAACGAATCGGCGCCGATCGCGCTAACGTACTTTCACCGGTTCCGCCAACGCTTTTCCACCGTTTTCGGCTATTCGGTGCCCCTCCTCTCGCGCGGCAGGTCCTTCAGCCGGTAGGACCTGCCCGTGATCTTGATGACGTGGCAGTGGTGGCAGACGCGGTCCGCGATCGCGCTCGCCGCCACGTCGTCCCCGAACACCTTCCCCCAGCCGCCGATGCCGACGTTGGTGGTGATGATGGTGGACCTCTGCTCGTAGCGCGTCGAGATCAGCTGGAAGAGCAGGTCGGCGCCGCCCTCGCCTATGTCGAGGTAGCCCAGCTCGTCGATGACGAGGAGCTTCGAGTGCGCGTAGTACTTGAGGCGCTTCTTGAGGATGCCGCGCGCCTGCGCGTCCTGCAGGTCCTCGACGAGCCTCGCGCAGTCCATGAACCTGACCTCCCGGCCGGCGCGCACGGCCTCGATGCCGATGGCCACGGCGAGGTGGGTCTTGCCCACGCCCGGGCTGCCGACGAGCAGCACGTTCTCGGCGCGCTCTATGAAGCGGAGGGTCGCGAGCTCCTCGACGCGGGCCCTCGGCACGCTCGGCTGGAAGTCCCAGTCGAAGTCGGCGAGGCCCTTCACGTAGGGGAAGCCCGAGGAGCGCATGCGCTGGCGGACGATCCTCGCCTCGCGGGCCGCGACCTCGACGCGGGTCATCTCCTCGAGGGCGGAGCAGAAGTCCCGCTCGCCCGCGGACACCATGCGCACGTAGTCGGGCAGCGAGGCCGCCATCTCGTGGAGCCCGAGCGCGGAGAGGTTGTCCCGCGCCCTGATCGAGGGGCTCGACTCGGCGACGGCCGTCATTCCGCACCGCCCCCTCCGAGCGCGTCGAGCAGGTCGAGGTTGGCGCGGGCGGCGGCGCGTATGTCGCCGTCCGCCCAGCGCTTGCCGTCGAGCGCCTCCAGGTAGTGCGCCTCGTCGTAGACGATCGGGCCGGCGCCCTCCCGCGGGTCGTGCACGGCGACCTCCTCGCCGCCCATGCGCACCCTCACCTGGCCGCCCGGCATGGCGACGACGGTGACGCGCCTGCCGATGCAGCGCCTGGGCACCGACCAGCGGCGCCCGGCGGCCCTCACGAGCATCGTGGGCGGCACGGTCTGGACGCTCACGTCCCCGACCATGGACTGCAGCAGGCGCATGTTGCCGATCGGGCGCAGGGCCTCCTTCTCCCGCATGAACAGGGCGTTCGGGGGCAGCCCCGTGGCCTCGCTCGGCTCCTCGTTGCTTCGGCGCTCGATGCGCGCGACGCACTCGAGGAGGCCCTCCCAGCCGGTGAACTCGCCCTCGTAGGCCGCGAGCCTCGACAGGAAGCGGTCGGCGCTCTCGTCCTTGCCCTTGGTCTCGGGGCTGCGCGGCCGGCAGAGCACGAGCCTGCACCCGGCCTCGCGCACGAACCTCTCGACGCGCTCGGACCTGCGCCTACTGCCGCCCTCGACGGCGACGACGGCGGGCATGTTGTCGGTCACCAGCTCCTCGGGTGCCCCGCCCAGCGTCCTGAACGTCGCCAGCAGGCACGCCAGCAGGTCGTCGGTCGTCCTCGACCTCGTCGGGATGAACACGTGCCTGCGCGAGTAGCCGAGCGTCGCGGCGAACACGCTGAACTCGTGGACCTCGCCCTCCGCGTCGGCGAGCCGCATCCCCTCCTTCCAGTCGAACTGCAGCTGCCTGCCCGGCGGAGTCTCGAACCTCGGGTGCGCCTCGGGGGCGGCGGCGCGCCCGAGGGCTATGCCCTGGCGCCGGCACCACGCCGTGAAGGCCCCGTAGCCGGGCAGCGGCGGGTCGCCGTACCTGTGGGCCAGCAGCTCGTAGACGGCGCGCTTGGTCATCCCGGGCAGCTGGGCCTTCGCCTCGACCACCGGCCTCACGCGCTCGAAGGCGCTCTCGCGCTCGGACCTGCGGTCCCCCGCCCCCGCCCCCTCCCTCCAGTATTTCGCGACCGTGTGCCGGTCCAGGCCGTGGCGCCTCGCTATGTCGCTGAAGTTCGGCTTGGTCCCGGCGGCCCTGCGCATGTTCAGCTCGCCCATCACGTTCCTCTCCATCCGCGCTCCTCCCGCAGGCTTCGGACCCTCGGATGGAGCATATTTCCGTTTGCGCGGCTGGTGAAAGCGCGTTTGCGCGGATGGCGGGTTTCCGTTAGCGCGGGTGGCGCGATGCGTTTGCGCGAATGGTGGTTTTTACATTAGCGGTATCAGCCGGTACCCTCGTTCTTCGACGTGAAGGGCTACAACGAGAGGCTCCTCGGGGCGTGCCTGGGCGCATCCGACGGCAAGCCCCACTATAGAAAGGGCGCGGCCGAGTCCGAGCTCTTCGAGCACGACCGCGCGGCGCTCTCGCCCCTGCCCGCGTCCCCGTTCGCATGCGTGACGTGGCTCACGCGTAAGTGCGACAGGCAGGGCTCCTTCAGGGCCGGCGGCGAGCACCGCTACTCGGCCGGCCCTGCCTACGCGTCCCGCGAGGTCGCCGTCGCGATGGGCGCCTTCGACGTCACCGTCGTCGGCGACGGCGGCGAGGTCGTGACGGCCTACGAGCGCGAGTGGGGCGACGCGCCGACGGACTCCGCGGACCCCACGCTCCAGCTGAGGCTGCTCTGCGTGCGCCCCGGCGGGTGGCGCGACGGCGTGGTCAGGCGCTCGCTGCCCGACGAGCTCGTGGGGTTCCTCGATTCGGAGGCGCCTGCGGACCTCGGCGCGGACCTCAGGGCGCTACTCGTCGCTCGTGCCGGACGACCGCGTGGGCGAGGACACGCCCATCGACTGATGGGTAGCAAAAAGCCCGATTCCAAACGGAATCGGGCTCAACAATCAACTGGAGCCAGCAATCGGACTCGAACCGATGACCCCCGCTTTACGAGAGCGGTGCTCTACCAACTGAGCTATGCTGGCACTCCATGGGCAGACATAATCGCCTGCGACCGATAATATTACGTGGAAACGGCCCTTCGCGCAAGGGCGGTAGCAAAGAAATACAAAGAACCGCGTGCAGATTCAACTAGGGAAGCTGCACGCGGTAAGTGTGGTTGGGCTTTGGCGTTAGATCGCGAGCTTAGAGCGCATCGATGAAGCGCTTGAGGCCGGCGCGGCCCGCGTCGTCCCACTTGTATACACCGGCGTCCTCGAGCACGTGGCCGAACACGTCGCTCACGCCCCCGCGTACGATCTCCTCGACGTTCTCCGCGGAGACCTCGGGGTGCGCCGCAGCGAGTTCGCGCGCCCATGCGGCATGCGAGGCGGTGAGCGGGTCGGTATCGAGCGCGACGGCAAGCGCCTCCGGCTCGCCCACATGCTCGACGAGCATGCGCTCCACGGCGCCGAGCTCCTCTACCAAGCGCGGCGGCAGGATTGCCAGGCCCATGACCTCGATGAGGCCGATGTTCTCCTTCTTGATGTGGTGCCACTCCGCATGCGGGTGGAACACGCCGAGCGGATGCTCCTCGGTGGCGATGTTGCAGCGCAGCGCAAGGTAGAGCACGTAGCCGTCGCCCTCGCGGCGTGCGACGGGCGTGATGGTGTTGTGCGCCTCCCCGTCGCTCTCGGCGATGACGCCCGCAGCTTCGTCGGTCCAGCCGCGCCACACGTCGAGCACGTGCGCGGCGGCGTCGAGCAGCTGCTCGCGATCGGTGCTCGTGAGCTTGAGCACGCTCAGCGGCCAGCGCACCACGCCGCAGCTCACCGCAGGGTATCCGGCAAGCTCGAACGCATTCTCGACCGGCGCCTTCATCATGGGGAAGACGTGGCGCCCGCCCTGGAAGTGATCGTGCGAGAGAATCGAGCCGCCCACGATGGGCAGGTCGGCGTTGGAGCCCACGAAGTAGTGCGGGAACAGGTCGACGAAGTCCAGCAGGCGCCCCATGTTCTCGCGGTCGACGTGCATCAGACGATGCTCGGCGCTCATGGCGATGCAGTGCTCGTTGAAGTACGCGTACGGGCTGTACTGCAGACCCCAGTGCTCATCGCCGAGCGTGACGGGCACGATGCGCAGGTTCTGGCGAGCCGGATGGCTCCCATGCGCTTCGCCCGCCCCGCGGCCGCGGTAGCCCTCGTTCTCCATGCAGAGCTGGCAGGCGGGGTAGACGTCGCCCGTAGCGGGGGCGGCACCGGCCGCCGCGATAGCCTTGGGGTCCTTTTCCGGCTTGGAGAGGTTGATGGTGATCTCCAGATCGCCCCAGGAAGTGGGGGAGGTCCAGGCGATGTTCTTGGCGATGGCGGCGGTGCGCACGTAGCGCGCGTCGCAGCACAGGCGGTAGAACCAGTCGGTCGCGGCCTCAGGGCCTTCCTCGTCGTAGAGTTCGGCAAACATGTTGCTCACCTCGGACGGGCGCGGCATGAGGATGTCCATCACGCGCGTGGCGATGCGGTCGCGGCCCGACGGGGTGTCCTCGTCGCGACCGGCGGCCACGCCGGCGGCGGCTACGCGCTCGATCGCGGCCTCGAGATCGAAGCCCTCGCAATCGGGCAGCTCGAACATGGTCACGCTCTCGTCCACGCCCAGGTCGCGCGTGGGGGCGATGGCATACTGGTCGGCGAGCAGCTCGGCGGCATGCGGCGCACCGGGGCCGGTGGCGCCCACGCATTCCAGAACGGCGTTATACGCCCAGGTTTCGTCCTCGGGGGCGAGCATGCCGCTCGCCACGGCGTAGCGCACGAGCGCCTCTGTGTCCTCCACGAGGGCGGGCGCGGTGCGGGTATCGGTCTCTACAGCCATTGGTATCCAGCTCCCTCACTCACGATGCGGTAATGACGGGACGCGCCCTTGCCGAGCCAGCCGTCCATGCCGGCAATGAAGCGCTCGACGCGCTCTACGGGCACGAAGGCCTGGATGCTGCCACCGAAGCCGCCTCCGTGGATGCGGCAGGCGCCGGTTCCCTCGAGCAGGCGCTGGGCAAGGCCGAGCGCCACCATTGCGGGCTGCTCGGGCGCACCGCCCACGGAGACGTTCTGCAGGTACATGGCCGAGCTCGCGCCGCTCGCGCGGGTGAGCGCGAGGAAGGCGTCGATGTCGCCGCCCTTGAGCGCCTCCCAGCGCTGGGCAACGATGTCGTTCTCATACCAATAGTGCAGGGCACGGAGCACCGGGCGGTCGCCGAGATCGCGACGCAGCTCGTTTACGCGTTCGTCGAAGGCGGCAGGATCGACTTCGCACAGGCGCTCTTTGCCAAAGGCGGCGGCAACCTGCTTCATCTCGTTCGGTACGGCAGCGTACTCGTTGGTGAGCGCGCTGTGGTCGCTACCTACGTTTACGAGTACAAGGGCGTAGCCGTAATCCTCGAAGTCGAGGGCGAGCTTCTCGGTGGCGGGAGTCTCCGGGTTGGCAAAGCTCATGTGGGCGAGGCCGCCGAGCGCCTCGGCGAGCTGGTCGAGCAGGCCGCAGGGCTTGCCGAAGAAGTTGTTCTCCGTGCGTTGCGCCATCTTGGCGAGCGTCACGGCGTCGAGGGGCTCACCCTCCCAGAGGCCCTCCATCGCCCGGCCGAAAGCGAGCTCGACGGCTGCTGACGAGGAAAGCCCGCTGCCGCTGGGGATGGAGCTCTCCATCAGGAGGTCGAATCCAAGCGGTTCGCGGCCGCTGGCGACGAGTTCGCTCGCCATGCCTCGAGCAAGGGAGGCGGTTGACTCGCGCTCGCTCTCCTGTGGGGTGAGGTTGCCCAGGTCGATCTTGAAAGGCTGGTACCCTAAGCTCTCGATTCGCACCATATTGGTGCCGTTGAGCGCGCAGACGGCATGCACCTGGACATCGAGTGCTCCGCCGATCACATCGCCGCCCTCGTGGTCGGTGTGGTTGCCGGCGATCTCGGAACGGGCGGGGACGGTTGCCTCAAGCAGGTCGCGACCGCCGCCGAACCGGTCTCGGAACAGATCTTCCAGGGTTTTTTCCGATGCGGGCATGTTCTCATCCTTTCCTCGATGCGCCGTTTGGGGCGCATGCGGTTCATACCGTGAAGAAGCGATACTCGCTCACCGCCCGGTACGGGCGCTCGGGCGTAAAGATGGCGTTGGGGAACCCGGGGTGGGAGGGCGTGTCGGGGTAATACTCCGGTTCCAAGGCGAACCCGCTGCGCGCACCGTACGCGTGGCCGGCTTTGCCTTGCGGCGCATCCACGCCGTCGCAGGCGGGGAGGAAGTTGCCGGTGTAGAGCTGCACGCCGGGAAGCGTCGTCCAAAGCTCCATGCCGCGTCCGCTTGCCGGGTCGACCGCCCTCACGGCGCGCCGCGGCGCACGGAGCCCCGCGCCGTCGTAGCCGTCGATGCAGAAGCAGTGGTCATAGCCGCAGCCATGCGCGATCTGGTCGTCGTCGCATGCGATGTCGCGGCCGATGGGCTTCATCGAGCGGAAGTCGAAGGGCGTGCCCGCTACCGGGCGGAGCTCCCCGTCGGGAAGCGAGGCGTCGTCGATCGCGACGAATCGCTCGGCGAAGATCTGGATCTCCTGGTCGAGTACCGTGCCCGAGTCCTCGCCCGCGAGGTTGAAGTAGCTATGGTTCGTGAGGTTGATGAACGTCGGCGCATCGGTGTCGGCGCTCATGCTCACGCGCAGGCACGCGCCCTCGAGCTCATAGCGCACGCGAAAGACGCGGTTACCGGGAAGGCCGCCCCGCCTAAGCTTGCCGTCCGTATCGTGCCAGCAGTACTCCCCGAGGTCCTCGTCCCGGGCGATTGCGAACGTGATGGCATCGGCATGCGGATCGACCTCTGCGTCCCATCGGCGCGCGTGGAGACCAAGAAGCGGGTCGGTATGGAGGTTGTTCGGTCCCTCGTTGGACGGGAGCCAAAAGACCGTATCGCCGATGGGCACGCGGCCGCCTGCGATGCGATTTGCGCTCGGCCCTATGGTCATGCCGAAGTAGGCGCCCTGAGCAGTTGGGAAATAGGACGACGCTCTGTCGAAACCGAGGAGCACGTCTGCTGGGTTGCCATCTCGATCGGGTGCCTCGATACCCACGATGGTTGCTCCGAGGTCCATGATGCGCACCACGAGGCTATCGTTGCGCATTGTATAGAGGATCGCTTCGCTGCCGCTCTCGTCGGTGGGGGAGGTATCTGGGTGGGAGTAGCGTCCAAACGGCTGCGATTCGACCATGGTATGCGCCTCCCACCCCGAGGCGGCGTAATCCGCCCCGATCTTCTCCCGACAGTTATTGGAGTAGGATAGCGCACTTCATAGCGAGGATGAGCGCGGTAGCGCTGAGGCAGCAGGGGGAGAGGGGTGCGCGGCAGGCGTAGGGGGATGAGCGGTGCGGGATCCTCTCCTCTTGGGATCCCGAGGCACGCGGGGCGCTTCGCGAGCGCCGGCAACGAGCAACCTTGCACGTCCGCTGGGGTACTGTGCCGCATGTACTTACAGCATTGTGACGATCGCAGGACATAAGTGGTTGAGTGGTTACTACCAGTTAGAGATCTCTGGATGACCCGCTCTTGTCTTATGATGTCTTAATACCTAACGTTTAGCTGCGGAAACGTAAACTACCGTTCGCATCGCAAAATAGACCGTTCACAGGTTTCTTCACAATCTATCAATATTTATGACGAGAACGTGTATACTGATTCATCGTGAGATATCCAGCCCTCTCCGACGCCCGGTCGCATACCGAGCGAGGGGAGGTGCGCGTCGTCAGGAGGACCATGCATACGTTCGAGATACGTGATACGTTCTTGCTCGATGGTGAGCCGTTCACGATTCTCTCGGGTGCCATCCATCCGTCTCGCGTGCATCCCTCGGATTGGCATCACTCCCTCTACAATCTCAAGGCCATGGGCTTCAACACGGTTGAGGCGTATTTCACGTGGAATACCATCGAGCCCGAACCTGGCGTATTTGATTTCACTGGATTCAACGACATCGCCGCCTTCATCGACGAGGCCGCTTCGCTCGGTCTATGGTTCATCGCGCGTCCGTCGCCCTACATCTGCGGCGAGTGGGAGTGGGGCGGCCTGCCGGCGTGGCTCATGCGCGACCACACCATGCGCCCGCGCTCGCGCGATCCCAAGTTCCTCGAGCGCGTAGCCAACTACTATGACCATCTCATGCCCATCTTGGTGGAGCGCCAGATCACGCACGGCGGCAACATCATCATGATGCAGATCGAGAACGAGTACGGCTCGTACTGCGAGGATAAGGACTACCTGCGCGCCATCCGCGACCTCATGGTCGAGCGCGGTGTGGACGTTCCGCTGTGCACCTCCGACGGCCCGTGGCGCGGGTGCCTGCGCGCCGGCACGCTCGTCGAGGACGACGTGCTCGCCACCGGGAACTTCGGCTCGCGTTCCGCCGAGAACCTCGCCGCCCTCAAGGCCTTCCACGAGGAGCATGGCAAGGACTGGCCCCTCATGTGCATGGAGTTCTGGGATGGCTGGTTCAACCGCTGGGGCGAGAACGTGATTCGCCGCGATGCCCAGGACCTCGTCGACTGCGTGCGCGAGTGCCTGGAGATCGGTGACGGCGTGAACCTCTACATGTTCCACGGTGGCACGAACTTCGGGTTCATGAACGCCTGCTCCGCACGCCATACGCACGACATCCACCAGGTCACTTCATACGACTACGATGCGCCGCTCAACGAGGAGGGCAACCCCACCGACAAGTGGTACGGCCTCCAGCGCATGGTCCACGAGCTGTATCCGGACGCGTGGCAGTCCGAACCGCTCATCAAGAAGGCCGTTGCCATCGAGGACATCGCGTGCAAGGAGCGCGTGGGCCTCTTCAACGTGCTCGATGCGCTGTCCGAGCCCGTTTGCTCGCAGCATCCGCAGCCCATGGAGGACCTGGGTCAGAGCTATGGCTACACCCTCTACACCACCACGATCGAGCGCGACACCGCGCCGGACGCCGAGGAGCGCATCCGCGTGATCGACGGCCGCGACCGCGCCAAGGTCTACGTGGAGGGTACCTGCGTTGCCACCCAGTACCAGGAGCATATCGGCGAGGACATCAAGTGCATCCTTCCCGCTGAGCAGAACCGCCTGGACATTCTCATGGAGAACATGGGCCGCGTGGGCTATGGCCACAAGCTTTTGGCCGACACGCAGCACAAGGGCATCCGCACGGGCGTTTGCGTCGATCTGCACTTCATCACCGGATGGGAGCAGCGCTGCCTGCCGCTCACCGATATTTCCGGCATCGACTACTCCGCCGGGTTCATGGAGGGCCAGCCCGCCTTCCATCGCTTCGAGTTCAACCTCGATGAGCCCGCAGATACCTTTATCGACACCACGGGCTTCGGCAAGGGCTGCGCGTTCGTGAACGGGGTGAACGTCGGGCGCTTCTGGGAAGTTGGTCCCATCATGACGCTCTACGTTCCCCACGGGTTCACCCACGCCGGCACGAACGAGCTCGTTCTGTTCGAAACCGAGGGCGTGTACGAGGGCACGATCTCCCTGCGCTCCGAGCCCCTCATCCGTCATCTAGATCAAGAAGGAGTTGAGTGACATGATCGTAGGTGCACGTATTGACTTCCGTCTCATCCACGGCCAGGTCGGCAACCTCTGGGCCAACGCCCGCCAGGTGAGCCGTTTCATGGTGGTGGACGACCAGATCTCCGAGGACGCCACCCAGAAGCAGGTCCTCCGTATGGCCACGCCCGCTTCCTGCAAGCTTTCGGTGCTTCCCGTTGCCAAGGCCGCCGAGAACATCCTCGCCGGCAAGTACGACGCCCAGCGTCTGTTCATCGTGGTGAAGAAGCCCGAGACCTATCTGAAGCTCGCCCAGGCTGGCGTCAAGTTCGACCAGATCATCCTCGGCAACATCACCAGCATGGACATCGTCAAGAGCTACAACCGCAACATCAACTGCGGGCAGGACGACGTAGACGCCCTGGCCGAGCTCGCGAACATGGGAATCCCCATGGTCATCCAGCTCACCCCGCAGGACAATCCGGTCGAGTTCAAGCTCTAACCATCTTTTCTTTGGTGCCTTGCCGCGAGGGGAGATGCGCGGCTTCGCATAGCTTAAGGAACGTTACGTTTCGAGGTTTTAGTTAGAAGGAGGAAAACCATGATTCAGTGGTGGCAGATCATTCTGCTCACGATCTACGCTGGATTCCAGATCATGGACGAGCTGCACTGGTACTCCAGCGCCGGCTCCGCCGTGTTCTCCGGCTTCATCACGGGCCTTATCATGGGTGACCTGGCTACGGGTCTTCTGATCGGCGGTAGCATGCAGATGGCAATTCTCGGTGTCGGCACCTTCGGTGGCGCGTCCCGCATCGACGCAAACTCCGGCACCCTCATCGCCACGGCATTTGCGGTAAGCGCCAATATGGATTGGCAGGTTGCTCTTTCCGTCATTGGTGTGCCCGTGGCTGCCATCTTGGTCTACACCGACATCGCCGGCCGTATGGCCAATACCTTCTGGGGCCATGCGTGCGATGCCGATATTGAGAAGATGAACTGGAACGCGTACAACTTCCATTACTGGATGGGCGCCGTCTCTTGGTGCCTCAGCCGTATGCTCCCGGTCTTCTTGGCTCTGGCTTTCGGTCAGCCGCTGGTAGAAGCCATCACCGTTGCACTTGACGGCGACCTCAAGTGGCTCGGCGACGGCCTGACCCTCGCTGGCGGCATGCTGCCCGCGGTCGGCTTCGCCATCCTGCTGCGCTACCTGCCCGTCAAGAAGCACATCGCCTACCTGATCCTCGGCTTCGTGATCGCCGCCCTGCTCGGCACCGCGTTCTCCAGCATCGTTACCGTTGCCGGCGACGTCGCGATCCTGGGTGGCGCCGTTACCCTCCCCGAGGGAACCGCGCTTGTCGGTGGCTCCTACAAGGGCCTGTCCATGCTGACGATCGCCCTCATCGGCTTCGCTCTGGCTTACATCTACTATCAGCAGCATCAGAACGCCCCCGTTGCGGCTGTCTCTGCTGGCGCGGAGGGAGATGACGAAGATGAGCTCTAATACCACTGGCTACAAGCTCACTAAGGCTGACTTCCAGCAGATCAACCGTCGTAACCTTATCGGCTTCCAGGCCGGTTGGAACTACGAGCGCATGCAGCACTCCGGTTACCTCTGGATCATCCTGCCCCAGCTTCGCAAGATCTACGGGGACAACACCGAGGCCCTGAAGACCGCCTGCCGCACCCAGTGCTCGCCGTTCTTCAACACCTCGAACTTCCTGAACACCATCATCACCGGTGTCGACCTGGCCATCGAGGAGACCGAGGGTCTCGAGGGCATGGAGACCGTCGCGTCCCTTAAGACCGGTCTCATGGGCCCGCTCGCCTCCATCGGCGACTCGATCTTCGGTTCGCTCCTTCCGACCATCTTCGGCGCTCTTGCCGCTAACATGGCCATGCAGGGCAACCCCATCGGCATCTTCATCTGGATCGCCGTCAACATCGTGGTCGACTGGTTCCGCTGCAAGCAGACCTATGTCGCCTACGATCAGGGCATGAAGCTCGTCACCACGATGAGCGACCAGCTCAACGCCATCACCGATGCCGCGACCGTCATGGGCGTCTTCATGGTGGGCGCGCTCATCTCCACGAACGTGGGCGTCGTGCTCAACATCGTGCCGAACATCGGTGGCGTGACCATGAACGTTCAGGACATCCTGAACCAGATCTGCCCCAAGCTCGTGCCCGCTGCCCTCGTCGGCTTCGTGTACTGGCTCCTTGGCCGCAAGGGCATGACCTCGACCAAGGCAATCTTCATCGTGCTGGTCATCGGCGTCGTCCTCGGTGCCCTTGGCCTGGCCATGAAGGGCTAAGGCTCGAAGGGTTTCCCTCCAATGCGGCGCCTGAGCTCAAGGCGCGGGCGCCGCATCGTTGCCATAGCACGTAGATCCGTGTGAAACGGGTGCGCATCCTCACGGCAAAGGCGAGAGCCATGCCACATTCTCCCTGAGGTGCGTGCCCGTTTTCCCTACAATGTCGCTAAAGCGTTCGTCGTCTGAAAGGTTGTCACGTGGCACCCGAGGTTCTCGTCTTCATCATCGTCCTTGTCGTCTACTTCCTCCTGAGCGAGGGCTTGAGGCGCTATTTCGAGATGAAGATCGAGGCGCTCTATTCCGCCGGCCTGTACGACGAGTGCTTCGATTATCTCAACAAGCTTCCCGCCCGCGTGCTCATGACCACCTTCAAGCAGTATTACCTGCGTTTCATGGTCCACGAGGCCCGCGGCGAGGAGGAGATGGCCACGCGCATGATCGAGATCATGCTCCGCATGCGCAATTCCAAGAAGCGTCAGGCGGCGCTCGTGGTGATGGCGTTCAACTACTTCGCCACCATCGAGGATAAGACTCGCGCCAAAGAGCTTCTGGTCGAGGTCAAGCAGCGCTGCGAGAAGCAGGTCATCCAGGATTGCCAGCTCACGTACGATATCGTCTTCGGCAAACGACACGACTACATCGAGAAGATGGAGCAGATGCTCGCCAGGGCGGACAAGCCGCTCAAGGCGAAGCTCTACTTCCTCCTCTCGAAGCAGTATGAGAACGCAGGCGATGGCAAGGCGGCCCGTCGCTATGTCGAGCTCATGAAGGAGCTCGATGCCGGCGGACCGGCATCTCCCAGCGCTTCGTGACCGCATCGCGTCTAGGAGCCGTACCTGTCGCAACGCGGACGTAAGGTCAGTTACGGTGGGCGCCCCCGCCCATCGGAGAAACGATAAGAAAGGGGACTAAGATGATCGGTTTCATCATCACCGGACACGGGGACTTCTCCCTGGGGCTCAAGAGCGCGGTCGATATGGTCGCTGGCCAGCAGAAGGCCTTCCAGGCGGTGCCCTTCGAGGGCTCGCAGGCCGCCACGTTCGGCGACGATCTCCGTGCCGCCATCACCGCCATGCGTGCTGAGACCGATGGCGTGATCGTGTTCACCGACCTGCTCGGTGGCACCCCGTTCAACCAGTCCATGCTCATCTCCCAGGATGTCGCTGACGTTGAGGTCATCGCCGGCACCAACCTGCCGATGCTCATCGAGCTCATCATGACCCGCGATTTCTCGACCGCCTCTCTTGCGGAGATGGTCGAGCAGGCCGTGACGGTCGGACAGGCTGCTGTCTGCCACAAGAAGCTCGAGCCCGTCGGGGATGACGAGGACGACGAGATGTAGCTCGCCTCGGTCCGCGTGCGGAAACATCGACGTGCACAACGCTTTCGATGCTGTTTGGATGGGATGTTAGATAGGGTCCCCGCATGCGCGGGGCGAAGGAAGGAGGGGCCGCATGTCAGGGTTTTTGCGCAGGCAGCCCCTGTATGACCAGCTTGTCGATATCCTGTCCGAGAAGATCGAGCACGAGTGCAGCCCTGGGGACCTGCTGCCCTCCGAGCGCGAGCTCTCCAGCCGCTACGGGCTCTCTCGCACCACGGTACGTTTGGCATTGCAAGAGCTCGAGCAGCTCGGGCTCGTGGTAAGGAAGCACGGCCGTGGCACGTTCGTCACCGACCGCTCCGTACGCAGCACCAACCTTTCGCTGCAGTACAGCTTCACCGACCAGATGAATGCCATGGGGCGCAACCCGCGCACCACCATCCTAGAGTTCAGGGAGCTCGTCGCCGACCGCAACATCGCCGAGCACATGGGCGCGCGCGTTGGCGACAAGGTGTTCAAGCTCAAGCGCCTGCGCATCGCGGACGATGTCCCCATGATGGTGGAGCGCACCTACCTGCCCATGCGCAAATTCCTCACCTTGAAGCGACCGCTTCTCGATAGCAAGCCGCTCTACGAGATCATCGAGCAGGACTACCACGAGACGATCAAGGTTGCCGAAGAGGAATTCTTCGCGAGCATCGCGCGACCCGGCGATGCCCATCTCCTGGGGATTGCCGAGGGCGCTCCCGTACTCGACCTCGTGAGGACGACCTACAACGTGAGCAACGAGATCGTGGAGTACACGCTCTCAGTTGCCCGTGCCGACCAGTTCAAATACAAGGTGTTCCACCACCGCACCGATTAGGGCCGGGGCATCCCGGCACGAGGGGCGGCAGCGAGAAGCGCGGTCCGCATGCGATCGGTGAGCATCTAGAAAGGATGACAATGTTCGAGAAGGATATCGAGGAGCTCAAGGCGCTCGGTGCCGATATCACCACCGGCGAGATCCTCCAGCAACCCGATCTCTGGGAGGACACCTTCCAGATCTATACCGATAACAAGGAGGCCATCGAGGCGTTCTTGGCGTCCGCGAAGGCCATGGCAGATGGCCGCGTCTCGGTGATCTTCACCGGCGCCGGCACGTCTGACTACGTCGGCGACACCGTAGCTCCCTACCTGCGCCACGTTGGCGATACGGGCGCCTACGACTTCAAGCCCATCGCGACGACGGACATCGTCTCCGCCCCGCGGGACTTCCTTCGTCCCGAGGATCCCACGATCCTCGTCTCGTTCGCGCGTTCGGGCAACAGCCCCGAGAGCCTCGCTGCCGTCGAGGTCGCCCGCGCCTATGTGAACGACATCAAGTTCTTGAACATCACCTGCGCGCCCGAAGGTCGCCTTGCCGTCGAGAGCGCCGACGACCCCGATGCGCTGACGCTGCTCATCCCGCGCGCGAACGACAAGGGCTTCGCGATGACCGGCAGCTACAGCTGCATGGCGCTGCTCTCCACCCTCATCTTCGATCCGGCGTCCGATGAAGAGAAGCGCAGCTGGGTCGAGCAGGCTGCCGCGATGGGCCGCGAGGTCGTCGAGCGCGAGGGCGAGATCGCTGCGTACCTCGCGGGCGATTTCAACCGCGTCACCTATCTGGGCTCTGGCGCGTATGTGGGTCTCGCTCAGGAGGCTCAGCTCAAGATCCTCGAGCTCGCTCACGGCCTGGTCGCCACGTCGTGGGATAGCTGCATGGGTTATCGCCACGGACCCAAGAGCTTCGTCGATGATAAGACGCTCGTCTTCGTCTTCGTGAACAACGATGCGTACACCCGCAAATACGATCTCGATATCCTGAACGAGATTGCCGGCGACGAGATCGCCCAGAAGACCATCGCCGTCCAGCAGGATGCAGGCGAGCTGTTCTGCGGCGAGTCCTTCACCTTCGCCGGCAGGCCCGCGCTGCCCGAGGCCTACCTTGCCCTGCCCTTCGTCATGGTCGCGCAGGTCGTCTCGCTCCTGAACTCGGTGCGCGTGGGCAACACGCCCGATACCCCGAGCCCCACCGGTACCGTGAACCGCGTGGTCAAGGGCGTCATCATCCATCCGTTTGAGGCTTAAAAGGGGCGATGCCGTATGGCAACCTTCGCTATCTCCGCTGACCGGTTCGTGCTTCCGGGCGCGACGGCGCAGGGCGGCTACCTCAAGATCCAGGACGGCGCCTTTGGCACCTGGACCGCGGAGCGCCCCGAATGCGAGATCGTTTCGTATCCCGGTGCGACGGTGGGTCCCGGTCTTGTGGATACGCACATCCATGGCTTCCACAACCACGCCACGACGGACCGTGACCCGGCGAGCATCGACGATTCGAGCGTCGCGCTTGCGCAGTCGGGCACCACGACGTGGCTGCCGACGACGTTCACCGAAGCGGTTGATGAGATCGAAGCGTCCTGCGCGGCCATCGCAGCGGCCGACGAGGCACGCGGGGACGATTTCATGGGTGCTCGCATAGGGGGCATCTATCTCGAGGGCCCGTTCTTCTCACTGAAGAAGGTGGGCGCTCAGAACCCGAAGTACCTCATCGAGCCCTCGGTCGAGGTCTTCAAGCGCTGGCAGGAGGCTGCGGGCGGTCGTATCGTAAAGAGCGCGCTCGCTGCCGAGCACGCAGGCGCGGAGGCGTACTGCGCCGCCCTCGACGAGATGGGTGTGACCACCTGCATCGGGCATTCCGCAGCTACCTACCACGAGGCGCTCGCCGCGGTCAACGCAGGCGCGACCTGCTTCGTCCATACCTACAACGGCCAGAGCGCGCTTCACCACCGCGATCCGGGCTGCGTGGGCGCCGCTATGACCACCAACGGGACGTACGCCGAGATTATCTGCGACGGACGGCACGTGGTGCCCGAAGCCGTGAAGGCGCTCGTCGATGCCAAGGGCTGGCAGCACACCGTCCTCATCACGGATTGCCTCGGCTGCGGCGGCATGCCCGAGGGCGAGTATATGTCCGGCGGCTTGCCGGTCGTCATGAAGGGCGGCCTGTGCTACCTCTTGAACGAGGACGGCACGACGGGTGGCATCGCCGGTTCTGTGCTCACGCTCGCCGAGGGCGTGAAGAACATGGTCGACTGGCAGATCGTCACTGTGGACCAAGCGATCCGCATGGCGACGGAGGTTCCGGCCCGCTCGGCGCGCATCGATGGCGCCTGCGGTTTCATCAAGCCGGGCTGCGCCGCCGACCTCACCATCTTCAATGCCGACATGACGCTTGCGGCAACCTACGTGGGCGGCAAGCTCGTTGCATAGGGTTCCGCATACCTATGAAGGAGATGAACGCGGAGCTATGAACAAGACCGCTGAACGCTTCAAAGCCGAGATCATCCGCCGCCTGACCGAGGTGACCGAGGGACAGGACGAGAAGATCCATGAGGCCGGCCTCATCATGGCGGACACCATCGAGCGCGGAGGCATCATCCGCGCGTTCGGCTCGGGCCATAGCCATGCCAATGCCCTCGAGATCTGCGGCCGCGCGGGCGGCTACATCCAGACGAAGATCGTCCGAGAGCCCGCGCTCGGCATCTACGAGATGCTCGACGGCGTGGGCGATCAATTCTGGCTGAAGCTCGACGTCCGGCCCGAGGACTGCCTGGTGCTCATCTCCAACTCTGGCCGCAATCCCCTGCCGGTCGAGCTTGCCCTGCACGCGCGGGAGGCAGGCATCAAGGTGATCGCGGTCACCGCCGTCGAGGTCTCCGCAGCGGGAACTTCACGCAGCAAGACCGGCAAGCGTCTCTTCGAGTGCGCGGACGTGGTGCTCGACAACAAGAGCTCGTTCGGCGACGCGGCGCTCGACGTAGAGGGCATCGCCACCAAGGTGGGCGGCACCTCGCTCTACACCGGCTGTCTGCTTCTAGACTGCGCGGTCATGGAGTCGCTCGACATCCTGCTCGAGCGCGGGGTGCAACCGCCTCTGTACATGAGCGCCAACGTGGACGGTGGCCCCGAGTTCAACCAGAAGCTCCTCGACCAGTTCAAGGATCGTCTGGCCGAGTACTGATGCATCGGGCCATATGGCCTCATGACGGGCTTGCCGAAGCCCCATGGACCCCGAGCGCGCCGGCGGCGTCGCTCGGGGTTCTTTTCTCGAGCGATCAGTCTTGATAAGCTCTTTCAAAGGAGATCGCACGCGAGCAGGTTGGGGATCCGGATGATCAAGGCCGAGCGTCAGGAGAATATCCGTGCCCTGGTGGGCAGCCATGGCTCCGCTTCGGTGCATTCCATCGCCGTCGAGCTTGGCGTATCCGAGATGACCATTCGTCGCGATCTGGCGGAGATGTCCGACCGTGGGGAGCTCGAGCGCGTTCACGGCGGTGCTCTGCGGGCGAATTCGAGCCGACCGTCGATGCCCGGACGGGAGTACACGCACGCGGAGAAGCGGACCCGCAACGCGGAGGAGAAGCGCTCCATCGCCGAGCGGGCGGTTCGCCTCATCGAGGAGGGCCAGACGGTTTTCTTGGGCACGGGAACGACGGTGGAGCAGATGGTTCCCTTGCTGCCGGCGTTCCGCATGAGGATCGTCACCAATTCCTTCTCGGTCTTCACGATGATCGAGGACAATCCTGCCTATGAGCTTTGCTTGATCGGAGGGACGTATCGCCCTCGGACATCTGCCTTCATCGGTCCGCTCGCAAACGAGGCGATCAGCCGTTTGGGAATAGATGCAGCCTTCATAGGTGCCAACGGCATATCAGACGGCTCTGCGTTCACGTCTAATGCGGAGGAGGGCTGCTTTCAGCAGCTTGCGTTCGATCACGCTGATAGGCGCTATCTGCTTGCCGATTCGAGCAAGGTGGGAAAGCGCGACTTCTTCCGTTTCTACCATCTGATCGATGTCGACGCCCTGGTCACTGGCGGGCGTCTCGAAGAAGGGGATCTCCGTGTGCTCGAGGAGCACTGCACCGTCCTCTCGTAGATATAGTGGCGCCGTTCATGGATTTACGGGCAAGGTTGGCGGATCAACCCTTGCACCTACAACCTGATTGTGCTCAGATGAACAATAACGAACAGAAACGAGCAGATAAGTTCATCTACACACATATCCATGGACGGGAGAGAGATCATGAGGGTCGTCATCGCATCCGACACCGAGGGCATGCCCCTTAAGGAAGCCATCAAAGACGCGCTCGTTGCCGATGGTCATGAGGTGGTCGACTATTCGAGCGCACCCGCAGCGGACTTCATCGATTCCGCGCTTATCGTCGCGCACGACCTGCTCGAGCACGATGACTCGCTCGGCTTCGCCTTCGATGGCTACGGTGTGGGCAGCTACATGGCTGCAACGCGGGTAAAGGGCATGGTTGCAGCCAGCATTTCCGACGAGCGCTCCGCCTACATGACGCGCGAGCATAACGATTGCCGCTTGGTGTGCATGGGTTCCAAGGTCGTGGGGTCTGAGGTCGCCACGCGGATCGCGCGCGAATTCCTTGCGGCCGATTACGCTGGAGGGCGGCACCAGATCCGCGTGGACATGCTCCACAAGATGGCTTAGCGCCGTGGTTTTGCGGGTCATTCGCATTTGGACGAACGTATCCGAACAGCTTCGCACAAACACTTCGGCCTTGAGAAAGGACCAGTCATGATCATCGCCTTGGGTTGCGACCATATCGTCACCGACGAGAAGACCTATCTGCACGACCGCCTCGAGGAGGCGGGCTACGAGGTGCTGGACCTCGGCACCTATAGCCATACCCGCACCCATTACCCTATCTACGGCAAGGCCGTGGGCGAGGCCGTGGCAAGCGGTCGCGCCGACCTGGGCGTGGTGCTCTGCGGTACGGGAATCGGGATCACCAACTCGGTTAACAAGGTGCCCGGCGCCCGTTGCGCCCTCGTGCGCGACATGACGAGCGCGCTCTACGCGCGTCGCGTGCTCAACGCCAACGTGGTCGGCTTCGGCGGGAAGATCTGCGGCGAGTTCCTCATGGCCGATACGATGCTCGCCTTCCTCAAGGCTGAGTACGAGGCAACGCCTGAGCACGATGCGCTTGTGGCCAAGCTCGATGCCATCAACCAGGCCGACCCCGAGGCGCAGGCGGACCCGCACTTCTTTGACGAGCTCATCGAGATGTGGGACCGCGGAGCGTATCACGACTGACGGAGAGATCGCCGCAGGTCTGCACTATCACAGAGGACCGCTTGCGTTTTCTTGCGCTTTGTCGACATCTCGCCGCTCCTTCCGGACAGCGGGATTCGTTCTCGACGGTACAATTGAGCCAACAGAGTGGAATGCCAACCGCTTGGAAGAAGGAGCACCCATGATCCTTACCGTCACCATGAACCCCTCCATCGACACCGCCTATCAACTCGATAAGCTCGTCATCGATGACGTGAACCGCGTTACCCCCGCCAAGACCGCCGGCGGCAAGGGGCTGAACGTGTCGCGCGTGCTCGTCCAGCTGGGCGACGATGTCGTGGCGACGGGTCTCCTTGGCGGGCATATGGGCGCCTACCTTGGGGAGCTTATGGATGCAGACGGCATCGCGCACCGTTTCACGCCCATCGCCGGTGAAAGCCGCATCTGCCTGAACATCCTGCATGAGGGCAACCAGACGGAGCTTTTGGAGAGCGGCCCCACCGTGAGCGCCGACGAGCTCGAGGCCTTCATGGGGAACTACGCGGATCTCGTGGCGCAGGCAGACTGCGTGACCATCTCGGGCAGCCTACCCAAGGGGGTCCCTGCGGGCTGCTATGCGGACATGGTGCGCATCGCGCGCGACGCGGGCAAACCCGTGCTGCTCGATACCTCGGGCGCCGCGCTCGACGCTGCGCTCGCCGCACCGGTGAAGCCAACGCTCATCAAGCCGAACCTCACCGAGGTGAACGGCCTTCTCGGCACCTCGTTCACCACCGATGACGTGCCCGCGCTCCAGCAGGCGCTCGCGAGCGACGCGCGTTTTGCGGGCATCGCGTGGGTTGTCATCACCATGGGCGCGGCGGGCGCGGTCGCCTTCCACGAGGGGACGACCTGGCGCGTGACGGCGCCGCGCATCGAGTGCGTGAACGCGACCGGGTCCGGCGATTCAACGATCGCCGGCTTTGCGCACGCGATCGCTGCCGGTGCGGGCCCGGCTGAGGTCCTGCGCTGCGGCAATACCTGCGGCACGTTGAACGCCATGGACCCGCGCACGGGGCATCTGGTCATGGAGCAGTGGGATGCGGTCTACGACGCCGTCGAGGTCGCCGAGCTTTAGGCCGCGAGGCTCCCGCGTTGGGCCGAAACGCAAATAGATGAGGACAATGATGGGGGCGGCTCGCTGTTCGATGCGGCGGGCTGCCCTGCTTTTTGCCGCATCCCTGCACAAGCAGGTGCACCCGCTGCGATCTTAAGCTTCCGACGGTGCGATGATGAGCTGGCAGCCTGCCTCCTCGGCAGCTGTTGCCACGGAGCCGTCGGGGTCAGCCTCCATCACGACCGCCTCCACGCCCGCCAGCGTGCCGAACCACAGCAGACCCGGTGCGTCGATCTTCGAGGAGTCCATGAGCACATAGGTTTCGCCTGCACAGCCTAGAAACGCGCGTTTGAGCTCGGCCATCTCTTGGTTGTTGGTCATAAGGCCGCGTCCGGGAATGAAGGATGTGGGCGTGACGAACGCCTTGTCAGGACGGAGCATGTCGAGCATGCGCAGGGTGAGGGGGCCGGTGATGTAGCGGTGCCCTTTGCGCAGGCTGCCGCCCAGAATGAGCACGTCGAGCGCGGGGCAAGCGCGGTCGATGTAGTCAGCGATGGTGAAGTCGTCCGTCACGATGGTCACCCCGGTGTGGCTGGAAAGCGCGCGCACGAATTCGAGCGCCGTGGTACCTGAGTCTACGAGCACCGAATCGCCGTCGTGCACAAAGCGCGCCGCGGTACGCGCGATAGCGCGCTTCGCAGCGGCGTTGACGTTCACGCGGCGGTCCTGGACCGAGACGGTAAGCGTCTTGGAGAGCGAGATCGCGCCGCCGTGCGTACGCCGCAGCTTGCCGTCGTGTGCGAGCGCATCGAGGTCGGAGCGGATGGTCACGCGCGATACGCCGAACATCTCGGCAAGTTGCGCCACCTGGACGGAGGCTTCGCCGGCAAGAAGCTCGAGGATGGCGGAGCGGCGCTCCTCGGAAGAGAGATTGGACATGCATCTCCAATCCATACGCAAGATGTGCAGATAATATGTTTCCTTTACTTTCGATAATAGCAAGATAACGCTTTTCTTTTCCTTATGTTTTTGGAAAATGCAGCGGGTGTCAGGCCTCATGTATCCGGTATCAGCCGCTTGCGGACGTATGCCCACCGGACGGCGCAGGTGACCGGCGGATGCGGCAACAGACCTCCTGCGTTTTCTTGCCTTTCGACCCCCTGCGAGGACGCGCATCCGGTCGACAGCCGGCAGGCGCCCCACGTAGAATACCGGGTGAAGTTCTACCGCCCTGTGCGGGGAAGAGAGGAGACACCATGCTGGTAACCACTAAGGAGATGCTGCTCGACGCGCAGAAGAACCACTACGCCGTGGGCGCCTTCAACGTCGAGAACCTCGAGTTCGTCATGGCGGTGCTCGCCGCCGCGGAGGAGACCAAGTCCCCCGTGATCATGCAGACCACGCCCGGCACCATCAAGACCGCCGGCCTCGACTACTTCTATGGCATGGTGGCCGCCGCTGCCGCCCGCACCGATGTGCCCGTGGCGCTGCACCTCGACCATGGCGACGGCTACGACCGCTGCATGCAGGCCTTCCGCACCGGCTACACCTCCGTCATGATCGACGGCAGCCACGAGTCCTTCGAGGACAACATCGCCCTTACCGCGAGCGTCGCCCGCGCCGGTGCCGCCATGGGCGTGCCTGTGGAGGCCGAGCTCGGCAAGGTCGGTGGCAAGGAGGACGACGGCCCGGCGGTCGAGGGCGAGAACCCCTACACCGATCCCGAGGAGGCGCGCGAGTTCGTCGAGCGCACCGGCTGCACCTCGCTCGCCATCGGCGTGGGCACCGCGCACGGCGTGTACACCGAGACCCCGCACATCGAGCAGGATGTCGTGCGCGCCATTCGCGCCGCCGTGGACGTGCCGCTCGTGCTGCATGGCACTTCCGGTGTGCCCGATGAGCAGGTGGCCGAGGCCGTGAAGAACGGCATCTGCAAGGTCAACTACGCCACCGAGCTGCGCCAGGCCTACACCAAGGGTTATCAGGGCTTCATGGCCGAGAACCCCGGTGTGTTCGATCCCAAGAAGCCGGGCAAGGCGGGCATGGCCGAGATCACCAAGATCGTGAAGGTCCGCATGGAGAACCTCGGTTCCGTTGGCCGCGCGTAAGGCATGAAGGCGAACCGAGCCTGGCTCTAGATCCTTTCGAGCAGCATAAAGCCCCAGTTCGACCGGGTGCGCCAGATGAGTGCGCGCCCGGTCGCTTGATATACTGACCTCATGGAAGATACTGTTCACATCGTTCTGGGCCCCGGCGGCAGGGAGGAGCTCTTCCCCGATATGCCCGCCGACTGGCCCTACCTCTTCGATCGCGCCGAGCTCGACCGCTATCCCGACCGTTCCTGCACCTGGCACTGGCATCGTGAGGTCGAGCTCTTCTATGTCGAGAGCGGATCGCTCGAGTACCGCACCCGCGCCATTAGCGAACGGACCGTATTCCCCGCGGGCTCGGCGGGGTTCGTGAACGCCGGGTACATGCACATGACAACAGCGTTTGAGCCGGGGACCGTGCAGCTTCTGCATATCTTTCGTCCGGAGCTGCTCGCCGACCCTGGTGGGCGGATCGAGAAGGCGGCGATCGAGCCCTTGGTGGGCGAGCGCCGCGTTGACGTGCTCGCTTGGTATCCCGACCGGCCTGAGGACCGGCAATTCCTCGATCTCATAGCCTCCTCGTTCTCGCTGGGCGGTACCACGGCGGAAGAGGCTCCCGCCGTCGCCTGCGCTGCGGGCCTGGCAGAAGCCGACGCCGAGCTGCAGGTACAGGCGGATGCAGGCAAGGCTCCTTACGGCGTTGCGGAGCTTCGCTTGCGGTCCGTGCTTTCGGAGCTCTGGTGCCACGTGTTCCAGCGCGCTCTGCCGCTCTTCGGAGATTCGTCGGTAAGACGTCTCACGCAGCGCGACATCAGGTTCCAGCAGATGGTCGAGTTCGTACACGAGCACTTCGCCGAACCGATCGGTGTCGCCGACATCGCTGCGGCAGCTGCCACGAGCGAGCGCGATTGCTACCGGACCTTTGAGGCATGCGCCGGCAAAAGCCCGCATCGCTACCTGAGGGACTATCGCATCGAGCAGTCATGCCGCCTGCTCGCGTTCACCACACGCCCCCTGAGCGCCGTCGCACGGAGCTGCGGGTTTGCCACGGCGAGCAGATTCGGGGCGGTGTTTCGCGAGCTTTTGGGCTCGACTCCCTCTGCCTACCGCGCGCGTTGGCGGGAATTGGATAGCTAGCGGCGGAAATGCTGATGGAAAAAACTCGCCAGCATCGCCATACTGGCAGGTAGTTGCTATTCGCATCGAATTCGGTAGAAGGAGCCACATGGCGGCTTTCACGCATATCATCTTCGATATCGACGGTACGCTGATCGACTCGGCGGAGTCCAGCTTGAGGTCCCTTCAGCGCCTCGTGGAGGAGCGTACCGGTAGCGCACCCGAGTTGTCGGACCTGCACTTTGCTTTGGGGCTTGCAGGGGAGATTACGCTCAAGAGATTCGGCATCTACAGCCAGGAGTCGATGGACCGTTGGGCGGAGATCGCGCTGGGGATGGCCGATACCCTCTCGGTCTACCCCGGTGTGAGGGAAGCGCTCAGCGAGCTTCGTGCCGCAGGATTCGATCTCGGAATCGTGTCCTCGCGTTATCACGGCGAGTATCGTGACGAGGTGGCGCCACTCGGACTCGATGGCTTCTTCGGCATCAAGGTTCTCGCTGAGGACACGGCAGAGCATAAGCCCGAGCCGGCACCGATGCTCGAGTATCTGCGTCGGGCGGGGATCGATCCCGGCGAGGCACTCTATGTGGGCGATACGGACTACGATCGTCGATGCGCGCAGAGCGCGGGCGTCACCTTCGCGCTTGCCGCCTGGGGGGCACCGCAGTCTGTGGAGGATGCCGACTTTACGTTGAGCACCCCGTCTGAGGTGCTGGCCATCGCTTGCCAAGAGCGCGGTTAGAAGCCAGTCCCCGCCCCTTGCATGAGCTCTTGTCCACATTGGGTTCCGCGGGACAAGGGCTCATGCAGGGGGCTCGTTCAGATGCGCCGCCGCGTTTGGGCGCCGCGGGCCAACCCGCATCGCGCGGCGCTCCTCGACCACTGCTGCGCTATGATGATGCAGGTACGATCGCGCTTCGCTCGACGGCGGAAGGAAGGGCCACGGCATGCTCACCGACACCCAGCGGCGTCTCGTCCAGCGCCTGTATTCATGGTCCAAGCTAGGGATATACGCATTAGCCTCGATTCTTGTGGTGTCGCTTGCATGGGTATTCCTCATCATGGTCGATGACATCGTATTCGACTCGCCGGGTGTTTACGAGGCCGGCCTGTTCGCTTACTTCCCCATCATCATCGTGCTGCTGGCGCTCGCTCTCGTGTTCCTCATCTGGACGACCGCGACGGTCAAGAAGCAGGAATGGGCAGACATTGAGCGCATCGCGCGTCAGCCGTGCGAGACGGGGGAGGTGCCCTCGTCGCTCACCGCGGGCGTCGCCATCGGGCTGGGTGGAGGCGCGATCGAGTCCCTTGGTAGGATGGGCGGCAACGATCGCATGTAAGATGTGGGCGAGGCGACGCGGCTTGCAGGCGGCATTCTCGGCATCTTCGGGCTCACGCGGCTCATGAATCGGATCCATAGGGCGGCGAAATGTGCAGGCGAGCGTTGCGGCATGGCGCTGCCCGGCTTGGGCCTTCGTCGCGCAGCGATGTTCCTCGTGCCCATCGCGCTGCTCGTTGCCATCTTCATTCCGCGCTATGTCTCCATGGCTCAACGCAATGACAACGTAGCTGCGCAGGCGGCGCGGACGGTCGATGCGGTGGTCGAGGCGTTCGAGGAGGGCGGTGCGGGCTACATATCCGCGGACGACCTGCGCGAGAATCGGCAAAGCTACGGATACCGTGTGTTCGCGTACACGGACGATAACGCTGACGGCGCGAGCCTGTGTGTCTCCATCGACGAGGAGGGCACGATCGAAAGGCTCTCCTTCGACGCACCGGTTGATGCAAGTCTCGCGCCAGAGGAGAACCTCGCGCAGGTAGAGGCCGATTTCACGCGGTTGGCTGGGATGCTTGCAGGGATCGATGCACCCGCAGCGTCGCCGGCTCTGCTCACCGCAGGCGCGGTGCTTCCCGAGGAGTTCCGCCAAAGGTTCTCCGCTGGATCATATTACGAGGAGTTCTATGCCCGCGCAGAGGTGACAGATGGCGTGGAGGCCTATGCGCTGTTTTCGACGTATCCGGAAGAGGATTATGCCAATAGCCCTGGTGCCTCAATCAGCTTGGCGCTCGAAGCAGCATAGCCGATCGCGTGGTGCGAGGTTGCACCCGAGGGCGAAAACCCGTGCGGCTGCACCATGGTTGCGTTGCGATATAGAACATATGAAAACGCACGATTGCGCCGTATACGATGTTATGCCGTGGAGTGTCGATGCGAGCGTTTTCGATAGCGACTTGATTGATCAACGACTGTGGCGAACTTTGCAGCATCAGCTTTCGCCAAGAGCTTTGAACGTATGCCCTCCATGTCGATTCTTGGTATCATCAGCTATAGCTATTTAGCAATTCGTGTCGTGATTGATCTAATCTATATAGCAAATCATGTAGAGTCGGCAAAATATTATTTACTAATTCGTGTGAATACCCGAGGATGATGATGCTAAAGCGAAAGATGACTGATACTATTGCCCGATGGAAACAGCATTCGCATAAGGCGCTGCTTCTTACTGGCGCACGGCAGGTAGGGAAAAGCTTCGTTATCAGGGCGTTTGGCAGAGAGCACTATTCGTCGTACGTCGAGATTAACCTTCTGCTTGATAAGGATGCAGCCAGAACACTTGCTGGATCGACATCTGCCATCGACTTCATTAATCGCGTTGCGCTGCTGACGGCCGAGCCTCTTGTTGAGCACGATACCCTGATTTTTGTTGACGAGATTCAGGAGCTTCCCGAGATTGTGACCCTCATCAAGGCGCTGGTGGAGGACGGCCGATACTCGTATGCGTTTTCGGGTTCGATGCTCGGGACGGAGTTCAAGGGGGTTTCGTCGTTTCCCGTGGGCTTCGTTGAGCACTTCATCATGCGGCCGCTTGATTTTGAAGAGTTCTGCTGGGCAATTGGCATCGGCCAAGATGTTCTTGATCGCGTGAGAGAATGCGTTCGTTGTGGGCGCACGGTCGATGGCTACCTGCACGAGGCGTTCTCAAAGAACTTTCGCTCGTATGTGGTTGCTGGCGGTATGCCTGAGGTAGTTCAGAATTATCTCGATTCAGGCTTCGCTTTGGTCGAAACGCGGGGACTCCAAGCGCAGCTTGTGAGACAGTATGCAACGGATATTGGAAAATACGCGGGTTCTCGAGCCCTTGAGGTCAGGCGTATCTACGACCAGATTCCCGTTCAACTTGAGGAGGATCCACATCGGTTCATGCTTTCCTCGCTCCGTCACGGGGCACGATACGGCCAATACAACCATGATTTTCTCTGGCTGGTCAATGCGGGCGTGGGACTCATGGTGCAGCAGGCAACCGAGGCCAAGAGCCCCCTCAAGCGATCCGAGGACGCCTCAAAGTTCAAACTCTATCAGTCGGATACCGGAATGCTCGTGTCGCGGTGCCCCCAAAGTACCGCGCGTGCCATCTATCTCGACATGAAAGCGCCGAACTTGGGCGGGATATATGAAAACGTTGTTGCGCAGGAGCTTGCCGCTCGAGGTATTCCGCTGTGGTATTACCAGTCAGGTGCTGTGGGAGAGGTCGACTTTCTTATGGAGGGACGCAGCGGTCATGTGATGCCCATCGAAGTGAAGTCGGGCAAGAAGGTTCGCTCGCACGCTGCGCTGGACCGCCTACTTGCGGTATCGGGGACATCGATTCGCGAAGCAGTGGTGCTCTCGAGGAATAACGTCTCGAAAGAGGGGCCTATCTGGTATCTGCCCTGGTATGCGGCCTATTGTCTCGATGAGTTCACCGAGCGGGAAGAGGGCGCGTTCACCTTTGCGCCGGTTGTCCCAGAATAAGAGCGCGTTAAGGGATAGTGGCTACTCTCGATGTTCCATTCCGTGACCCCTCATGCAAGCTGCGGGCAAACATCTGATAAGAACTTCGTATGACCAGCTCCATGCTGGGATTCTTGTTTTATGGTCTGAAAGGATGCAGAAAATGCGCGCACCGCGTCATATCATTTCGGCGTGCGATTCTCTACTATAGACAGATGGAACGGGTCAACGTCGCTCCGCTCCATAGGCTATGGCGAACGGCTCAGATGGAGGAATGCATGAAAAAGCGCACCAAGATCGTATGTACTATGGGACCAGCCTGTGATGACGAGGAGATTCTGCGTCAGATGATCCTTTCGGGCATGAACGTCGCCCGATTCAACTTTAGCCACGGCAGCCATGAGGAGCATCATGAGCGCATGGAGCGCGTGAAGCGCATCTCCCATGAGCTGGGCATCCCCGTGGGCATCTTGCTCGATACCAAGGGGCCCGAGATTCGCACGGGTTTCCTCGAGGGTCATGCCAAGGCAACGCTCGAGGCGGGCGCCCACGTGGTCGTGACCGCTGCTGAGACCTCGGAAGAGCTACTGGGTACCTCTGAGCATTTCTACCTCGACCACCTCGAGCTTCCGCGCGAGGTGCACGAGGGCAGCACCATCCTTATCGATGACGGTCTCATCGGCCTTACGGTCGAGAAGATCGAGGGCCAGGATATCCATTGCCTCGTGGAGAACGGTGGCGAGCTGGGTGAGAAGAAGGGCGTGAACGTCCCCAACGCGAAGCTTTCCCTGCCTACTATCACCGAGCAGGACCGCAAGGACATCCTCTTCGGTCTCGAGGAGGGCATCGACTTCATCGCGGCGTCCTTCGTGCGCAGCGCCGAGGGCGTGAACGAGATTCGCAAGCTGTGCAAGGAGAACGGTGGTGAGCACGTCGACATCTTCTCCAAGATCGAGTGCGCGCTCGCGGTTTACCACTTCGATGACATCCTTAAGGCCTCCGATGGCATCATGGTTGCCCGCGGCGACCTGGGCGTCGAGGTCGCACCCGAGGTGTGCCCCACCATCCAGAAGGAAATCATCGCCAAGTGCAATTCGGCCTGCAAGCCGGTCATCACCGCCACGCAGATGCTCGACTCCATGATCCGCAACCCGCGCCCCACGCGCGCCGAGGTCACCGACGTGGCGAACGCGATCGACGACGGCACCGACGCCACCATGCTCTCCGGCGAGACCGCTGCGGGCAAGTATCCGCTCGAGGCCGTCAAGATGATGGCGAGCATCGCGCTCACCACGGAGGCGACCATCCCGGCGCACAAGCCGTTCGACTTCAGCGCCGTCGAACCCGGTCGCAACATCGTGAACGCTGCCGTGGGCCTCGCTGCGGTGACCACGGCCTTCAACGTTGGTGCAAAGGCGATCCTCACGCCCACGAACTCCGGCAAGTCCGCGCGCCTGGTTTCGAACTTCCGCCCGATGCTTCCCATTCAGGCCACGACGCCCAACGAGTGGGCGCAGCGCAAGATGACGGTCTATTGGGGCGTCGAGCCGCGTCTTAACGGTCGCACCGTGGGCAGCCTCGCCTACGTGGTCGACAACGCTATGGCAGAGGCGCGCGAGACGGGTGCCGCGCACAAGGGCGACCTCGTGGTCGTCACCGCCGGTGACCCCGCCTTCAAGATCGATATGAAGCACAGCGAGGTCTCGACGAACGTCGTCTACGTCGCCCAAGTGATCTAGGCTGCGTCCACAGACTCAGCGATGCATGGCAGTGCTGTTGCAAAAGGCTGCAACAGCATGCGCTCAGACCTGACGGAGCCCCGAGAGGGGCTCCGTTTCGTCATACGGGGCCCTCGATGGAGCTATCGGATGCGCCCCGCAGGGCTCATGCAGAAGATGGGTGCGCAAGATTGGAGATCGTAAGAAAAGTGCATTATAGGAAGTGGTTGTCGTAGAAATAATGCATTCAGTCATAGGTAATCGTAGAACTAATGCAGAAACAGAGATGTTATCGTAAAAACTATTTAAATATTATTAATATAATGCAGAAAACTTACGTTAAGCTCTTCAAGAATCAATATATCCTACGATACCTGACATAATATCTGTCGATAGGGGCATCGCAGGCGGGCTGGATGACCAGTCCGAGGCGCTAGAAGAAGGCCAGGCAGGAGGTCGGTGCGCATGAAGCCCTTTCCGATGCCTGGCCTCTCGGTCTCTCGTCTGAGGTTCTTTGCGTATCTCGTCGCGATTCGCAGTCTGTCGAACCGGTGCTTGGCTAGGCTATAAGCTCGCGGCAGGCGGGCAAGAGCTCCTGCTCGATGAGGGCGGGGTCTGTTGCCCAACTTGTCACAAAGCGCACGACGGTTCTGCCCTGCCCGGTGGAATCGGGCATGTCCATCGGCTCGCAGCCAAAGCGCTCGTTAAGGACCTGGGCTGTATCGGGATTGACCCAGAAGAATTGCTGGTTGCCCTTGGTGGCTAGGACCGGATCCCAGCCGAGTGACTCCAAGCCATCGGCGAGCATGGTGGCGCAGCGGTCGGCATGTTGGGCGAGCTGCCAGTACAGTGCCGTGCCGGCATCGTTGGCGTTTGCAGAATCGAATGCAGCTTCGAACATCACGCCCATGAGACGGCCCTTCGCAGTGAGCGCGCCCGTGCGCTTGATGAGGTAGGGGAGCCGATCTGCCGCGCGTGCTCCCCGTGCGGTGTCGGTGCAGATGACGAGCGCTTCGCCGAAGAGCATGCCGTTTTTCGTCCCGCCGAGCGTGAATGCCGTCGCGCGGCGTGCGATGTGCGCGATGTCGAGATCGCTGCCTGCGGCGGCGATGGCGCTCGCCATGCGCGCACCATCGACGTAGACTGCAAGCCCGCGCTCGTCTGCCCAGTCGCAGAGCGCGTCGAACTCGGAAGCGGTCCACACGTGCCCAAGCTCCGTGGTGTCTGAGACGTAAACCATCGCTGGGCGCGTGTTGTGCGTGCCGGTGGCTGTGCAGGCGCGCCAAGCGCGCTCAGCGCCGTCTGGCGTTACCACGCCGAGGGCATCGTCGGTTGGGATGAGTCGGCGGCCCGTGGCTTGGATCGCGCCGACCTCATGGTTCATGGGGTGTGCGTCGGCGGCGCAGATGGGGCCTTCGAACTCGTCGGTCAGCGCGGCGATGGCGGTGATGTTTGCAGCCGTGCCGCCTGGTACGAAGCGCACTACGGCATCGGAAAGGCAGATTTCAGCGCGGATGAGCTCGGCCGCGCGAGCGCAATGCCCGTCGGTACCGTATCCCGGCGTCTGCTCGGCGTTGGTGGCCACCAACGCATTGAGGATTTGGGGCGCTGCACCCTCACTGTAGTCATTGCGGTACTGCTGCATGGTTGCTCCTCAGATGGCGCGTTCATTCCATTCCAGTATATCGACCATGCGCTCTGGCGACGCGATGGGACTATTCGTTTGCGGGTCTGCGTGCCGCTCCATATAATGGATGCCCAAACGGCTTATCGCGGGCGTGGATGAGCGGGCCGATATACCGGCGGCTGCGCGCGCTGATGGAAAGGGCGAGCCATGCAGGCACAGAAGGCAGAAGGCACCAAGGATCTAATCGGACGGGAGATGCGCGCATGGCTGCGCATGCAGGACGTTGCCGCCGAGGTGTTCGGTCCCTACGGATTCGAACCGGTCGAGACGCCCGCGATCGAGCAGGTCGACGTTTTCGTGCACGGCATCGGCCAGTCGACCGACGTTGTGCGCAAGGAGATGTTCCGCGTGTTCTCCGGCGCCAATTTGGAGCGCGTGCTTGCCGAGGGAACGGATGCCAAGCTCAAGGCCAAGCAGCGTCTGGCCCTGCGTCCTGAGGGAACGGCCGGCGTGGTGCGCTCGGTGGTGGAGAACAATCTGGTGCCGCAGGGCGCCTCGCCGTTCAAGGCCTACTATGCCGAGGCGATGTTTCGCGGCGAGCGCCCGCAGAAGGGGCGCCTGCGCCAGTTCCACCAGGTGGGTATCGAGTGGCTCGGCGCGCCCGATCCCGCTGCCGACGCTGAGTGCATCATTATGCTTATGGAGTTCTATCAGCGTTTGGGCTTCGATCTTTCCAAGCTGCGCCTACTCATCAACAGCATGGGCGACCCGGCATGCCGCCCGGCGTACCGCGACAAGGTGCGCCAGTTCATCTTGGATCACGCCGACGAGATGTGCGAGGAGTGCCGCGAGCGCGCTGAGCTCAACCCGTTGCGCGCTTTCGATTGCAAGAACGACCACTGCCGCGAGGTCATGAAGGATGCCCCGCTCGCGCCCGACAACCTTTGCGACGAGTGCGCCGCCCACTACGAGCAGGTCAAGCGTTACCTGGATGCGGCAGGCATCGCGTATGTGGAGGATCCCACGCTCGTGCGCGGCCTCGACTACTACACGCGCACCGTATTCGAGGTGGAGGCGCCGGGTGCCGGCGTGGGCTCGATCGGCGGCGGCGGACGCTACGACGGCCTCGTGGAGCTCGAGGGCGGAAAGCCCACCCCGGGCGTAGGGTTCGCTGTGGGTTTCGAGCGTGCCATGCTTGCTCTAGAGGCGTTCGGCGTCGAGCTCGGTGACGAGGCGGAACCTTGTGTCTACGTTGCAAATGCCGGCGCCGACCTGCGCGAGCGCGTGTTCGCGATCACGCACGAGCTGCGTCGGGCGGGCATACGCACCGAGGCGGACTACCAGAGCCGTTCCCTCAAGAGCCAGTTCAAGCAGGCGGATAAGCTCGGGGCCACGTTGATGATCGTCGTTGGTGGGGACGAGCTCGCGCAAGGCGCGGTAAAGCTCCGCGACATGGTGAGCCATGAGGAGCGCCTGGTGCCGCTCGACGGAATCGTCGAGGCGGTGCGCGCCGCGCAGTGATCAGGGCGGCGTCGCGAGCATCGCCGTTTGCCGGGTGCCCGCTGTTCGCCGGGCGCAACATCGGCTGGTTTGAGGTTTCCAGCCGATAACGCTCCGGTAACTGCCGTGTTGCTCAGCGTATCTTCATACACCGCTAGATTGGGTTCCCTATAATGTGGCGAGGCGCGCCCGTCGGGTGCGTCTCGATGGAAGGGGACCCTATGTCACAATCGATGGATCCAGGGAGCTGCACGGTTGGGCGCGAGACGCTTGCCGGTGGCGCTGGCAGTGGCTCCGCGCAGGTGCCACCGGTGCGTATCTTGAGCTCCGAGGAGACCGCCGCGGCTATCCGCAGCTATGCCGAGATCGAGCTTCCCGACCGTTTGCGCGAGAGCTTGGAGATCTTCCTGCGCCTGGAGCGCAAGGTGCTACGCGAGTACGATCCTGAGCTCTGCAACCTTTTCGACCGGCTGCTGAACAGCGTCATCCAAGCGAATGAGGGGGACCCGGGGGCGGCTGCCGCGGGCGAGCGCGTCGATGACGAGGGCATTCCCGTGGAAGACACCCCGAGCGCGAACGCCTTCCGCGATGCGGTCGCGCTTATCGACAACCTTACGCTCGACCGCGCTCAGGTAGTGGTGCGCGCTTTCACGTCGTTCTTCCATCTCGCCAACCTTTCCGAGGAGAATTACCGCGTCGAGAGCATGCGCGCGCGCGAGCGCGAGGTCTCGCCCAACGCGCTCGTGGATCCTTCCAACGAGCTCACCGTCGCCTACAGCCGCCTCGTCGACGAGATGGGAGGCGGTCCGGCTACGCAGCTGCTCAGCAAGCTCGAGTTCCATCCCGTCTTTACCGCGCATCCCACCGAGGCGCGCCGTAAGGCCGTCGAGGGCAAGATTCGCCGCATCGCCCGACTGCTCGATGAGCGCCGGGAGCTCGGCGGGTCGGCGCTCGTGGAGAACGAACGCCACCTGCTGCAGGAGATCGACGCGCTCGTGCGGACCTCGCCCACATCGGTGAGCAAGCCCACGCCGCTTGAGGAGGCAGACACCGTCCTCGACATTTTCGACAGCACGCTCTTCGACATCATTCCTGAGGTCTATCGGCGCTTCGATGACTGGGTGCTCGGCGAGTATGCGGGCACGGTACCGCCTGTGTGCCCGGCGTTCTTCCATCCGGGCAGCTGGATTGGGTCGGACCGCGACGGCAACCCCAACGTGACGGCCAAGGTGTCTCGCGAGGTTGCGGAGAAGTATGCTACGCATATACTCGAGAAACTCGAGGACAAGTGCCGTCGCGTGGGGCGCAACCTCACGCTCGAAGCGCGCTACACCGCACCCTCCGAGGAGCTGTTGAACCTCTGGAATCATCAGGTCGAGATGAGCGAGGTGCTCACCTCCCGCGCACGAGGGATCTCTGCATCTGAGCCGCATCGCGCCGTGATGCTCGTCATGGCCGACAGGCTCAACGCCACTATCCGCCGCAACGCCGACACGATGTACCACAGCGCCGAGGAATTCCTTGCGGACCTGCGCGTGGTGCAGCGCTCGCTCGCCGCCGCCGGTGCCGTCCGCGCGGCATACGGACCGGTTCAGACGCTTATCTGGCAGGTCGAGACCTTCGGCTTCCATATGGTGGAGATGGAGTTCCGCCAGCACTCCCTCGTGCACGAGCGTGCGCTCGCCGATATTCGCGAGCACGGACTGCATGGTGAACAAGGCGAGCTCGCGCCCATGACGCGTGAGGTGCTCGACACGTTCCGCGCGATCGGGTCGATCCAGAAGCGCTACGGAGAGAAGATGGCTCGCCGCTACATCATCTCGTTTACCAAGAGCGCTCAGCATGTGGCTGACGTCTACGAGCTGGCGAACCTTGCTTTCGCGCATGCCGAGGACGTCCCTGCGCTCGACGTGATCCCGCTGTTCGAGCAGCTCGAGGACCTCGAGGGCTGCGTGGACGTGCTCGACGCGATGCTCGAGCTGCCGCCCGTGCAGGACCGTCTTCAGAAGACCGGTCGTCGCATGGAGGTCATGCTCGGCTACTCCGACTCCTCAAAGGATGCCGGCCCCACTACTGCCACGCTTGCGCTTCACAGTGCCCAGGCGCGTATTGCCGCATGGGCTGAGCGCAACGGCATCGATCTGGTGTTGATGCACGGCCGCGGAGGCGCTGTGGGACGCGGCGGCGGTCCCGCGAACCGCGCCGTGCTCGCGCAGCCGGCGGGTTCGGTCAACTGCTTCTTCAAGGTGACGGAGCAGGGCGAGATCATCTTTGCGCGCTATGGCAACCCGCTTTTGGCGCGCCGGCACATCGAGAGCGTCGCTGCCGCGACCCTGCTCAACGCCGCTCCGTCGGTGGAGCGCCTGAACACCGAGACCACCGAGCGCTACGCCGAGATGGCGGACCGCCTGAACGAGGTTTCGCATAAGCGCTACCTCGACCTCCTCAACACGGACGAGTTCGCGCCTTGGTTCTCCATCGTGACGCCGCTTACCGAGGTGGGCCTTCTGCCCATCGGAAGCCGTCCTGCCAAGCGCGGACTTGGCGCCCAGTCCCTCGATGACCTGCGTACCATCCCGTGGGTGTTCTCCTGGTCGCAGGCGCGTATCAACCTTGCCGCATGGTATGGGCTGGGCAGCGCTTGCGAGGCCCTGGGCGACTTGGAGCTCTTGCGCCGTGCCTATCGCGAATGGCCGCTGTTCGCCACGTTCATCGACAACATCGAGATGTCCATCGCCAAGACCGATGGGCGTATCGCGAAGATGTACCTTGCACTCGGTGATCGCGAGGATTTGGCTCGCAAGGTCTATGACGAGATGCAGCTCACGCGCCGCTGGGTGCTCGCGATCGTAGACGATGCTTGGCCGCTCGAGCACCGGCGCGTGCTTGGGCGTGCGGTGCGCGTGCGCAATCCCTATGTCGATGTGCTCTCGCTTGCGCAGGTGCGTGCCCTGCGCGTAGTCCGAGCTGAGCAAGACGAGCTTTCCGCCGAGGAGAAAGCCGCCTACCTGACGCTCATCCTCTCGACCGTGACCGGAGTCTCCGCGGGGCTCCAGAATACGGGGTAATCGGCGCCACCGACCGTGGTCGGGGCCGTTAGCTCGGTGCCGGCTCGCTCCGTTCGATCGTTGAAAGCCGCCTGTCATCCGTGCAGGCGGCTTTCTTGCGTTCAGGATCTTCTGTCGTTCGAAACGCAGCGAGTTCACGGGCGATCGTAGGAATTCTGCAGTCTTCTATCCCCGAATCCTCAAAGCCGACGTGTTGGAATTGTAATCGTAGGAAATCTGCAAAGCTCTTTGACCAAATCGTAATAATAATGTATTTGTAAGCAATGCTATCGTAGGAATCCTGCGGAACCGGCAATCGATTCGTAAGAAATCTTCAAATACAAAAACCTAATCGTAATAATTCATCATTAATTTATTAAATAATAAAGATATTTTACGATGAGAAGATAAAGAATGCAGAAATCATACGATGTGCAGCGGAAAACTGAACAATAGTTACGATATATATGGGATAGGGACGGCATATCAAATCAAGACGGACGATATCGGGGTCAACTGGCTGCGAACGCGAGTCGGCGTAATGGCGGGGGTGCACCCCGCCATACGTCAGCTGCGGCTAAACCGTCAGGCATCAAGCGCGGTCTTCCAACTGGGTGCCATTCCAGAGCTGCTGGGTCCGCAGGAACCCCTCGATGGTTTCCTGCGATACCGCCACTTCCGTATAGGTGAGCTTGGATTGGGGGCTGACTGATGCAAGGCGCTTGATCTCCGTGGCGACTCGTTCAGAGCGAGGGATGCCGTAGCGCGTCAGCTTATCAACGAATTGCTGCGGTTTCAGCACGTCTTCAGGCGAGATGCGCAGGATCGGAGCGCCGTAGAGCGTGAGCTCCGCCTCGCGGTGCTGCTCCTCTGCAAGGATCTGGATGGCCGAGCGCCCAAGGCCAAAAGCATTATCGTCGTATTTACTGATGCCGTCTGCCTCGCCGATGACCTTGCTGCCGCCTGGGAGGGTCCAGAGGTAATCGACGCGGTAGGTGCGCTGTGGGTCGTCGGGACGCGGCAGCTCGACCTGCAGGTCGGGAAGGGCGAAACCCTGCGTGATCATGAGGGCGCGCGCAGCGGATTCCAACCAGCTCTCGCTGCGCGGGTCGGCATAGCTCATGATCCCGATGGCGCGGTTGATGCCGAGGCGGTGCGTACCGAACTCGCGGAACGCGGCGTGCATGGCTCTGCGGTTCGATCCGCTGAGTGCGAGTGCTCGGTCTGCGATGGCGAGCCCTTCGGTGAAGGGGCTGGTGCGCAAGCAGTCGAACGTGGTGCGCGCGAGCGGCGTGACCGTGATGCCGTCGACCACTTGGACATCGTCCCCAACGATATGCCGGGCGATGCTTCCCTCCGACCTACGGCGCTTCTCCAGCGTGGTTGCAACGTGAATCGTTGCGAGGCGCGGGTAGGAGATGGGCAGTCCCCACACCAAGCCAGCCGTTTCATGGCAAAAGACCATGTCGGGGTGGAGCTTCTGCAGGCCACGCACGATGTGGAGAGCCTGCTGATCCGGCCTGAGAGCGTGCCAGTATTCCGGCCGCGCGAAAAGCGAGCGCATCGGGCGGACGACGGAGCCCGAGGAGACGCGCCGGTTCAAGAGGGCGCGGATGGCTGGATCGTCGCTAACCAGGCACGAGCCCTCCTGTTCGGCAACTTTGAAGAGGTCTGCCAGGACTTGGTCGTTCGCTTTGCTCATGGCGGTCCAATCGTTCGCATGGAGGTCCATGGTGGCTTCTGCCGCAAATCAGCGGCACAACGGATATCGCAATAATAATGCAATCGATGGCAGAAAAACTAAGAAATCGTGCGATATGAAGATGGGGAGATATCGACCATTCTACGGGGGTGATTGGTGAACGTCCCGCGCGGCACAGGATGCGGAAACTCTGCGAAATACCGTTGACCGGGCAGCTAGATGCGGTATACTTCTACGGTCATTTGCAGAGCCCCGTGAATCTCTGTTACGACACGTTTTATTGGAGGAGTCCGAAGTGATTTCAAAGTCGACTCACTACGCCAAGCAGGGTGAGGTCTCCCGCAACTGGGTCCTCATCGATGCCGAGGGTAAGGTGCTGGGCCGTCTGGCCACGCAGATCGCCATGATTCTGCGCGGCAAGAACAAGCCCCAGTTCACCCCCAACTCCGACTGCGGCGACTTCGTGATCGTCATCAATGCCGATAAGGTCCAGCTTACCGGCAACAAGGCTGATCACAAGACCTACTATCGCCACAGCGGTTACAACGGCGGTCTCAAGGCTGAGAGCTTCCGCACGGCGATGGAGAAGCACCCCGAGGAGGTCATCCGTCGTGCCGTCCGCGGCATGCTGCCCAAGACCACCCTTGGTCGCCAGCAGCTCGGCAAGCTCAAGATCTACGCCGGCCCGGAGCATCCGCATGCGGCGCAGAACCCCGTCAAGATCGAGTTGGAGGCATAAACCATGGCTGAGAACACCGTTGTCTACCAGGGCACCGGGCGCCGCAAGAATGCCGTGGCCCGTGTCCGTCTCGTTCCCGGTACCGGCAAGGTGACCGTCAACAAGCGCGATGCTGCCGAGTACTTCGGCCGTCAGCAGCTCCTCGACGGCGCTCTTGCTCCCTTCAAGGTGACCGACACCATGGGCACCTTCGACGTCATCGCGCTGTGCGACGGCGGCGGCATCTCCGGCCAGGCCGGTGCGCTCCGCCTGGGCATCGCCCGTGCGCTGCTCAACGCTGGCGACTATCGTGCCGACCTCAAGAAGGCCGGTTACCTGACTCGCGATGCTCGTGTGGTCGAGCGCAAGAAGTACGGTCTCAAGAAGGCTCGTCGCGCGCCTCAGTTCTCCAAGCGCTAAGGTTTCGCGGGATATCCGCTCCTTGCGTTCCAACGGGGTTTGCCTATGGCAGGCCCCGTTTTTCTATCTGCTGGTCCTGCCTTCTGCATGCTGCTAACGGGGATCGGGCCCGCGCATCGATCGGGATGACGGTCGCATATTCGGCGTCCCGATGGACTGCCGCAGGCTCGATCCGCCTCTTCGCGGCAAGGGTGCCGGACGCACCGATTTGCGGTAGGATAAGGGGTAACGATCGCACCTGTGGGCTTGCATCGTCGTGCATCGTCCGGTCAAGGGAGATCATGTTTAAATCGTTCTTACATTCGCTGGGGTTTCACGAGCGTCGCAATGTGCTGCTCTCGCCGTTAGCCGGCAAGGTGATCCCGTTGTCGGAGGTCAACGACCCCACCTTTGCCTCTGGCTCGCTTGGCGAAGGTGTTGCCATCGAGCCCACCGGCAACAAGGTGGTCGCACCTTCCGATGGCAAGGTGAAGGCGGTCTTCCCCACCGGCCATGCTGTGGCCCTGCACACCAATGAGGGCCTCGACGTCCTCATCCACATCGGTCTCGATACCTACAAGCTCGACGGCAGGCACTTCAAGGTGCGCGCTGCCGAGGGCGATTCCGTCAAGAAGGGTGACGTGCTCATCGAGTTCGACCGTGACGCGATCCGCTCGGAGGGCTACGATATCACTGCTCCCATTCTCATCTGCAACTCGGTTGAGTTCTCGAGCATCAAGGGGAACGTGGGCGATACGGTCCCTGAGCTCGGGAAGCTCCTCACCGCTCGGGAGCGATGACGCATCGGTTGGGTAGGCGGCCGCAAGACCGTGTAAAGGCTATAGGAAGGACCCCAGAATGAAGCTTATTCGTGTACGCGACTACGAGGACATGAGCCGGAAAGTCGCGAATATCATCGGTGCGCATATCATCTTGAAGCCCACGACGGTGCTCGGCCTCGCTACCGGCACCACCCCGATCGGCACCTACCAGCGGCTCATCAAGGGCTATGAGGACGGCGACCTCGACTTCTCGCAGGTGCGCAGCTACAACCTCGACGAGTATCGCGGACTCACGCACGAGGATCCGCAGAGCTACCATTACTTCATGAATGACCAGCTCTTCAACCATGTCAACATCGACCCGTCCAACGTCCATGTGCCCGATGGCGCCAACCCCGACGCCGACGCCGCCTGCAGCGAGTACGACCGCATGGTCGAAGAGGCCGGCTACTGCGACCTGCAGCTGCTCGGTATCGGCCGCAACGGTCACATCGGCTTCAACGAGCCCGACGAGGTCTTTTCCAAGGGTACGCACTGCGTTGATCTGACCCAGAGCACCATCGAGGCCAATGCGCGCCTCTTCGAGCGTGAGGAGGACGTCCCGCGCCAGGCGTACACCATGGGTACCCAGACGATCATGAACGCCCGCCTCATCGTCATGGCTGTGACGGGCGAGAACAAGGCGCAGGCGCTCCACGACATGTGCTACGGTCCCGTCACGCCGCAGTGCCCCGCCTCCATCCTGCAGCTCCATCCCAACGTGATCGTCGTTGCCGACGAAGCTGCCCTTTCGCTGTGCAAGTAGCGTGTGAGTCTGGTATACTCATCTGCGCTGTCCCCATCGTCTAGCGGCCTAGGACGCCACCCTTTCAAGGTGGATATCGCGGGTTCGAATCCCGCTGGGGGCACCATATGCAAGAAGCACGAACCCGCGGAGCGCGACTTCGCGGGTTCGTTTCGTTTCAGGTTCGGTTCGCCTCGTGCTCGGTAGCCCATCTCGTGTCCGCAGCGTGCCTCGTGCCTCCCTGCCCGCCTGCGTTCATCGGCCCAAAGCTACCTGACGCGAAATAGTCGCCGGCGCGACCATGCTCGGGGTTCACAATGGAGCAAGCGGCGCGTGCCTTTCCGGAATGCGAGGCGGCCACCGCCCGGAGCGCTCTGGCGAGGAGGTGTAGGCGCGATGGATTCCATACCTCATGGTTCAGAGCTCTATAAGATTCCGCTGCTTGCGCGGCGCAAGCGCTTACCGGTGCTTCCGGGGCAGCCCGAGGGCATAAGCTATGGCATGATCTGGGGCGCCTGCCCGCTTCCGGCGAACGGTTCTTGCTATATCGTTCGGTTCGAGGGCGACACGAGTGCCAGAATACTTGCGTATGTAAGCGAATTCGGTGAGGTGTTCGCGGCAAGCGGTCCCATAACCTTGGAGCCGACCGCACGTCCGGAACTCGCTTTGGTGCCTGATGAGCGCGGATTCTCCGGAACGATCTTCGTGCGCAATGGGAGCAAGGCGCTTGAGCCGTACAGTCGCTACCGCGGCTCCTTCAAGGGCGTGATGCGCGAGGTATGCGATACCGAGACCTGGAACTCCTCCCGGACCATGGGGTATCGTGCATTCGCCGCTTCGCTGTACCTGCGCTATTGCGTTATCGACGCGAGCCGGCTGACTCCGGTGCGCATGCCGGAAGATGAGGGGTTCGGGCCCGGGGGCAGGCGCAGCGCAGCGCAAGGGGGCCATGCGCCCGCGATCTCGCTTGCCGCGACGCCGCTTTCGGAGCCGGTCCAGCTGTTCGAGGGCTTTAACGATTTGGTCCTGCCGGATGCCATCGAGGCGGCCCTGTTCCGCATCGACGGTGCAGCCAAACCTTCCGGCCTGGAACGCTTCGCCCGTCGCCTCCTTTCCACCATAGACCTTGAGCGCCTGCGCAAGCTCACCGAAGCCGCGTGGGTATCGCTCGCCTACATTCGCGGAACGGATAGCTTCTACCTCAACTTCTCGCGTGAGAGCATCACGGTGGATGACACCTCATTCCTCTTCGGGGTGGAAGCCGTTCTGAACCGCCTGTGCGCGGTCGAGCACAGGTTCGGCTCGGTACCCGAGGGCGTCGAGGCGTCGCCTTCAGAGGAGGCTTGCTCGCTTATAGACCAGCACATGATGCGCGGTATGACCTCATGGGTCGGTACCAGCATCGACCGTACCGTCACGCGTAACGGCTGGGCGGATTTTGCCGAGGTCTCATGCCGCCCGGGTGGCGAGTGGGATACGCGCACGCGTTTCGCGACGCTCGTCGAGGAGCTCGTCACGATCGTGCGTCTAGAGTACGAGTTCGTTTGCGATGCTTCGAACGGGGTGCTGAACGTTCGCTTCACGGCCCCGGACGGTCGTGCCATGCCTCACGAGCTGTATCAGTTGGACGAGGGGCGTTGGGTCGACGTCGATGCTCCGCAGTGCGCGGCCATGGCTGCCGAGTACGCAGCCCGCATGGTGCTTGCGCTCGCCGCGGCTGCGTTTGCGTCCAAAATCACCATGCGCCGCTGTACTGTCGCAGTGCGAGACCTCGTGAGCGGCGAGGAAGAGCGCTATCTTTTCGAGCGCGCAGGGTTCTTGGCATCGCTGGTGCCGTTTGCCAAGCAGGTGGATGGAGCGTCGCTCGAGCAGCAGCCAGCGCTCAAGCGCATCGGCGGTCTTAAGACGGAGGCCCCGTTCGAGATCCCGGATGACGGCGCGCGCTATACGGCGGTTGCCGAGGACGACCGCGAGCTGCCAGAAGAGCTGCGTGAGCTGCTCATGGCGGACCGCATCGCTGAGCTCGAGGTCATGGAGACGGGACCCGACGCCCGCTCCGAGCGCCTCGCGGAGCTCAAGGAGCTCGTGCAAAGCGATCCAGCGCAAGCGGAGCAAGGTTTCATCAAGCTGATCGAGGAGCTCGAGGCGGGCTGTGCTGCCGAGGAGCTTTTGAGCGACGTACCGCTCATAAGCAGGTTCTGCCAGAGCAGGGTGGGGAGGGTGCTGCTTCCGCTTTGGGAGGAGGACCGCGCCGCGCGCATACACCGCGTGCCCGATGCCCTGTTCTTCGCACACCATGAGCTCGAGACGATGTACTTCCGCGCCGGCGCGTTCGATCGAGCGCTCGAGGAGGCCCGGTGCATGCTCGACATGGCCGGCAGCTCCACGCTGGCGCATGCTGCCGTGGTGAACGTGCTAGCGCGCCTTGAGCGCTTCGACGAGGTGATCGAGGTCGCGAAGCACGGCCTGCGCGTTGCCGTGGACCGTGATTCGATCTCGTATCTGCTGTACCGCATGGCGTTTGCCTACTGGCGCATCGGCCAGCTCGACGTGGCGATGGCGTGCTACCGCACGGTGCCGCGCGGGGAGACGATGAGCGAGATGGCCCAGCTCGAACTCGGCCAGCTGCTTGCCGAGATGGGCCGCACCGAAAAGCCATCTGCCGAGGAGGCTCGCAAGATCATGGAGCAGGCGGGGATACCCGTGCCACCGAGCCATGAGGCGGTCGAGCAGCTCGGGTCTGCCGCCGTGCTCCTCACGGACAACGGGTTCTATGCGCTCGCGTATGAGTGCGTGTACGTGGTGTGGCTCCTGCTTGGCAGCGACGAGCTCGGTGCGGTTGCCCGCTCGCTCAAGCCCTAAAACGCGCGAACCCCGCTTGGATGGGTCCAGGCGGGGTTCGTATAAAGCGCAGCTGGCGGAGAGCTGGGGATTCGAACCCCAGATTCCCTTGTGGGGAATACTCGCTTAGCAGGCGAGCACCTTCGGCCTCTCGGTCAGCTCTCCGTAGCAGTCACTCATATTACCGTATAAGGGCGTATCCGCACAAGATTGAAGTTTGAACTTACGCGAACTACGTAAGTCGAACAACGTACGCAGGTGATGCCGGCAGGTACCGTGCGCTACGCGTAGATGACCTCAAGCTCCGGCGCGGCTGAAACGGGTCGTTCGGGACTCTCGGACGTCTTGGCGGTGGATGGTTTCCTTCCAGGCGGGTAGACCGAAGGTGCTCAAGTCAGATACCTGCGGGTTTATGATTGTCAAAGCCTTCTGTCTACGATTATCCCAGACACAACCACCGCCAAGACGCTCGAACGCTTGAAAAAGGGCTCCGATTGGCTCGCCAAGGCGGAATCCGCTGCGAGCTCGCTGCGATCCGCCGGTTCGCTGAAATAAAAAAAGCCTCGCTGCATTTATGAAAGCCTCCTCGTTGATCCGCACCCCGAATATTGGCCCCGTTTGTCCAAGATTCGGGGTGCGGTTCGATAGGGAGGGCTTTCGATTTTGGCGGCGGGTTATGAGCTCCCACGGCGGAATGTCCCGGATAGACGACGAGGTCGTGTCGCTAGGCGAGGTCGATGGCGATGTTTCCGCGATGAGCGCGTATGGAGTCCCAGCTAAAGATCCGCGCGAGCTCCTCTGCTGTACGCGGCTCGGCATCTGGGGCGATTCCCGTTATACCGGCGAGCCATCCCAGCAGGCGCTCGGGCGTGCGGAAGCGCTCGCGCAGGCCCTCCATGTCCAAGTCGCGGTCGCGCTTTGAGAGACGCCGGCCATCAGGCGCCATGAGGAGGGGAACGTGGGCATACGCGGGCTCGGGGAGGCCAAGCAGCCGTTGCAGGTAGATTTGACGCGGCGTGGACGCTAGCAGGTCGCACCCGCGGACGACCTCGTTCACGCCCATCTCGGCATCATCGACGACAACGCTGAGCTGGTAGGCGAACACGCCATCCGAGCGGCGAATCAGGAAGTCGCCGCAATCGTGGGCGAGCTCTTGGCGCTGCTGCCCGAAGACGCGGTCGGTAAAGGTGATGACGCCTGCAGGGTCGCTTGCGGCGGGGACCATGAGGCGCGTCGCCGGGGAGCGTTCCGCACTGCGCCGGGCAACCTCGTCGGGGGAAAGGTTTCGGCAGGTGCCTGCATACACGGGCGTACCGTCACTTGCATGCGGAGCGCTCGCGGCGTGGAGTTCGGCGCGTGTGCAAAAGCAGGGGTAGGTAAGGCCGCGCTCGACGAGGGAGCGCGCGGCATCCTCGTAGCGCTCTATGCGATCGTGCTGGTAGAACGGGCCGGCATCCCATGTAAGTCCCAGCCAGTCGAGGTCGCGGATCAAAAGCTCCGTCCACGGTCCGCTTTGCGTGCGCGGGTCCAGGTCCTCGATGCGCAGCACCATGCGGCCGCCTGCAGAGCGGGCGGAGAGCCAGGCGACGAGCGACGCGTAGATGTTGCCTAGATGCATGCGGCCGGAGGGTGACGGAGCGAACCTGCCGACGACCTTGCGCGAGTTGTTCTCAGCGGTATCCATGAACGCAAGTATAGCCGAGAGGTTAATCGTCGTCCTCGCTGGCGAGTAGGATCTGGGATGCCCAATTTCGGTCGATGATATAGGTCGATTCGATGCGGCGTGAGCGCCTATCGACGATTTGGTTTGCCTGTGCGTAAAGATCCTGGGGCACCTCTACCGTTTGCGGCTTGGACCACGACCCGTCTTTCTGCACGATGAACAGCGCGAGCTCAAGCTTTCCAGCGGGGGTCTGACAGAGGTATAACAGCTCCGCATCATTTGCAAGCGCTTCGAATTCCGCTTCGTTTTGCGCCAACTGCTTGAGTACCAGGAGTTTGAGAATCTCCAGGGCTCGATCGTCGCGGCCATCTCTAAATATCAGCGCCTTTTCTCGCAGGCTATTTTGTGAGGTGACTAGGCGATGTTGGTAATTCGCCTCTGTGGTCATCTTCCTAAACATGACATCCGATTGCAGGTGATCGAGCATGTCGATGGCTTGCTTGATGCTGCTTTCATCAACGAGCTGTACCATCGCATGCCCTTTCATGTCGTGATAGAGGCAGGGGTAGAACACATCAGTCTCGACGCCACAGTGGGGGCAGCGGTACTTGAAGAGCGACCCGTCGATGAGTTGTTGCGCTTCATCGGGGTTGAGCACGTTGTTCAGACTCTCCCACAGGATGATTTCTCCGTTGGTGCCGCAGGCGGGGCAGGTGATGGCGCTTCGGTAGGGGCGGGACATTGGAGACTCCTTTTGCATCCTTTGCTGGGTCAGCTATTCAGTCGCTACTGCGTCGTAACCTCAATCGAATCGCCGTCGGGCATGGCACGCGCCTGAGCTTGGCCCTTGATTGCCTCGGCCAAGCGCTTGCGGTAGTAGTACAGGCCGTCTGCGATATCCATCCTCAAACCCACCTCGGCTCGTTGGAACAGCGAAAGCGCGCGCAACGGGTCGAGTTCGATGCCCAGCCCTGCCGAGTTGGGGTCTATGAGCAGGCGCGCGATGCGTATCGCTGGCTGGGCGGCGAGCGCGGGGCTCTCGGCAAGCTCAAGGCTGCGTTCCCAGAGCGCTTTGGCAAAGGTCAGGTTGGCTTCGGTCGCTTGGCCTCGACTGAACATGTCGCCGAGTTTGTAGGTTGCCTCGCAGGAAGGCGCGAGCGCTGCGGCGAGTGCGTAGAAACGAAACGCCTTGCCGAAGTCGCGCTCGCCCGTACGGCCGTACTCGTAGATGTAGCCGAGGTTGATGACGGACTGGAAGCACCCGTGGCGCATCGCTATCTCGTACAGTTCAGCAGCTTTGGCGTAATCCTGCTCGACAAGCTCGCCCATATAGTACAGGGCGCCGAGGTCGTTCATGCAGGCCGCGCTGCCGGCGGAGATGCCGAGCCGGTAGCCGAGGACCAGCGCCTCGGCGATGCCATCGCTGTAGCGTGCCGCCTCGTGGATGCGCGTGGCGTTTTCTTGCACGAACTGCGCGAACCCGTCGCCGACGCTGGAGAGCGCCGCCCGCGCGAGCTCGGTGAGCAGGTCCTGGGCGTTGCCGATTTCCGCCTCGTCATGGTAGCTGTCGGGCGTTTCGTGGAAGATCATCGGGACATCTGCGAACTTTGAGAGCCGCTCGAGCTCCTCGCGGCTGACGGCATAGGTGGCCTCGCTCATCGTGCACCTCCGGGTGGTCGATTCCTTGAGGTAACGATACCGTCCCGCGCGGACAAAATGCGCACCGGGTGCCGGCATTCCGCGAACGGCAGAGCCCCGGCGGAGCTGCTCCGGCCGGGGCGTCTTGGTTGTGGCGGTTTCGCTGTGGAGCCGTGCGGGCTAGATCGCCTCGAGGAACTCCCCGCGCGCCCCGCACATGGGGCAGACGGGCTCCACGCCGTCCTCGACGTCGAAGACGGCCCCGCAGAGCAGGCAGCGGTACGTGGTGGTGTCGGCGGCGGGGGCGGCCTCGGCAGGTGCGGGGGCATGAGCGGCCGCGGGGGCATTATCGGCCGCGGGGGCGTCCGGAGCGGGATGCTCGGCATCCGCCGCATCGGGTGTTGCTTCCGGTGCGTCGTTGTCGGGCACGAGCTCGAGCAGCTTGGTCGCAGCCTCGACGGGGAAGTCCGCGCTCAGCGGATGGGCTGCGAGCTCTTCGAGCAGGGCGTGGGCGTTGCCGCTCTGCGGGAGCATGTAGCCGGCCTCGCGCAGCAGGTCCTCGTTCACCAGGCGCGTCGCGCGGGCGACCGCGGTGGCGAGGCGCTTCAGGCCGTCCGCCTCGGCGTTTGCCGCGAGGGCGCGCGCGGCGAGCTCCTCGTCCGCCTTGGACTCGGCGAGGTCGAACGACGCCGCGACGACCGCGTCGGCTTTGGGCTGCTGGGGCGGGTACTCGATGGGCACCATCGAGATCGCCTTGCTGGGGCAGGCCTCGGCGCAGATGCCGCAGCCCAGGCACTTCTCGGTATCGATGATGCTGTTCTCGGTGTCGGTCGCGCCCACGGGGCACACGTAAAGGCACAGGCAGTCTTTGGTGCAGAGCCTCAGGTTACGGACGGCTACCTTGGTCTTCATGCGACGGCCCTCCCGTCGATTTCGTCGAATTTCCATGCGGGGACCTTGCACACCGGGCAGAGCGCCGGCGGCTCGGGGCCCACGAAGGTGAAGCCGCAGACCGAGCACATCCAGATGCGCTTGCCTTCGAGGAACGCCTCGCCTTCGCGGCGATAGCGGTCGACGAGCGAGGCGAGCACGCGCGTGACCTTCTCGCCCCAGACACAGATGCGCAGCGTCCCGCGGTCGCCGGCGTCGGTCGCCGTGGCGTTGAGGGCGGGGTAGCCTTGGGCGAGGTCGGCGGTCAGGAGCCGGGAGAGCTCGTCGAGGCCGGCCTGCTCGGCGGGCTGCTCGGCGGCCTGATCGGTCTGCTCGGCGGCCTGCTCGGCCACGGCCTTCTTGGTGAAGTGGTCCGCGATCTCGCGGAAGAGGCCGGCCTCCTCGTCGTGGTACTGCTTCTCGCAGCCGCGCGCGAGGTTGGAGAAGATGGCCGCGAGCACGCCGGAGGGAATCTCCAGGAGGTCGGGGTCGACGTTCGCTGCGTTGTAAGCGGGCGCGTCCGCGGAGTCGGCAGCGCCTGCGGCGGCGCCGGCTGCGGTTGCGTCGGCTGCGGGTGCCGGTGTCCCCGGCGCCCCCTGCGCGGGCGCCGCCTCGGGCTCGAAGAGCGCCTTGGGCGCTCCGCAAAGCGGGCAGGTCCAGGTCTCCGGAAGCTCGGCGAACGGCGTCCCCTCCTGCTCCTCGTTGTAGACGTATCCGCATATCGAGCAGACGTATCTCATGGCCCCTCCAATCTCTGGCCACGCGCGGGCGCCCCGGCGATAGGGCGTGCGGTCGCTTATCGATACTCATTACTAAGTGCATAGGATGCGCCGGTCCGCGTCAAGGACGATTCGCGCGGCGGGCGGTTCCCGCGCGCGAGCGGCTGCGTGCGTGAACCGGCCCGCTCGGGGGTATGAACAGATAGGTGCGCTGAGGCGCCGCGTGCTGCCGGCAAAGGGGGACCGATGGCTGAGACGACCTTCGAGGACGCGTTCATGGACATCCAGACCGGGCTTGTGTCCCTGGTGCTCGAGGCGCTCGAGGGCTCAGGCGGCGTGGCACGCGTCTTCATCTTCGGCGCCATCGAGGGCGGCATGACCTCGTTCAACGCGTGCGCCGAGCTGGCCGGGCGCATCGAGAGGCTCGATGCCCTGGTCGCGGACCGGCGCGTGCTCTTCCAGGTGATGGGCTTGGGCTCAAAGGACCTCGCGGAGCTCGAGACGATCTGCGCGCAGCACGGCCGCGCGTGCCCGACGCAGCTCTACGGGCGCTACGTCGCGGGCGGCGGCTACGACGCCCGGTATGTGTACGAGCCCATGGCGACGCGCGCGGTCGACCCCGTGGCGCCGGGGGCGGCGTTCTCCGCGTGGCTCGATGCGCTGTGGGCGGGACGCGACCCGCTCGCGTAGGGAGGCGGTATTCCATGGCCTATTGCGATTGGGACGCGACAAGCGAGCTCAACATCCGCTATCACGACGAGGAGTGGGGCACCCCGCTCCACGACGATCGTGGCCAATTCGAGTTCCTCACGCTCGAAGTCATGCAGTGCGGGCTCAACTGGAACATGATGATCCAGAAGCGCGAGATCTTCCGTGCGTGCCTCGATAACTTCGAGTTCGATCGCATCGCCACCTATGATGAGGGCGACATCGAACGCATCCTCGAGACGCCGGGAATGATTCGCAGCCGTCGCAAGGTCGAGGCGATCATTGGTAACGCTCGCTGCTTCCAGCGAATTCGCGAGGAATTCGGCACGTTCGACGCGTACCTGTGGAGCTACTCCGGCGGCAAGACCATCCTCTACAACAAGCATGCGCAAGGATACATTCCGGTGAGCAACGGGCTTTCAGCGCGTATCGCTCGCGACCTCAAGCATCGCGGCTTCAAATTCCTGGGTCCTACGGTGATTTACTCGCATCTGCAGGCATGCGGCATCATCAACGACCATAGCGAGGATTGCCCGCGCTACCGCGAGATCAACGAAGCATATCCCACGGTCGAGAAGCGCCGGTACCTAGAGAAGGACATCCGCTACTTTGGCGCCTGAGGCGGAGCGCGCCAGAAGAATTGTCCGTGCCATTGGGTACTATGACACTAGCTTGAATAGGGCTGAGCGAGCCATCGATGCGATCGAGTTCATTGGCCAACATGAGCTGCGACCGAATTCGACGTCTGTGCTGCTGCCACTCGGAACGTAGCGTTTGGAGGAACGATGAGCGAGATGACGTTTACCTCGGCGAGTGCTGCAAAGTTCATTCGGAGGCTGGAGGATGAGAAGGCGCGCTTGCTGACGAGCGAGCGGGAGAATGCCACGTACGTCCTTGCCCAGGGCGAGGAGGAGCTGCCGCCCGAGTACGACTACGAGCAGAGCTTCGCGCAGGTCGATGAGATCGACCGCAAGGTCCGTCAGGTCCGCCATGCGCTCCATGCATTCAACGCCGTCACCCTCATCCCAGAGGAAGGCATCACCATCGACGAGGCGCTCGTTTTGATGGCGCAGCTTAACAACAAGCTTCGTCGTCTCGATATGCTCCGCTCGAATCAGGCGAAACGGCGCTGCGAAAGCGGTTTGTTCCACGGAAACGCGGTCATCGAATACGAGTATGCCAACTACGACGTCAAGCGCGCGGCAGAGGACTATCGTGCGCTCTATGAGCGCATCGCAGAGCTCCAGCTGCGCCTTGACTTGGTGAACCAGACCGAGCGGTTCTCGGTAGAACTGTAGGCGACTGGCCGCACTTGCGCGGCCAGGCCCGTTCCGGATGCAGCGCTTCTATGGCAGATGCTTGGTTCTTGCATCATAGGTTACGGTTCTCGAGGTAAAGATGTCCGTTGTTCGTTGTTTGTTATGAGTTGCAGATTGTGCGCTACGGACATGCTCGCGGATTTCAATCTTCCTGCGCTGCATCGAAAACTTCCCGTGCGCCTCCATGGGGCGCTGGGCGGCTGCAGAAGTTCGGTTTCATGCGGCCATCTGCTATCGACGGGATCGGGTTCATCCGGCTCGCTCTCTTTTGGGACCCGGACCTCTCGGCACCGGCTTCGTCGGCTTTCTGAGTTCGCGTGAGGTGAGCCATGCCATTTGCCATCGTGAGGAACGATATAGCACGCGTGCATGCGGACGCCGTGGTGAATGCTGCGAACACCGGGCTCCAAGAAGGCGGTGGTGTGTGCGGTGCCATCTTCGCCGCTGCCGGGCGCGAGCGGATGCGCTCCGCCTGCGACGCCATCGGCCGGTGCCCCACGGGTTGTGCGGTAGTCACGCCCGCGTTCGACTTGCCGGCACGCTGGTGCATTCATGCCGTCGGTCCCGTTTGGCAGGGTGGTGGCCATGGCGAGGAGCAAGCGCTGCACAGCTGCTACCAGAGTATCTTCGAGCGCGTGCTTGAGCTGGGTGCGCGCTCGGTGGCATTCCCGCTCATCTCTGCCGGCATCTTCGGATATCCGCAGAATCGCGCACTTGCCGTCGTCCGCGAGGAGACCCGGGCGTTCCTTGCCGAGCACGATGACGTCGAGGTCACGCTCGTCGTGTTCGATCGCTCTGCCGTGCGCTTGGGTTCAGACCTGGGACACGCCATCCGCGAGTACATAGATGATGAGTACGTCGAGCGGAACCCGCATAGAAGGCATAGCGCCACGCGGGGTTCTTACGTGGCAAGGGAACTCGACGCCCTCGTCGAGGCTGCCGCGCCCGAGTTCTTTCGCAGTGATGGAGCGGCGTTCCCCGCTGCTTCTAAACACGTGGCACCGGCGGCGCCAGCTGCAGCGGCAGCACCAACTGCGGCCGCCGCATCTGCTGGCAAGCGGGGGTCCCGTGCCGCATCCCTGGAAGATGGCGAGCTCGATGTCCTGCTCGACCATCTCGATGCTTCGTTCTCAGAGACGGTGCTCGCCCTCATCGATCGAAGCGGCATGACCGATGCCGAGGTGTACCACCGTGCCAATCTGAGCCGTCAGTTGTTCTCCAAGATCCGCGGCAAGGCCGATTACCGGCCGACCAAGCCAACGGCGGTAGCTCTCGCCTTGGCGCTTGAGCTCGATCTGCCTGCGACGCAGGACCTGCTCTCGCGCGCGGGGCTCACGCTCTCGAATACCAGCAAGTTCGATGTGATCGTGCGCTTCTTCATCGAGCGCGGCATCTACGACATCTTCCGTTTGAACGAGGCCCTCTTCGCCTATGATCAGCCGCTTGTGGGGTCGTTCTAGATCCAGCCTCTTCCCCAGCATGCTCGGATGTCACCCGGCGGTTTACCTTGAGGGCGGTCGAGCCGCGTAATCTCCAAGGTGCAAGCTAGACCTTGAGAGAAAGGGCATCACATGAGCAAGCGGATCAATATGAATGCTTGGGAATCGGAGCAAAAAGACGCGGGGCTGCGTACGGAGCTCGTGTTCATCCTCGACGCGAGCGGTTCCATGGCAGGGCTTGAGGCGGATACCATCGGCGGCTTCAACGCGATGATCGCCGAGAACCGCGAGGAGCCGGGCGAGGCCACCGTTTCGGTCATAACCTTCAACAATCGTTCGAGCGTGCTGCTCGATCGCGTGCCGATCGGCGATGTGCCGCGCCTCACGCGCAAGCAATATCGGTGCTCCGGATGCACGGCGCTGCTCGATGCCGTGGGCGCCGCCATCGAGCGCATCGATCTTGTGCAGAAGGTCCAGCCAAAGGGCTACGAGGCCGATAAGGTGCTGTTTGCCATCACGACCGACGGCATGGAAAACGCAAGCAGGGACTATACGTACCGCAGGGTCAGGAAGATGATCGAGGGCCATCGGGAGATGGGCTGGGAGTTCATCTTCATCGGCGCGAACATCGATGTCGTGGCAGAGGCGGAGAAACTTGGTATCGATCGCGGGCGCGCGGCAGGGTACGTGCCTGACGGATTTGGCACAGAAACCGTATATCAAGCAGCGAGTATCGCGGTGAGTGCCTGCCGCTGTGGTGCCGACCTTGATGAAGCGGGCTGGCGCATAGGCCTTGACGAGGACGTCAAGCACCGCGGCAGGTAGCGCCATCCCGAACCATCGATCACGAGCGCTGGCAGCAACCGAGCCGAACGCGCAAGATGCGCCACATGCGTCGTGCGGCGTTCGGCTCCATCCAGTATTCTGGTAGGGGAAATCATCGAGTGCTTTGTGCCAGCCCTTGGGATACCGTTGGAGAGTGGAATGACGATGACCAGAGATGGGAACCTGCCCGTCGAAGACGATGCGATGGATTCGCCGGCAGGCGAGGCGAATTTCGATATGGCGGGTTCCGAGGTCGGTGCTGCAAGCGCCGAGGCTCGCCATGATGCGGGCGGAGGCGATTCGCGGCGCCCGCGCAAAGGTCACCGTAAGCTCAAGATCGTCCTCCTCACAGTTCTGGTCGCGGTCGTTCTTGGTGGTGCCATCCTCGCGATCGCGGTGCATCGCAGAATCGAGGAAGAGCGTGCCGGCACCATCGCGATGAGCGCGCCGAGCGCTCCGCACGAGCTCGAGGATTCCACCGGGCGATCGGGCGCTTTCACCGCGCGCGTGGACTTCACCAGCATGGCGGCGACGGAGGGGCAGCATGTCTCGACCGAGATCAGCTGGGATGACGCCTGGTTCTTCCAAGACCCCACGGTCTATAACCACGATTTGGCGACCACCTGCTCGGTGCTTTCTGCCGTGGCGAACGCGGAGTCTTCCTACTACCAAGCCGGATCCGATGCGCCCGCCTACATGGAGAACGCCTTTGCCCAGTTGGGATTCGACGATATATCGACGGCGTCCTACCAGTATCGCAGCGAGATCTTCGACGAGGTCGTCGACTTCATCACGGGAACGGATGACGTGGTGGCCTACTCCATCGCGAGCAAGCGCATCGCGGGGCCAGATGGCAGCGAGAAGACGCTCTATGTGGTCTCGGTTCGCGGCAGCTATGGTGCGGAATGGTTGAGCGACTTCAACATGGGCGACGCTGCCGATTACGAGATGGATGCCATCGACCATCAGGGGTTCATGGAAGCTGCGAACGAGATCGTCGAGCAGCTCGCCGACCGCATTACCGAAGACGCCCAGGATCGCGGTACGGATGACGTCGCCCTGCTGTTTTGCGGCCACTCGCGCGGTGCGGCGACGGCAAACCTTGCGGCATCCTACGCCGACGACATGACCGAGGGTCTCCGCCCGCTCGCGCCGCCTGGCAGCATCTATTGCTATACCTTTGCTACCCCCGGGGTCACCGAGTTCACCAACGTCACCGATCCCATCTACGACAACATCTTCAACATCATGAACCCCAGTGATATGGTGCCGCGCATGCCGCTCGCGTCTTGGGGATATTCTCGCTATGGCAACGATTTGTGGCTGCCGGGCTATGGTGACGATGGGTTCGACGAGATGTACGAGGAGATGGCGGTTGCGTTCGAGGAGAACGTAGGGGCGCCGTGTCCCTACGCGCCCGAGGACCGCGAGAGCGTCGACCGCCTGATCGATGACCTGAGCCGTGAGGTGCCCACCGAGGATGACCTTGTATCGGTAGGGACGTTCGCAACGCTCGTACACGACCTCACCTCGGGCGTTGACCTCATGCAGATCCTGTACGGCCACTACCCGGGCGTCTATATCGCATGGATGCAAACGATCGATGGCGGGGACTTGCGCCAGACGCAGTAGCCTCGCTCATGCCAGAAAGAAACGGGACGCTACGGTACCGATCGGTTGCCGTAGCGTCCCTTGTTCCAAATCGCGAAGCCGTGCGTTTCCGCGTTTAGCTCGTGGGCTGGCTTGCCAGCGTGTTGTAGCTGGTCGCTGCCTGCATCGGCGCCATCATGATGCGGCCGGTGCCGCGGTAGACGTTCACCAAGCCCTCGCCGCCCATTGCGGAGCCGATGAGCGACTTGCCGGAGCGCTCGACCGAGAACTGGAGCCCTGCCGTCCATGCAAGCGCGTAGTTGCCGTCGATCTTGACCTCGTCGTTTTGCAGGTCGATGTAGAGGACTTCGGTCTGGGGACAGGGCGATTCGAGCACCAGCGTGCCCTGGCCGTTAAGGCGCAGGTTGAACAGGCCTTCGTTGCCTGCAACCGCCGAGCTGAGGTTGGAGCGCCGCTCGAGGGCGTGCTGCAGCGTGCTGTCGCAGGCGAGGAACAAGCCGTCGTTGAGCACGATCGAGCCTCCCCACTGAGCCACGTCCACGAGCAAGAGGTGCTGCCAGGTGGGTTCGCAGACGAGCATGCCCACGCCCGTGTACTCAGGCTTGATCATGGAATCTTGGCTCACCGCGCCGCGGACCATCTTGCCCAGCAGGTCACCCGCGCCCTTCACGCCGGTCGTGGCTTGGATTTGGCCGGCGGTCCACTGCATGGCGCCCGCCTGCAGCGTCACGCCGGTGCGCCCATCGAGATTGGCGATGAGCTGGCGGCGCCGCACGTCCATCTGCGAGGCGAACCATGCCTGCTGGGCGGTCCAAGGCGCCAAGGAGAGGTCGCGATCCCACTGGAGGACCTGGAACTGGCCCATCTGGTGGAGGATCTTCACATCGTCATTATTGGTGAAGTTGTAGACGGTAAACGACATTGAGGCTCCTATCCCCGGGTGCAAGTTCCTCAAGTATAGCAACGGAGCGGTGTGAGGGCAGAGCGTCGAGAACCTCGGGCGGCGTGCGGTCGGGATGGCGCTGCCGAGGGTTTAGGGTTCGGTCGCGGCGTGTTGGGCCGAAGCGCTTAGTCGCGTTGGGCTTTAGATGTCAGGTGCCAGCCGCCGCAGTAGTCGCAGCGGTAGCAATGCAGGCCGCGGCGCCCGTGCTCGGCGCAGGAGAGGATCGCGGCCTCTGCCTCGCCGCGTGTGGCGTAGCGGTTCTTGGAGAGGCAGGACTTCTCGCGCAGGGCTGCCTCGTGCTGTGCGGCGCGCTCGCGTCGCCGCTGCTCTTCGCGACCGAAGATATCGTCCATGCTCGATGCGCACTCTTCCTTGAACGCGGCGATCTTGCGTGCCCGCGCCGAGGGCTTTCTGCTCGCCATGGCCTCTCCTATCCCTGTGACCCGGTAAGCACCATCCGCGCGGACGCCTTGATGCCGCGCCACATGGCGAAGCCCCATACAGGCGTCTTGTCGAGATGTTCGAGCTGACCGGTCATGGGGTCGAAGAGCACGGGAAGCTCAAAGGCGGCCCAATGCTTGTCCGGGATCTGCTTCACATAGGCGAGTGCGTCCGGCTGCAATGGATGCTGCAGCATGACGGGGTAGACGGCAAGGCCGCTCTGCATGCCGCGAGGGAGCCCCTCGTAGTTCTTGCGGGCCCAAGCCATGCACGCCTCGGCATAAACCTGCATCTGAGCGTAGCCCGCAAGGTCGTTGGCGGCGAAGAAGAAGTAACTGTGCATCTGTACCGCCAAGGCGCCGCGCTGATCGGCAACGAGGAGGTATGCTCCGGCTTCAGGGATGAACTGGGGAGCTTGGCAGATTCGAGACGCGACCGTCTGCAGATAGCTGGGAAGTATGTCTGCGCTGCCATGGGCGGCGGGGGCCGGGCTTGTCGCTGCGGGGGTTTGGATTTGAGGGGCGGGAACGGGCGTTGCCGGTGCTTGCGGTGCGGGAGCGGGCGCCTGCCAGGCGCTACCGGATGCCGCGCCGGCGGCGTTGCTGTGCGCTGGGCCGCCTCCGCTGCGGGCGGGGGAGGCCATGCCGCCGGGTGCAGGGGCAATCGGTGCGCCGCAGGTGACGCAGAAACGGGCGTTTGGGGTGAGCGGCGCCCCGCAGTTGGTGCAGAACATGGATCCTCCGCTCGTCGCAGGTATATCAACTTTTCCAGTGTAGCGCGAACCTGTGGCGCTCACATGCGAGACGCCGGCGTGCTATCGCCTCTCGAGGCACATGAGGATGAAGTCGCGCATCTCGCTGCGGAAATCGACGTTTCGACGCTCGATGCCCAGCGCTTCGAGCGCTTGGGTAACCAGCGGATTGTTCGCGCAGCTCGAAACCAGGCCGACTGCGTGGGTGTAGACGGCTTCGACCGTCCACGCGCTTCGCGCTTCGTCCTCGTGCAGGAGGTCTGCCAGCCGCGCGGCAAGCGCATCGTGGCGCTTGTAGTAGTCGCCCTTGAACGCGATGAGCCGATCGATCGTGACGTTGGTCTCGATGATGGTCAGAAGGATGTCGCCAATGCGGAAATACAGCTGGTGTGCGTTGGCGATTCCGGCCCACACCTCCGCGATGACGGGCGCATCCAGGCCGCAGCCTTGGGGAAAGGCCGCCATGAGCGCATCGAAGTACGAATCCATCTGGTCTTGGGCAAGCAGAAGGAAGATCTCCTCTTTGGTGCTGGCGTACTTGTACAGGTTCGCGCGCGACCAGCCGAGCCGCTCTGCGATGGTGGTGAGCGTTATCTCGTGGTAGGGGTGACCTTCGAAGAGCTCGCTCGTCGCCCGTTTGATCTCGGCAAGGCGCTGTTCCTTTTGCTCGTCGCTGCGCGCGCGAATGAAGTCGGCCATGGATCCTTCTCTATGGTTCTCCTATGCCCAGCGGACATGCTGGGATCTGCTTGCACGTCATTATATCGTTTGTTAACCGTAAATTAAATGAAGTAATGTCAACAAATCTATTTACAATTAACGTGACGTCACGTATTTTATTACCAAGCAGCACGACGAACCGTAGTATGCGGGACCTAGGCATCCCGACCTCGCTTGCTCCCGCATGGTCGTCGGCTGCAGTCCCAGCGCGGCGAGGCACCCGCCCCACGGACGCAAATCCCGCCTCGCCGCGCGCCCGATAGCAACGAGAGGAAGATCATGCTCGGCAATTTCACCTACCACAACCCCACGAAGCTCATCTTTGGCGATAAGGCCATGGATGCCCTTACCGAGGAGCTCAAAGCGTACGGTCCCGTGGTGCAGCTTGTCTACGGCGGCGGGTCCATCAAGAAGAACGGCATCTACGAGCAGGTCATCGCCGCGCTCGAAGCAGCTGGCAAGACCGTGGTGGAGGACGCGGGCGTCATGCCCAATCCCACGGTCGAGAAGCTCAACGAGGGCATTGCCATCGCGCGCGAGAACGACGTGGACCTCATCTTCGCCGTGGGCGGCGGTTCGTGCATCGACTACGCCAAGGGCGTAGCTGTGAGCGTCAACCTTCCTGCCGACCGCGATCCGTGGCAGACCTATTGGGTCGACTTTGAGGAGCCTACCTGCCCGATCGTGCCCGTGGGCGCCGTGCTCACCATGGTGGGAACCGGCTCCGAGATGAACGGCGGCTCGGTCATCACCAACCACGAGACCAAGATGAAGGTCGGCCATGTCTTCGCGAATCCCGAGGTGTTCCCGCGTTTCGCCGTGCTCAACCCCACCTTCACCTATACGCTCCCGAAGTATCAGATGGTAGCCGGCATCTTCGACATCATGAACCACATCACCGAGCAGTACTTCTCTGGTGAGGACGACAACACGAGCGACTACCTTGCCGAGGGGCTCATGCGCAACCTCATCGTGGCGAGCCGTGCGGCGGTAAAGAATCCCGAGGATTACGAGGCGCGCTCCAACATCATGTGGTGCGCCACGTGGGCGCTTAACACGCTCGTCGCCATGGGCAAGAGCACGGACTGGGAGGTCCACATGCTCGGCCAGGCAATCGGTGCGCACACCGATGCCACGCACGGTATGACGCTCTCCGCCGTGGCGCTGCCGTATTACCGCTTCATCATGCCGTACGGCCTGTCCAAGTTCGCGCGCTTCGCGACCGCCGTGTGGGGCGTGGACCCGGCTGGTAAGACCGAGGAGGAGCTGGTTGCCGAGGGCCTCGACGCCATGGAGGCTTGGATGCGCGAGATCGGCTGCGTGATGAGCGCGGGCGAGCTCGGTATGACCGAGGACATGGTCGAGGATGTGGCCGACAGCACGCTCATCATGCAAGGCGGCTACCACGTCCTCACGCGCGACGAGGTCGTCCAGGTGTTGCGCGAGAACCTGTAGATAAGGCTATTGTTGCGGCCTGTCTGCCAGCTTTCCGGCGGGGTGGCGTGACGCTGCCCCGCCCCTCATCAACCTGCACACCAAGGAATCAGGCTGGCTCACGATGAAATATGTAGGGGGCCAGCCATGAGGTCGCGCCGCTCATTCGTATGCGCTGCTACGTCGGATCTCCATGCGCTCGATGAGTGCGGAGCCGCAACGGTGCGCATACGCTGGAGCACGCCGAGGCGATCGGTCTTGGGTCGCAGGCCTATGAATTGGTGGAAGTCTAGTCCGCTGCGAATTAGCCGAAACCTCGCCCGCCGCGCTATTCCGCAAGGAAATCGACGGTGTATTGTGCTGCCAGCATAGAGCCCTTGGCAAGCACCGACTCATCGACCTTGTAATAGCACGAGTGCTGGGCGAACGTGGCGCCGATTGCCGGATTGCGCGTACCCACGAAGGCAAGCACGCCCGGCACGATGCGCAGGTACTCGGAATAATCCTCGCCGGAAAGCGTGCCGCGGTAGTGCCCTACTGCCTCCTTGCCAAGAACCTTCACGATCGCGTTCCGGCAGCGTTCGGCCGCCTGCTCGTCGTTCACCACGGCGCCGTGGGCGACTGTGTACTCGGTGAGTTCGGCCTCGGCGCCCAGGGCGGAGGCGGTGTGCACGGCGATGCGTTCGATGAGCCGGGGCATCGCTTCGTGGGCGGAGTCGCTGTACGTGCGCACCGTACCCGTCAGGTATGCTGTGCCCGCGATAACGTTGCGCGCCGTGCCGCCATGGAGCTCGCCTACGGTTACGACGGCGGGCTCGTAGGGGCTGAGGTCGCGGCTCACGATGGTCTGGAGGTTGTTCACGATCTCGGCCGCCGCGATGATGGCATCCGCGCCCCGTTGCGGCATGGCGCCATGGCATGAGGTGCCGTTAATGTCGATACGGAACCAATCGGTGTTGGCCATGCGGGGCCCTGGTTCGCAGGATATGGTGCCAGCCTCGACCTCGCTCCAGATGTGTGCCGCGTAGGCGCCGTCCACGCCGTCGCAGACGCCTGCACCGATCATGAGCTTGGATCCGCCGCCGTTCTCCTCCGACGGCTGGAACACGGCGCGCACCTCGCCATGGAGGTCGTCTGTCATCTGCGAGAGGATTTTAAGTGCGCCGAGCTGCATGGCGATGTGGCAATCGTGCCCACATGCGTGCATGACACCATCGTTCACGCTGGCGAATGGCTCGTTGGTGCGTTCGGTAACCGCAAGGGCGTCGATGTCGGCGCGGATGAGCAGGCGCCTGCGCGCCTCGCCGTTGGGCAGGTAGGCATCGGGCGCGGTGCCGCGCAGCGTCGCTACTAAGCCGGTTTCGAGCGGCTGTTCGAAGGGGATCCCCATCGCTTCGAGCTCGCGGGCGATGGCTGCGGTGGTTTCGACTTCTTGGAGACTGAGTTCGGGATGCTGGTGGAAGTATCGCCGCTGCTCGATGACATAGGGTTCGGCTGCATGTCCTAGCGCCTGGATGTGCCGCGTTGCGCTCCCGGGCTCTTGGTCGGTCCTAGTTGCATGGATGTCCATTCGCTGCGCCCCTCGTTCGTTAATCGTTCCTAAGTTTATTGTACGCTTGCTGCTATTGAACGTGATTACCGCCTGTAGGTCACCCGTCCGATGCCAGCCAAGCATAGCCCGTTGCCCGTTCGCTGTGGCTCGATGCCTGCCGTCTGCTTAGGCGCTCAAGCCCCTTAAGTCGCGATTCCGCTTCGAGCGCAAAAGATCACTCGCCCGGTTGTGGCGCTTCGCCGGACCGTATGCATGATTGGAGGCCGATATCCATGTTCTATGCACAGATTAATCTGCTCCGACGAAGTGCTGAATTGCTCGCATCGAGTTACGGTGGTCGATGGTGGAACACTCGAGTAGACCGATAATGAGAGTCGTTCCTACCTGCGTTTTCTCACGGGGACGAGAGGGGTCTATCCCCCGATGAGAGAACCGACCACCGTAACCCGGAATGAATAGGGTTTCTGTCGATCAACGTCCCATGGCGAGGGCACGGAGGCGGTCGATCGCCCCGTTGGGGCTCTCGGTTCCAAAGACCGAAGAGCCGGCGCAGAAGGATCGGGCGCCACAAGCGGCGAGCCGTGCAATGTTTCCCCTATTTACGCCGCCGTCGACCGCGATATCGAGCTGCGGATTGGTGTTGCGCGCCAGCTCGTATATTCGGGATACCTTTCCGTAGGTGGTATCCATCAGAGCCTGTCCGCCAAAGCCCGGTTCCACTCCCATGATCAGCACCATATCGAAGTGCCCGATGCAATACTCGATGGTAGATGGCGATGTGCCAGGTGACAGTGCTATTCCCGCCCGCGCTCCCGTGCTCTTGATATGGTTTGCAAGCCTGAGTGGGCTCGTGCACGATTCGATGGGAAAGATGACGGCATCGGCGCCGGCGTCAAGCGCCCATTGGACGATGGTTTCAGGGTTGGTCGCCATTACGTGCGCCTCGACAGGGAGGGGCGAGCGCCGCTTCACAGCGCGTATCAAGGCAGGCCCGAAGGTGAGGTTCGGGCAGAAGTGCCCGTCGGTGATATTGAGATGGATAGCATCTGCGCGCGATATGCGGGCGATGGCGGAACCAAGTTCGAGCTGATCCGCCGAAGTGAGCGAGGGCTTGATTTGAACGGATTCGAGCATGATGAGACCCCCAAAATAGGAAACCGGCGCATGGCAACCTTTGTGTAAGCCATGCGCCGGCGAAATCGTTACGGTTCGCAGTAGCACCAGATTTCTTGGTTGTGGTAAATCGCGAAGTCTTCGAAGCCGTGTTGCTCGGCTTTGGTTTGCTTGCCATTGCAAACCTCGATGAGCTCTTCGAAGATGCGCTCGCCCATCTCGTCGACCGAGCAGGTGCCATCGATGACGGGAGACGTGTCGATATCGATGTTCGATTCCATCTTCTCGAACGTCTGATGGTTGCCCGTGAGCTTGATCATCGGGACGAGCGCGCTGCCTACGGGCGTCCCGCGACCGCTTGTAAAGATGCACACCTGGGCTCCCGCACAGGTCATACCCGAGACGGATTCGATATCGTAGCCCGGGGTGTCCATGATGACGAGACCGTGCTCTGTGGGTACGCAGCCATAGGGGATAACCTCGTTCACCTGGGAGGTTCCGCCCTTCTGCATGCTGCCAAGCGCCTTCTCCTCAAGCGTGGACAGGCCACCTTTCATGTTTCCTGGCGTGGGATTCGCCCCGCGGACATCGATGTTGTTATCGATGAACTGCTGCTCGAGGTCATTGATGATCATGAGGACGTCATGCGCGACCTTCTCGTCCTTCGCGCGGGCGGCGAGAATGTGCTCGGTGCCGATGAGCTCGGTTGTCTCGCCGAGGAGCACGGTGCCTCCTTCACGTGCGATGTGGTCGCTGCACGACCCCAACGACGGGTTTGCTGCTAGGCCGGAAGTGGCGTCCGATCCACCGCAGTTCGTGGCAAGCATGAGTTTGGAGATGGGCGCGGCGACACGCTCTACCTTCTGCGCCTCTTCAACCATGCCTCGCACGATCTCGACGCCCTTTCTGACGGTGGCATCGGTACCGCCCTCATCTTGGATGGTAAGGACCTCGAGCGGTTTAGGGCTCATGGAGCGGATCGTGTCAGCGAGGTCATAGGGCTTGGTGCTCTCGCAGCCCAAGCCAACGATGAGCGTGCCGTAGACGTTGGGGTTCTGAGGAAGGTTGGCCAGGCAGCGCTTCATGATCTCGATGCCCTTGCCAATCTGACCGCAGCCCTTCACGTTCTCGACGCCGACTGCGCCCGGAACCTGGGCGGCGATCTGCCTGACCGTCCCGTTGGCGCATCCGACGGTCGAGAGCACGAGAACATAGTTGCGCACGCCGTACGTGCCATCCGGACGTGGATATCCAAGAAATTCAGTCATGGTTCCTCGTTTTCGCACTTTCGATGTTATGGACATGGACATAGGCTCCCCGGGGGATGTCGGCGGTTGCGATACCGATGATCTCGCCGTATTTGCGCACCTGGTTGCCGCGGGCGATGTCGTGCAGAGCGAGCTTGTGATAGACCGGGGCGCTATCGCGTGCGACGATCTGCCCGACGCACGCACCGGTCTTCTTGTCCATGACGTCGACGGTGTCGCCGGCGCAGGTATCGCCGAGCAGGGTCACGACGTCGTCGGCCTCGGCCATGCGCAGGCCTCGTTTGCTCATGTTCAGTCCTCCTTCTCGTAGTGGCGGGCGATATAGCGCCCGACTCCTGCCTCGTTGTTCGAACAGGTCCTATGGCGCGCCGCACGGACGGCGTCGTCATCGGCGTTGCTCACGGCCACCCCGTCGCCCACGGCGGCGAGGAGCGTGCTGTCGTTGTTGGCGTCGCCGAACGCGATGGCATCGGCGAGCGAGGCGCCCAGGCGCTCGGCGAGCCATGCCGCCGCCGTCCCCTTGGTCGCGCCGGCGACGGTGATGTCGACCGCGCGCGGAATCGAGGACGTGACGTGCAGGCCCTCGATGCCCGCAAGGGCGCGGATGGCCTCGCGGCTCACCTGGGGCGTGTAGGTGCGCAGGTTCATGCGGAAGATCGGCGCGCAGGCGGCCACCAGCTCCTCGACGGTGCCGGGGTACGGCCGGCGGGTGCGCTGCGCGTACTCGTAGAACGGCGTGTCCTTGAAGTAGCGGTCGAACGCGGCGAAGCGGTCGCTCGTGATGAAGATGGCGTGCTCGGTGAAGAACTCGACGAGCAGGTCCATCGACCCCACGGCATGCGCGACCGCGAGCATGGTCTCGGGCGCCATCTCGTGCGCATGGACGAGCTGCCAGCCATGCGCGGTCTTACTTGACACGCAGGCGCCGTTCGCGCTGATCGCGTACTCGACGTCCGGGCGCTCGAGCACGCACACGGGGATGCCGTCGAACAGCCGCCCCGTGCAGGGGACGAACCGGTCGCCGGCCTGCGCGATGAGGTCGAGGGCGCGCAGGTTGCCCTCGGGGATGGTCTTGTCGTCGGCGAGAAACGTCCCGTCCATATCGGAGAAGATCAGTCTCATGGCCGCTCCCTACCGCACGGCCGCGCCCGTGCGCGCGCTATCGACCATGCGTGCGTAGCGTGGGAGCAGGCCGCGGTCCACGGTGTGCCCGGAGGGTTCAAGGTCCGCGCGCCGCCGCTCGAGCTCGTCTGCGGGGACCTCGAGCTCGATGAGGTTGCGCGTGAGGTCGATGTGGATGCGGTCGCCGTCCTGGACAAGGGCGATGGGGCCGCCCGCAGCAGCCTCGGGGCAGAGGTAGCCGATGGAGAGCCCGCCCGACGCGCCGGAGAAGCGGCCGTCGGTGATGACGCCCGAGTTGGGGATGCCGCGCATGATCTCGGTCACGCGGTGGAGCTCCTTCATGCCGGGGCCGCCGACCGGGCCCTCGTAGCGGATGACCACGGCGCATCCCGGCTCGATGGTGCCCTGGCCGAACGCCTCGTAGCAGGCGTCCTCGGAATCGAATACCCGCGCGGTGCCGGTGAAGACATGCAGGTCCTCGGGCACGGCGCTGGTCTTGACGAGGGCGCCCTTAGGCGCGAGGTTGCCGTAGAGCACCTGGATGCCGCTGGCGACCGAGGCGGGGTCGTCCATGGTGCGGATCACCGTGCGGTCGATCGCGATGTCGCGGTCGAGGTTTTCGGCGAGCGTCTCCCCCGTGACGGTCATGCAGCCCCCCTCGAGGAGCTCCTCGACGGTCTTGAGCAGCGCCGGGACGCCGCCCGCCTTGTACAGGTTGATGCAGCTCATGTCGCCGTTGGGCACGATGTTGGTAATCACGGGCACCGATGAGCTCACCTGGGCGATGTCGTCCCAGGTGAGCTCGAGGCCCAGCTCCCGTGCGAGGGCGGGGAGATGCAGCATCGCATTGAGTGAGCCGCCCATGCAGGAAAGGAGCACGACCGCGTTGTGGATGGCCTGCTCGGTCATGATGTCCGAGGGCCTGATGCCCCGCCGGACCATATCGACGACGGCGGCGCCGGTGCGGCGCGCGCAGAAACGGCGCTGGCTCGTGGAGGAGGGGAGGAGCGCCCCGCCGGGCAGCATCATGCCGAGCGCCTCGGAGAGGCAGGCCATGGTGTTCGCGGTGCCGAGGAACGGGCACACGCCCGGGCCGGTGTAGTAGCGAAGCGTCCCCTCAATGACCTCGCGCTCGGTCGCCTCGCCGGCGAGGAAGCGGGCGCGCAGCGCCTTGGACTCCGAGGGCTTGATCTCGTCGTAGCAGGGGCCCGCGGTGACGATCGCCGCGGGGAGATCGATGCGCGCCGCGGCGTTGAGCATGCCGGGGATGATCTTGTCGCAGCTACCGAGGAAGACCGCACCGTCGAAGATGCCCTCGCCCACGATCATGGCCTCGCACGAATCGGTCACGATCTCGCGGTGGGGGAGGCAGTAGCGCATGCCGGCATGCCCCTGCGCGACGCCGTCGCACATCGCGATGGTGTTGAACTCGACGGGCTCGCCGCCCGCCTCGAGGATGCCCTTCTTGACCTCCTGGGCGAGCTGGCGCAAGGGCTCGTGCCCGGGGCAGAGCTCGTTCCAGCTGTTCGCCACCGCGATGAGCGGGCGGTCGCTGTCGAGCAGGGAATCGATTGAGATACCCGCCGACGCCAGGTGTGCCTTCGATATCGCCCGCTGGAACGGCTCGAGCTTGTCTATGGATCGCTTCATGTCTACCTCCGTGCGAATGGTGTTCCAGAGTCCGCCGCCACCCGACCCGTGCGGATGGCGACGCTGCCGGAGAGACGCGCGCGGGCGCGTGCCCCTCCGGCAGCGGGCTGCAGGGCGACGCGCGGCCACCCTGCAGCCGTGTGGCTAGATCATCTGGCGGATCGACTCATGGAGCCGTGCACGGTCGGCAGGGTCCGTGCTGTTGTAGTGACGCGAGTTCACGATGTACTCCTCGATGGCGTCGAGGTTCTCCTCGGTGGGCTCTATGCCCAGGTCGGAGAGGTTACGCGGCATCTCCCAGTCGGCGAGGAGCTTCCTCAGCTCGTCCTCCTGGTGCTCAAGGCCGTTGAAATGAAGCTGCAGGAACAGGCCCACGGCGACGATCTCGCCATGGACGACGTCTGCCACCTCGCGCGTGAACAGCGTGCGCGTGCAGTCGTAGAACACGTGCGCGAGCTGCGTCTGGTTGTAGCCGCGCGTGGTGTTGGAGATGATGCCGGTCACCGGCACGTTGATGAACGCGACGTCGGAGAGTGCCTTGTTGGCCTCGCCGGCGCGGATCGCCTCGATGGCCTCCTGCGCGCGCCGGTCGAGGACGTCTGAGGTGTACTCGGCGAACTTGTAGGCGGTGAACAGGTCGATGTCGGTGTCGGTGACATCGAGCGAGGGACGGCCGTTCAAGATCTCGATCTTCTTGGCCATGGCGTCCAGGATGCCCGCGGCGGCATAGCGCACGGGGCACTTGGCCACGATATCGAGGTCCAGGTAGCAGGCGTCGATCTCGTGGGCGTAGCGCCAGGTGACGTCTTTCGCGCCCTCGGGGGTGTACATGACGCTCGTGCAGGCGAACGGGGCGCACTGCGAGATGGACGTCGGGATGTTGATGACGCCCATGCCGGCGAGCTCGCCCGTCGCCTTGGCGAGGTCCATGTTCTTGCCGCCGCCGATGCCGATGACCTCGTCGGCGTTGAACTCATGCGCGCGCTCGGCGAGCTCGCCCGCCGCCTGGGCGGAGCAGGCTCCCTTCCAGATCACGAGATCCCAGTCGATGCCCGCCTCCTTCATGCTGGGCGCGAGCTTGGGCTCGACTGCGGCCCACGAGCGGGTGCCGGCGATGATGAGCACGCGCTTGCCGAAGCGGGCGATCTCCTCGCCGAGCTCGGGCAGGAGGTTGCGCTCCTGGCGGTACCTGCCCGCGCCGAACTTGATCGCGGAATCCCGTGCTGATAGATCTGCCATGTCGGATTACCTCCAAAGGTCGGTACGGCAGCGTCGCGGCCGTCTGCCACAAAAAGCCTCTACTGCTCCCAGACAATGTTTACCGGCTTCTCGCCGCGGGCGACGAGCTCGGCGTTGTTCACGCAGATTTCGCCCATGCCGCCGAGGGCCTCGACGGTGTAGGCGCCGATGTGCGGCGTGACGAGCACGCGCGGGTTGTTGAGGAACGGGTCGTCCGGCGCGGGTGGCTCGACGCTCATGGCGTCGATGGCGAGGCCGGAGATCGTGCCGTCCTCGAGGGCGGCGACCGTCGCGGCCTGGTCGAGCATGTCGCCGCGGGCGGTGTTGATCACGTAGGCGCCGCGCTTGATCTTCTTGTAGAAGTCCTCGTCGGCGAGGTGGAACGACGTCGGGTTCAGGGTCGCGTGGAAGGTGACCACGTCGGACTCGGCGAGCAGGGTGTCGAGATCGACGTAGGTCACGTCGTTTCTCTGGGCCCACTCGTCGTCATGCACCGGGTCGTTGGCGAGCACGCGCATGCCGAAGCCGTGATGGAGGATCTCGGCGACGCGCGAGCCGATGTTGCCGCAGCCGATGATGCCAACGGTGCGGCCGCGCAGCTCCATGCCCACGAACTGCCCGCGGTCGAGCCAGCGGTTCTCGTTGGCGGCACGCGAGGCGGCGCTGAACTGGCGGATGAGGTCGAGCATCTCGCCGACCGCGCACTCGGCGACGGCTTCGCGCTCGACGACCTTCTGCACCTTGGTGACGTAGCAGCCGCAGGCGCGGGCGGCGTCGACGTCGACGTTGTTGAAGCCCAGGCCGTCACGGGCGACGAGGAGCATGTCTGGCTTGCACTCGAAGAACTCCTTGTCGAACTGCGGGGTGCCCGAGGAGATGATGATGTTCGCGTCGCCGACGGCCTCCGCGAGCTCCGCCCCGTGGCAGTCACCGGGGACGTCGACGCGCTTCACCGCTCCGAGCTTCTCGAGGCGCTCGATGTGCTCGGGCACCGCGTAGCCGAACGACGACGAGTTGGTGATGGCGATGCTGATGTGCTTTGCTTGCTGGTCCATGGGAGCCTTTCTTGCGGTCTGCGGATAAAAAACGGGCGGGCATCCTGGGATTCAGATGCCCGCCCGATGCATGGCGAGCTGACTGGGGAGAGTGTGTCGCTAGGCCATGCGTTCGAAGGAGGGACTACTCTTCGGTAGCGGCCTCGGCCTGCTCGGCCTCGTACTCCTCGAGGGTCTTGCCCTCGGCGTAGGCCTGAATGCGGTTCATGCCGACCTTCTTCTCGATGAAGAAGTACACGGCGGCGAAGACGACCACGATGGCAGGGATGAAGACGACCGGGTTGGTGATGCAGCTCCAGAAGAGCATGGCGCTCATGGTGAGCGACGGGCCGCAGGTGGAGGCGATCAGGCTGTCGAAGTCAAGGCCGGCGCTGGAGGCGAAGGCGGTCATGTACGGGGCGGCAACGGTGCCGGCGTACAGGATCGCGGTCATGACGACGCAGGCGATGATCAGCGAGCGGAACATGTTGCCGCGGCAGAGGGCCACGATCATGCAGACGCGGAAGGTGATGACCGCGAGGTCGGCGAACGGCAGCATGTGGTTGCCGGGCAGGATCACGGCGAGCAGCAGGGTGATCGGCACCATGAGCAGGGCGAGGGTGATGACGGAGTCGTTGCCCACGACCACGGCGGCGTCGAGGCCGATGCTGAACTCACGACCCTTGAAGCGCTTCTTGCAGAACTTGCTGGCGGCACTGGAGACCGGCATGAGGCCCTCGACGAACAGGACGGTCATGCGGGGCAGGAGCACCATGACGGCGGACATGTAGACGCCGAGGGTGAAGATGCCGGCGATGTCGTACTTGGCGAGGGCGCCGATGATGCAGCCCAGGATCAGGCCGAGCATCCAGGGCTCACCGAAGAAGCCGAGGTACTTCTTGACGCCGGAGAGGTTGAGGTCGATGTCCTTGACGCCCGGGATGTGGTCGAGCAGCCAGTTCATCGGCGCGGCGATGATGAGCGAGCTCACGGAGGGGACGTGCGGCAGCGAGACGTTGGGGATACCGAAGAACTTGGACACGAGCGGTTGCGACCAGTCGGCGAACTTGAAGGTGATGATCGCCATGAGGCCGGAGGCCACGAGCGCCCACACGATGTTGCCGGTCACGAAGAACACGAGGCCGCCGCAGGTGAGCATCGAGTGGTAGTTCCAGATGTCGACGTCGAGCGTGTTGGTCATGCGCACCGCGAGCATGATGATGTTGATGGCGATGACCTCGAGCACGATGAGCGGGACGATGGGCGACGCCCAGGCGACGGAGGCAAGCGCGCTCCAGCCCACGTCGAGGACGTCGAGCTGCACGCCGAAGTTCTCGACCATGGCCTGCGCGGCGGGGCCGAGCTGGTCCTTCATGAGCTGGGTGACCAGGTTGATGCCGGCGAAGCCGATGTCGATGGTGATGCCCGCCTTGAACGCCTTGCTGAACTTAAGGCCGAAGACCAGGCCGAGCACGGTGATGATGATCGGCAGCATAACGTAGGCGCCGGCATCGATGACCGCTTGGAACGCAGCGAAAAAGCCGTTGACGAATGCGTCCATGCATTTCCTCCTCTAGTTACGATGCGAATGGGGTGGCCGTTGAGCCCTTAGGGCTACTCCTTGCAGGCCTCGAGGATCTCCTCGAGGGTCTCGTCCTCGCCGATGCCGGTCAGCAGGTTGATCGCCATGATGACGGGGGTCTTGATCTCGTTCTCGTTGAACTGGCCCGAGGTGACGACGAGGTCGTAGTCACCGGCGATGGCGGCGACTTCCTGCACCTTGCACTGGTCGTACTTGATCTCGACGCCGTTCTCCTCGAGGTAGTCGGCGACCTTGTGGGCGACCATGGTCGAGGTCACGATGCCGTTTCCACAGGCAAACAGTACGCGTTTCATGCCATTTCCTTTCTGTAGCGTCTGTATTGCGCATCGGCTGCTATTCAGCCGGATATGCCGAAGGGGTTGCCGCGTCGCGGCGCTAGATTATGCCAAGCGGTCTTTCAACAGTTCGAAGGCCTGGTGCTTATCGCATGTGGTGAGCTGCTTGGCGAGATCCTGGTCTTGGATGATGCCAATGACCTTCTGGATCATCTGCAGGTGAGCATGGGGCTCGCTCAAAGCGAGCATGAAGACGAGGCTTACATCCGTTGTAGCCGCAGCGTCATCCATGCGGTGCCATGCGACAGGATTCTTGAGGATGCCGACGCACACAGCGTCTGCATTGACGTGCTCGGTGTCGCAATGCGGGATTGCTACATTCACCTCGCCGACGGCGAGCGCGGTGGGGAAGCCCTTTTCACGCTCGGCAATCGCATCGGCGTACGTGTCCTTCACGACGCCGACCTCGTGCATGAGGTCGGCCATGGTCTTCTCGACGTCCGCGAAATCGCTCGGATCATCGAGAATCGTCACGAGATCCTCGGAAAAGGACATCTCTGCCATGTTTACCACCTAACCCTGTTTTCGAATGCCTTGATTTGCTCAGCGAGTGCGCTCTCGTTCAGTGCACGGATGTCTTCCTTATCGAAGATGCCCGAGCCGATACCGGCGAACTCTGCGCCCGCATCGAAGTACTCCTGGACGTTGTTGCCATTGACTCCGCCAACCGCCATGAGCGGCATGCGATCGAGCGGGGCTTGGATGTCGGAGAAGAATCTCGGTGTAGCGCATGCTGCCGGGAAGATCTTCACGATGTCGGCGCCCATGTCGAACATCTTCATAACCTCAGTGGGGGTGAAGGCCGCCGGGACTGTGATGGCGCCCGCCTCGCGGGCGATCTCGAAGATCTCCTCGGTGAAGTTGATGGGGGAGAGCATAAACTCGGCCCCTGCTGCGGAAGCCGTCCGGGCGCGTTCTGCTGTGGTGACAGTGCCTGCGCCGATATGAACCTCGCTGCCGAATTCCTGCACGAGCTTTGCAATCGTCTCAGCTGCACCCGGCGTGTTCATAGCCACCTCGACTGCGTTGAGCTTGCTGCCGATGAGCTGACGCACCACGCAACGGCACTGGTCGTAGGTGTAGCCACGCAAGATGACGGTCACCTTCGGGAAGTTGCTCGCTTTTTCGAGCATGCCATCTCCTCTCTCTAAGCAAATGCATAATTACATTCACTATCCGAAGATGGCCACATATTTTCAACACTTTTGAGAATAAGTGCAACTAGGCATCTGTGAACGGTAGGTATTTCCTTGGAAGAATAATAAGAGTGCAGGTAGATAACCAGCAGCAAAATTATGAAATTACCGTTCACCGAATAATTAATAACGTCTATCGGAACATCAGAATGAAAATGGACTCACAAGCAAATTATAAAATGCATAAAAAACAATCAAAAATGTATAAAAATGACCTAAATAATTAAGACGCACACAAAATACACACAAATAAGCATTTAGAATGACTGCTGCGCCCATTTCGGTTTTGCGGAAGAGTCGGGACTCGGATTCCTTGGCGTTGCCAATGCGTCGATTGAGTCGCGGCGCGTGCCGAAGGGCGTTATTTGTGTAACCTTTTGCGGTCAGCGCTTCCCTATGGGGGCGCTATCCATACAGAAGGCTTAGGGGCGTGACGACGTTCGGCGGTGTCACGCCGTTTTTGACCGCAATGATGTTGTCGGCCACTGCCATGCCCATGCGCAGGTTCGTCTCGTAGGTCGCAGAACCCACGTGGGGCGTGACGATTACATTCGGGAGTTCTGCGATGCTCGGAGCGGGTCCAGGCTCATTCTTGTATACATCGGTTGCGTACCCGTAGAGGCTGCCGCTGCGCAGGGCTTTTTCGAGAGCCACCTCGCGGATGATGCCAGCGCGCGACGTGTTCACGAGGATGGCGTTCTCTCGCATCATCTTGAGTTCTTTGGCCCCAATCAGGTTGACGGTCGAGGAGGTCAACGGGACGTGCAGCGTGACGATGTCGCTTCTTTTTAGAAGGTCGTTCAAGCTTGTGAAGATGAGGCCGGTTGCGGCGGCGTCTTCCTGCGGAAAGATGTCGTTTCCCAAGATGTCCATGCCGAAGCCCATCGCCCGTCGCGCGACCGCTTTGCCGATGGCGCCAACGCCGACGATGCCGATTGTCTTCCCGTAAAGGCTGTGTCCGGCCCGTTTCTTCCATATGCCGTTTTTCAGCTCGTTGTTCATCTGAGTGATATGGCGCTCGAGATCGATGATGAGGCCGAAGGTGAGGTCTGCGGTCTCCTCGGTGTTGACGCCAGGCGTGTTCGCGATGGTTATGCCGCACTTCATAGCCGTTGTGTAATCTATGCCGTCAATGCCGCGGCCATGCTGGACGATGAGCTTGAGGCGCGGGAGACGCTCCATGACGGAGCGCTTCATACCTCCGCCGCCGAGGATGACGGCGTCAGCCTCTTGGGCATGGTACATCATCTCGACAGGAGTCAAGGGATGGTCGTGCTCGACGATGGTGACGTTGCATCCGGCGGCCTCAAGGCGCTCGAGCGGCTCGCGCGTGAATACGCCGAACGTTGCGGCGAATGAGACAACATTGAACGAATCGGTTTCCATCGCTTGAATCTTTCAGAATGATGCGGGGAACATGACGACCCGCGGAAGCAGCGAGCCTGTAAGCAAGTACGGTAGCATGTTATCGATAAATGCGGGATGGATTATTTTCTAGAGTGGGCTGTTATCTGATTGAAACCTCGGCGATCGTTCTGGACTAGCTAAGTTCTTGCTGCTACCGGCTGTGGGGATCAGGGCTGCTTCGATGTCCCAAATTGCAATTTGATTATTGAACGCAGACTACCGCATCCATGCAAAATGCGGCGAGCAGTCGGTCATATCGAATGGGAGCAGCTACGGTCTCCGATGGCGCCGCGCGGGCGTTCGCGTCAGACGCAACGAGATGACTCACAAAATCTAAGTGTCGAATAATAAGATTTTTTGCTCCTGCGTTGTATAAGTTCAGACAGATGGGTACTATTCAGGGCGTACGTAAGTCAGAGGTGCGGTAGGCAAGGTGCCTGCGCAACCGGTGAAGGAGGAACCTTCTATGAGTCTTAAGCCGCTTGGTGATCGTGTTCTGATCAAGCCCGAGGCTGCCGAGCAGAAGACCGCTTCCGGTCTGTACATCGCCAGCAATGCCCAGGAGAAGCCGCAGCGCGGCGAGGTCATCGCTGTGGGCGAGGGCAAGCTCAACGACAAGGGCGAGCGTCTGCCGATCGATGTCAAGCCTGGCGATACCGTGATCTACGGCAAGTTTGGTGGCAACGAGGTCAAGATCGACGGCGAGGATTACCTCCTCATGCGCGCCGACGACATCTACGCGATCGTCGAGTAACTCGCAGCCGGAGCATTCGGAATCACTTACTAGTACTGGAGGATATATAAGATGGCTAAGGACATCACTTTTGACACCGCGGCGCGCACCAAGCTCGCCAAGGGCGTGAACAAGCTTGCTGACGCCGTGACCGTGACCATGGGCCCCAAGGGCCGCTACGTTGCCCTGCAGCGCTCCTTCGGCGCGCCGACCATCACCAACGACGGCGTCTCCGTCGCCAAGGAGATCGAGCTCGAGGATCCCATCGAGAACATGGGCGCTCAGCTGGTGAAGGAGGTCGCCACCAAGACCAACGACACCGTGGGTGACGGCACC
>DHCMC07803__coassemble_539_pt1 | contig 76315 bp, 60 predicted proteins | sample DHCMC07803__metabat2_low_PE_050 | metagenome-assembled genome bin DHCMC07803
GGACGTCGTGGGCAAGGACGGCGTCATCACCGTCGAGGACGGCCAGACCTTCGATATCACCATCGACACGGTCGAGGGCATGCAGTTCGACAAGGGTTACGTCTCCGCGTACTTCGTGACCGACAACGATCGCATGGAGGCCGTGCTCAAGGATCCCTACATCCTCATGACCGACCAGAAGATCTCCAATGTCCAGGACATCATGCCCGTGCTCGAGGCTGTCTCGCGCGCCGGCAAGAGCCTGCTCATCATCGCCGAGGACATCGAGGGCGAGGCCCTGCCGACCCTCGTGCTCAACAAGGTCCGCGGCGCGCTCTCCGTTGTCGCCGTGAAGGCCCCTGGCTACGGCGATCGCCGCAAGCGCATGCTCGAGGACATCGCCGCCCTTACCGGTGGCCAGGCTGCCCTCGACGAGCTGGGCATCAAGGTTGCCGACATCACCGCTGAGATGCTCGGTACCGCTAAGTCTGTTACCGTCACCAAGGACAACACCACCATCGTCGACGGCGGTGGCGACAAGGCCGCCATCGAGGCCCGCGTCGCTCAGATCAAGGCCGAGCTCGAGCACACCGAGTCCGACTTCGACCGCGAGAAGCTTCAGGAGCGCCTCGCCAAGCTCTCCGGCGGCGTGGCCGTCATCAAGGTGGGTGCTGCCACCGAGACCGAGCTCAAGGAGATCAAGCACCGCGTCGAGGACGCCCTGCAGGCGACCCGCGCTGCCGTCGAGGAGGGCATCGTCGCCGGCGGCGGCGTGGCCTTCATGGACGCTGCTCCTGCGCTCGAGGGCATCGAGATCTCCGACCCCGAGGAGCAGATCGGCATCGACATCGTCAAGAAGGCGCTGACCGCTCCTGTGGCGACCATCGCCCAGAACGCCGGCTTCGAGGGCGCCGTGGTGGTCGACAAGGTCGCCAGCCTGCCCGCGGGCGAGGGCCTGAACTCCGCCAACGGCGAGTGGGGCAACATGATCAAGATGGGCGTGCTCGACCCGGTCAAGGTCACCCGCACCACGCTGCAGAACGCCGCGTCCGTCGCCTCGCTCATCCTCATCACCGAGGCTACGGTGACCGACGTGCCGAAGAACACCGCGCTTGAGGACGCCATTGCGTCCGCTACGGCCAACGCTCAGGGCGGCGGCATGTACTAAGCCCTGAGCCGTAAGCTCTCACCGGGAAGCCCCCGGCGGTTCTCCTTCGCTGGTCCTCGCCGCTTCGCGGCTGCGGAATCGCCCAGGAGAATCCGCCGGGGGCTCCCCTGCATTCGAGGCATGTATCGTTCCGGCGCGACCTGTTAGTATCGATAGGCAATGGGTACACGGGTTTGATGCGGTTCGACGCGCCGTGGCGCGCGGTCGAGCCGTCCCGCACGGTTCAGCACGACAGAAGGTACGAGCATGTTAGACAGATTCACAGACCGCGCGCGTCGCGTCATGTCCCTGGCTAAGGAAGAGGCGATCGCGCTTTCTACCAACAAGGTGGGCACCGAGCACCTGCTGCTCGCGCTTGCCAAGGAAGACGAGGGGATCGCGGCGGAGGCGCTGCGTTCCCTCGACATCTCGTATGACGAGATCATGGCCGAGCTCAAGGAGGTTGCGGCGAAGAAGGGGACGGCTGCTCCCGCAGATGCTGCACCTGCTTCTTCCGCGTCTGCCGACGTAGCCGACGCCAAGACCGAGGATGATGCCAAGCCGGCTGGCGCGGCAGACGAGACCTCTGCCGCGTCACCTGATGGTGACCCTGCAGATGCGAAGGCCGCGGCGGCAAAGCCCGCAGACGGCAAGGCGCCGACCGGTAAGCTTGCCTTCACGCCACAGGTCATCACCGTCATGGAGAAGAGCTTCCGCCATGCGCGGGAGAACAACCAGACCTATGTCTCCACCGAGCACCTGCTGCTCGGCATCGTGGATGAGTCGTCCTGCATGGCCATGGATATCCTCATGCGCCTAGGCGTCACGGCCGCGTCGGTGCGCCAGGCGGTTGAGCGGCTCACCTCCAAGGACCAGGGCAAGCGCCCCATGGCAGGTTCCGCGTCTGGACGGCCCGGTGCTGGGTTGCCGTTCTTCTCGGGTGAGGCCGCGCACGGCAAGGGCGAGAACGGATCGCTGCTCGAGCAGTTCAGCACCAACCTCACGCAGCAGGCGCGCGACGGCAAGCTCGACCCGGTGATCGGCCGCGACCACGAGATCGCGCGCATGATGGAGATCCTCTCGCGCCGCACCAAGAACAACCCGCTCATCTTGGGCGACCCGGGCGTGGGCAAGACCGCCATCGTCGAGGGCCTCGCGCAGGAGATCGCCGCAGGCAACGTGCCCGAGAACCTCATAGACAAGAACATCTGGTCGCTCGACCTGCCCGGCCTTGTTGCCGGTGCGAAGTACCGTGGCGAGTTCGAGGAGCGCCTGAAGGGCGTTATCCAGGAATGCACCGACGCTGACGACGCGATCCTCTTCATCGACGAGATGCACACGCTCATCGGCGCCGGCTCCGCCGAGGGATCCATCGACGCGAGCTCCATGCTCAAGCCCGTGCTCGCGCGGGGCGCGTTCCAGATCATCGGCGCCACCACGGCGGAGGAGTTTCGCAAGTACCTCTCCAAAGACCCTGCGTTCGAGCGGCGCTTCCAGTCGATCGACATCGAGGAGCCAAGCGTCGAGGACACCGTCAAGATCCTGAATGCCCTGCTGCCGCGCTACGAGGAGCATCACCACGTGCGCTACGCGCCCGAGGCGGTCGAGGCGGCAGCGCGCCTCTCGGCCCGCTACATCCAGGACCGCTACCTGCCCGACAAGGCCATCGACCTCATCGACGAGGCGGGGGCCCGCGCCCGGATCGCGCGCAATCGCGCCCCCGAGCCGGTGCGCTCGGCTGAATCCGAGGTCATGCGCCTCAAGGCTGCGGTCGAAGAAGCGACCGAAGGCGACGACATGAACCGCGCTGCCGAGCTCAAAGAGCAACAGCAGCAGGCCGAGATCGCGCTCTCCGAAGCGCGCGCTGCCTGGAACGCCGAGCTCGATGCGGCGCCGGTTACCATCGGCATCGAACAGATCGCCGACATCGTGTCCGTGACCTCGGGCGTGCCGGTCTCCTCGCTTACCGAGGACGAGAGCCGCCGGCTCCTCAATTGCGAGCAGGTGCTCAAGACGCGCATCATCGGCCAGGACGAAGCCGTTTCCGCCGTGGCGAAGGCCATCCGGCGCAGTCGCTCGCCGCTCAAGGACCCGCGCCGTCCTGGTGGCTCGTTCATCTTCCTCGGCCCCACCGGCACGGGTAAGACCGAGCTGGCCAAGACGCTCGCCGAGTACCTCTTTGGCAGCAAGGACGCGCTGATCAGCTTCGACATGAGCGAGTTCGCCAGCGAGTACGAGGTCTCGAAGCTCATCGGTAGCCCTCCGGGCTATGTGGGCCACGAGGAGGGCGGCCAGCTCACCAAGGCCGTGCGCCGTCACCCGTACTCGGTCGTGCTGTTCGACGAGATCGAGAAGGCGCACCCCGACATCTTCAACATCCTGCTGCAGGTGCTCGATGAGGGTCGCCTCACCGATGGCCAGGGCAAGACGGTCGATTTCCGCAACACCGTGGTGATCATGACGTCGAACGTGGGTGCACGCGAGATCTCGCAGGAATCCAGCGTGGGCTTTGGCACCACCGGCGAGGCGGGGCTCTCCGGCAAGGAGATCCGCAGCCGCGCGATGTCCGAGCTCAAGCGCCTGTTCCGTCCCGAGTTCCTGAACCGCGTGGACGATATCGTGGTCTTCCAGAAGCTTGCCGGCGAGAGCCTCACCAAGATTGCCGAGCTGCTCGTCGACGATCTGCGCCAGCGGCTCATCGCCAACGGCATGAACATCCGGCTCACCGACTCCGCCATCGCCAAGATCGTGGCTGAGGGCACGGACCTCACCAACGGTGCGCGTCCGCTGCGCCGCGCGATCCAGCGGCTCATCGAGGACCCGCTCTCCGAGGAGCTGCTCGCGGGCGAATGGGGCGTTGGAGACACGGTGCTCTGCGACGTGGTGGATGATGCGTTCGTGTTCAGCCATGGTACGGGCGAGATTCCCGCGCCGCGTCCGACGGGCGTGCTCGGCGCCTCGTTCGAGCCGGCACCGCGCTCGGGCGGCTCGGTATCCGCGACCGCGGGCGGCGGTCCCGGCGGTGCCATGCAGGTGGGTAGCGGCTCGCATCGGTAGCGATCGCTTGCGGGTGGCGGCAATCGGTCGCGTTGGGCTCTGCGCGCCCGCCGCGTCAGGCGCATTGCACCGTGGGCGGCGAGTCCATGTCAAGAATGTTTTCGCGACGCCGCGATAGGTCGACCTATCGCGGCGTCGCCGTTCTTGGGCTCCCTTCTCCGCTCTGCGGGAGGTGCTAGTTCTTGCTTTCTGTTGAAAATGAGGTTGAAGCTGCTGCCGGTCTTGCTCTCGTGGGAAAATAACGCTGTCTGTGTGTTTGCGTAGCAGTTTGGGGGTAGCTCATTGGAGAAGAACGAGATCCAGAAGCGTATGAACGAGGCCATTCGCCTTACCGCTCCCGGGCAGCCCATCCGCACCGCACTCGACATGATTATCGCGGGTCATCTTGGCGCCCTCATCTGCGTGGGCGATTCGGAGAATGTGCTTGCCGCTGGTAACGACGGCTTCCCGCTGAACATCTCCTTCACCAGCAACCGCCTGTTCGAGCTTTCCAAAATGGACGGCGCCATCGTTATCGATGAGAGCCTCTCGCAGATTCTGCGAGCCAACTTCCACCTCAATCCCGACCCGTCGCTTGCGACGAGCGAGACCGGCATGAGGCATCGCACCGCAGCGCGCATGAGCGTTCTCACCGACGCGATCGTGATTTCGGTATCCGAGCGCCGCAGCGTGGTGAACGTGTACGTGCATGGTAAGTCGTACCAGATCCAGACCGTTTCCGAGGTCATGGGGCAGGTCAACCAGCTCGTCTCGACGCTACAGACCACGCGCTCCTCGCTCGACCGCGCCCTCTTGCGCCTCACCGCCCTTGAGCTCGACAACTACGTGACGCTTGCCGACATCACGGACATCTTCTCCAGCTTCGAGATCTTGCAGCAGGCCAAAGAGGAGCTGCAGTTCTGCATCGTCAAGCTCGGCAGCCAGGGCAAGCTCGTGCGCATGCAGCTCGAGCAGCTCGCGGGCAGCGCCATCGAGAACGACTACAACCTTATGATTCGCGATTACGCTTCGGATTCCTCGGAGGAGAATGCGGTGCGCATTCGCGGGCAGTTCTCCAAGATGACCGCACAGGATCTCACCAACCCGCACCGGGTGGCCGAGGTGCTGGGATACGACGACCTCGACGAGGACGCTGTCATGACACCGCTTGGCCTGCGCACGCTTTCGCAGGTCTCGGTGGTTCGCGATGGCGTGGCTGAGCGTATCGTCGACGAATACGGCTCGCTCCAAGAGCTGCTCGACAACATCAAGGATAACCCCGAGCGCTTGGGTGATTTTGGCGTGAACAACCCGACTATCCTCGCGGATTCGCTCTACCGCATGCAGGGCAAGCGGGGGGCATAGACGACGCCGGAACGGTTGGTGAAACCTATGAGAGGTCAGCATTCCAGCTATGGGGACGGTTTGTCCTCGCCGCGCGTTTGCGCGGTGGTTGTGGCCGGCGGCTCGGGTCAGCGCTTTGGCAACCCCGGGGGCAAGCAGCTCATCGACGTGGCGGGGCGCCCCCTTGTGTCTTGGTGCCTTGAGGCGTTCGACCGCGCCGCGTATGTGGGCCATATCGTGGTGGTGTGCCCAGAGGAACGGCGCGAGGAGATGCGCCGCCTTGCCGTTGTGCCGTTTGCGTTCACGACGCCGGTGACCTTCGCTAACGCTGGGGCGACACGTCAGGATTCGACTGATGCCGGAGTAGATGCCGTGCCGGCGGGCTTCGATATCGTGGCGATCCACGATGGCGCCCGCCCGCTCATCACGCCCGAGGCGATCGACCACGCCATCGAGGAGCTGCTGGCGGACCAGGGGCTCGATGGGGTGGTCTGCGGCCAGCCTGCGATCGATACGCTTAAGGTGGTCGGCGCGGACGGCGCGATCGAGGGCACACCGCCGCGCAGCAGGTTCTGGACGGTGCAGACACCCCAGATCATCAGGCTTGATGCTATGCGACGGGCACATGCCGCGGCGGTTGAGGCCGGCTTCGTGGGGACCGATGATTCGTCGCTCGTCGAGCGCTTCGGCGGCCGGATGCGCTGTGTCGAGACGTCGCGCGACAACATCAAGGTCACCGTGCCGGAGGACCTGCTGCTGGTGACCGCGATGCTCAAGGCCCGAATACACGCACGATAATCCTGTCGGGTACTGCTGCCGGGTCCTGTTTCGCGCTTTGAATCAATTTTGTCCAGAAGTGAGTGCGTTTTTCGGGGCGTGCCAAGTACAATCGTGGTGACGCGCGCAAACGCGCAGGAAAACAGGATGTCTTGCTGCGGCATACTCGGGAGAGTGTGAAGAAAGCCACTCACTTCTGGAAAAATGGGTGGCGGGATTGGTGCAAGCTGTTATCAGATGCTTTGCTGCATGCCGGCTGATAGGGTGACGATGGGTATCGGGAGGTAGCATGATAACGGTTGAAGAAATCAAGGACATGGTCGCGAGGAATCGCGATGAAGCGATCGGGTTCTTTCAAGCGTGCGTGCAGACGCCCAGTGTGACCGGCGATGAGGCTGCGATGGGCGAGGTGATGGTCGATTTCTTGGACCGCGAGGGGTTCGAGCCGCGCGTGTACGAGAAGGAGGCGGGCCGTCCCAACGTCGTTGCGGAATGGGTGGGCTCCAAACCGGGCAAGCGGTTCGTGTGGAACGGTCACATGGATGTATTTCCGCCGGTCGAAGGCGACCCCGGGCTCTATGGACCGTGGTCAGGCAAAATCGTCGACGGCTACCTGTATGGTCGTGGATCTGTTGACATGAAGAGCGGCGTGTGCGCAGCGGTCATGGCGACGACCTTTCTTAAGCGCATGGGGTTCGACCCTGTCGGCAGCATCCTTATGACCTGGGTTTCCGATGAAGAGAACACCGGCAACGCTGGAACGAAGTTCCTGCTCGAGAAGGGACTGATCCAAGGGGACTTTGGTCTTGATCCCGAGCCGACGTCGGGCCGCGTCCTCGTGCGGCACTGCGGTGGAATCAACGTCAGGGTGACGTATCGTTCTGAGACCGAGCATACCTCCTTGCCCCATCCGAATATCGATGCGCTCGAGAAGACCGTGAACGCGGCGCAGGCTCTCATCGAGCTTGGCCGGAAGGTGAGCTATTTCGACGAGTCGACCCAGGCTTGGTCCAAGCTCTCGGTGACCATGATGGGTTCGGGCAATACGGTGAACATGTACCCCTCGGAGGGCCATCTGGTAATCGACCGCAGGCTCGTGCCGGGTGAAGTCATCGCTGACGCCCATGCGCAGATCAAGCATGCGCTCGACGAGCTCGCGGCGCAGCACCCGGGGGAGGACTACGCCTACGAGTACGAGATCATGGGGGAGTACCCGCCGCTCGTGGTCGATGAGGACGAAGAGATCGTGCGCTTGTGCAAAGAGGCGTTCCATGCGGTAACCGGCAGCACGACCGAGGCCTACTCGCGTGGCGGCGCGTCGGATGCTTCGGATATCGTGGAGGCTGCGGGCATCCCGATGCCGAACTTCTCCATGGGTGACGAATACGGCGAATCGACCATGCCTAATGAGAAAATGTCCATCGACGGATACCTCGTGAACATCGAGCTGTTCATGGCGCTCTTGGTCAAAGCGCTTTCGTAGGCAACCGAGATGGGCAGCCGCTCCTAGGTTAAGGTCGGCTGGTTGTTTCTTGTCCGTCAAACCTGGGCACAGTCCGGTTCGCGGGATGCCGGGGTATTGGTGGTCTTGGTGGTACGCACCCTACATGGCGGTATCGACAAGGGAGGGGTTATGGCGAAGAGCATCCTCGTCGTTCAAGGCGGCGGTAGGGCGCACGGAAACACCGCCCAGCTGGTTGAGCGCTTCTGTGCCGGCGCGCGTGACGCGGGACATGAGGCGGAGGTCGTTTCGCTTATCAAGAACGAGGTGCGCGGTTGCTTGGGATGCAATGCGTGCCGCTTCGAGAAGCCATGCATCCAGAAGGATGCGTTCAACGACCTTGTGCCCAAGATTCGCGCAGCTGACCTGATCGTCTTTGCGGCGCCGCTCTACTTCTGGACCATGCCGGCGCGTCTCAAGGCGTTCATCGAGCGGTTCTATTGCATCGCGCAGCGCGATCCCAACCCGCCGTACGGCCGGTACGAGAAGTACCCCGTCCATGACAGCGCACTGCTCATGACTGCGGCGGATGACAACTTCTGGACGTTTGAGCTTGCCGTTGCGTACTATCGCCAGGCAATTGTCAACTACATCGGGTTCAACGACTGCGGGATGCTGCTCGCTGGGGGTTGCGGATCGACGAACGGCGGGCCCCAGATCGATAAGACGGACCACCTGGAGAAGGCGTACGAATTCGGCAAAGGCATCTACCCCTTGTAGGTTCGCTGGCTGCCGATGCTCCGGTCCGGCGCCGCGTGCGCCGTGACCGCATGCGGGTATAAGCGGAACAAGATGGTCGCCGCGAGGGAAAGGAGCGGCTATGTTGTTCAAGAACGTCCTGGTTCCCTACGATGAGTCCGAGCACGCCAAGAGCGCGTTGCACATCGCGCTGGGCATGGTGGGGGATGATTCCACGGCGACGGTGCATGTGTTGGCGATCGTCGCCACGGGCGCGTTTACCTCGCCGACGCTTACCGGGAACGCCTTTGATGACCTTTCGTACCTTTCCGACCCCGACCGTACCGAGAGCGATGACATCATGGGCGCGCTCGTGCATCGCGCACGCACCGATATGGAGGGAACGGTCGACGATGCGCTCGATGGCGCTACCTGCAAGGTCGTCGTCACTGCGGGCGTGGCATCCTCTCCGGTGGAGGGTATCGCCGAGTATGTCGAGTCACACGGGATCGACCTTGTGGTCATGGGGCGCCGCGGCCTCGGCGCTCTACGCGGTATGCTGGGTAGCGTGAGCTTTGGCGTGCTGCGCTCCGTCGATGTTCCGGTGCTTACCGTGAAGTAGGCTGTCGAGCGCAGCTTTGCGGGACTCATGGCGCATGTCGCTGCGAGCGGGTCTTCGTGCGCGGCAAGCCGGGAATGCTTGCTGCGCCCGCGCTGCGCTATGGCCGTCGCTCGCATGAAGAACGCGGTTTCGCGGCGGCTTTCTCCGTTGTACAATCCCCTCGGTCCATCTTCGATCGGGGGGATTATCTGTGACGACATCATCTGCTTCCGCAGCATCCACTACGCCGAACGTCTCGCGCGGTCGCGCCTTGGCATGCGTGGCGCTGCTCGTGGTGATCGGCTTTTCCCTTGGTTGCTCGGAGTTCGTGGTAATCGGGATCGAGGCAGAGCTTGCCGAGGCGTTTCGGGTGCCGCTTGCTCGGGTCGGCGAGCTCATCAGCTTCTTCTCGATCGCATATGCGGTGCTCACGCCTACGCTCGCGATCGTGACCGGGCGTTTTCGCCGCTATCCGCTGCTCGTTGCCTACGCAACGCTTTTCTGCCTCGCCAACGTCGTTATGGCGTTCGCGCCCACCTTCGAGCTGCTGCTTGCTTCCCGCGTGCTGCTCGGTGCGGTGTCGGGCGGCCTGCTCGCGCTCGGTATCACCTACATTCCCGAGCTTGTGGGGGCAGAGCGTTCGTCGATGACCATCTCGGTGGTATATGCGTCGTTTGCGGTGGCGATGGTGTTCATCACTTCGGTTGGCAAGATCGTTGCGCACGCCCTCGATTGGCAGCTCATCATGTTGGCGTCGCTTGGGCTCGCGGTGGCCTCCTCGGTGGCACTGCTCGCCGTGCTACCCCGCACGGGCTCGACCGATGCGCCGGCGACCATGCGCGAGCAGATCGAGCTCTTCCGCGAGCCGCAGGTCGCCTGCGCGGTGTTCATCTTCTTGTTCGGCGTGGGATCGGTATACGTGCTGTACGGCTACGTGACGCCCTACCTCGAGGAGGTGCTGGGACTCGATGCCGTCGCGGCAAGTGCGGTGCTCATGGCATACGGCGTGGCGTGCTTCTTCTCCAACCTGCTTTCCGGCTGGTTGGATACCCGGTTTGGCATCCGCGCGCTCACGGTGACCTTTCCCATGCAGGCGCTGCTCCTGCTTGCCGTATGGCTGCTGCGCGGAAGCGCGGTGGGCGGGGTCGCGATGATCCTGCTCGTGGGGCTTTCGATGTACCTTGTGTCGGTCCCGTGCGTCTCGGTCTTCATGCATTCGGCCATGCGCTGGCACCCCAAGGCGCTCACGCTCGCGAGCTCGCTCGAGCCGACATCCTTCAACATGGGCATCGCCTTTGGAACAGCGATGGGCGGCGTGGTCGTGTCGGGTCCGGGGATAGCGCACGTAGGTGCTGTGGGTGCAGCGTTTTCGCTGGTAGCATGGGGTCTTGCAGCCCTTACCTACATGCTGGAACGCCGGCGTGCCCGCAGCGCGCGCGAGCAGGGCTGAGAGCATCTCCGAGGCGGCGTTGCAACCGATGGCGTGCGAGCCGCTTCGCTGGCGAGCGGGATCGAGATGGGATTGCGCAGGCAATCGAGTGTGCATCCAGGCAGTGCATGCGGCCAGGGTGCGGAACCAGATGGGTAGTGAGAAATGAGCGGCATCAAGTCGACGGATCTGCGAATCGCCGATGTGCGCACGCCAGATGAGCGCCCGGCTTTCGTTCCGCCCGCGCATACGACGGGCGTGGTGTTCGAAGGCGGTGGCTTTCGAGGGGTCTACACCGAGGGCGTATTCGACGTGTGGATCGAGCAGGGGATCTGGGCTACGCATGCCGTGGGCGTGTCCGCGGGCGCGACCTTTGGCTGCAACTACAAGTCGTGCCAGGTAGGGCGTGCACTTCGTTACAACAAGCGTTTCTGCAATGATCCGCGCTATGCCGGATTCGGGAGCCTTCTGCGCACGGGGAACTTCTTTAGCAAGGATTTCGCGTTCGACACGCTGCCGTGGGAGCTCGACGTCTTCGACACGGGAACCTACGTTGCGAACCCCATGCGCTTCACGGTCGTTGCGACCGACATCGAGACGGGTGAGCCGATCTACCACGACGTCAACCAGGGAGACCGCGACGACGTCGAATGGATGCGCGCCTCGTCGGCGATCCCCGCGCTCTCTCGACCGGTCGAGCTCGAAGGACGCAAGCTCTTGGATGGCGGCACCGCCGATTCGATTCCGTTCCGCTGGATGCTCGACCAGGGATGCGAGCGCTGCGTAGTGGTGTGCACGCAGCCCGCGGGTTTTCGCAAGGAGCCGAATAGCCTCATGCCGGCGCTCCGCGTGCTGCTCAGGCGTTATCCGCGCCTTGTTGAGCTGCTCGCGAATCGTCACGTGCGCTACAACGCTCAGTTGGATGAGCTGGCGGAACTTGAGCGCGCAGGCAAGGTCTTCGTGATAAAGCCGAGCGAGTCGGTGGCGGTACCTATTTCGCTCAAGGACCCCTCGGTGCTCGATAAGGTGTATGAGGTGGGCCGGCGCGACGGCGAGGCGACGCTCGCGGCGCTGAAGCGGTACCTAGCTTAAGGGATCCGCGTAGGCCGGCTTCCGTTCGCGTCGCTGGATCCCGTGCCCGCCCCGCCGACGCGGGAGGACGCATCGGGTACGATGGGTACGCACTGCATAGTACCGGTTGGTGCGCCTTGGATGGGGCGCAGCGCGTCGACAGGGGATTATGATGGCGACCGATGAGGATCTGGAACGGCGGCTGCGAGCGATTGACGGCCGCGGCTATCCGGCGTACAAGTCGCTCAAAGGCTCGTACGATTTTGGCCCGTTTGCGCTATCCATCGACCATGTCCAAGGCGATCCCTTTGCAGCTCCTTCGCAGGTGAGCATCTGCGTGCATGCCGAGACGGCCGCCTTTCCGCCCGAGCTTTTCGATGCGCTGCATCGAAGGGTGGCTCTCGAGGATTTGCTACTGCGCCGGTTTGCTGCCGAGGTTGCTCGGGCAAGCTACGTTGTGCGGGGCTCGGGTAAAAGCGGACTCATAGCGACGAGTGTGCCCGGGCCAGAGGTATTTGTACGTTCGGCGTGCGAGGTGACAGCGGATGGTGCGGTGATCGTACGGCTCGAGGCGGGATTTCCCGCGCATGGCAGGACGATTGACGCCCGTGCGCTCGACCGTATGCTATTCGACTTGATTCCGAGCTGTGCCGAGCGTGCGCTCGTGTGCGACCGCGCGGCCCTTGCCTCCGCCCGTGCGGCCGCCGACCTTGCCGATGACCGCGCTCGGGCCCGTGCAGAGCTTGCCCGCCGCGGGCTCGTGGCCTTCGTGGCGGACGGCTCGATTCTTCCTCGGGCAAGCGGCATTTCGTGCCGGCCGCTTGAGGGCGCTGTGCCGTTCGATTCGCCCCAGAGCCTGCGCGCCACGCTTGACTTGCCCCATCGTGGCCCGACGACCGGCATGGGTATCCCCTGCGGCGTCACGCTCGTGGTCGGTGGTGGCTTCCATGGCAAATCCACTCTGCTCAAGGCGCTGCAAGAGGGGGTGTACGACCATGTTGGCGGTGACGGCCGCGAGTTCGTCATCACCGACGCTACGGCGGTAAAGGTGCGTTCAGAGGATGGCCGGCCAGTTGCCGGGGTCGATATCTCCCCGTTCATCACGAACCTGCCCGATGGGAGCGATACCGGACGGTTCTCGACGCTCGATGCGAGCGGTAGCACCTCGCAGGCGGCGGCAACCATAGAGGCGATCGATGCCGGCACTCGCGTGCTGCTCATCGACGAGGATACCTCGGCGACGAATTTCATGGTTCGCGATGAGCTCATGGAAGCCGTCGTCGCTGCCGACCACGAGCCCATCACCCCGTTCGTGGAGCGCGTCCGTAGCTTGTGGGAACACCAGGGCGTGAGCTGCATCATCGTGGTCGGGAGCTCGGGGGCGTTCTTCCCGATGGCGGATACCGTGATCCAGATGGATCGATATCGCGCACACGATGTCACGAAGCGCGTTCGCGAGGTCTGCAGCGAGCGTGGTGTGGTGCCGGCGGCGAGCTCGGATGGAGGCGACGTGCTCGTGGGTGGTCGCGGGCATGCAGCGCGAATCGGCGCTGGTCGCGGTGGAGCAGGCAAGCCGCTCAAGGTGCGCACGCAGGGGTTAGATGGCTTCTCGGTCGGGAACGGATCGGTCGACCTCCGCCGCGTCGAGCAGCTCGTCGACCCGGAGCAAGTGCGTGCCCTGGCTCAGCTTATGCGCGTCATCATCGAGCGGAGGCTCACCGACGGGACGCGTTCTGCCCAGGACGTCGCCGCATCGCTGCTAGAACGGGTTGCGCGCCGGGGTTGGAAGGAGATTGCCCCGCGTGCGGAAGTTCCTTGCGGGCTTGCGCTGCCGCGCGTACAGGAGCTTTGCGCGTGCATCGACCGCTGGCGACGCGATGCGGGTGGAATCTAGCGCAGGCCGCGGTGCGCTCGATTCTGGACGCGTCGCGGTTTGGTGCATGACGAGAGCGAGGTAACCATGTTTTCTGGCGTCATCTTCGATATGGATGGCCTCATGTTCGATACCGAGAAGGTTTGGGGTGCTTGCTGGGAGCCTACGCTGGCGCGGTTGGGCCTGCCAATGAAGGAGGGAATAGCCGACGCTGCACGCGGTACTGCCGGACCGGAGTTCGCCCACGTGGTGCGCGAGTGGTTTGGCGAGAAGGCTGATGCCCAGCTCATCTGGGACGTGTGGCATGAGGTGGCTGCAGAGTGCTTCGATCATGGGATCGAGAAGAAGCCAGGCCTCGATGAGCTGCTGGCGTATCTCGATGAGCAGGATGTGCCCATGGCTGTCGCCTCCTCATCGACGCGCCGAGACATCATCCATCACCTCGACATGGCGGAAATTCGCTCCTACTTTACGGTGGTGCTTTCCAGTTTGGAAGTCGAGCACGCCAAACCCGCGCCCGATGTTTTCTTGGAAGCGGCGCACCGCATCGACGTCGAGCCGTCCCAAGCTCTGGTGCTCGAGGACTCCTACAACGGCGTGCGCGCGGGCGTTGCGGGTGGATTCTGCACCGTTATGGTTCCCGACCTCGCAGCTCCCAGCGAAGAGATGCGTCGCATCGCGCATCGCATCTGCTCGAGTCTGCTTGAGGTGCGTGACCTGCTGCGCACCGGCGAGCTTGGATAAGGGAATCGCGTGCCGCGTGCCAAAGAATCCAGAAGTGAGTGACTTTTCGCGGGATGCTTAAGTAAGCCAAGACCAGAATGACCGGAAACCTGCGATTTCGTTGTCAGCAAAAGTATGGCTTCTCGCCGGTTTGAGATTTAGTCACTCACTTCTGGAAAAGTTGCGAGGCGGAAGCCTGCGCGACGCGCGTCGCTTAAGCGCGCGTCGCGCACGGGCGTTGCCTGGCAGGTGCTACACGCGCTCGGCAAGGTCGAGCACCAGGCGCTCTGTCTTCTCCCAGCCCAAGCACGCGTCGGTGATGGACTTGCCGTACACTCCTCCGTCGATTGGCTGGTTGCCGTCTTCAAGATAGCTTTCAACCATGAAGCCGCGCACCATATGGCGAATGGTCTCGGATCGACGCATTGAGTCGGCGACCTCGTGGCTGATGCGAATCTGCTCGAACGGTCGCTTGCCGGAGTTGTCATGATTGCAATCGACGATAACCGCAGGGTTGGCAAAATCGGTCTCGGTGTACTTCTCGGCAAGGCGTTCGAGGTATTCGTAGTGGTAGTTGGGGTAGTTGAGACCGTCGTCGCCGATGTATCCGCGCAGAACGGCATGCGCGAGCGGGTTGCCGGTGGTCTCAACCTCCCAGTTGCGGAAGATGAACGTCTGGGGTTGCTGGGCAGCATAGATCGAGTTGAGCATCACGCTCGTCGAGCCGCCGGTGGGGTTCTTCATGCCCACCGGCATGGTCACGCCGGACGCCACGAGGCGGTGCTCCTGGTTCTCGACGGAGCGCGCGCCGACGGCGATATAACCCAACACGTCGATCAGGTACTGGTAGTTGGTGGGGTAGAGCATCTCGTCTGCGGTGAACATGCCGGTCTCTTCGGCAACGCGCAGATGCATGCGGCGGATAGCCTTGATGCCACCGAGCAGATCGCTGGGCCCCTCGGGATCGGGATTGTGCAACAGCCCCTTGTAGCCGGTGCCCTTGGTGCGCGGCTTGTTGGTGTAGACGCGCGGGACGATGAAGAGGCGGTCGCTGACGCGCTCGGCGAGATCTGCCAAGCGAATTGCATAGTCGAGCACGGAGCCCTCGCGGTCCGCCGAGCATGGTCCGATGATGAGCAGGCGCCGGTCGTCCTTGCCGGTGAGGATATTGGCAACCTGTTCATCGAATGCAGGCTTCTTCGCTGCGGTCTCGATGGAGAGCGGCATCTCCTCGCGGATTTCCTTGGGGATGGGCAGCAGGCGCTTGAACTTCATGGACATATTGACCCCTTAGCTTCGGTTACGGAGCATTATTATGCGGGAGCGCCTACGGCGTCGCAAACGAATGCGCTATCTGTAACAAAGAAGTTCGCGCACTTCGCCAACGAGGCCGCCAGATCGTACGGGGGCGCGCGACGCGACCGCGCGCTGAACGCCGCGCACCGTGGTAACCTGAGGGGCGACCACCTACGACAAGGAGCTATGCCATGTCCAATCGCCTCTTGCGTGAGTTTTGCGCCGAGAACTTCACCTCCGTGCCGGCTGCGATCGCGGCGGGTGCCGCGCGCATCGAGTTGTGCGACAACCTCGCGGTGGGCGGCACGGGCCCAACGGTCGGTGTGATCCAGGCGGCGGTCGCCTATGCGCACGAGCACGGCGCCCGCGTGATGACCATGATCCGCCCGCGCGGCGGAGAGTTCGTCTATACCGATGACGAGCTCCGCATGATGAGCACCGACCTCGAGCAGGCGTGCCGGTGCGGCACCGACGGCGTTGTCTTCGGATGCCTCAAGGAACGCGAGGACGGCCAGGGCTATACCGTGGATACTGCGGCGGTGAGCTACCTCATGAACACGGTGCGCTGGATGCGCGACAGACGCAGCTGGAGCTTCGCTGGCGACGGCAGCCCGGCGCGTTCTAACATCGACGTGACGTTCCACATGGCATTCGACGAGCTCGATCATGACGAGCAGCTTCGCGCCATCGATTTCCTCGCGCAGGAGGGTGTCACGCGCATCCTCACGCACGGCGGCCCCAAGAGCGAGGCCATCGAGGAGAACCTCGACCACCTGCGCGAGCTCATCGCCTATGCGGATGGCCGCATCATGATCCTTCCCGGTGCGGGAATTACCTACGAGAACGCGCTCGATGTGGCGCATGCGCTCGGTGTAGACGAGGTGCACGGCACGCGCATCGTGAAGATCGAGCAGTAAGGGGGCGTGGCCGCCGGGCCGTTAGGCGGCGGCGCCATGGCGAGGAAGCCTCGGAGCAGCGGGGCGCGAACGACGCGTGCTTGACCGAGGTCGTCAAGCCCGGCAGCGCCAAGAATACCGCGGTGCCTCCGACGACGCGCCCCTATTGCTCCAGCTGCCGAGCGTATACCGCATACGCCTCATCCCATGATACGTACGCGCCGTCGCCCGCATGGCTCGTCAACTCGCTTCGCTCGCCGAGAATCGAGCCCATGGCGGTGGTGACCTTCTGAGCGCCCCTGATGTTCAGGTGGTCGCCTCCGTCGCAGGTGTCCTGGGTCCAATCGATATCGACCCTCGTCGAGCCGGTATTGAGGTCGTAGTACGCAATGTCCAGGTCGGCTGCCAGCTGCGCCACGCGGTTATGCCGCGGCGTGTTCCAGTTGACGGTGCTCGGCGTGCTCACGAGGACGAGTGTCGCGCCATGTTCTCGGCAGAGCCTGTTGATCTGCTCGAGGTACCAACGATTGAGAATCGGGATGTCGGCAAGCTCGTCGGAGGGGGCCATCCAGTCAGAGGCGTCTGCGGCGACGGTGTCCCTCTTGATGGAGAAGCCCTTGAGGCTATGGGTCCACGTGGTGCGGGGCGCGGTCGTGAGATCCTCGACGCGCAGGCTCTTCCAGCGGTTGTGGTATTCAAGCACCGGGAAGGCATCCTGTGCGGCGCGCAGCAGCGCGAAGCCGGGCGTAAAATCCCTGAACAGGCAGTTCGTCTCGAGCACGACGACGTTCGGGCTCTGTTTGGAAAGCGCTTTGCCGAGGAGCGAGTACGTATAGGGAAGCGGTTGCCCCGCCGTGCCGCACACGTACGAGGTGATGCCGCGCTCGTGCCACAGCTGCAAGGGTGAGAAGGCGGTGTACGACTCCGAGTCTCCAAGGAAGACCACGTCGATGGAATCGGCGGGCTCGCCGAGAATTCCGTTCGCGGCGGAATCCATCTGGCCAAACTCGTCTTGGTTGTTTTTGGGCATCACGATACGCGACGTGATGGCGAGCAGTCCGAGGAATATGGCGACGGCTATGCAGAGGCGCAGCACGAAGCGCAAAGGCTGGGGGAGGCGCATGGAAGGGCTCCTTGATGAAGGTTTCTAGCGGACGCGGCTCGTTGCCGCGCCGGGGCGGACGGGACATCGCGGGATGCGGCCCGCGCGGGGGCGGTGGCGGGTGCTCCCCTAAAACGAGGCGTACATGGGATCGACGGGTACATAGCCCGCACCATATGCTCCGAAGATGACCGCGATGATGGCGAGCGCGCATACGGCGGCGCTCCACGTCACGGCGTTATGGTTCCAGAGCCATGTGGTAAGCGATACGCCGCACTCGCGCAGGATGCCGACGGCAACGATCACCGCTACGGCTATGCCCACGCAGACAAAGTCCGCAGCGTCCATGCCGAGGCCGAGCACCGTGCCGTTGGCGAACGACTCGAGCGTGAACCCGCCGAAGAGCTTCCCGAGCATGCCGAGCGCAGCCGAGCCCCCTTGGGCGCGGAAGATGAGCTCTCCCACGAATATGATGGCGAGGGTACGCACATGCTGGAGCATGCGGTACGGCATGCTCGCGCGGTCGATGCGCAGCCGCGCGCAGAGAGCTTGAGCGAAGGGTTCCGTGAGCCCGCCGATCCAGATGGCGACGAACCAGAACAAGCCGAAGAGCACGTACTGTCCGCCGGCACCGTGCCACAGGCCGTTGCCCAGCCAGACGGCGAGAAGCGCAACGCCGCTTGCCGCAAGCGGTCCCATGCGGTTGCCGAACGCCTTGCGCGCCGCGCTGGTCAGGCGTTTCACCGGCTTGCTGAGCGAGAGGGGATAGAACACGTAATCACGGAACCACGTTCCCAGGGTGATGTGCCAGCGCTGCCAGAACTCGGAGGCGGTACGCGAAAGGTACGGCTGCTTGAAGTTCTCGGGCAGCGTCACGCCGAATATGCGTCCGCAGCCCATCACGAAGTCCATGGTGCCGGAGAAGTCGCAATACAGCTGGACGGTGTAGAGCACGGCAGCGAGCGCGATCACGCCGCCGTCGTATGACCCGTACTGCTCGAAGACCGTCTTCACGAGCAGGTTGACGCGGTCGGCGACGATGACCTTCTTGGCCAGGCCCCATAGGATGCGCATGCCGCCGCACGAGATGTTCTCCGCCGTGATGGGCCTGCCGGCCCAAAGCGCTTGCGCCGTGTCGCCGTAACGGCAGATGGGTCCCTCCATGATGAGGGGAAAGAACGAGAGGAAGAGGGCGAGCCGTGCGGGGTTGCGATCGGCAGAGATGCTCTGCCGGTGCACGTCGATAAGGTACGAGACCGCCTGCAGCGTGTAGAACGAGATGCCGATAGGCGCGGCGAGGGAGATCGCCTCCTGCGGGAAGGTGATGCCCGCATGGGCGAGCAGCGGGGTGGCGAGCGGTGCCAGGAGGCGACGGGCGAAGCCGAGGTACTTGAATGCAAAGAGCATGCTCAGGTTCACGACGAGGCCCGCTGCGAGGACAAACCGCATGTACCGCGCATAGCGGCGCTTGATGTCGCGGCGGTTCGCCCCGGGGGCGCGGAGCCGGCTCGCGCGCTCGCGGAGCAGACGGTCGAGCCCGATGCCCGCGAGCCAGATGGTGCCGGTCGAGATGAGCAGGAAGACCAGCAGCTTTCCGCTGATGCTCCAGAAGAAGATATAGCTCGCAGCAAGGAGCACCAGCCAGCGCAGCCTGCGCGGCATGAGCTGATAGCACAGCATGGTCGCCGGCAGGAACAGCGCCAAGACGGTGAGGGAGAAGTACGATTTCATGGCATCGGGCTTTCTGAGGGTTTGTGGTGCAAGGAGGGGCGATGGGGTCGATCCGGCGGGTTCAAGCAGCGGTGCACCCTGCCAACGAAGTGCAGGAAGCGCCGCCGTAGCTTGCTAGAGGCCGGACTCGCGCATGCGCTCGACCATCTTCCACATGCCCTCCAGCGAGTTGAAGTTCGCTGGCACCACCTCGACGGCGGGGATGGTGATGTCGAAGGCGTCTTCCAGCTCGGATACGAGCGTGATGATGGTGAGCGAGTCAAGGGTTCGGCTATCGACGAGGTCGGTGCGGTCGCGGTAGTCGACGTCGGGATTGAGCTCGTTCAGGATGTCCAGAATCGCGTCCATGATAAGGTCCTTTCAACTCATGGCTTGCAGGTTTGATGGCGGGGTGCCGTGCGGGCGCCCTAGCTGTTGCAGGCGCCGTTACCCCAGCGGGTGCAGCGGCGTGTTGATGATGTCGGTACGCAGGCCATCGCGCACGAGCACCGGTTCGTCGTCGTGCTTGAGGACGACCACCTTTGGCAGGTCGCGGCTCAAGAACAGCGAGATGCCCTCGGTCATGCAGTACGCGCCGGCAAAGCGGAAGGCAAGGATGCTGCCCGTGTCGAGTCCGGCGAGCGGAAGCTGCTTGGCGAGGATGTCGTTCACCGTGCAGAGCGAGCCGCAGATGTTCCAGGATTCGACAGCGTCGTCTGGCGCGCTTGCGCCCGCTGCCGCACCCGCCGATGTCGCACCCGTCACCGCGCCCGCTGCCGTGCCCGCGTCGAGCAGATGGCACGGCGGTTGCTTCATGGCCATGGACTGGCCGTAGTACACGAGCTGGTGGATGCCGCCGTCCACGATGGCGTAGCGCTGACCGGCGTTCACCTTGGTGTCCACCACGCGCGTGAGGTAGGTGCCGCACGATGCCGTGAGGCTGCGCCCCAGCTCGAGCGTGATGGAGCCGCTGAACGCCATGTTCTCGAGCATGCCGGAGAAGCTCTCGATGAATGCCGCCTCGTCGAAGGCATCGCCCTCGAAATACGAGACGGGCAGGCCGGGGCCGATCTCGAGTTCGCACGGGGTCCAGCCGAGCTCCTCGCCGAGTTCTGCCACGAGCTTGTCGAGCCCGTCGAGCTCTCGCTGGAGGCGTTTGAGCGAGGTCTTCTGCGTGCCCGAGAAGAACTGGATGCCAAGCAGGTTCACGCAGAGGGCCTTGCGAAGCTTGCGCACGGTCGACATGAGCTCGGCGCGGTCGAGGCCGAACTGGTTGCCGCTCGTGAGGCGCAACAGGATGGGAGCGCGCTTGCCGCGGGCCATGGCGACGCGCGTCACCAGGTCGAGCTGCGCGGTGGACTCGATGGTGATCGCGGCGGGCGGCGTGGGGTTGGAGAGGGCCGCATCCACGATCTCCTCGCTCTTATGCACGCCCGATACGACGATCTTGTCGTGCGGCAGGGCGAGTGCCCGGCAGATGCGGTACTCTCCCGGCGAGCAGATTTCGAGGCGGTCGATGAGCGGGGTGAGCTCGGGCAGCACGAAGGGGTTGGCCTTCGCGGCGAAGCAGAGCCCGGTGCGCTCGGGCAGCATGTTACGTAGGTGGGAGACGCGCTGCGCGAGCTCTCGCTCGTCGAAGACGAAGAGCGGTGTGCCAAAGCTTCCGGCAAGCTCGCGTAGCGTGTCGTCTGCCAAGGACGTGATGGTCGGTGCGATTGTCGCGGTCGTCATGATGGTCTCTTGCTCCTTTCGCGGGCGCTTGGGCGCCGGGGAGACGGTTTGCGTGGTGGGCGAACGGTGCGGCGCACGTTCGGGGGCTGGGGCTGGTGCGGCATCACGCCACGCCACGTCCCTTTTGGCGCGCCGGCCTTCCGCCGCGGTTAATTCCCTGCTTGAGTGCAAGGAGGGCGCGTCGGTCGACCTTTCCGTTCTTGGTAAGCGGCATGGCATCGACCTGGGTGATCGAAGCCGGCAGCATGGGGACGGGCAGGAGGTGTGCCACGGCGCGCCGCAGCTCGCCCGCATCCGATGTGCCCTCGAAGAAGGCATGGATGCGCTTGAGCTTCTCGTCATAGGCGCAGCGGCACCGGTCCACGCCGGGCTGTCGCTCAAAGGCCGCGTCGATCTCCTCGAGCTCGATGCGGTGCCCCTGGTGCTTGATCTGGTTATCCACCCTGCCGCAGAAGATGAGCTCGCCGCGTTCGTTCAGGCGTACGAGATCGCCGGTCTTGTACACGGTGTCGGGCAGCGCATCGGTGAGCGGGTTCTGTATGAACGCCGCGCTCGTGCGCTCGGGGTTGGCGAAGTAGCCGAGCGCGTTGCAGGGGCCTCCCGCGTAGAGCTCGCCCACGCCGCCTGGCTCGGTTACGGGGCGCTGCTCGCTATCGAGCACGGTGACGCGCCGGTTGGGGAAGGGGATGCCCAGCGGGATGCCGTCTTCATAGCCGCGCTCGCGGTCGAGTATGTGGAAGAGGCAGTTGCAGGTGACCTCGGTGGGGCCGTAGAGGTTCACGAAGGTCGCGTGCGGCGCGCACGCCATCCAGCGGTGCAGGTGCTTGAGCGGCATGACCTCGCCCGAGAACCCCACGAGGCGCACCTCGGGCAGGTCGGCGCCCTCGAGCGCGCGCAGGCCGCTTACCAGGCAGAGCGCCGCGACCGCCCAGATCATGACGGTCACGTGCCGTGTGCGGATGGTTTCCACGAGCTCGGCGGGAGCGCTGAACAGGCGGCGCGGCAACAGGAGGATGGTGGCACCGGCGGCCAGCGACCCGTAGATGTCCTTGACCGAGACGTCGAAGTCGAGCGGTGCCTGATTGCCGAGGATGTCCTGCGCGCGGATTCCCATGGTTTCCACGAACGGCTCGATAAACCCCAAGATTGCCTGATGGCTCACGGCGACACCCTTCGGCGTGCCCGTGGATCCCGAGGTGAAGAGCACGTACGCAGGGTCGTTGCTCATGATCGATGCTGCTGCTCGGGCGAGCGCCTTCTCGTCGATATCGTGGCGGACGAGCTCTTCGGCACGCAGGATCGTGGCGCGGGGAAATACGCGACGGGCCTGCTCCGCCGTGTCGGCGCAGGTGACCACGATGGGAGCCGGGCTGCCGGCGCTGATCGTCTCGTAGATGCTCGCGGCGCGCTCCTCGGGGACCATGGGATCCACGGGTACGTAGAAGCCGCCTGCCATGAGGGCGCCCATCATGGCGGCGAGGGCGTCCACGCGCTTCTCCATGAAGAGGATGACGGCGCGCGGGCCGCTGGTGGCTCGCCGTGCGGGAGCCGCTGCCTCTTGGGCCTGCGCGTTCGCCTGCTGTGCGATGAGGGCGCTGCCTGCGCGCTGGCTCATCTCGAAGAGCTCGCCATAGGTACAGGACCGCTTCTCGTCTACGGCGGCGATCGCATCGGGCGTTCGCCGTGCGCTCCGCTCAAGGAGCTCCAGGGCCGTCGCGCGGTAGCGTTCGGGCTGATGGGCTGCCGGAGCGGATCCGCTTGCGTGCGTGGTCATGGTTTCCTTCCTTTCTGGGCCTCGATTGGTTCCCAGTATGGAAGGCGAAGCTTCAGCAACCCTGAGCGCAAGCTTAAGGTTTCTTTAGCTTGCACGGCGCCGGTCCGTCATCGGGGGATTGCTTTCTGCCGGGCTGCTGGCAACGCCGCCGCTCCGGCTTCGAGTTCGGCCTCGGCGCTCTCCAGCTCAGCGCGTCCTATGCCAGCGGCAGCTCGATGATGAACTCGGTTGCGCACGGTAGGGGAGGATGCGTCGAGAGGCGCAGCTGCCCATGCATGAGCTCGGCGCAGCGCTGGGAGATGGCAAGGCCAAGCCCGGTGCCTCCGTTTGCGGTGCGCGCGGTGTTCTTGGTGACGAAGGGATCGAAGATCCGGTCGGCCACCTCCGGTGCGATGCCCGCTCCCGTGTCGGCGACGCTTACGATCACGCGTCCCTCGCCCTCGTCGACGCGCCAGCTCACGTACACCGTGGTGCCCTCTGGGTTGTGCGTGCACGCGTTGCCGATGAGGTTGAGCAGCAGCCGCCTAAGCAGTGATGCGTCGATGAGCGCGTAGGGTGCCGGGGCGTCTTCGCTCCCATCGGGCTCGATGACCTCCAGGGTGCACGCCGCCTGCTCGACCTGATCCATCGCATCCCTCGCGATCGCACGCACCGCGTCGTCGACGCGCCGGCGCTCAAGATGCGGCGCGAACTCGGGGTGGTTCATCTTGGCATAGGCGAACAGCGTGTCGATAAGCTCGTTCGCCGTGATGGCCTTGTCGCTCATGGCGCGGAGGTATTCCGGGGCCTTATCGGGCGGGACGCGCCCGTCGCGGAAGGCCGTAGCATAGCCGTAGATCACCGTGAGCGGCGTCTTGAGGTCATGCGAGATGTCCGCGATGATGCGCTGCTGGTCATCGCGCGCTCGATCGAGCTCGTCCATGAGGTCGGTGAAGTTGGCGTAAATGGGGGAGAGCTCGAGGGGGACGGTCGCGGCCGCCTCCGGGTGCTTCTCGCCGCGGCGGTACGCTTCGATCGCCTGGTCGAGCGGAAGGGTCGCGCGCTTCACGATGCGCACCAGGTACCAAGCGCAGGCGACGGTGACGATGAGCGCGGCGGGTGCGGCGATGAGAGGCAGGTGGCTGGCGTCGTCAACAACCTGCTGATAGCGCATCCCGCTTACGAGCGGCGCGGCAAGCACCAGGATGCGGTCCTCGCCGTCGACCGTCTGGTAGCTCACGCGCTCGACGGACATCTTCGCGTTGTATACGCCTTGCAGGAAATTGAACTCGCGCTGCGTGAGCGAGCCGCGATCGGCAAAGAGCGTGCCCGCGATGATATTGAGCTCCTCATCGAGTTCGCACCATGCCGTGACGTGCTTCGAGAAGCCATCGTCCACGTCATACGTGCACTGCATGATGCGGTAATGCACCCCGTCGATAGTCGTCTCCTGGAACACCTCGTAGAAGATACGCTCGTCATATTCGCTGATGAGCGCGAGGTCACCCACGCGGATGGATTCAGCCGCCTTGGCGTTCGATGCATACAGGCGCGTGCCCTCGCTATCGAAGATGACGATTCTGCAGTTCTCGAGGTCGCTCGACTGCAGCGCGTCGAAGCGGTCTCGCTCGAGGTCATCCGAATATGCGAGGACCGTTTCCATCGAGGGGAAGGCGTTGTCGAAGAGCTGCTCGGTAGCACGGTTGACGCTCCAGAGTATGAGCGCCAGCAGGGCGGCGTAGACGAGGATGCATGCCAGGCAGCGCACGGCGATGCTCGCGCGCACGCCGTGCCAAAACTGGGAGATCCGCTGTCGCAGTCCCATGGTGGTGTCCGGTGTCGCGTTAGCCATCGAGCCGGTACCCCATGCCGCGGATGGTCTTTATGTAGCGGGGGCGCAGCGGGTCGTCTTCCAGCTTGGAGCGAATATTCGAGATGTGCACCATGACGCTCCCCTCGCTTCCGGCATATGCTTCTCCGTTCACGCACGCGTACAGCTGGCCTTTGCTGAACACGCGCCCCGGCGCCGCCATGAGGGCTGCCATGATCTTGAGCTCCGCCGCTGTGAGCGGGATGGGGCTGCCGCCCTTGCTCAGCACAAGGCGCTTCGCGTCGAAGGTGAGGTCGCCGACGCGCATGGTCTGTTCGCCAGCGTCCTGCTGCGCGGCGTCGACGCGGGGCTGTTGCCCCTCTCCGCTGCCAGCATCGCCTTCGCCCCGCTCGCTTGCGGCGTGTCGGCGCAGCATCGCGCGGATGTATGCCGTGACCTCGAGCGGCTCAAACGGTTTGCTGATGAAGCCGTCGGCACCTGCGTCGAGCCCTACGATCTTGTCGGCAGGATGCGAGCGCGCGGAGATGATGATGACGGGGATATCGCTCGTCTGGCGAAGGGTTTTGATGAAGTCGTAACCGTTCATGCGCGGCATCATGATGTCCACGAGCGCGATATCCGCAGATGACCCGGCAAGGCGTTCGAGCGCCTCCTCGCCGTCTGAAGCGGTGAGGACTTCGTATCCACTGCCCGATAGATAGAGCGTCAGCAGCTCGACGATATCGCGGTCGTCTTCAACGATAAGCACGGTTTCTGCCATCATGCCTCCTCGTACAGCCGTAGTTCGGCATCTGCGTCTCCCTGCATCTGCCCCATCTCCCCGCCTCGATTGTACCGGCGACACCCCCTTGCCCCATCGAGCGCCATCCGCTTTCCATGACGGGTGAAGGAATGCTTAAGCAGATGTGGAGAAGCGGCGGGCGGGCTCGTAGGCGAAGTCCGCACGGCGCGGTATGCTTGCCATGAGCAGAAGACGGCGCTTGCGGCTCAGGCGGCGGGCGGGAACGGAGGATACCGTGAACGAGATCAAATGCCCTCAGTGCGGCACGGTGTTTCAGGTTGATGAGCGCGGCTATGCCGACATCGTGCGCCAGGTGCGCGACGAGGAGTTCGCCCGGCAGCTCGCCGAACGCCAGGAGATCATGGAGCGCGAGCGGGCGTCCGCCGTGGAGCTCGCCCAGCAACAGGTGCGCGAGGAGCTGAGCCGCGGCGTGGCGGACAAGGATGCCGAGATCGCACGGCTGAAGGCGCAGATGGAGGCGGCGGCGCAGAGAAGCGCGCTCGAGCTCGAGAACGCGCGCGCGGCTGCCCGGAGCGAGCTTGCTCAAGGGCTTTCCGCTAAGGATGCGGAGATCGCTCGGCTCAAAGAGCAGATCGCAGCCGCCTCCTCCGCTCAAGAGCTCGCGGTGACCCAGGCTGTGGTGGCTGTGGAGCGCGAACGCGACGAGGCGCGCGCCAAGCTCGCGAGCGAGCAGACCCTCCGCGAAAGCGAGCGCCAGCAGCTCGAGGCTTCTCACGCGCTCGAGCTCGCCCAGGCTCGCAAGACGAGCGAGGAGCTCATCCGCTACAAGGACGAGGAGATCGAGCGCCTGCGCGATATGAAGGCGCGCCTCTCCACCAAGATGGTGGGCGAGACGCTCGAACAGCACTGCGAGACCGAGTTCAACCGCCTGCGCATGACGGCGTTCCCGCACGCATACTTCGAGAAGGACAACGACGCCGTGGTGGGTGATGACGGGCGCGCCTCCAAGGGCGACTACATCTTCCGTGAGACCGATGAGGCGGGCAACGAGATCATCTCGATCATGTTCGAGATGAAGAACGAAAACGACACCACGGCCACCAAGCACAAGAACGAGGACTTCTTCAAGAAGCTCGATAGCGACCGCACGAAGAAGGGTTGCGAGTACGCGGTGCTCGTGAGCCTGCTCGAGCCGGAGAGCGAGCTCTACAATGCCGGCATCGTAGACGTGAGCTATCGCTATCCCAAGATGTACGTCATCCGCCCGCAGTTCTTCATCCCGCTCATCACGCTGCTGCGCAACGCCGCGTTGAACGCGCTCACCTACAAGCAGGAACTCGCCATCGTTCGGCAGCAGAACGTGGACGTGACTAACTTCGAGTCCAAGCTCGAGAAGTTCCAGCAGGGATTCTCGCGGAACTACGAGCTTGCGAGCCGCAAGTTCCAGACGGCCATCGACGAGATCGATAAGACGATCGACCATCTGCAGAAGACCAAAGACGCGCTGCTCTCGAGCGACCGCAACCTGCGCCTGGCGAACGACAAGGCACAGGATCTCACCATCAAGAAGCTCACCCGCGGCAACCCCACCATGAAGGCCGCCTTCGAGGAGGCGCGGCGGTCGGAGCAGCTCGACGACTGATTCGCAAGGAGCCCGTCTCGGGCGGCGGTGTCCCCAGGGAGCCGCTGGGGAGGGGGCTTCCGTCCCTGAACCGGGGGCCGGGGCGCGCCCGGGGGCTCCCGGGGGTCCGGAATCTCCATATTCCCGCATCTCGAGGCGGGCCCAGAAATCGAGATCCCGCTATTCGGACGGTTTCGGCCCTTGAGAAGCCGTTTCTGTCCATCCAGGGGGATCTCGACGGGACGAGGCCTGATACGGCGCGCCGAGATGCGGGAATATGGCTGTTTCGGGGAAGGCTCCGTCGCGACGCACGGTTGAGCGCTACGGGAGCGTGACCTCATTGAGCAAGGGCGTGCCACCAGAAAGACGGCGGATGTTCTCGGCAGCGATGCTCGCAAGGTTGTCGAGAACGGTGTAGAGGTGGAATTGGCCGGAGACGTGCGGCGTTATGAGGATGTTCGGGGCGTTCCACAGGGGGTCGTCCTGGGGCAGGGGCTCAGGCGTCGTCACGTCGAGCGCGGCGCCGGCGAGGTGGCCGGATTCGAGCGCAGCGATGAGGTCGGCTTGTACGACGAGATCGCCCCTGCCACCGTTCGCAAAGTATGCCCCGTGTTTGCAGGAAGAGAAAAACCGGCTGTTCGCAAGGCCGCGGGTTTCCGGTGCGCTGGGCAGGAAGCAGACGACGGCGTCTGCATGGGGGAGCAGGCCGAAGAGCTCGTCCATGGTGCAGATGCGCTCAAACCCCTCGGGCACGGTACCTACATGGCGGCGAACGCCCGTCACATGTGCGCCGTGCGCGCTTGTAAGCTTCGCGAAGTGCTGCCCAATATCGCCCGTCCCGAGTACGAGCACCTGCGAGCCCGCCATGGTGCGTACCGAGCCCCGGTCCGTCCACGCGTGCGCACGTTGGTCGTCTCGGTAGCCGGCAAGGTTCTTCATGAGCATAAGCAGCATCGCGTACATGTGCTCGGAGACCGCCTGCCCGTAGGCGCCCACGGCGCTTGCGAGCGCTGCTCCGTCCGGAATGGTCCCAGGTGCCATATAGGCATCATAACCTGCGGAATTAAGCTGCAGCAGACGGAGATGGCGTGCGTGGGCGAGGCGCTTGGGCGGGAGGTTTCCCACAATGACGTCAGCTTCGGCGACCTGCTCGTCCGTGATGTCAGGTTTCGCGGCATACGTAAACGTCGCCGCAGGCGCGCCCGCCTCGAGCACGGTCTTTTGCGCGGTGTTGAACGGCGGGATCACGAGGATATTCATGAGGCTCCTATCGCAGGGAAGGCGGGTGCCGACCAGCTGTCGGTTCGCTCGATCGACCTGGTGATAACCGGTTGTGAACAGGGTATCGGATCAGGCGTTTGCGCGGGCTTCGGTTTCGGCGAGCAGCCGTTCGAGCTCATCTTCGACAGACGAGCACAGGCGGATGCGGTCGTTAAGCCCACGGAGTTCGGGGTTGCCTCCCTCCATGAGGTAGGGATGGCCTACGGTATCGAGCATCATCCGGTCGTTCGCCTCGTCGCCGAAGGCGAGCATGTTCGCCACGTCGATGCTAAGGGTCCGGCCCAGGTCGCGTAGGGCGCTGCCCTTGCTCACGCCTTCCGGCGCGAGGTCGATCCAGATGGGCGCCGAGGTCATGACGGAGAAGCGCCCCTCGAACTCGCGCTGGAAGAACTCGCAGACGGACTTGGTTCGTGCCGGATCGACGAAGTAGGAGATCTTGATAATCGGCTCGTCGATGTCCTCCAAGCGCTCGATGTCGCACATCTCGTAGCCCACTTCCTCGCGCATGTAGCGCAGAAGGTCCGTATCGGAAGAGAGGGCATAGCTTGTGTAGGGACCCTCGATGAGCACCTGGCAGGCGTGCTCGGCGCCTAGCCGGCATATCTCTTCTATATCATCCTGCTCGAACTCGCGGATCATGGGCCGATGGTCGCGGAACTGGGCAAAGCCGCCGTTCTCGCACACGTACCCGATGCGATCGGCGATGGGTGCGAAGAGCCTCTCGAGGTTGACCTGGCGCCTGCCGCTCGCTGCGATGAAGATCACGCCGTGGTCCATGAGCCGTTCGATGAGCTCGATGGCACGTGCGCTGGGCAGCCCTCCGGCCTCGTGGATGAGCGTGCCGTCCATGTCTGACGCCACCAGCTCGATGCGTCGCCCTCGGTCGAATACCGCCATGCCGCTCCCTTCCCCGTGTTGCCTGGCATGCGGGATTATAGCGCGCGGGTGCGGTCCGGACATTGAGGTACACGAGTCGCAACAGGGGAGAGCCCGACCGGCTGCCTTGCTGAGCGGACCGATCGCTGCTTGCCGTGCGGCGCGGAAACCGGGCGGCGTGCGTTCCGCTTCAGATTCACTTGTGCGACCGAAAACCGCTGGAGTGTACGTATAATGACAAGCAACTGCAACTCCGATGAGGGGAGTCCGATGGGCGGTTTCTTTGGCGCGGCCTCCAAGCGCGACGTGGTTCTGGACGTGTTCTTCGGTGTCGACTACCATTCGCATCTGGGAACGCGCCGTGCGGGCATGGTGTTCTGCGATGGTACGGGTGGTTTCAACCGCGAGATCCACTCAATCGAGAACACGCCCTTCCGTTCGCGTTTCGATAAGGACCTCGAGACGTTCAAAGGAACGAGCGGTATCGGCTGCATCAGCGATACCGACCCCCAGCCACTGCTCGTCCGCTCGCATCACGGTACGTTCGCCATCACTACGGTGGGCGCGATCAACAACGCCGATGAGCTGATCGAGGAGTATTTCGAGCGTGGCGGTGCCCAGTTCATGGCTATGAGCTCGGGGGCGGTCAACCATACCGAGCTCGTCGCCGCCCTCATCAACCAAAAGGAAGACCTGGTAGAAGGTATTCTCTTTGCGCAACGCGCTATCAAGGGGTCGCTCACGTTGCTCGTGATGACCGAGGATGGCGTCATCTACGCTGCGCGCGACCGGATGGGCCGCCTGCCCGTGATCATCGGCCGCGATGTGAACGGCGACGGGTACTGCGTGTCGCTCGAGTCGTTCGTCTACCACAAGCTCGGGTACGAGGACGCCTACGAGCTCGGCTCCGGCGAGATCGTGTGCGTGTCGCCCGAGGGTTTCGAGACCGTCGCTCCGGCGGGCGACCAGATGAAGATCTGCGCTTTCCTATGGGTGTACTACGGCTACCCCAACTCCAACTACGAGGGCGTCAACGTCGAGGTCATGCGTTACAAGAACGGTCACATCATGGCGCGTGACGAGGCGATGGCCGGCACGTTGCCCGAGGTCGACTATGTCGCCGGCGTGCCCGATTCTGGCACCCCGCATGCAATCGGTTACGCAAACGAGTGCGGCGGCACGTTCGCTCGTCCGTTCATCAAGTACACGCCCACGTGGTCGCGTTCGTTCATGCCTACCAACCAGAAGGTGCGCGACCGCATCGCCGAGATGAAGCAGATTCCCGTGCCGGAGCTCATCCGCGACAAGCGCCTGCTGCTCGTGGATGACTCGATCGTGCGTGGTACGCAGCTGGGAAACACGGTGGACTTCCTCTACGAGACCGGCGCCGCGGAGGTGCACATGCGTTCTGCGTGCCCGCCCATCATGTTCAGCTGCCCATATCTCTCGTTCTCGCGCGGCAAGTCCGACCAGGACCTCATCGCGCGGCGCGTGGTGCGCGAGCTCGAGGGACCCGAGGGGGACGAGCATCTCGACGAGTACGCCGACAGCTCGACCGAGCGCGGCAAGTGCCTGCTTAAAAGCATCTGCGAGCAGCTGGGCTTCGATAGCTTGGGCTACCAGAGCTTGCCCGGCATGCTCGAGGCGATCGGCATCGACCCGTCGAAGGTCTGCACGTACTGTTGGGACGGCAAAGAGTAGGATCCCTGTGCCCCGCTGCCCGATCATAAGGCTGCGGGGCGCTTCAGTTGGTTCTGTGCTGGCGCACTGTCGCTGGCTGAGTGCAAGGAGGAGCAATGTTTTGCGTAAGATGCGGAGCGCCCAACGACGATAGCGCCAAGTTCTGCACGACGTGCGGAGCGCCGCTTGCGGCAGCGGGCCCGATGGGCACCCCGTCTCCCGCTCCCGAGTGCACACCTCAGCCCGTATCCGAGCCCGAGGCGCAGCCCATGCCCGAGTCTGCGCCTGCCGCGCCAGAGGCACAGGTTATTCCCGAGCCTGTCGCACCAGTCTCGCCCGAGGCGCAGCCCACGCCTGAGCCAGCACCCGAGCCTGAGCCCGTTGCCGAGCCGACACCCTTCGTGGCCCCCGAGCCCGAACCTGCCGCTCCTGCTCCCGAGCAACCAGCTCAGCACGCACCGTGGGCGCCGCAGGACCAGCCTGCCCAAACGACGCCCCAGCCATCTATGCCCGAGCAGCCGGCGCCTTGGGCTCCGCAGGGGCAGCCTGCCCAGCCTGAGCAGCCTGCGCCGTGGGTGCCGCAGGATCAGCCCACTCAGCCCGCTCCATGGGCATCTCAGCCCCAGCAGCCCCAGCAGCCGCCTGCATCGTGGCCCGATCAGCCCCAGCAGCCGCCCACCTTCGAGCAGCAGGGTTCCAAGGGCAACACCAGCAAGATCATCGCGATCGTTGCCGGCTGCATCGCCGTCTTAGCCGTGGTCGCGATCGCCCTCTTCGCTCTCGGCATCGGCAAGCCGGCGGACGATGCGTCCTCAACCAGCTCCTCGAGCGAGCCCGCCACACAGGAGGAGCAGCCCCGGGAGGAGCCTCAGGATTCGCAGGGTGCCGTGACGACCTCCCCTGCCGACGTGACCATGCCTGACTATTGCGGGCCGACGTATTACAACGGCAAATCGCTTGCCGACATCCGTATCCAGCTCGAAGGACTGGGCCTCGAGATCGCGAGCGTCTACGGGTACGAGAGCGGCAGTTGCGACGTGTCGTTCTCCGGTACGCCGGCCTCGATGCCGTCGAACGCGAGAGAGGCGGACATGTTCATCACGGTGGGCCTCGATGTGCCCAACGATGCGGACCTGAGCTACGTTGAGTCGATCGATCAGGTTCCGGCGGATGCCACGGTTTCGAGGGTGAGCATCTCCTACACCACAGACATCGCGGAGGCGGACTACGTTGCCCAGGTATTGGGCGTTACCCAGGCATTCGGCCTGACCGGGACCGACTATGGTACGGCATCCACCCAGGAGCTGCTGGATGCTGCTGTCGAGGCGTTCGGCTTTGAATCCGACCAAGGGTACCTGAACGATGCCGAGCAGTACGACTTCGAGTTCTCCGAGCTCACCGTATCCGGCCCCTGTGATTTCTACGGCTCTGAGGGCGGTTGGTACGTGAGCGTTTCCAATTACGGCTACGGCACGGACATGTACATCAGCTACAGCGCTCCGTACTAACGCGGAAACGTGGCGCGCACGTATCTGCGCCAAGCTCAAGCATAGTTCACCAGCAGGCGGCGGAGGCTCCGTGTCCCCGCCGCCTCATGCGTTTCAGGGGGATCGCATGAGGACGTTCATCGCACTCGAGTTGCCAGATCATATGGTCGCGCAGGTTGCCGTGCTCGCGCGCCAGCTTGGCGACCGCATCTCCGGGCGTCTCATGAAGCCCGACACCTATCATCTGACCTTAGCGTTTCTAGGCGAGCTGGACGAGCGGCAGGTGCGCGATGCCATGGCAGCGCTGGACGACGCCGCCGCGGATCGCGCTGCCATTCCCCTCGTACCCGATGGGCTCGGCAAGTTCGGTAAACCGCACGACGCGACGCTTTGGCTCGGTATCTCGCCTGCGCAGGAGTTGATGGATTTGGCAGAAGCGGTTCGCGCCGAGCTTGCCGCCCGCGACCTCCCGTTCGATCGCAAAGCGTTCAGACCCCACATCACGCTCGCGCGCCGCGCCAAACTTCCGCGCGGCCCCCTGCCGGAGCTCGTCTTCCCCGAAGCCTCCCCAGCGGTTGCGGTCACGCTCTTCAAAAGCTCTCTCACTCCTGAAGGCGCGCGGTACAAACCGCTCTACACGATAGATCTCGACTGAGCAAATTGTCACCAACGGCATGAGGTCGCAAATCTAGCGGCGAGATAAGTCGATGACGTCCGGGCGTCGGATGGCTCTCGAGGCGTGCCTCACCATCCAGAGGTTCAATGGAGAATAATAGAATTGAACTATTAAATTGAACTCCTGATACCATGTAGTTCAATGTAAGTTCAAATTGAACTTTTGCGAAGCGAGGCGTCATGGCAGATCAGCGATTCTCTGAGCGATTGGTGCATGCGATGGGGCGCGCCGGCATGAAGCAGGCGGACCTGATCCATGCCGCCGCCCTGCGTGGAAAGAAACTTGGGAAAAGCCAGGTGAGCCAATATGCGAGCGGTAAGACCGTGCCGCGCCGCGATGTCATGGAGCTGCTCGCGGCCTTGCTTGGCGTCGATGCCCGCTGGCTAGCGAGCGGGGAGGGCGGGCTGGCTGCCCCCGATACTGCCGAGGATGGTTCGACGTACCAGAGCGGTACAGCGATGCGGCCTGTCGATGATGCCGAGCGGGGTGGTGGGGCGATGCCCTCGGCGGCGGAGTCCGCGCGAGCTAGCGCGCGGTCTGCGACCGCACCTCAGGCACCTGCGACCATGCGTTCAAATTCAGGGAGTACCACCATGCGTCAGTTCAATAAATCATCCAAGCTCGATAACGTCCTTTACGATGTCCGCGGTCCCGTGGCCGACGAGGCCGCCCGCATGGAGGACGAGGGCCTGCGCATTCTCAAACTCAACATCGGCAATCCGGCTCCGTTCGGCTTCCGCACACCCGACGAGGTCGTGCAGGACATGCGCCAGCAGCTGCCCGACTGCGAGGGCTACTCCGACTCGCGAGGCTTGTTCTCCGCGCGCAAGGCCATCATGCAGTACGCGCAGATCAAGGGCTTGCCCAACGTTTCCATGGATGGCATCTACACGGGCAATGGCGTTTCCGAGCTCATCCAGCTCTGCATGAACGCGCTGCTCGACACCGGCGACGAGATCTTGATTCCCAGCCCCGACTACCCGCTGTGGACCGCGTGCGCCACGCTCGCCGGCGGCACGCCCGTGCACTACATCTGCGACGAGCAGGCAGAGTGGAACCCCGACATAGACGATATCGAGAGGAAGGTCACCGAGCGAACCAAGGCGATCGTCATCATCAACCCCAACAACCCCACCGGCGCCGTCTATCCGCGCGAGATCTTGGAGCAGATCGTCGAAGTCGCTCGGCGCCATCAGCTCATGATCTTCTCGGACGAGATCTATGACCGCTTGTGCATGGACGGGGTCGAGCACATCTCGATCGCCTCGCTTGCGCCCGATCTGCCATGCGTGACGTTCTCCGGCCTCTCCAAGTCGCACATGATCGCAGGGTACCGTATCGGATGGATGATCCTTTCGGGCAACAAGCGTTGTATGCGCGACTTCGTGTACGGTATCAACATGCTTTCCAACATGCGCCTGTGCTCGAATGTGCCTGCGCAGTCCATCGTGCAGACGGCGCTCGGCGGGCATCAAAGCGTGAAGGGCTACGTCGTGCCCGGTGGCCGCGTCTATGAGCAGCGCAACTTCGTATACGAGCGGCTCAACGCCATCGACGGCATCACCGCGGTGAAACCCAAGGCTGCGTTCTACATCTTCCCCAAGATGGACGTCAAGAAGTTCAATATCACCGATGACGAGCAGTTCGCGCTCGACCTGCTGCACGAGAAGCGCATCCTCATCACTCGCGGCGGCGGCTTCAACTGGGGCGAACCCGATCACTTCCGCATCGTGTACCTGCCGCGCATGGAGGTCCTGCGCGAGGCCATGGACGACCTCGCCGACTTCTTCGAGCATTATCGCCAAGGCTAAGCGGAGAATGCTGCTTCGGCGTTGTCCGGACCAAGCGTTGCTGGGACCAAAGCGCTGTTTTGACCGGGGCTGTTTGGGCCAGGCGCTGTTTGGGCCAGGCGTTGTTTGGACCAAAGAGAATCTGCGGGCAGGAAATAGCAAGAGAGGGTTCCTCACGGGGCCTTTTCTTGCTAAATTGCGCCCGCAGATTCCAATTAGTTCCCTCATTAGATCTCTAGGGATAGGATCCACTGCGTTCCCCGCCATGGAGGCGTTTGCATGATGGGATTCCAAATGGGATTCGAAATGGGATTCGGTGCTTGTATCGCGGCTCGGCATGCGTCATAGTTGACGCAATGCGGCGATCTGCCGCCTGGAGCGAAGGGGAAGCTATGTCGGAGAAGCGCAACGACGTCATTTCCTGGGACGAGTTCTTCATGCGGGTCGCTGTGGCGGCGAGTATGCGCAGCAAAGACCCCAACACGCAGGTGGGTGCCTGCATCGCCGACACCAACCACCGCATCCTCTCGGTGGGTTATAACGGCACGCCTTCCGCTTTGGATGACGATGACTTCCCGTGGGGCGTCTCGGAGGATCCGCTCAACGACAAGCACGGCTACGTGGTGCATGCCGAGGCCAACGCGGTCCTCAACTACCGCGGTTCGCTCAAGGACATGAGCGGCGCCACCATCTACGTGACCCTCTTTCCCTGCAACGAGTGCGCCAAGATCCTAGCGCAAGTGGGTATCGGCGAGGTGGTCTACCTCGACGATAAGTACGAGGGCACCGAGGACAACCTCATCTCGAAGCGGATCATCGATTCTTGCGGCATTTCATACCGGCCCATGCATCTGGAGCTCTAGCGACCGAGGTGCCTCATCGCGCCGGTTGCCGAACGAACGACTGCGCTTCTTTACACAAACCTGACAATACGGTGACGCCCCTGTGGCTCTAGCAGGGTAATTTCTTTACAAACGCTCGTACCGGGCAAGGTGGGCGTCAGCCGAGGCACGCCAGGCAAGGTGCGCGTTGGGCAAGACGGCAGTCGTAGGGTGCCAGTGGGAAGGGCGCCGGGTTGAGATGAGAAGGCGGGATGAGGTATGGAAGCGCTGAACGCGATCATCGGTCCGCGCGAGAGCGAGTTCACCGGACTCAAAGGTCAGGTGCTGCGATATGTGGGCGCGGCGTTTTTCCTCACGGTCTTCGCCCTCCTCGCGGAGGCTGCGGGCAACCGGCATGAGCTGATCGCAGCTGCTACAGATCCGCTTTCGGACCTGCTCTTCGCATGCGCGGTATCGTTGTACCCGGTAGTGACTTGCTGGCGGCACCTCGCCAAGATGACGGCGGCGTACCGCTCCGGCGAGCCGTTCGAACTTGCGGGTGCCGTGCTCGCCCTCTACGGTCGCGATGAGGCGGAGCGCGTGCAGGCGGAGCGCGCCGCCGTGCTCGAGCGCGATGAGCTCGTGGCGGCGATGCGCGCGGAGGGCACAGACGAGGTCATCGCGCGGTTCGGTCGAGACGGAGCCTACAGCATGTGCCGGAATCTCTACGTGGCTACCATCGTGGTGTTCGCGGCGGCCTTCATCTTCATGATCATGGTGCGGCCCTTCTAAGTAGGCTTCGCTTCTTGGCGGCGGGCTTGCCCGAGGTTGCCGAGATTGTTCTCCTTTCGTGTTCAAAAAGATTGTTGCCGGCGTTTACGTGCGCGACCTCTACACTGAGGAACGCACAATTCGGTGCACGGCCGAGAGGCCTGAGATGGCGGGGCGACGGACGCCCCATGAGAGACGCCGGAAGGCGCAGGAGGAACGCATGTCAGAGTACAGCGAGATCGAGAACATGGAAGAGAACGACGTAATGGAGACGGTCGCGGAAGCTGCCGTCGAGACCGAGGAGCTCGAGGAGGTCGCCCCCATCGAGGATGAGACCGACGAGTTCGATGATGACGCCGAGCAGGACCTCGACGATGACTTCGAGGATGCTGCCGAGGATGACTGCGAGGAAAAGGAAATCCCCGCCGAGGACCTCGATGACCTGCTGTTCGACAAGATTAACCGCGCTGCCCGTCTGCTGCGCAACCGCAAGGCATCCCTTGCCGACGAGGCTGCCGAGGAGGCCGAGCGCACCAAGGACCTGGTCCGCGCTCTTAGGCTCCTCGATCTCAAGCCCCGTATGGAGGAGAAGGAGATGGCCGACCTTTTGGGCATGCGTCTGCGCGTGCTCAACGAGCTGCTGATCGAGGCTGAGAAGAACGATATCGTGGGCCGCATCGAGCCCGAGGACGGCGACATGCGCAAGATCGTCGTCTTCGCGAGCGAGGACGCGGTTGCGATGGCCGAGGCTCGCGGCAACCGCCGCAAGAAGCTCGTGCCGCAGCTCTCCTCCGACTCCGCGCGCATGCTCATCTCGGTGCTCGACGAGGTCATTGACCCGCTGGTCGAGATGGGTTGCGAGAAGGAGCGCGAGGACCGCGGTGGCGATCGCGGTGGTCGTGGCGGCTTCGGCGGTCGTGACGATCGCGGTGGTCGCGGTGGCGACCGCGGCGGGCGCGGCGGCTTCGGCGGCCGCGGTGGCGACCGTGGTGGTCGCGGCGGCTTCGGCGGCGACCGAGGTGGCCGTGGTGGCGATCGCGGTGGCTTTGGTCATCGTGACGATCGCGGTGGCCGTGGCGGCTTTGGTGACCGCGGCGGGCGCGGTGGCTTCGGCGGCCGTGACGATCGCGGTGGTCGCGGCGGTTACGGTGACCGCGGTGGCCGTGGCGGCTTCGGCGGGCGCGGTGGCCGCGGTGGCTTCGGCGGTCGCGACGACCGCGGCGGGCGCGGCGGCTTTGGTGGTCGCGGCGGCGATCGTGGCGGCAACCGCTGGTAAGTCCTTTCGTCGGGCGCATCGCTTCAACATAGCTTGATAGGGGAGGGCCGTTGCAAGCGCAGCGGCCCTTCTGCCTTATGAAATAGGCTCTGCCACAATGCATAGCTGCTAATCCGCGAGGACGTGCAGGGGCTCTCGTCTGCGCGCACGTGGAGGCGCCGGGAAATCGGCTGCGTATTGTGGCAGCGCAAAGCGATAAAAGCTGGGTCAGTGCGCCTGCACGGTCAGAAGCGCCGGTGGCTCCATCCACGGAAAGAAAAAGGGCGCGCACCCCGTATGGAATGCGCGCCCCGATATTCCTTTTGCGGATGGACGAGACATATGCCTCGCGCAGTTGCTTAGCCGAAGTAGCGCTTCAGCAGGCCGGCGAACGCCTTGCCGTGACGGGCCTCATCGCGGGCCATCTCATGCACGGTGTCATGGATGGCATCGAGGCCGGCGGCCTTGGCGCGCTTGGCGAGGTCGAACTTGCCGGCGGTGGCACCGTTCTCGGCCTCAACGCGCATCTCGAGGTTCTTCTTCGTGGAGTCGGTTACGACCTCACCGAGGAGCTCGGCGAACTTGGCGGCGTGCTCGGCCTCCTCGTAGGCAGCCTTCTCCCAGTACAGGCCGATCTCGGGATAGCCCTCGCGATGGGCAACGCGGGCCATGGCCAGGTACATGCCCACCTCGGAGCACTCGCCCTCGAAGTTGGCGCGGAGGTCGTTCACGATGTCCTCGGAGACCTCAGGCAGCTTGCCGACGCCCACGATGTGCTCGGCGGCCCAGGTCATCTCGGTCTCGGACTGCTTGATGAAGCGGTCGCCGGAGACGCCGCACTGGGGGCACTTGAAACCCTCGGGCAGCTCCTCGCCGTCGAACTCCTCAACATAACCGCAAACGGGGCAAACGAACTTCATGGTGTACTCCTTCGTACGTTGGCGATGCGACCTATCCGGACCTTTCCGGATCGCGCCGCGGGTTGATGCCATTATGCCGAAATGTTTCTAGCCCGACATCATATTAGGACAGTTTCCTAAAAGAGCGCAGTTCCTTCACAGTAAGTTTGCTTTTGATAACTCGCTTGCTGGAGAAGGGGCGTCGGCCACTGCGAAAAACGTCCCGTGGAGGATCTCTCACGTTCGGGGCACCCGTCATGGCAGAGACGGACCCGTTTGCTCGTTTCCCGGTCATGGCGATAAACGAGAGCTGTCCTCACGCCATGGTACAGTCTGGATAAATCGAACGGGGAGGTTGCGATGTTGCCCGACATCAACAACGATCGCAAAGTGAGCATGTGGGAGGGCGCTGCGGTCGATGCGTGGCATACGGAGGAGCGCAGGCGGTTAGGCGGTGGGCCTTCTCGCCAATCATCTGGTTGTGGCAACGTGGCGTTCGGATGCGCGCTATTGTTCGATTTCACCGTTGTACTGGGCGTCGCGCTTGTAGGCTGCGCAAACCTCTTCGTCTAGGCGCGACTCCCGCATTAATTCGCAGACTATCAGATGGGCAGCGAATGTCGAAGATGGATGCAGCGCGGACGTCATCCACGAATCATCTCTTTCAGGGACATGGATTAAAAGCCGGAGAAAAGCTAAATCACGATCCCATCGCAGTGATCGATTTCGTGCTGGATAATCTGGGCGGTGTAACCCGTGAATACCGCTGTCTCCGCGTTGAAGGCGCTGTCGAGGTAGCACACCTTGATTCGCTGGAAACGCGTCGCCTCCCGTGTGCCTGAAAGCGAGAGACAGCCTTCCTCGGTCTGGTATTCCTGTACGCGTTCGAGAATCTTGGGGTTAAACATCAAGCGAGGGACGTCGCCGTCCTGAACGACGATGATCCGCTTGCGCACGCCAATCATGTTGGCTGCCATCCCCACGCACTCATGCGCATGCGCGGCAAGGGTGTCGAGTAGATCTTGCCCAAGGGCTACGTCTTCCGGCGTAGCCTCCTCGCTAGGAAGACGCAGGAATATCGGTGAAGTGACAATTGGCCTGATCATAGGTCTTCCTTTCCGGTTTCATGCGGTACCTCGCAGCTTATCCAACGAGCGATCCACATAGAACATATGATCGATCGATACAATTTCTAGATCGATCATATGTTCTATGGAGTTAATCATGCATGTTGAGCATACCGATTATGATGCCTCATCGTTGGCCTCTATTCTTGAGTATGCGAAGCAGCTCGAAGGCAAAACGCTCCGCGAAGCATGCAATCTAGACGATATTGAAGATTCGCATAAGCGCAAGGGCTCCTTTGGCGATGCACTTGAGGAGTATTACTTCCACTACGCTAACAATAACGACCCGCACCCCGATTTCGCCGAAGTGTCGACTGAGCTCAAGTCCACGCCGCTCAAGGTGAAGCGAAACGGGGATTACTCGGCGAAAGAACGCCTGGTCATCAGCCTCATTAACTATATGAGCGTGGTGGGTGAGACCTGGGAAACAAGCTCTCTGCAGAAGAAGCTTCGACAAATTCTCCTCGTGGCCTATCAATACGACAAGGATCTTAATCCAGTCGACTTTCTCATAAAGATCGTCGAGCTGTGGGGTATCCCCGAAGAGGACTTACCAACGTTCAAGCACGACTGGGACACGGTCGTCGATAAAATTCGAGCTGGTAGAGCTCATGAGCTGTCGGGTTCGGATACGTTGTATCTGGAAGCTGCAACCAAAGCGTCGTCATCGAAAGATCGGCGCCCTCAGCCGTACTCGCCGATTCCGGCTAAGCCGCGTGCCTGGGCGATCAAGCAGTCCTATATGACGGTGACATTCAACCACCTGCTCCACGTCCAGAGCATTCGTCGGACGCGTGATGAGGGAACACTCGATTTGCTCGAGTTGGTCAAGCGTCGCTTCGAGCCATATACCGGCTTGACGGAGGAGGAGCTGGCAGAGGTTTGCGGCTATTCTTGGGCAGGTCGGCGTAAGCCGAAAAATCTCTGCGCACTTATAACCAAGCACATCCTTGGTGTGGATGAAGACCTTAAGATCGCGGAATTCGAGAAAGCGGGAATCAAGGCGAAGACCATGAGGCTCAAGCGGAACGGTGTTCCAAAGGAGTCCATTTCCTTCCCGGCGTTCAGCTACTTCGATCTTGCGGAGCGCGCGTTCGAGGAAAGCGATTTTTTGGGATACCTGCGGCAAAAGTACCTCTTCGTCATCTATCGGGAAGACAGGCGCGAGCACGGCACGTTTCACCTTTCTGAGGTCTTGTTTTGGCAGATGCCCGACGCTGATATCGTCGAAGCGAAGCGCTGCTACGAGGAGATGCAGCGCAGGGTTCGTGCCGGTCATGCAGAGCGCTCGGTAACCTCGACCGAGAACCGGTGCTGCCACGTGCGCCCGCACGGTAGAAATAAGGCAGACACACTGCCCACGCCCTATGGATCTCAAGAGACGAAGAAGTGTTTTTGGATCAATGCGCGCTACATCGGCGAAGAGATCGATAGAGTTAAGCGGGCAGATTCAAGAGGAGCGACGAGCCGTCGCGCTCACGGTTTAGGGGATGAAGTGGCGAAGAATACGATAAGGGTAGCCGAGCTTTTCGCGGGCGTTGGAGGATTCAGGCTTGGTTTGGAGGGCTATCACGACCCGGATCATCCGGAGTTCAATATGCCTGCTGCCGGTCCGTTCGCCACGGTGTGGGCAAACCAGTGGGAACCGCCGGGAGCGTTCACCAAACAGTTTGCCGCTCGCTGCTATCGCAAGCGCTTCGGTGACGATTCGGTTGTGAACCAGGACATCCATGCTGTGCTAGATGCATACGAGGATGGCGCGATCGACATTCCGGATGTCGATATGGTTGTCGGAGGCTTCCCGTGCCAGGATTACTCCGTTGCCAAACCGCTTGCTCAAGCAGAGGGCATCGTTGGCAAGAAAGGTGTTCTTTGGTGGGACATCTACCGATTCTTGCAGCTGAAGGGGTGTCCTCGATTCGTCTTGCTGGAGAACGTCGATCGTTTGCTTAAGAGCCCTGCCTCGCAACGTGGCCGCGACTTTGCCATCATCCTCTCGTGCTTCGCAACGCTTGGCTATGCAGTCGAATGGCGTGTGGTCAATGGCGCCCAGTACGGATTCCCGCAAAAGCGCCGTCGCGTCTACATCTATGCCGAGAAGGCTGATTCTGGCTGGAATCTGGAAGACCGCATTGAGCACGGTGTGATCGCCGAGGCGTTTCCAGCGGAGATTTCAGGGGATATGCGGCGTATAGAGCTGCTTTCCGATCCATACGAGAACTCAGAGGAATTTGGCGTAGGCCTCAAGCAGTCTCCCTTCGAGAATGCCGGATGCATGCAGGGCGGGACCGTTGTCACGGTCGCGATGAGTCCTGTATTTGATGGCCCGAAGATGACCTTGGGCGATGTGCTTGTGCCTGATGAGGAAGTGCCTGAGGAATACTACGTTGATGACGAGAAACTCGAGAAGTGGCAATACTTCAAGGGAGGGAAAAAGGAGCCTCGCGTAAACAAGCGAACCGGCTTCGAATATCTATATTCGGAAGGGGCCATGGCGTTTCCGGATCCGGTTGATGCGCCTGCCCGCACGATCCTTACAAGTGAGGGGGGGGGGTCTGCCTCACGCTCCAAACATATCGTGCAAGCGGGGGACGGCAGGTATCGGAGGCTCGTGCCAGACGAGCTCGACCAGCTACAGGGGTTTCCGAAGGGCTGGACGGATACCGGTATGTCCGACATCCAACGCGCCTTCTGCATGGGCAATGCGCTCATCGTCGGCATCCCGCACCGCATCGGCGAGGTGATCTCGCGGAAGCTGGGGTAGGGATCGGAAATGTTTAGGGTTTCGGAATCCTATTACGAGCAGAGAATCGAAACAAGCTTATCGAGGATAAGGCTTGCCCTATTCCTGATGAATTCCTTTGCTGCGTCAGGGGATTTTCTGCTGGCTAAATCGTAGTTTGCCTGACGCAAGAGGTCGGCATTCTCGATAAATTCCCTTGAGCCGTCAAAGATGAAGAGTTCTCCGCCCGAGTCTGGCAGGCTTGTCGCCCCTTTTGCCCTGTTTTCTTCGCTGGTGAGGAATGCGAGGTTTCCCAAGCTGCCTCCAGCAATGCTGCAAGTTTTGTATGCGTAGCCCCCATTGATTTTGCTGCGAAGGGCTTTTTGCGTCACAAGGTGCTCCACATCATACGCGCTCCCTCCGTACAGGTGTGCTTGGGAGTTCGATACGATTGTGAGGATGGTTTTCGCGATGGGATCTGCATTGATATTTCCCGTATGTTCGTTGTCCTCGAGGTATGAGTCAATTGCGGTTTGGAGCCTGCTTTCAGAAAAAGCCCCTGCTGAATAGTAATCATTGGAGCCACTGATATAGTTTGCCAGCCTCGAGTCCCCTGACCCCTTCCACTGATTGTTGAGCATATCTAGCACAAAGCAAGGGAACAGCATCTTTTGTGTTTGGCAATAGCCATTATGCTTATACCCTGGAATCGGTTCGAAATCGGTCGACTTCACCCTTCCGTAACGGAGCCTCCACAGCGCTGCAAAGAACGACAGGAATTGTAGCTGAACGCTCGTTCTTGAGGTCTCGTATGCTTGGGTAGAGCCTGGCTTTTTAAGGTAGCGCGCAAATCTGCCATTTATTTCTCGGTACTCAGCGAGAATGCGACTGACCAGTCGCTCGACTGCTTCAGGATCGTTCTCAAAGCCGGAGTTACGGAAGCTATCCTGGACTCCTGATTTTGCTCCGAGCCCTTTTGAATTTGCGGGCTTGCCGGAGAGTTCTTGAGGCGGAATTCCGAAAACGATGGCAAGAGAGTTGTATCCAATCGTATCGACGGTGTCATCCTTGTCTACGGCGCTTTTCGGCCAGCAGGCATCGCTCTGTTCGATAATAAGCTCGCCGAGGGCATGACAGAACTCCGGTAAGGTTATGTTGCGGTTCCGTCGCATCTCTTCAGAGTTGAAGTTTTCTATTTCAATTCCATCACGGTCACCGGTAAGTTTGTCGTACCGAGCAATAACTTTCTCTAGGATTATGTCGGAGTATGGATTTTTAGTAAGGGACACACTGTAGCTATCCCATTGTGCGGTAAAGACCTGGTATTTCGACAGCTTGCTTCCACCTAAGTTGACATTAGCGAAGACTTCCGGGAGCTCCGATTTATCGCCCGTAAAAATGACACAGGGGATCTGCAGGGAAGACAAGTCAACGTATTCGTTAAGGTCATTGATTAATTTAGCCTGAATGTCGGTAATTGTTCTAAAAGCATTAATGTCTTGGGAAATCTGAGGATAGAAATCAGCGATTGAGTCAAAGAGATATGTAGGAGACAGCTGACTGTCTGAGGCGTTCAGGCGGAACATATCCTTAATCGCTTTGACAATCTTTCCGCGAAGGTCAGCTTGCGTAGCTTCGGGTGTCTGATTGATTCCAGTTGCGGCGAGAAGTCCTGCGATATGGCCTGAGCCCGCATCGTCAACTGGGAAGTACGCCTCCGGATGATTGCGATAGTCCTCGAGCGTTGTATACCGCTGCTGTCCATCAATCAGGGAGTACTTGTCTTTGTCGTCGAATCGATAGAGGAGTAGGGAGCCAAAGGGGAAACCTCTGCTGATATTGTCGATGAAGTTCGCTTTCTGGGTTTTTGTCCAGACGAGGGGGCGTTGGTATCTCGGAATAGATTTTTTCTTGCTAAGTTCATCGAACGTCATCATTTCAATTTTATATTTGGCCATGATGCCCTCCTATTCAAATTGATTAGATCATGGACGATCGCGCTGATCAAGAAGCTTTGCCGTGAGCGGAGGAGAGGTGCATCGGTCGGCTTTATGTCCGCACGGGGTTGTACATTCAGGCTTGGCGAAGCGCTTGCCCGCGGTTGGGTGGCGCAGGGTTTTGAGGAGGCTGCCATGTACGAACCGTCGCGCAACATCATGTCCTTTCATATCGCGGGATTCCAGTTCTGGGACGGGGCACTCGTGCTCGACCAGCTCAAAGTGGGGACTCAGCTTCGACTTGTGCCAGAGTTCGACAATCCGCATGATCCGTGTGCCGTTGCCATTTATTTCGGGGAAACGAAGCTGGGATTCGTCCCTTCGGACGAAAACGGGCTGATTTCACAGCTACTGTTTTATGGTCACAACGGCATTCTGGAGTGCCGTGTATTGCAGGTTGCTGCCGAGCGCAGCCCCTGGCATCAGGTGCGGGCGGGAGTCTATCTCGTGGACGCGCGATAGAGCGGCCTGTGACTATGGCGGCTCTGGTTGAGATGCGTTGAACGAAGGCTGCAGTCAACGTTTCGGCTAAGTACCTGGCCTCTCGCCGTTGCCTCTGAGCATATGTTACCCTACAATTTGAAAAAAATAGTTATTTGTAGGGTAACGAGGTGACTTCGATGTCCGTGCTCGAGGAAGTGCTGGAAGAGGAATACGACCGCTCGGTTAGGATGAGCCGCAGGATTGAGGCGGAGCTCGCAGTACTTCCCAAGGGCAGCGTGAGAAAGCGGGAAATCCGTGGCCACGTGTATTACTACCTGAATTATCGAGAGGGGGATAAGGTCAAATCAAAATACATCCCCGCCGCGGACGTGGAAAAGATCCGCTTGCAGCTTTCGCGTCGAAAAGAACTCATCGCTGCCCAAAAGGAGCAGCAGAGATCTCGAAAACAGATAGAGCGAGCGTTGGGGAGGAGGCCCCATGTTGAATGAGCAACAGCGGGCATTTGCTCGCATTCTAGATCTTATTGAGGATGCAGGATGCATGCCTTACGTCGTTCTTGTGGGCTCATGGGCGGAATTTGTATATCAACACAGTGGGATTTTGCCGCGCCATGATCCAAATATCAGAACTATGGATGTAGATTTTCTGGTGCGAAACCTTCGTCGTCCGGTGCCTGCCGCCAATCTTGCAGCATATGCACGCAATCGGGGATTTCTTGTTGAGTCCGATGTACTTAATGGGACAACGAAGTTCTTCGACGTTTCGGGTCTTGAAGTGGAGTTTCTAATTGGCAAGGTGGGGGCGGGCGTGGAGCCGGCGCTCAAGACGAACGTTGGGGTAACCGCGCAGGCCTTACGACATATGGGGATCCTTTCTAGACATGTGCTGGAGGCGTCTTGTTTTGGCCATATTGTTCGCGTGCCAATACCTGAGGCGTATGCAGTGCATAAAATGGTTATCAACTCACAGCGTGGGAGAAAATCGGAAAAGGACGCACGGGCGATTCTTGAGATTCTTCCTCATCTGGATAAGGCGCAAATGGGCTTAGTCGTTTCAGAGCTGACCAGAAAAGAGAAGTCTAGGCTTAGCGCTTTTATCGATGAGCACGGCATTACACTATAGTGTTGTAGATTTGGGTAGTCTCAAGTTTGTGCTTGAGACAAACCGGGTTTGTTTTCGACAGGTGCTCATTCACTAGTCGATTCAAAATGGCATCGCCGCATCAATCAAGATGCAATGATCTCCTGATGCTCGAGCTGCGAATGTAACAAAACATCGTTGCATTCGCAGCATACGTGCTTCAGTTGTGGGGGTAAACGACGGTTTACTTTCAAAAGACGGTCTGACTTGGAAGTGAATCGCGTTTCACTTCCATAACTCCGCCCTGAACGGAAGCGGGCGCCTGCCGAGACCTCACTCGGCAGGCGCCCGCTGCATTTGGGTCGTGTTGACAGTGCAGCCGGTCCGCGCCGCTACTCCACCGCCAGCAGCTCCTCGATGAACCCGACGCGGTAGTTCTTGAACACGGCTTCGCTTTCCTCCTGCGTGGCGTCGAGATCCACGTCGGCCATGATGCCAAAGTCGTGGTCGCCGTCGCCGTCATGGAAGATCTGGTGCACATGCCACACATGGCCTCCGTCGGCCGTGGGCTTGAGCTCATCGGACTCGTCGATGGTGAAGAACGCCGTCGAGCGCGCGTCGCCGTCTACCAGCAGCTCCTCGTGCGCCTCGAAGAAGGCGTCGAGCGCGCGGCGCCAGCGGACCTCGCCCATGCCCCAGGCCTCGTCCAGCTCCCCCAGCTCGTCGGCGCGCTCGCGGGCGGCCAGGCTCACGCGGCGGAAGAGGGCGTTGCGCACCAGCAGCGTCATGCCGCGCCGGTCTGCCACCACCACGTCCGCCTCGCTCGGCGGGGCGGCGTCGAAGGTAGCATCCTCGCCCGCGGCGGCCCACTCGTCCACCAGGCTGGAGTCGACGCTCCGCACCACGAAGCCCAGCCACGAGATGATGTCGTTCAGCTGGTCGTTGCGTTTCTCCAACGGCACGGTGCGGTCGAGCGACCGGAACGCTTCGGCGAGGTAGCGCAGCAGGATGCCCTCGGACCGAGCGATGCCGAGCTTCTGGATGTAGCCCTTGAAGTCCGCCGCGCTCTCCAGCATGTCGCGCAGAACGCTCTTGGGCGAGAGCGCGTAGTCCGCCGCCCACGGCACCTTGGTGCAGTACTGGGCAAACGCCGCATCGAGCAGGTCCTCGAGCGGTTTGGGATACGTGACATCGGCGATGCGCTCCAGGCGCTCCTCGTATTCCACGCCGTCGGCCTTCATGGCGGCCATCGCGGCGTCACGCGCCTGGCGCTCCTGGGCGCGCAGCACCTGTTTGGGATCCTCGAGCGTCGCCTCCACCATGGAGATGAGGTCGAAGGTGTACGTCTCGCTCTCCGGATCGAGCAGCTCCAGCGCGGCGAGTAAAAACGGCGAGAGCGGTTGGTCGAGCGCGAAGTCCTCGGGCAGATCGACCGTGAGGGAGTATTCGACCTGCGGCTCTGCGTCTGCGGGGGCATCCGCGCCATCGGGAATCTCGTTACGCACCACCACGCCGGTGTCGATGAGCGTGGCAAAGATCTCGCTCGCGCGCGCCTCGAGCTTGAGCTTCTCCTCGGGCGTTTGCAGGCTCGCCTCGATGAGCTCGCTCACGCGGGCACGCGCGTCGCCGCCGCGTTCCACCATGGAGAGCACCATCGAGTTGGTGATGCGCAGCCGGGGCTTGAGGGTTTCGGGCGCCGCCTCGCAGAGACGCTCGAAGGTCTGCTTGTTCCAGGTGACGAAGCCCTCGGGCGGTTTCTTCTTCTTGAGCTTGCGCAGCTTCTTGGGATCGTCGCCGGCCTTTGCGACGAGCTTGGCGTTTTCGATCTCATATTCGGGAGCCTCGGCAATGACCATGCCCTCGGTGTCGAAGCCCGCTCGTCCAGCACGCCCGGCGATCTGGTGGAACTCGCGTGCGCGGAGGCGCCGCATGCGGTACCCGTCATACTTGGTGAGCGCGGTGAGCACCACGGTGTGGATGGGCACGTTGATGCCCACCCCGAGCGTGTCGGTGCCGCAGATGACCGGCAGGAGCCCCTGCTGCGCCAGCCGTTCTACCAAGAGGCGGTAGCGCGGCAGCATGCCGGCATGGTGCACGCCCACGCCGTTCGAGATGAGGCGCTTCAAGATCTTGCCGAACGCCGTGGTGAAGCGCGTTCCCTTGGCAGCCTCCTTCACGGCCTCGCGCTGCTCCTTGGTGGCGATGCCGAAGTTCGCGAGCGACTGCGCCGTGGAGAGCGCGGCGTCCTGCGAGAAGTGCACGATGTAGAGCGGCGCCTCACCGCGGCGCAGTGCCAGCTCGACCGTGCCCTCGAGCGCGGTGTCTACGTACTCGTAGGCGAGCGGCACGGGGCGCGGCGCGTCCGTCACACGGTCGACGGTGTGCCCGGTACGCTCCTCCAGCGCGTCGGCGATCTGCGTGACGTCGCCGAGTGTGGCGCTCATGAGCATGAACTGCGTATGCGGCAGCGTGAGCAGCGGCACCTGCCACGCCCAGCCGCGGTCGGGGTCGGCGAAGTAGTGGAACTCGTCCATGGCGACCACGCCCACGTCCGTGTCCTCTCCCTCGCGGAGCGCCTGGTTGGCGAGGATCTCCGCCGTGCAGCAGATGACGGGCGCCTGCGTGTTGATGTGGGTGTCGCCGGTGATCATGCCGACGTTGTCGCGGCCGAGCACCTCGACCAGGTCGAAGAACTTCTCCGAGACGAGCGCCTTGATGGGAGCGGTGTAGTACGCGCGCCGTCCCTGCGCCATGCCGAGGAAGAGCATGCCGAGCGCCACGAGCGACTTGCCGGAGCCGGTCGGCGTGCCCAGGATCACGTGGTCGCCGGCGGCGAGGTCCATGAGGGCCTCCTCCTGGTGGGGCCACAGCTCTATGCCGCGCTCGTCGCACCAGCCGAGGAAGCGCTCGAAGGCCTCGTCTGCCGTGCACCAGGGCTCGGGTTCCTCGCCCTCTGCCGGTTCCCACCAGCTGGGGGAGAGTGCTCCCAGCGATCCGCGCTCGCCCGTGCTGCCGGTGCCGGCGGCGAACGAGCTGGAACTTGCTGCGGTGGCGTCGCGGTTTGCCGCGCCGGCGCCGGAGCTGTTGCCGGCTGGTTGCCCGTTTGCGGTATCGGTGCGCGATGCCATGTCTCGTGCGGTGCCGTTCTGTGCCATGGTGCCTCCTTTTCCGGTCCCTATTATCGCCGAAGCAGGGGACGTCGCGCCGGACGCATTGGGCGCCAACCCGATTCGACGGGAATTTGCTTATAGCGTGACGAGAACGTTTCAGCTGAGGTGGATTTCCAGATCATGGCTTCTTGGGCGCATGAGGATGCTATAGGTAATGAGGCGCGTTATTGGGTGCGCCTAACCGTGCGGTTGCGGGGCGCGACGTTTGGCGCGTTGTTCGCGCGTTCGATGGGGAGGGCTTAGCACATGGATTTGATTAGGCGGGCGGGGACGTTCGTAGGATCGCACATGCCCATCGTTGTTCCGTGCTGCGTGGTGCTAGGCGTGCTATTCCCGCAGGTATTCAGCGTGCTTAAGCCGGCCGTCACGCCGTTGTTCGCCATCATCACGTTCCAGGGGTCGCTCAACACCTCGCTCAGGCAGATCGTGCGCACCTTTCGCCATCCGAGCGAGCTCCTTGCGATTCTTGCCGTTTCCATCGTGGTGATGCCGGTTCTGGCACGCTTGGCAGGCGGGCTCTTCTTCTCTGATTTCGAGATCGTCGCCGGGATCGTTATCGAGTACAGCATCCCCGTGGCGGTGGTCAGCTTCATGTGGATCGACATGTACCATGGCAACGCTTCGCTGGGGCTCGCGGCGATTCTGGTGTCGACGGTGCTCGCACCGGTGACGCTTCCCATCACGATCCAGCTGCTCATGGGCACGGCGGTGCAGGTCGACGTCTTGTCGATGGTGAAGGACCTCGCGCTCATGGTGGCTGTTCCGGCTGTTGTCGGCGTGGCGGTCAACGAGTTCACGGGGGGATGGGGGCACGAGACCCTGTCGCCGCGCATAGCTCCGGTATGCCGGCTTCTTGCCGTGTTCGTGATCACCTGTAACTCGACGGGCATGTCCGCCTATGTGCTCTCGTTCGACCCGATGGTGCTGCAGGCGGCGCTCTTCATCCTGGTGTTTGCATGCTTTGGGTTCGCGCTGGGGCTGGTGGTCGCATGCCTTATGCGCGTGCCGCCAGCAGATTTGTACTCGATGGTTTTCGCTGTGGGGCTGCGCAACATCTCGTCCGGTGCGGTCATCGCGGCCGAGTTCTTCCCGGGGGCGGCGATCATCCCGGTCATGATGGGGACGCTGTTCCAGCAGGTGCTCGCCGCGGTGGTGAGCGCCGTGCTGCATCACTTGATGGCCGAGGAGCGCGAGCGCGGTCGCAAACGTGTGCTGATGGCGCGCTTTTTGCAGCGACGGGAGCGCGAGCGGTAGGCTGCTTTGCGGCGGGGTGCGCGGGTGCGGTTTGGCGAGGTTCGGCTTTGCGACGCCCGGAGGGGCTGCGGCTGCCCAGGGGCATTCTCGCCTTGCGGGTTCCTATGGGATGCGGCGGCGCCCTTTGCGCTCGCGGTTGCGCAGGTTGGTAACGGCCCCCTCCATGCCGATCGGCACGTAGCTTAGGCTGCCGAGGTCCTCAGGCAGATAGGCGACGAGGCTCTGCTCTGCCGCTCGGGCAGCCTGGATGCGCTCTTCGCTCGGCATGGAGCCAGGCGTGGCGCAGATGCCAAAGATGGTCGCCCCGCGGCCGACGGTGCGGCGCTCGTACTCCGTCTCCGGGATGCCGGGATGCTCGGATCGTACGTCGCGCGATGTCCATTGCAGCTGGTATCCGGCTGCTTCGAATTGGGGAATCGAGTACTCGAAGAGCAGCGCGCTGTCCGTGCGGAGCGTGACGGTGCCTCCGGGTGCCAGCAGCGCTCGGTAGCGCAGCAGATGGTCGATGTGGCTGAGGCGTCGTTCAGCGTGACGGCTTTTGGGGTAGGGCGTGGGGAAGTTGAGCGTGATGGCGGCGAGCTCGCCCGCGGCGAAGATGCGCGCCGCCGCCGCGGCGCCGCGGGGCAGGACCACCGCGTTGGCAAGGCCCGCCTCGGTGATGTACTGCGCGCTGTACGCGACGCAGATGGGCTCGGTATCCATGCCGATGAAGAGGGTGCTCGGTTCTTGCTGCGCGCGGGCGATGAGGTAGGAGCCTTTGCCGCAGCCGAGGTCGAGGTGTACGGAAGCGAACGCGTTGGGCTGCTCGGGGCTGCCTGTCTTGGTTGCCGCCCCCATTGCCCCTGATGCCGCCTTCGTCGCCGCCGGTGGCGTGCTCGCCGATCCGGCCGCGGTCTGCGCTTCGCTGGTCGTCTCGCCCAGTGGCCAGCAGGCTTCCGCCCAGCGCCCGCGGTAGCGCTCGGGCTGCTGTTCGATAACGGCGCCGTAGCGCTCGAGGCGCTCTTCCAGCACGAAGTTCTTGGGGGTGCGGATGTGCGTGAGGCCCATGGCCGCCCTTCTAGTTCGGTGCGGTGCGTCCGCGCCCGGTGCGTTCGAGGACGAGGTAGCGGTTGAGGTTGCCGGACCTTCCGTCGGCGGAGAAGCGCGCGGCCTCGCGCACGATGCCTGCGGGCAGTGATGCGACAAGCTGGTCGATCTCGGCGTCCTCGAAATGGTGGCAATAGCGCAGCGCGCGTCTGTCATCCTGCCAGGGGAGGAAGTAATCGCCCGGCTCGAGCCCAGGGTAGTCCGGCTCAAGGTCGGGGTCGCCGGAGCTGATAGCGACCGGTGCGTCGGGTAACCCGGCGGCATGGGCGGTATCGGGCTTGGGCGCGGTGCCACCGGGAAGCTTCAAGGCATGGGCGGCTGTGGTCGCGCAGGCTTTGCAGGAGAGGCGCTCATCATGCATGAACTGCCAGAATGACACTGCCACGATGCCGCCAGCCTCGGTGCGGCTCACAAGCGCGTCAAGCACGGCTCGGCGCAGCTCGAATCCGGGGACATGGTGCATGAAGCCAAAGCAGACGGAAGCGTCGCAGCTGGGGAGCCCTGCCATGGGGTCTCGATGTTCGAGGAGGTCTTCCAGGATGTCCATGGCATGAAGATGGACGGGGTGTGCTGCGAGGGGTGTATCGATGAGTTCGATGCAGTTGTCGATGGCGTGAAAGGAGAGGGCACAACCGGGGAGCTCGTCTGAGAGGAAGCGCTCGAAGCGCAGGTTCCCGCAGGCAAGGTCCAGCACGGAGAGGGCTCCGTCCGCCGCGGCGAGCGGGCGTAGGTGCTCGGCGACCTGCCGCCATCCCTGCCAGGGGGCCTGCCGGGTGGCTGAGAAGCTCGCGGCGTGTTCCCGGTAGAACGCGGTATTGAGTGCGACGAGCGCATGTGCGGTCGTTGTGTCCACGGGCCTCCTTTCGGGATGCTGCTCGGTGTCGAGTCTGGGCCGGTGCGCGCAGGTGCTCTGGGCGCCGTTGCATCGGGGCGGTGCACCGCGGTGCTACGGTCCGGTGCGAGCGGTCGGGCCGGCTCACGGTATGGGTCTGGAATCAACCCAACGTATCGTAGCGCGTCCAATCGGCTGCGGATCGCCATGCGCAGAAACAGCAAAGGCATCGCTGCAGATGGTGCGCCGAACGTCTTGAATTCGCGTGACGATGCGGGTATCGTGGTCGCGGTTCGTAGGTAAGGGCTCGGGGAGGGGCGCCATGCCGGCGGGGTTGCTGCCCATCATATATCTTGCGTTCATCAGTCTCGGCCTGCCCGACTCCGCGCTTGGCTCCGCGTGGCCGACCATGGCGCCGGCGCTCGGCGCGGGAATCTCATGGGTTGGTATCGTGACCATGCTTATCTCGGTCGGGACGATCGTATCGAGCCTCATGTCGGTGCGTGTGGTGGAGCGTTTCGGTACAGGGGTCGTGACCGTGGCGAGCGTCGCCCTCACGGCATCTGGCCTTGTTGGCTTCTCGGCATCCAGCGCGTTTTGGCAGCTCTGCCTCTGGGCGATTCCCTACGGCCTCGGTGCCGGAGCGGTCGATGCGGCGCTCAACTCATTCGTAGCCGTCCACTATGAGTCGCAGCATATGAACTGGCTGCACTGCATGTGGGGCGTCGGCGCGAGCGGCGGCCCCATGATCATGGCACAGTGCCTAGGTGGCGCGGGCAGCTGGTCGCTCGGCTTCTTTGTTCTCGGAGGCATCCAGGTTGCGATCGCGGTGGTGCTCACCTTGTCGTTACCGCTCTGGCGCGATTGCAAGCTCCCGCGTGGGAAGAGGGGTGCCTCGGGAGAGGGGGCTTCTCCCGAGGAACCTGCACCCTCCGCGGTGGCTGCGCCCCACCTCTCGCGGCGGGAGCTGTTGCGGCGCGATGGCGTCGTGGCGGTGCTCGTGTGCTTCTTCTGCTACTGCGGACTCGAGACCACGTGCGGCAATTGGGCGGCGACCTACTGCACGCTCGCTCGCGACATCCCTGCCGGCACCGCAGCGAGCTGGGCGTCGCTGTTCTACATCGGGATCACGGTCGGGCGGGCGGCGAGCGGCTTTTTATCGCTCAAGGTGTCCGACCACAACATGATCCGCTTGGGGCAGGCATTCGTGGCCTTGGGCATCGGGCTTCTTGTGCTTCCTTTCGGCGACGAGGCGCTCCTGGTGGGTCTCGTGCTCACGGGTATGGGTTGCGCGCCCATCTATCCCTCGATCATCCATGCGACGCCCGCGCGCTTCGGTGAGGACACGGCGCTCGCGCTCACCGGCATGCAGATGGCCTTCGCCTACGTGGGGTCGCTCGCCATGTCGCCGCTTTTCGGTGCGCTGGCAGAGGCGCTTTCCGTCGAGCTGTATCCTCTGTACCTCGGCGCCCTGCTCCTCGTCATGGTCGCCTCGGGCGAGAAGCTCAATGCCGTGATGCGTCGTAAAGCGGCGCGAGCGAGGTAGCCGGGCTTTCGCTGCGACGCACTGTCATTCCATGGCGGTCCGCTGCCGATGTTTGACGGCGTTCCGCAGTACGCTTTCCTTCCCGATGGAATATGTTGACGGAAACACAATAGTTTTGTCCGGACGGTATGCAATCGTTAGCTTGGCGCAGTAATCTCGAGTTCGGAGGCATGCGGTGTCGAACGCAATGAAAAACACGGGTAAGGTTACCGCGAGGATTCTCTCCGCTTTGTCCGGGGTGGTAGGCGATCGCGCAAGGAATCGCCCTGTCAAAGTTGAGAGAAGCCTGCCAACCAAGGGCGATAGCGTTGCAGGTCCCTGGCTGATTGCTAGAAAGACCGCGAGCTTGGTGCTGGACGGGGAGCGGAATTCTGTGTACTCGCCATCCTGCATTTTTGAAGGGCTTAGGGCACTTAGCTTGGGAGCGTCTGGAGACACTGCGGCGGAGCTTGCGCAATTGACGGGAAGCCATTCACTCAAGGGTGACTGGCTGGGTTTGGAAAACAGCGAGCGCTGGGCATATCCAAGCTACAAGGGGCGTATCGCAACGGGGATTTGGCTCGACAAGAGCGCTGCTCCAGAGAAGATATTCGAGAATGCTTGCGCGAGGGAAGGCATACCGGTTGCGAGGATCGAACTCACGCGCCCTGGGGCCGGTGACGAGATTTCTCGATGGATATCCGATATGACTGAAGGGCTGCTGTCTCCGCGCATCGATCCCGGTCCCGAAGCGCTCGCCTGCGTGGCAAGCGTCTTGTATCTCAAGGACGCCTGGAAGGACTCATTCGACAAGAACCTTACTAAGCGCAAGTGCTTCCATGCTGTCACAGGCGATATCAAAGCTGATTTCATGGTGGATGAAAACAAGCTTGAAGTCTCGGACGGAAGCTCGGGAACGGTGGTAAATCTTCCATTGTCCGCAGGAGCCATAATGATGATCTTGCTTCCCAGAGAGGGCCTATCTCTTTCTGAAGTGATTCTGGAAGGTTCCGCTCTGTCCTCCATCGAGCATTTCAATGGGCAAAAGGAGCTCGTCGAGCTCCATTTGCCGAAATTCACCTGCGAAACCGTCATCGGCCGTATTCCTGAAATACTCTCTAAGATTGGATTTTCGACTGCGGAAATGCCCGATCTTTGCCGAATGACCGGCAAGGCCCATACTCCCACTTCTTATGCTCATGGGGCCAAAATATCCATTGACGAGGACGGGCTGGAAGCGGGTGCCTACTTTGCTGTGTGCGCTGCTGCCGGGCTTCCATCTCGTGTCGAGATTCCTCCCAAGCCAAGAAAGATCGTTCTCGACAGGCCGTTTCTGTATGCCGTGGTTTCTCGAACCGGGCAACCGATGTTCATCGGTTCGGTCGCTAAGCCGGAATCGGAAGATAGTGCGTGGTATTCGCGTGCATCTCATAGCCAGGAAGATGGCGCAGACGAGTTGCTTTTCAATGACGAGGAGATCCCCGATGTGTGCCGCATCATCTTGAGGGAGGAGCTTTCTACTTATCGGTTCGAGATTATCTGCAAGATTTACGGTGTTCTAGAGCGTTCGATAATGCTGGATGGCTACTGGGAGGCTTTAGATACGTATAAGGCCATGAAGAGGGACCTGACTGCTTGGGCGGTGATGGGTGGTGACGAACGGACGGACCGAGAAGAATGGTGCCGTAACTTTGTCGCGAAGTGGCTTTATACGCGTTCTGGTTAGATAGTGAGTGTCATTTTGGAATGCGGCGACATTCGATCAAGAATACTGTGGGTAATTTGGGATCTGCCGCCGAGACGCGAATCTGATTACGCGGTTATCTGGGGTTTTGTAAGCCGATCTTCCGGGTTCCGGTGGCCTGGCAGTAACAAGGCACAGTATTCTTATCTGAAGTGATTCTGCCGGGCTTCGTGGCCGGTCTGTTCGCACCGCAAGCGCGCTCAAGGCGCCCGGGCGGCTCCGCATTTTGCCGGCTGGGCGGGCGTCGGCGCGCCTCGCGGTAGAATAGCTGCCATGGAAGACATCATTCTGCAGATAGTCGCGGCGTTGCGTCGCGGCGAGGAGGTGGGCGAGCGGGAGCTCGTGAAGCTGATCCATGCGCAGGCCAAGCGCGCCGGCGGGGACAAGCGCGCGTTCGCCAAGCGGCGGCTTTTGCCGTTCTATCAGCGCGTCAAGCGCGAGGATCCCGAACGTTGGGCACGCTGGGGCATCACGCCGGAGCTCGAGGAGCGGCTCGTAGCGACGTTGCGCATCAAGCCGCGGCGCTCGGCATCGGGCGTGGCGACCATCACCGTCATCACCAAACCGTGGCCGTGCTCCGGTTCGTGCATATTCTGTCCCAATGACATTCGCATGCCCAAGAGTTATCTGGCCGACGAGCCCGCCTGCGCACGTGCCGAGCAGAACTACTTCGATCCCTACCTGCAGGTCTCGGCGCGTCTTACCGCGCTTGCGCAGATGGGACACGCGACCGACAAGATCGAGCTCATCGTGCTCGGCGGCACATGGAGCGACTATCCGGCGGAATATCAGACGTGGTTCGTGACCGAGCTCTTCCGCGCGCTTAACGACGACGCCGTTGCCGGCGTCGCTGCGAACCCCATGCTGCGTGGCTTCCCGGCGGAGGGCACCGCATCGATGGCGGGTGCCGAGTGCGCGGAGGGTGCCGCGTTGTTGGAGGGCGCCGAGCCTACGGAGGGGGCCGCGCTGGAAGATGGGCCCGCCTCCGCGGCGGCACCTGCGGACCCGGTCCCCGCAGGCGTGCGCGAGCGGCGGGAGCGCTACCGCGCCTGCGGCGTCGAGCGCTGGTACGCGGAGGAGGGCGCCGTCCAGGTGGACGCGCTCCAGCCGCTGGTCGATGCCGGCGAGCAGACCTACAACCAGGCGATCGGCCGGCTCTTCCGCGCGGCGCCGGCGTGGCTCGAGGCAGCGGCCTGGCAGCGCGCCACCATGGACGACCTCGAGCGCGAGCAGCGCCGCAACGAGGGCGCCCGCCACCGTGTCGTGGGGCTCGTGGTGGAGACCCGCCCGGATGCCATCACGCCTGCCGCCCTCGCGCTCATCCGCCGCATGGGCGCAACCAAGATCCAGATGGGCGTCCAGAGCGTGGACCAGGAGATCCTCGACGCGAACGGCCGCGGCATCACCACGGAGCGCATCGCCCGCTCGTTCGACCTGCTCAGGCTTTTCGGCTTCAAGATCCACGCGCACTTCATGGCGAACCTCCTCGGCGCCACGCCCGAGTCCGACAAGCGCGACTACCGCTCCTTCGTCACGGACCGCGCCTACCTGCCCGATGAGGTCAAGCTCTACCCGTGCGCGCTCATCGGCAGCTCGCGGCTGCGCGAGCGCTACGAGGCGGGGGAGTGGGTGCCCTACACGGAGGACGAGCTCGTGGACGTGCTCGCCGCCGACGTGCTCGCCACGCCGGCGTTCTGCCGCGTCTCGCGCATGATCCGCGACTTCTCGTCGCTGGACATCGTGGCGGGCAACAAGAAGCCCAACCTGCGCCAGCTCGTGGAGCGCCGCGTCGCGGAGACGGGTGAGCCGGTGCACGAGATCCGCTACCGCGAGATCGCCCTCGACGCCGTGGAGCCTGCCGAGCTTGAGCTTAAGGTCGTGCCGTACGAGACGGCCGCCACGAGCGAGCGCTTCCTGCAGTGGGTGACGCCCACGGGCCGTATCGCCGGCTTCCTGCGCCTCTCGCTGCCGCACGAAGATGCCGTTCGTGCGCTGGTGGACGAGATAGGCGGCGAGATGCCCGTCACTTCCGCGCTGTCCTGCCCCATCGCGCCGGGCGAGGCTATGATCCGCGAGGTCCACGTGTACGGCAGCGCCGTGCCGGTGGGCGAGGAGGGCCACGCTGCGCAGCACCAGGGGCTCGGCCGCCGGCTCGTCGAGCGCGCCTGCGAGCTCGCGCGCGCGGCGGGCTACGCGCGCATCAACGTGATCAGCGCGGTGGGCACGCGGGAGTACTATCGGCGCCTGGGCTTTCACGACCACGGGCTCTACCAGCAGCGCGAGCTCTAAGGAGGCGGCATGGCGAACGGCGGCATCACGCCCTCTCCGGGCGGCCCGGGCGGAGGCAGCTTCCTCGAGTTCATCTACACGCTCGCTACGGTCGGGCTCGTGTTCGTCATCTTGATCGTGGTCGAGCTCTGGAAATACCCCTGGCAGGTCTCGGCCTTCTTCGCCGGCTGCATCTTTCTGGGCTACATCATCATGCGGTTCTGGCCGCATACCGTGAAGACCGGCCAGGGCCGCGCGTTCATCTACACGCTGCTCATCGAGGGCCGGCTCGTGCGCGTGTTCCGCCTGGGCGGCGTCTACCAGTCGGCCACCAACCTGGGCTTCCACTGGGCGGAGCCGGTCTTCGCCTACCACCGCGCGTTCGACGCGGTCTTCGAGGCCGACCGCGTGCTCACCTCGATGTACGGCCACGGCGTGCACCGCGTGCTCGCGCTCGGCGGCGGCGGGTTCGCCTGGCCCAAGCACGCGCTGCTCGCCCGGCCTGACCTGATTATGGGCGTGGTCGAGCTCGACCCCAAGGTCATCGAAACGGCCGAGGCGTGGTTCTACGTCGAGCGCCTGAAGAAGCTCGCCAAGAAGCGCCTCCATATCATCGAGGGCGACGGCCGCGCGTATCTGGAGGAGCGTGCCGAGCTGATCGCCCAGACGGAGCACCTGCTCCCAGAGGGCGATGCGGCAGGGGAGGCGCGTGCCGGGGAGCCGTGCGCCGAGGGTACTCTTGAGGCAGGAGCGTCTGCCGAGGGGCCGCGCGCCGTGGGCGCCCCGGCCGAAGGCGCATCAACCGGCATCGTCAAGCGCGCGCCGCACCGGGGCAGGAGCGCCCGGCCCCGCCGCACGCGCCGCTTCGACGCCATCGTGAACGACACCTTCACCGGGGACGAGCCGGTCCGCGCGCTCGCGACGGTCGAGTGCGCCCGAGCGGTCAAGGACTGCCTCGTACCCGGTGGCGTCTACGCCATGAACGTGGTCTCGCGCGACGACGGCCAGGACCTCACCTTCCTGCGCGACGAGGTCGCCACGCTCGCCGAGGTCTTCGCACACGTGCACGTGCTGCCGGTGGAGGAGACGGTTTGGGCCGGCGAGGACAACTACATCGTGCTCGCCACGGACGCGCAGACCGTGTTCGACGGCACCATCCCCTACGACGAGGACTTCCTGGGCACGCCGATGCACGATGAGGAATCCGCCTAGCTCGCTTCGTTGACGCTTGAGTTCACTGTTTACCGCACCACGGCGAAGCCGGCGTGCTCCAAGATGGCGAGGACCGTGCGCGCTGCCACGCGGTCGTACTCGCGGCTCTGCTCGCTGAGCAGGTCGTACGGCACGAGATCCGGGTGGATGCGGCGCTCGTCGTCGCGTGGGGAGCCGGCGACCCAGCCGTTGCGCAGGCGCTCTGCGCACCAGCGGCGGTGCTCCAAGAAGGCGAGGGACTCGATTTCCTCGGGCGAGAAGGCGCGGATGTGCGCGACGGCCGCGGGATCGTCGGCGCGGACGATGCGGTAGCCGAGCGCGTGCACCTTGGCGGGGATGTCGCGCACCTGGTCGACGTTGGAGGCCTTGAGCGTCTCCGGCTGCTCATCGAAGCTCGCGTACTCGGGCGTGCGTCCGGCGCGGCGGCATTCCTCGAGCCAGGCCTGGTAGGTGGCGTCGCGGGCGATGGCGTCGATGGGCGCCTCGTCGAGGAAGCTGACGTCGCGTGCCAGGATGGCGCGCCCGCGCGCGTCGATGAAGCCGCCGGGTGCCACGCGCTCGAGCGCGTAGCCCACGAGCCGCGCATCGAAGAAATGGTCGGCGTCGAGCGGCGTGAGGCCGAGGGATCGGGCGAGCGGGTCCAGGTCCTCCGCGCGGTCGAGCCGCCTGATGACGGGCGCGCCCGCTTCCGTGTATTGGAAGAACGGACGGCGCCCAAAGGTGAGCTCTGCGGCCGAGGCCTCCTCAACGCCCCGGCCGTGCTCGAGCTCGAAGCGCAGGGCGGCCAGGTAGCCGAGGTCGCGCATGAGCGAGGTGGGTCGGCATGGGCGGGCGCCGGGTTCGATCGCGCGCGGGATGTCCTGGAAGAGCGTGCGACTGTAGCGCTCGGCGGAGGCGGGGATGTCGCTGCCTGCGTAGTCCGTCACGAGCTCGTGGTCGATGAGCGAGGCGTGGATGTCCGCGGGTGCGGGGCCGAAGCGCCGCACACAGATGTTCGCCGCGCGCACGTCGCGGTGGTAGAGCCCGTGCGCATGCAGGCGTTCGACCTGGTCGAGGATGTCGTAGAGGATCTTGGCGTTCTCGGCTGCGCGCTCGGGTGAGCCCACCGGGCTCAAGGGCGCCGCGGTGGCACCCCGGGCGTCACTCAGGGGAGCGCCGGAGAAGATGGCCTGCTCGAGGTTCACTCCTGCGTCCTCCTCAAGGATGCAGGGCACGGTACGGCCGGCGACCTCGACCGTCGCCACGAGGTCGTGCACCTCGGGCCCCACGCAGAGGAGCCGGTTGCGCGCGAGCGATGCGACCTCCGCAGCGTAGAACGACACGTCTCCCGGCTGGAAGAGCACCGCGACCGCCTGCAGGTGCACGCCGTCCGGACGGGTGAGTATCCCACGGTAGACATGCTTGCGGGTAGAGGAGACCATGGGGTGCGGCGAGCTCGCATCGAAGACGCCCGCCACCGTGGCGAAGCGCGGTGCGCCCGCAGTGCCTTCGGGCGCAAAGGGTGCCTCGTCCGCGGTTGCGGTTTCCGTGCGGAGCATTCCGGGTCGGGAGGGTGCCGTGCCGGGCGCGGGGAATTCGACATCGTTGCTGGTGATTGCCGGCGTGTGCTCGTGGCCGTCCATGGCATCCCACCTAGAGCAATTCGAAGCGGGAGCCGCAGAGCTGGATGGCGTCGCCGCGCTCCAGCAGGACCTGGTCTTCTACCGTGACGCTTGCCGGGTCGATGCCGCGCGCCTGCGCCCAGGCTGAGGGATCGGGCTGCGTCCGTGCGGCGAGCACCAGGTAGCGCATGCCCGCACCCTCCCGGCGCACCACGCAGGTCCCGTTCTTGGATCCCAGGTCCTCGAGCGCGAGCTGCCAGCCGTCGACGCTTTTCGCGAGCGTGAGGGCGGCGTGGTAGCGCGAGTCCCCGGTGCCCTCGGTCTGATTCCCGCGCTCATCGAAGCGCATCGTGGGCAGGAAGTGCGCGGCGAGCGCGTCCGCCACGGGGGCGAGCGCCTCGGGCACGCGCGCCTGCTCGTCGTAGGCGCTGCCCAGCACGTACCAGAGGCGGCTTGCACCGTCGTCGAGCGCGACCGTGCCCGCGGGCTCCGCCCCATCGAGCTGCAGCATGCCGGCGACCTCGCGCTCGCCGTTCTTGAGGCAGCGCCTGAGGAGCACCTCGCCGCGCAGCGCGCGCTTGGCGGCGGTTACCGCGTCACCGGGTACGAGCGTCGTCGCGGTCCTGTTGGGGCCGCTCGGGCGGATGGCCTCGCGCGGGCCGAGCGCGGCGCAGGCGACGATGTTCCAGACGAGGAGCGCCTTGCCGGCGAGCCAGGGCGGCAGCACGCGGGAGGGCGCGGGGTAGCCCAAGTCGAAGAACTCGCGGTCGAGCAGGTCGGCAAGCTCCGTGAGGGGGAGCTGCGTGAGCCCATCGCCGCCGCGCGCCGCCCCGTCGCCGGCGAGCCCGTCGAGGTACAGCCGCTGGGAGGCACGCACCACGCCGCGGTAGGCGTCGTGGCGGCTCCCGCCGTCGAACGAGGGGTAGCCGTTGGCGGCGAATGCCGCGGAGAGCTGTCGGGCAAGCTCGTCGACCGCCGCCTCGTCCTGCCACATGAGAAGCGTGAAGAGCGGGTTCACCCCTTTGATGCACCACAGCGGCACAAGCACGCGACCGCGCTCGGCGATGCCCTCTGTGCCGGGGTGCCGCTCGGCAAGGGTGCGGTACCAGTGGGCCTCCTCGGCGAGCTCGGTTGCGACCTCGCGTATCATGTCGGTAAGGCCGGGCAGCTCCGCGGCGAAGCGGTGGGCGAGCGCCTGCAGGCCGGTGGCCGTCTTGCGGATGTCGCTTCTGCTCTTCGGGCAGAAGGGCGGCCAGTCCTTGCCGAGCTCGGCCGCGATCGCCTCGGGCTGCTTGGAGCGCAGGTTCAGCGGGTTGGAGTCGCGGATGCTCTTGAGCTGGGCGTCGAGGCAGGCGATCAGCTCCACCGCCGTGGCGTCGTCATCGGGGAAGAGGTCCGCCTCGAGCAGCGCGTCGCCTACGCGATAGTAGGCGTAGTTGCAGCCGAGTATCCAGCGCTCGACGTCCTTCTGCTCGATGGGCTCCGTGCGCAGCGCCTCGAACGAGTCGAACGGGGCGCCGTTCTCGCCATGCTCGCGAACCCACGTGGCGATGAACCGCGCGAGCACGTTGATGGGCTTGGCCTCGTTCACTGCCTTCATGGTTCCCCCGTCTGCCATCGAGTCGTGACGCCGTCCGCCTACAAACGTTTGCGGAGGGCGTCCCTCCATCGTACCCTTCATGGTAGGGGATGGATGGACGTGTCGGTGAAAGGGCTGCACATGGACGAGCGTATCGACATGAATGGGGAACCTGCAGGCGATAACGCGTGCCGCTACGAGGCGTTCATCAGCTATAGCCATACCGAGTACGACGCCCGCGTCGCGCGCGAGGTGCAGCGTTTCATCGAGGGGTTCCCGGTGCCGGCCCGCCTACGTGAGGGCATGGGCCGCTCCCGCTTGGGGAAGGTCTTTCGCGATGAGGACGAGCTCGCGGCGGGGACCTCGCTCGATGCGGGGCTGGCGCAGGCGCTTGCGGCCTCGCGCTGGCTCATCGTGGTGTGCTCGCCCGCCGCTGCGGCATCGCCCTGGGTCGCGCGCGAGATCGAGGCGTTCGTGGCGATGCACGGCGCCGGCCGCGTGCTCGCGGTGCTCGCGAGCGGCGAGCCTGCGGAGGCGTTCCCGCCGGCGCTGGTAGCGCATGCGGGGCCGGTCGCTGCCGGGGCCACACCCGGTGCGGCTGTGGATGCTTTCGTGGCGAACGGCGTCCCCCTTGTGGGCCAGCCCGGTGGCGGCGAGCCCATCGCCGCCGACCTGCGCACCGGGGTGCCCTGGCGCCGCCGACGCTCGGAGCTGCTGCGCCTCACGGCACCTATCATCGGCTGCCCCTATGACGAGCTCGCCCAGCGGCAGCGCGCGCGTGCCTGCCGGCGCATCGGCGCGGCGGCACTCGCCGCATGCGCGGTCGCGGCGCTCGCGGGCGGGTTGGCGTTCTTCCAGCAGCAGCGGGTGGCCGCCACCGAGGAGCTGGCGCATGCCCAGAGCGCCGCCGCCAAGGCGAACGAGGCCTACGCGGCAGGCGACCGCATGGCCGCCATCGGGTATGCGCTCGAGACGGTGCCCTCGAACGACGATTTCATCAGGGAAGCGCAGGCATCCTCAGCGCTCGCGGGCGCGCTCGGCGTCTACCATCCTATCATTGATACCGTGCCCCAGTACCGGATCGATGGCGTGGTCGATGCCTCGACGCTCGTCGTTTCCGATACGGGCGGCGCGCGTGGTGGGGGCTGGCTCGCCGTGCTCGATTCTCCGGACCGCATCATGGCCTACGACCTTGAGACCGGTGCCCCCACCGAGCTCACCCTTGATGGGAAGGGCGGGGGCGGCTCGTTCTCCGGGTACCTGGACAGGGCCGAGGGCTTGCTGCTCGCGCCCTTCGATGACCGAGGTCTCGCCTGCTTCGATGTGGCTGCGGGCGAGCTGCTCTGGACGCAGCGTGACCTGGAATGGGTCGCATGGATCGAGCCTCTGGGCGATGGGCGGATCGCTGTGGCAGGGACCCCGGACGGCGAGGGCTATTCCGCGGTAATCGACCTTTCGACCGGCGAGGTCGTGCAGGAAGTCACGTTCGAATGGTCCGAGAAAGATGCGAAGACGATTGCCATAGGTGTTACCGGCGACACGGTCGCTGTGGCCACAGGCGGGTCGCTGGCGGTGTGGGACCTCGCGACGGGTGCCGTGCGCTACGGCGAGCTCGCCGCGCCCGACGTGACGGGCATCGTCCTCAGCGCCGACGCGATCTATACCGTGAGCAGCGATCTGGCGAGCGATGGGGCGGAGGATTCCTGGCAGGGTGCGATGACGGCGTGCGCGTACCGCCTCGACGACCTGTCGCTCGCGTGGAGCTTCGAGCGCAGCTGGGCGCCCTACCAGATCGATTTCAGTCAGTTGCCGTTCAACGGTGATGCTTCGATCCATCCCGTCGAGGATTCTGCGGCGCTCGGACGGACGGTCGTGCCGTTCACAGCGGGATCCCATGCGCTGCTCGTTGACGCCGCGACCGGCGAGGTAATCGTCGATGTGGCGGCCGAGGGGACGATTGTCCAGTTCCACTACGTGAACTCGGACGGCGGCGAGGTGCTGCGCGCGATCGACATCACCGGTAAGCGCTACGCGGGCGCGGTCGCCGAAGGCAGCATGGAGTTCATGACGGTCGCCGGCTACCGGTTTCCCACGTTCACCTGGCATGCAGAGGAGATCCAGGTCGGGCCCTCGCGCTATGCCGTCGCCTGCTCTGCCGAGGAGACCGAGGTCATATACGTCTACCGTGATGACCTGGTGATACCGCAGGAACCCGGCGTTGAGCTAGTCGAGGGCATCGACGCCATCTCAGGCATCTCGGTCAGTGCGGACGGCTCCCGCGCGGCGATCTATGACGGGACGGGAACCATCACTGTGTTGAGCGGCGAGAACTTCGAGCCGTCGGTGACGATCGACCTTGCCGCTCAAGGGATCGAGTTCGCGAACAACGGACAGACGCTCATCACGTTCCCGGACAGCGACAGCGACGTGCTGGTGGTCTGTGACCCTGGTGGCGGCACGACGCCGCCCCGTGCCTGGCAGTTCGATGCCGCGACCGGTGAGCTGCTCGCGTCGTGGAGATGGCCGTATGAGGTCGAAGGCGTCCGGTACGATGGCTGTACCTTCTCCAGCGAGCGTGCCGGGTATGTGACCCTGAGCTTCCCCGCAGCTGGCTACCTGGGTTTGCTCGACACCGAGGCTCTCGAGGTCGTGGAGGAATTCACAGTCGATGGCTACGGTATCTCGGATGTCATGCTCGTGAATCCCGACCGTTACCTGTTCGTCTATGAGAGTGGTATCGTCGGGCTCTACGACCGTGCGAGTATGGACCTCGTAGGCGAGGGGCTCGACGGCCTCACCTTCGAGTCAGAATGCGACACGGCGCAGATCGCCATCGCCCCGGATGGCTCGGCCGTGGCCACCGTCACGCCCGAGGAGGGACTGGCGCTTATCGACGCCGGGAGCGGCGAGCTGCTGTGGAGCGTCCCGCTCGATGTGGGCTTCAAGGAGTTCGTCGTGTTCTCGCCCGACGGGGCGATGGTGCTCGCGCAGGATACGAACGGGACTGTTGGGTTCTACAGCGTAGAGGACGGTACGTTGATTGCTCAGACCGATGCCGTCGAGGCCCTGATCAAGGACGCTCGCTTCTCCGATGACGGGACGCTGGTCTACCTGAGCACGACCGATACCGTGCAATGGAACGTCGAGGTGCTCGCCCTCGATGCGGCCGACGGTGAGCTCGCGGTTGCCGCACGGATCCCCCAGGCATGGGGCGTGTCGGAGCAAGGCGGCCGTGTGCTCGTGCAGGGGAGCGTGCTCTATACGCAGCCGCTTTACAGCCTCGATGAGCTGGTGGAGTTTGCCGAGGAGACGCTTGCCGCCCATGAGGGCAGGTAGGGCGCGAGTGCGTCCTCTTCAGCGGCGGCTGGCTGAAGGCCGGTTACGGTCCCTCATCTAGATGAGCTCGAAGCAGGAGCTCGCGAGCTGGATGATGTCGCCGCGCTCGAGCGGGAGCTCACGCACGAGGTGGATGTCGCCCTTGGGGATGCCGAGCCGTGCGGCCCAGTCCCCCTCGGTGAGGTGGCGCCTGCCGGGAAAGGCGAACCACGTGGCGCGTCCGGCGCCGGTGCGCAGCACGCAGGTGCCGTTCTTGGAATCGAGGTCATGCAGGACGATCGAGACGTTCGCGTCCTGATCGAGCTCGAGCGTGAGCTCGACATGAAAGCGCGAGTCGTCGGACCCCTCGCGCGGCGTGCCGGCGGCGCACGGGACCTCGCTCGCCACGTAGGCTGCCCCCAGGTGGGCGAACTGGCCGCGGTAGGCGCTGTTGGGGAGCGGTGCGTGCGGGTCGTAGTGGCTGCCGATGACCTTCCACAGGCCCGGGGCGCGCACGCCGTCGAGGGCGAGACGGTCCACGGTCTCCACGCGGCCGGAGCGGTAGCGCCGGCGCAGGAGCGCCTCGCCGTTGAGGCTGCGCGGGTGCAGGGTGAGCGGTGCGCACCGGCCGGTCTCCGCCGTGGCGGAGCGCCGGGGCTGGATGCCGCCGATGGCCTCCCCGGGCCCCAGCACGGCGCAGATCACGATGTTCCAGATAAGGCGCGACTTGCCCAGAAGCCAGCGGGGGAGCCGTGCGGAGCTGCCGCCGTGGTCGAGCGAGAAACCGCAGGTGGCAAGCAGCGCGCCGATCTCGCGGACGCTCAGGGCGCTGAGGTCGTTGTCGTCGTCGATGGTGTCGATGTAGGCGGCCTGCGCCTGGAGGGTCGCCTCGTACCAGGCGTCGATCGCGTCCTCGGATGCCGCCATGTCGGTCGCGTGAACGCTGAACGCCTCGCGAAGCAGGCTGGCGAGGCGCGCGATGGCCTGCTCGTCGGTCCAGATGAGCAGGGTGATGATGGGGTTGATCTCTTTCGCGCACCAGATGGGCAGCAGCTCGCGGCACCGGGTCGCGAAGGCCCGCGGCCCCGTACCCGCCTGCCGCCCCACCTCGGCGTAGAACGTCGCCTCTTCGGCGAGCTGCCCTTCGAGCGCGGCGAGCTCTTCCTCGTGCTCGGCGCAAAACTCCGGGCTTTCCCTCGCGAAGCGCTCGAGCGCCCGGCGGAAGAGCCCCATGCTGTTGCGGCTGCGGCGGCTGAAGGGCGGCCAGTCGCGCGAGAGCTCGTAGACGACCGACTGCTGTGGCTTCGAACGCAGGTCGAGCGGGGTGTTGTCGCTAATCGCCTTGAACGAGCGCTCGATGCTCACGATGAGGTCGTTGAGCTTCCCGGTGTCATCGGGTAGGAGGTTCTCGTCGTAGAGGAAGTCGCCGACGCGGCTGTAGATGTAGTTGCAGTTGAAGATCCAGCGCTCGACGTCCTTTTGGGCGACGCGGTGGGGGCGGAGGCTCTCGAACGAGTCAAACGGCAGCGCCTCCTCGGAGTTCTCTCGAATCCAGGAGGTGAGGTATTCCGCGAGCACGTTGATGGGCTTACGCCCGCTTTTGGGTTCCATGCTTCTTCCTGTACAGCGCGCCTTCCCCTTGACCGAGACAACGATACCGCCAACGGTTTTGGACCGTTTCCCAATGAAACCGGTCGGGGGACCACCGTATTCGTTGGTTATCACCTCATTAAGCTGCTGGAATAGTTATGGCTTCTGGTTGCAAGCGAAGAGCAATGGATGGGAGCTTTGCCAATGAAAGTCGATTGGCAAATGATTCCGCATCGCCGGTGATTAACTTGCCCCATGTACAGATTCGAATCGTTTCGCTTGGAGCGCCGTTATGGAAGCCATGATTACACTTATTGTTTTCCTTTGGGGAGCCTGCTATTGGGCCCAGCTGTTTTTCGGCTTCGGCACGGCATATCGCTATGCCAAACGAGGCGGCGACAACGGTGTTGCGCTGTTTGGCTGGCTACTCGTATTCGGGTGCGCCGCTGCCGTGCCTGGATTAGGCATCTACTTTTGGAGTAAGGAGAAGAAGGAGGCGAAGCGGCCGAAGGAAGCTGAGCAAATCATCCAGCCGACTCAGCCGCAGGTGGTATACATAGCTCAGCCGATGCCCCAGCAAGTGATTTCAAACCAGGCATCGCAGCTTGTCCGGGCTTCATCATCTACCCCAGCAACAGGAGAGATGGCTACAGGCACGGTCGATACCGCCTCGTCTGCGTCTATTGGTGCCATTGCCGTTCCACCTGCTCCCGCAGGCGTTGTTGCCGCTCCCGTGCTCTCCGTTGATGCTGCGGCACCGTCGTCTGTGGTTTCCATCGCATCGGATGGCTCCAGTGTGGTGAAGCCGGTCTGTCCAGCTTGTGGGCATATCCTGCCGTCGGATAGCAAGTTCTGTGAATATTGCGGCGCACCTTTAGGCGTTGCCGCCGCGGATGCAGATACGAGCGAGCCGGAAGAGCAGTGAGCGATGTTTGCGGCTGACAACAAGCGGGATCGTCTCGAGCTAACGCTCGCCAAAGTGAACAAGGCTCTGCTCGCCATGCTCATAGGGGTAGCATGCATCGTGGGCGCGATGCTCGCGATGCTCGGCGCGGTGACCGATGACTTCGAAAGCTCTGCGGGTGGCGCTGCCGGAAATTCAACCGCTTCAGCGGAAACCCAGCATGAACCGATGCAAAGTGACTTTGTTTATGTTGAGGAGCCGTACGATATTAATCCTGGCCGACCCTACGTGGTGTACACGAACTTCGCGTGCCCGCATTGCGCTGAGCTGTTTTTTGGGGCGCGTGAGCGGGGCGTGCAGTACACAAGCAGAATCTTGCTCCTCGAGGATGCGGAGGGCGTCTTCGCTACCCAGCGCGTCGTTTCTGCCTACATGCTCAAGCTCTATCGAGAAGACTCTGCAGTGTACGACGTGCTCGAAGAAGAGCTGTTTGACAAGCAGGCCGAGTGGACGCTGCTCGACGATGCGGGCGTGCTGGGGTGGCTCAACGAGCGGTCTGGCCAACGGTGGGCTCAAGAAGACCTTGCTTCTGATCTCGAGGAAGTTGAGCGCATCGAAGATGAGGCACCCGAGGACCTCGAATACGTTCCTGGCGTATTTCAGGACGGTCTGCGTTGCGATGATGTCATGTATGACTTATTGGCTGAAGGCGCTGCCGTTATAGCAGCTCGCGAGGAGGGATAGCGCATGAAATGCAAGAACTGCGGGGAAGAGATCAGCGTTGCCCATACTTGTTGGAAATGCGGAGCGAAGCAGCTTGATGAAAAGGAAGGGTCGGAAGGTCTTGGAAAGGATGTCTCGAGCAGTGACGAGACATCTGAACAGCGACGGTTCTGCCGTGCATGTGGTGCGGAGTTGGGTGAGGATGGCATATGCCCGAAGTGCGGTACGGAACGGATGGCCAGCTCTGCTGTCAGCGCGGACGATGAACGCGTCGTGTGCGATCCGAAGCAGGAGGAGGCCGACAACAAGAAACATCGCCGTCGCGTGATTATTGTGAGCCTGGGAACCTCGGCATTGTTGTTCGCCGCTATCGTCGGCGTGGTTTGGTACGGTATCGATACCGCCGTGCACTGGGAGAAGGTCGATAATCCGGGGACGATGATTGATCGGCGGACGGGTTACTACATCGTGACCATGGATGATGAGCCGGTCTGTTACGTCGGGCAGGACTGGACGGAGTGTACCAATGCGTACATTGCGGAGTACAACAACGCCTGCACACTGCCCATGCATCCTGAAGATGAAGGAACTTTTAGTTTAAGTGCCACCACGTCGACTGGCGAGGGCGTTTATCATCAGGCGGCGGTATTCGGGCACAGGCCCCGGGACAACAGTCAATCGCTGTGCAATCGCTACTCCGATATGATTTCCGAAATGCAGGCAGAGGATGGGCCGGGATCCTACGTCGCATCCCTCGGCTCCTGGGGGCACCTCAATGCACGGCCGGAAACCGAGCGCGTGCGCGTGGGCTATGAGTCTCATGAAGCGGTCTGCTACTACGGCTTCCTGGGCGAATGTCCGGAAGACGGCGAGGGCGAGTGATTGCCGTGCATTGCGAATATTGCGGCAAGGAGATAGGCTCTGCGGCGTTTTGCCGCTACTGCGGGAAGAAGGTCACGCCACCTCCGAAGATCGAACCGTGGAAGCAGTCGGTGCCATTGAGCATCCTCGGCGTTGCGCTTTCAGCGTTGCTCATGTTCTTCTTCCAAACAAAGGGGCTAGAAGGGGCGTTGCTTCTTGGGCTATGGACGTTGTTCGCGATTATTTGGTTCGCGGGAATGCTTCCGAGCAGGCTTGATGACTATCAAAGCGAGCGTGAGCTTGCGCAAAAAGAGCATCGCGACTTCGCGCCAAAAACGAAGCTGGTATCGTTTCTGAACTGCCTCTTTGCAGGTATTTTCGGCTTACTGCTCAACAGGGGGTTTAATCGAAATTCACTTGGTGTAGCGAATAAGGCGCTCGTCTGCCTTTCTATCGCAGGGGTAGTGCTTACGTTCGTCGTGGGCGCATCAATCGGCTTTTTATACGTTGCGCCATTCGAGCATTTTGCCATGCGTGTGAACTCAACCGTGCGGCAGGACACTAACGATGCGGGCGAGACACTCTATGAGACTTCGCGTGAAACAGCGGATATTATCGTCTTTGAGCCTTATCAAGGAGAAGTTGGCTTCTCTCCTGATCAAATGGGCAAAGGGTATGAGGACTTTGATTGGATTCAAACGGATGATGTGTCGTTTGCAGGCGACTTGACCTTGGGAGAAGGCGAGTCACGACACTATGGGGTTGTCGCCTCGTTTGACGATGCGTCAGGCTATTACGATGCGATTTTGGTAGCACATGTTCAGGGCGGTTTCCACCGTGTTTACGAGATACGGATTTTTCTTCGCGGTGGGGATGTGGCGAGCTGGAGACAAACTCTCACTGATGTTCTAGGAGATTTTTATCCGTTTGATTAACGTTAAGGAGAGATGCATTCATCACGCTGCTCGCCACCGAGAGACTCCATTAATGGAAAGAATGGACATGGATATGAACAAAGACAGGTGTGTGCTCATCGGTGTTGCCATCGCCATCGCTCTTATCGTGTGCCTCCTCATCCCCTATACCCATTGGGATACGGACATCGTGAGTGGGCGGTTGGTGAGCGAGGGCACGATTGTCGAGCGCAGCGATGATGCCATCGCGGTGAGGCTCTACACCATGACGGCGTCGAACGACATGATCGAGACGAACACGTTCCTCGTGCTCCAGGGATATATCCCCGATGATGCTTATATGGGGCAGCGCGTGCGCATCGGCTACAGCTCGTCGGACGGTCTCTATGCGAACCCCGACCAGACGGTTCAGGTTTCCTATTATGTGGATGGCAACGTGTTGACCGGTTTGATTCTGGATTGGCTCATTCCTTTCCAAAGCGCCAAGACCGACTTGCAGATCGTCGACATCCAGTCGGATGGATCGCTGCTTGCGTACAACATGTTGTCGTAGTGCTGCCGTGTGGCCAGTAGTTCACACCGCATCTGCATTGAGCGTTGTGTCCCGCATCGAGCGAGGATACTCTTGAAGAAGGCGGAAGTGGGGAGGACTGATTTCCATGGTTGCCGCTGAGCACATTTCGACTCCAGGTGAGATCCTGAAGGAAGAGTTTCTCGACTCCATGGGCATCAGTTGCTACCGTCTTGCGGAGGCGATCGGAAAACCCGAGTCAGCGATTTCAGAGATTGTGGACGGAAGCTGCTCCATCACCGTCGAGATGGCCTGGCTGCTTTCCCGCGCGCTGGGAACCACCCCGGAGTTCTGGATGAACCTCGAGTCGACATATCAAATCAAGACATTCGACTCATCGAACATGCCTAAAGTTGCCCTTCTGGCATAGGAACATGTTGGATTTGTTCTAGAACAAAACGTGTGTCACGGAAGGGATTCTTCATGGCGAACAAATTCGCAGCGGCTCCTCGAAATGATTGCAGTAAAGCGTCCGTATCCGAGCATGAGACGAGTGAGCCCTTCTACGCGCCAAAGGGCAACGATAGTGAGCAGATTACGATGGGCATCAATACGTCTGAGGGGCGACTTTGCGATTTGGGACAGCGCGCGGCGATTATAGAAGCGGAGACACGAAGGCTTGCTGGCGAAGTGACATACGGTGTAGATGAGGCGCGTCGCATGTTGAAGAATCGTCACGTAAGAGCCTAAACGGCAGTGTCGATTGCGAGCTGAGAATTGCGATGAGATCGGTTGACCGACTTAGTGTTTTGCCGCTTTCGCAGGAGCCTCTATGTCCTTAGCGCATGGGGGCATTTGGCTGATGCGAGCCCCATGGTCGACTCCTTTTCGTTAGTGAAGAGACTGGAGAGCCGGCGTGGCCGCAATTCCTGTTACGGCCACGCCTTGAACGAGGGCGGTTACTTACGGTTCGACGAGCTGCCTTTCATGTAGAAGTTGCCCGAGGTGCTGCTGCGTGTTTTAGTGAACCCGCCGAAGCTCTGTCCCACGTGCTGGTGGGCTCGAGCCGCCGATACGTAGGTCCCGGTGCGGTGGTTCGTAAAGCCGCCGCCTGAGTAGCCGCTCCTGCCGCTTGAATAATGTCCGCGATACGCCATGATGGCCTCCTTTGCTTCCAGGCGTCCCGTCAACGCCGTTATGTTGATTGGATTGTCAGGCGGATTTTCAGCGGTTATTTCCCAATGGATAGATTCTCAATGTTTGCGCACGCAACGACCATTGTTCCGATACATCAGTGCACGGATAGATCGATTTATAACGTCCGATATGAAGCATTGGGAAATGGAGTGAAGGGGTCACCTATATGATGGCGGCGAACCCCATAAGTGGGGCAGTTCTCTAAGCTGCAAACGAAATGTGGAGGGACCGCGATGGCTTATCTTACCCCGGTAGCGATGGATCTTGCTCGCTCTGAAGATTGGTCGAATCATACGGTTGGAGAGCTGTACGACGCACTGCTCGAATCAACGTATTCAACGCTTCCTGATGCCATTCAGGGCCGTATGTCGGGAGAGATGAATGCTTGGAAAAAGGCTTGTAAGCCTAATATCGATTTCCTGCTCTACATCTACTGTGATCCTTTTGGGGTCTGGCCGGCGGAGAGGTCGGTAGAGTCTTGTGTCAGGGAGCATTGGAATCAGCGTTTGATTAGAAGCGCGAAACACAGCTTGTTCGTGTATTACTTCAACGTCTACTTTTACAAGTACATCTCTATTGAGATCGATAGGCTTGAGAAGATCTCGGATGCTAATCCCGGTCTTACCTTTGAGATGGCGGTCAGGCACTTTATTACAACGCTTGTCTATCATGGGCTCGGCGATCAGAACCCTGGCTCATACCTCGGTTACGATCGAATGGATTTCATTCCTGCCGGTAGAAAACAAAGCTTCCGCTCACTTGAGCAAGACATCTGTCGCGCCCGCAAGACAGGCGATAAGCAGCTTATGTTCAGATCGATTTTCTATCTCATGACCTATTTTGCAGGATCTGAATATCGCCGAGTGCATGATGCGGTGACAACGCTGCTGGGCATTGATATGGCGGGTTTCCGTGAGAGCTTTTCTATAAGAATCTGCCTGACATCATTGCGAGCGAGGGCGCCATCAAGATCGGTGGCATTGAGCCTGGATTATAGGGGATGGTCTTGTGGGCATGCCTGACTGCATGACATATTTCGACGCGTTCGGCAACTTCAATATTCTTCGAGCTGTGCGTATGGGCGGAGGATTCCAGATTCAACAAGGAAAATCTTATCCAACCAGTGTAAGCCTTAAAACGTATTCCTATCGATACAGCGGCAGTGGCGCTGTCGATTTGCCGCTTGATACCATGTTTATCAATGCTGAAAGCCCTGACGTGCTGTTCAGCTTGATGCGAACGGGGGTTTCATTTGCCCTAGGCGATCTGACGGAATCCGAAGTCGCATCTCTTATTCGTTCGAAGCACGCTTTCTTTAGCTCAACACGAACGCAAAACGGGATAACAATGCTTCCGAACATAAGTGTGCAGACGTCGTATCAGGGCAACGCCGTGACAATAACCCCTGCGATGGTGACCGCGGCGTTTAACCCGGGCGCGCTTGCGATTCTTTCTCTGCCAGCATATTTGGTTCTCGATGTTTCGACATTTGCTACTATGCAGTCTTCAAGCCAGATATATGGAAGGGTGGGAATATACGATAATCTCGCACCGGCTCGAAACCCCGGCGAGGCTGGATCAACAAGCATCGACACGCTAGATGACTATTTAGATGCATTCCATTTTGGAAACTTCATTTGGAACAATTCCGATACATGGCTCACAATATACGGCCTTGCTTACTGTATCGCGGCCTTCACGCAGTCTGTCATGAACTCCCGACTGTACGAAATAAAAGGTTCCATGGATGAGCTGCTGACATATGCACCATTCAACTGGGTTTACAGCGAACTTGTGAGTCGTGGGGCGCTTCATGATCCCTTTGATCGATCAAAGGCATATTGGGGAATTTGCGAGGATGGTATCGAAAATGCGCGAGAGGCAAACGAGGATCTCTGTAACTCTCTGAAGCTAGCCGAGTTGCTCCAGCCGTTTCCCATTACCCCAGTTTCTCCAGGCTGTGTGAATGCAATCTTTTACGGATTAATCGACATCTTCCATATGAGGAGATACTTCGGCATATCGCCTGACTTGAAATTCAAATACCCAAATTAGAAGATGGCGAGCATGTGGCACCCTATGCATGAATTACCCTATTTCAACGAAAAAGGTGAGTCATGGGAAAATTAACGGTAGGAACTTTGCTTCTATGGATTACGACGGTAATGACTTGTATTGCTGTGTCAGATCCATATATGAGCAGTAACTATAATTGGCCATTGCTCTGTTTCGCGTGGGTGGCAACCCTAGCGCTTCTTGTTTCAGGCGTGAACGATTGTGTACGAAACGCCTCGGATCGTGACTATGAAATGAGGAAGCTCATTTGCGAGATGACGGTCCTCAACTCGTGGGTCCCGCCTGTTGGACCATGCATTGCCAGCGTGGTCTCATTACATATTGGTCTAATTGCCTACCCCGCATGGCTTGTCTGGTCGATTGCAATCAGCTGGTACTATTCGACAAATTATGGCAAGCGTTCACATCGAGATGGATGACTTACGAAAGGCATGGATGACTAGCTGTTGTGTGCCAAAAGGTTGTTTACGCCGACGATGCGCGGCATGGGCGGCAGCCCCCCCGCATGCGCTGTGCGGACGTCCCCAATTGTAGTGTTCGATGAAGGCGGGCAGGGTGGAGGCCTTGCCCGCCTCGCTGTCCCAGGCCCGCCCGTACTGCCACTCCAGCGCGAGCGTGCGGTTCATGCGCTCGACCTTGCCGTTCTGCCAGGGGCTGTAGGGCCTCGTGTATATGTGGCGGACGCCCTCGGCGGCGAGCGCCGCGTTGAACTCGCGGCTTCGGTAGCAGCCCCCGTTGTCGGTCATCACGCGCTCGACTGCGACGCCCAGGCAGGCGAAAAAGGACAGGCGCCGGCGCATGAAGGCGCAGGCGCCCCCCCGCGCTCGTCGGGGAGGAGCTCGGCGTAGGCGACTCGGCTGCGGTCGTTCATGGCGACGTGGAGGCAGGACGAGCCGAGGCTGGAATGCCCATTACAGTTTGAGCCGACCCGAAGGTCGGCTCAAACTGAAATGGGGTCTATAGCATTTTGGAAAGCAGGCTTGATCGAAGTTTGGTGTCGAGAGGGAATATAAGACGATGGGTGGAGCGCTGCTGAATCGCGATATCTGAGCAGGATGAGGCGCATGCATTTTACCCATTGGGAAATGAGAAAGACAGGTGCAATTTAATCCTGAATTTTCACTTCGAACGCAACGCTCCGCAACGAACAGCGGCCCACGGCCCTCGGTAGAATGGTGTTTGCCTAGAACATCATACGGAAGAGGGAGCCATGAGCCACCACACCCATCTTACACTACGCGAGCGCGAGGACATCATGATGATGCGCCGAGACGGCAAGGGCGTGTCCGAGATCGCCCGCGCGATCCGCCGCGACAAGTCCACCGTGTCGCGCGAGCTGGGGCGCAACTCGTGCGCGCGGTTCTACCGCGCCTCGACCGCCCAGCGGCGCTACGCCGAGCGCAGGCTCGCATGCCGCAGGCGGCGCATACTCGACGACGGTCCCGTGTTCGACCTGGTCGCGGACAAGTTCCTCGGCGAGCAGTGGTCCCCGGAGCAGATCGAGGGGCGCCTCGCGCTGGAGCTCGGGAGGAGCCCCGTGAGCGACACGACGATATACCGCGCGATCCGCGCCGGCCGCTTCGACGGCCGCGCCGGGGGGCGCAGGGCGGAGAGGAGGCTCAGGCGCCGCGGGAGGCGCCGCCGCGGCGCGTCCGAGCGGCGCGGCAGGATCAGGGTCTCGCACGAGATATCGGAGCGCCCGCAGGCCGCCGAGGACCGCAGCGAGCCCGGCCACTGGGAGGGCGACACCGTCGCCGGGAAGGCCGGCGGCGCGTGCCTGCTGACGCTCGTGGACCGCAGGGACGGCTTCCTGGTGGGCGGCAAGTGCCGCCGGAAGAGCGCGGAATGCGTGGCCGCGAAGATGCCGAGGGCCCTCAGGGGCCAGCCCTTGGCGTCGGTGACGCTCGACCGGGGCAAGGAGTTCGCCTCGCACGCCCTGGTCACGGCGGAGGTCGGCGTGGAGTTCTACTTCGCGCTGCCGCACCATCCTTGGCAGCGCGGCACCAGCGAGAACACCAACGGGCTCCTGCGCGAGTACTTCCCGAAGGGGAGGTCCCTGGCGGGCGTCAGCGAAAAGCGGGTGCAGGAGGTGTACGATAAGCTCAACCGCAGGCCGCGCAAACGCCTGGGCTACCGGACGCCGTACGAGGTCCACTACTCAAAGGCGTTGCACTTGATTTGAAGATTCAAGGGCAAAGAACCACTA
>DHCMC07803__coassemble_541_pt1 | contig 75812 bp, 58 predicted proteins | sample DHCMC07803__metabat2_low_PE_050 | metagenome-assembled genome bin DHCMC07803
AGCAGGAGGCGCAGCGCCGGCAAGAGGAAGAGGAGGCGCGCCGTCGCGAGGAGGAGGCTGCGCGTGAACAACAGGGCGCCTATCAAGCCGATTCCTTCTCCTTCGACATCCCATCGTATTGGGAGGGCCGCGTGACCGTGCAGGTCGACGGCGATAGCGCAACGATCTACTCGTCTACCTATCCAGAGCGTGAGCTCGCGACGTTGGCATACGTGTCTGTCGACGCGGGCGTGGGGACCGACATCGGCGGAGCAATCGATTCCACCGGAGATTTGGGCAACGGGATGATGGTCTACCTCTATGCGCCGAACTATGCCTACCGAATCGCCTACGCCAATCTCTCGGGATCGACCGATCCGGCGGACTATTACACGCTTGAGGAGGCTGAGGAGCTCGTCGACCTGCAGTCGGGCGGAACCGTGAACTACACGGATTACCTCAATAACATGCGCGACAACGGTGGTACCAGCCCTGATCAGGATATGCTCCTCGCAGGCGTCCAGCAGATCGATATCGACGATTTCAACGTGCACGGTCGCTGACGAAGAGACCGGCATGATGCTGGCTCCATAGAGGACCGCCGGAGGATCGGGCGCGTTCATCTGCGGAGCGGCATCAGACGAATAACGCGTTCTAGGCGGTTCTGATTCGTCGTTTTTCTGGCTGTGAACCACATGGTGGCGTGCGGTCGGGCATGAGGCGCGTTCGGTGCCGTACAATATCGAAGTTGCGCGCTGTCGCGCGCATATGTGGCCATCGCGCAGGAGGGGCGTATATGGCGGAGCAAAAACGCGACATGTTCGATGACATCATCGATATCACCAAAGGCCTGAGCGGCCTTACTGAACCATTCAACGACTTGAAAGACGCCTTTTTGGGCAACACCGACCCCGAGGCGGTCGAGTGGAACCCTGCTGATTACAAAGAGCGCCCGCGCGCCAATACCTTGCGCTGCGTGGCGCGCAAGTCATCGAAGGGTTCTTGCAAGGCATGCATCGATATATGTCCGGCGTCTTCGATCGCCATCGAGGACGGCGGAATCGATATCCTAGATACCTGTCGCAAGTGCGGCCTGTGCGCGCCGGTGTGCCCCACGGAGGCCATCACCACGACCGGACATAAGCCCCGGCGTATCTATGACCAGGTTGCCTCGGCAGCGGCAGCCCATGAGACGGCCTATGTGACGTGCGCCCGCGCGTTGCGCCGCGTCCCGCGCGAGAACGAGGTGGTGCTCGCGTGCATCGGCGAGGTGACGCCGGAGACCTGGCTGGCCATCATGGCGGACTATCCCAATGTGAGCGTGTACCTGCCGCTTGATATCTGCGAAGGTTGCCGCAACGCCCAGGGCGAGGAGCTTTTGGGCGATGCGATCGCGACGGCGGAGGAATGGCTGGGTGCCGGCATGGGCCTTGAGGTCGAGGCTTCTGCGCTCACGTGCGTGAAGCGCCGCGAGTTCGAGCGTAAAGAGTACATGGATAAGATCATGCGCACGACGGGCCTTACCGTATCCAAGCTCAATCCCGCGACCGCGGCGGTGACCACGGTTGCCCAGCGCCTGCGCGAGCACACCAAGAAGCTCTCCGCCATCGAGCGCACCTTGAACGCTGCAACGGGAAGCACCACGCAGAAGCGCCGTCGCATGCTCACGCAAAACCGCCAGCTGTTGCTCTCGGTGCTCCAAAGCCATCCGGAGCTCGCGGAAAACATCCACGTGCAGGTGCCTGAGTGCGATTTCTCGAAGTGCACCATGTGCGGCGATTGCGTGGACGCATGTCCGCTGCATGCCTGCGACCTCGTCGATTCTGGCAGGTTCGCGCTCGAGGCCACATATTGCGTCGGCTGCGGGTTGTGCGCCGATGTCTGCGAGACCCGTGCCCTCACGATGGTGGAGCACGACGCGCGCGATCTCGTTCTGCCCGATCCGGAGGTCAAACAGGGCACGATCGAGGCAGTGACGAGCATGGATGCCGGCAAGCTTGCCGCCGAGGCGAAAAAGGGCTTGAGCACGGTCTTGGACCAGGTCGAGAAGCTCGCGGACTAGCCGTATGGGCGAGCACGGTGCGGCCGATGGGCGCAGGGGGCAGACCCTCGAGATCCTTGTCGTGGCAGCCCTCGTCATACTGGGGGCCGGCTTCTTCTATCTCGTAGGAGTGGGGTGTCCCATCAAGTTCGTAACCGGGGTTTCGTGTCCCGGCTGCGGGATGACGCGCGCTTGGCTCGAGGCCCTTCAGGGCAATTTGGATATCGCGTTGGCCTATCATCCGTTGTTCTGGTCGGTCCCCGTCGTCTTGGTGCTGGGGTGCGTGCCCTCACTCGAGACGAACCGAGCCGCGCAGGTGGTGCTTGCGGCGTTCATCGTCGCGTTCATCGCGTTGTGGGCGTGGCGCATGGCTGTGCCGCACGATACTGCGATCCTGGTCGATGCGGGTGTCTTCGATGACGTGGTGAATATTGGCGTTCCGGGATGGATGAGCCTGTTCGGATGAGTTGCACCGCGAAAGCGTGCGGGCCGTTGCGTTTGCACGGGCATTGCGCGGGTGTCGCTTGTGATGGCGCACTCATGCGTTGCGGCGCGGTAACTTTACGCGTTGTTGAACTCATGTCTTCTTGACGGTCAAAAATCCTCCATATATCCTCAAGGAACGGGATTTCGTTCAAAGGGGGACATCATGTTTTGCAGCTCTTGTGGGAAGCAGATTCCCGACGGAAGCGCATTCTGCCCATTGTGCGGGGCCAAGCTCCAGGCGCCCGTCGGCGGCGCCGCTCCGACATATGCCCAGCAGGCCCAGCAGACGTACGGGTCGCCCTTAACGGGCGGTGCCATCTATTCGCCTGGCACCCAGCCGGGCGCACCCAACGGTGGCGGGTACATTCAGACGGATCGCAGCTTGCTGGTCTATATCATCCTGTCGTTCATCACCTGCGGCATCTATGGGTTCTACTTCATCTACACCATCGCGCGCGACATGAACATCATGTGCTCGGGCGACGGTGACAGCACCCCGGGGCTTGGCGCCTACATCGCCCTGTCGATCGTGACTTGCGGCATCTACAACCTGTGGTGGGTCTACAAGATCGGTAACCGCCTCGCCTTCAACGGACCGCGCTATGGCTTGCAGTTCCAGGAGAACGGCACCACGGTGCTCATGTGGTACATCATCGGCATCATCCTCTGCGGTCTGGGCCCGTGGATCGGCATGTACATCATCATCAAGAACACCAACGCGATGGCAGCCGCCTACAACAACTGCATCGCTCGCTAGCGGAAGATCTCGGGGCTCTACGCGCCGGTGCACCGTCCGCTCAGCTGCGCATCTCGCTCTACGCGGCCGTGGTTCCTTCGGGTTCCACGGCCGAGGTCGTTTCGCCTACAATAGGTGGCGCACTGTACGTCTTAGAGAGGAAGTAGCTCGTGGCTCTTTCCATTGGTATCGTAGGCCTGCCCAACGTGGGCAAGTCGACGCTGTTCACTGCCCTCACCAAGAAGGGCGGCCTTGCTGCCAACTATCCCTTTGCGACCATCGATCCCAACGTGGGCATCGTGAACGTGCCTGATGAGCGCTTGCAAAAGCTTGCCGATATCGTGCATCCGGGGCGCATCGTGCCCGCGACGGTCGAGTTCGTGGACATCGCCGGGCTCGTCAAGGGTGCGAACGCGGGGGAGGGCCTGGGCAACCAGTTCCTCGCGAACATCCGCGAGACCGACGCCATCTGCGAGGTGGTGCGCTACTTCGAGGATCCCAACGTCATGCGCGAGGTGGGGCGCGAGGGCGCGTTCGTGGACCCCGCAGGCGATGCCGAGACCATCATGACCGAGCTCATCCTGGCTGATATCCAGACGCTCGAGAAGCAGATTCCCAAGCTGGAGAAGGATGCCCGCCGCGATAAGGAGCTCTTGCCCAAGCTCGAGGTCGCGCAGCGTCTCGTCGCCTGGTTGAACGAAGGGAACCGTGCTGCGGCCATGGAGATGACCGACGAGGAGCGCTCGGCGGCCAAGGGCCTCTTCCTGCTCACCATGAAGCCCATCCTCTACGTGGCCAATGTGGACGAGGATATGCTCGGTCAGGATCTCGAGCCTATCGATGGCGTGGCGCCGATTCCCATCTGCGCCAAGGTTGAGGCGGAGCTCTCCGAGCTCGATCCTGAGGAGGCGGCGGAATACCTGGAGACGCTCGGCCTCGAGCGCCCGGGCCTCGAGCTCCTTGCTCAGGCCGCCTACAAGCTGCTCGGCCTGCAGTCGTTCTTCACTGCGGGCGAGATGGAGGTCAAGGCATGGACCGTTCGCCAGGGCGCGACGGCTCCCCAGGCCGCGGGCGTCATCCACACCGATTTCGAGCGCGGCTTCATCAAAGCCGAGGTCATCTCCTACGAAGACTATATCGAGCTCGGTGGCGAGCGCGGTGCGCGTGAAGCCGGTAAACTGCGCATGGAAGGCAAGGACTACGTCATGGCCGATGGCGACGTGGTCCATTTTCGGTTCAACGTATAGGGAAGGATCTCTAGACGGGTCCTCAGATTCAAGGTGGTTGATCGATGTTCCGTTACGGTAAGAGGAACGGATATCTCACGATTGCGCTGATAGTACTTGCTATCGTGCCGATTCTGATTGCGCTGTTCGTCATTCCTCAGATGCCCGACGAGGTGCCCATGGCCTTTGGCGCCGATGGCGCCCCGACGCGCTTTGCCAGTCGCTATCAGCTGCTGCTGGTGCCGGGTGTTGCCGCGCTGCTCGGAATCGTGAGCGTTGTCCTCGCCCGTCGGCAAGCCGAGCAGGAGCCTGCTTCGGGGGCGGTTGCCCAGATCGTGTACTTCCGGCATGTCCGCAGCGCGGTGCTCACGGAGTTGCTGCTGTTCGCCTGCACGATCTACATACTGGTCACCGCGTACCTGGGTACAGGCTTCACGTTGGCGTTTTAGGAGGCGGTGCCCGCGCAGGCTGCAGGGATCGCTCGAAGCGCCTCTGCGAGACCTCCTGCGGCGCGAGCGGGGAATCGCAGGTCCGCAGCATTCATGCAGGCGGGCCCCGCGTCTTCGAGCGCGAAGGCAATTCCTGCTTCCAGGACGATCGGCAGATCCTGGGGTCGTGTGGCGACGGCGACGGTCGAGGAGAACGTAGCGCGATGCGCGCGGCAGAGCTCTGCAAGGAGCGCCGGAGCCGTTCGCTGGGCGGTAGGCTCGTCTTGGGATAGCGTCATGAGATCGAACTCCAGCTTGGCGAGCTCGTTTTCCGCCTCGTCATGCGCGTCCCTGCGAGCTTGCGCGAATGCGCGGGCAACATCTTGGCGGGTGTGCTCGGTTGCGATTGCGATGATGGCGTCGAGAGCGTCTGCGGCCTTGCGCAGAAGCGATAGCTCTGTCGAGCTGATAGCAGGACCGCATCCATCGATGCTGTCGAAGTCTATGACGATCATCCAGCGCGGATGCGCTTCCCGCTGCCTTGCCTCCGGCGCCTTTGCATGCCCCGGATCGCTTCCAAGCGGGTTTGAAGGTGCTGGCATGCGACACGACCCGTCTATCATGGACGCCCTTTCACGCTGTGCGCATTGCATTGACGTAAAGTATAGTTTACGCAAGCGAACGCGCACTTTCGCATGCTTGTTCCATGAACGAGCGGATTGAACAGATCATCGGTGCGAATGTGCAGCGCCTGCGCCAGGAGCAGGGTCACTCCAAGACCGCATTCTGCCTGATGGCAGGAATCAGCCGACCCTACCTCGATAAGGTGGAGGCGGGAGAGGCGAACATCACCGTGCGCCAGCTCGAGCGCCTGGCATCCGGCCTTGGTGTCGAGCCGGTGGATCTCATATCCTGAGGTCCCAAGCGCCAGGGAGTCCTAGCGGCTTGCTTCGCGATCGTGGTTGACGGGCTGATAGAACAGCCGCTCGAGCTCCTCCATGTCGTGCGTCTGGCCGAGCGCCCACATCATCTTTGCCACGATGGCCTCGGTGGTCATGTCGGCGCCGTGCAGGATGCCCGGTTGCTCGGCATAGGTGCGGCCGACCTCGTAGACGCCAAGGTCGAGTCCTTCCTCGGGCACCTGCGTGGTGAGCACCACGGCGCGTCCCGAATCCACCCAATCGAAAATCGCCTGCTTGAACGACGGCTCTTCGTCTCCGTAGTCGGGGATGCCTCCAAGTCCGTAGATCTCGAGGATAAGCGCATCGTAACCATCTTTGAGGGCGTAGAAGAGCTGCGGGTTCAGGCCCGGGGTGAGCTTGAGCACCGCCACGCGATCGTTGATCGTAGCGTAGCTCCTAAGCTTGGTAGGTGTGGCTCCGCGCTGGAGGGTGAGACTCGCCTTTAGACCGGGAATCAGATCGAAGGCGTCGCTTCGCACGATCTTGCCGCCCCGGATGTAGGCGAGCGGGGGATAGTTCACGCTCTTGAAGGCATTGGTGCTCACGGTGCGCTGCTTGCGGGCGCGCGTGCCCGCTATGGCGACGCCTCCAAACACGATGCATACGTCACGCGAGAGGTCGTCAGCGGCGTACAGCAGCGCTTGATAGAGGTTGAGCTTGGCATCGGTGAAGGAGCTCGTCATGGGGCGCTGCGAGCCGGTGAGCACGATGGGCTTGGGATTGCCGGGGATAAGGTAGGAGAGGGCCGCCGCGGTGTAGGCCATGGTGTCGGTGCCGTGCAAGATCAGAAAGCCATCGTATTCGGCGTAGTGCTGGACGATGGCATCGCGGATGCGCAGCCATCCCGCCGGCCGCATGTTGGTGCTATCGATGTTCATGAGCTGGAGCACGTCGAGTTCGCAGATGTCCTCGATCTCGGGAACGTAGCTGGCGAGCTCGGCGCCAGAGAGCGCGGGCGACAGCCCGTTGCCGTCTTCTGCCGAGGCGATGGTGCCGCCGGTCGCGATGAGCAGGATCTTCTTCATAGAGGGGCCTTCCGTTCGGGCGGGCGGGGGCGTGCCCGACCGCATGAAGCTCCATTGTGGCATACGCACTCGAGCCCGCCCGCTTCGCTGGAGTAAAACGCCTATATCCCCATGGATCAGCCGCCTGCCCGGTGCATGGGACAGCTCGCCGGTGCGTGCCTTCCGCAAACGGGGACGTGTGGGACAATGCATCCATACGTGTGGGCATGGCGCCGCGGGCGCCATTGAGGAGGGAGCGCATCATGGCAGCGGAGAAGGAGCTCTATATTGGACTCGACGTGGGTGGAACCTCGGTGAAGATGGGCCTGTTCGATGCCGAGGGCGAGCTTTTGGGCCAGGGGAGCGTGCCCACGCCGCCGCTCATCAACGCTGAGGGCTACACTGCGGTTACCGAGGGCATCAGCAAGCTGCTCGACGTGGCGAGCGAGCAGACCGATCTGGTCCGCGGCATAGGCCTCGCCATCCCGTGCCCGGTGCCTGCGGACGGCGTGATTCGCATGCAGGCCAATATCCAGATCAACGCACCCGGGCTCGAGGCCGCACTCAAGCGCCATTGCCCCAATGCCACCGTACGCTTCGAGAACGATGCCAACGCCGCCGCAATGGGCGAGCTCTGGGTCGGCACCGCTCGCGGCCACCGCAGCTTCGTCTTTGTGACCATCGGTACGGGCGTGGGCGGCGGCATCGTGATCGACGGGCACGTAGTCGGGGGCGTCATGGGCGCCGGCGGAGAAATCGGCCATTTGTGCATGAATCCTGAGGAGGAACGCTCCTGCGGCTGCGGCGGCAAGGGGCATCTGGAGCAGTACGCGTCGGCGACGGGCATCGTCACGAGCTATCGCGCCGCCTGCGAGGAGCGCGGCCGGGAGCCGGTCGCACTCGATGGCCCGAGCGATTCGCGCTCGGTATTCGCTGCCGCCAAGGACGGGGACGAGGCCGCCTGGGCCGCCATCGACACGATGTGCGACTACCTTGGACGCGCGCTCGCCCTCATCGCCGATGTCGTCGATCCCGAGGCCTTCATCTTGGGCGGCGGCACCTCGAACTCCTCCGATCTTTTCCTCGATCGCCTCGGGGCGGGGTACCGGCGCTATGCGATTCCGGTGACGCAGGATACGCCCATCGAGATCGCCTCGCTCGGCAACGAGGCTGGCATCTACGGTGCCGCCTATGTGGCACTGCAGAGCGCCGAGGAGCGCTAAGGGAACTCCTGCTCGGACGGATTCCACGTCGTCCACGAGCGGGCGCATTGACGTGCTAGGATAGGGGCGACCGTGTTCCAAGGGGACCGGTCGTCCCCAATTTGCCGGTGCTTCCGGCAGCTGATCGATTTATGGAGGAAACCATGTCCCACGTTCTCGTCTTCGGACACCAGAATCCCGACAACGACGCCATCATGTCCGCGGTCGTGCTCGCCCAGCTGTTGAACCAGGTCGAGTACCTTGGCAACGAGTACGAGGCGTGCGCGCTCGGCCCGCTTCCCGCCGAGTCCGCTAAGTTGCTCGCCGAGGCGGGTCTTCCCGCTCCGCGTCTGCTCGATGCCATTGAGCCCGCCGAGGAGGGCGCCGATCCGCAGCAGGTGGTCCTCACCGACCACAACGAGCCCGGCCAGTCCGTTGCCGGTCTTGGAAACGCTCAGGTGATCGGCGTTGTCGATCATCATCGCTTTGGCGACTTCACCACCGCCGCCCCGCTTCACATCGTTGCGCTTCCTTGGGGATCGAGCTGCTCGATCGTTGCGAAGCTCTTCGAGGTGCTCGGCCAGAAGCCGACGGACACCCAGGCAAAGCTTCTGCTTTCGGCCATGATGACCGACACCCTCATGCTCAAGAGCCCCACCACCACCGACGTCGACCGTGCCACCGCCGCCAAGCTCGGCGAGCAGCTGGGCGTCGACCCGGTCAAGTTCGGCATGGAGGTCTTCCTCTCCCGTCCCTCCGGCTCCTTCACCCCCGAGCAGATGGTGGGCAACGACATCAAGCTCTTCGAGGTGGCCGCCACCAAGCTCCTCATCGGCCAGTACGAGACCGTGGACAAGAGCCGTGCGCTCGGCATGATCCCCGAGATTCGCGAGGCCATGCGCGCCTATCAGGCAGAGAAGGGTGCCGACGGCATCGTGCTGTGCGTGACCGACATCATGGAGGAGGGCTCGCAGGTGCTGCTGGAGGGCGACACGGCCGCCGCGCAGAAGGGCCTCGGCATCGAGGATGTGGCCGAGGGCGTGTGGATGCCCGGCGTGCTCTCCCGCAAGAAGCAGGTCGCTGCTCCCATTCTCGCGGCTAACTAAGCGAGAGCATCCAAGCTGGGAACAGGGGCCTCGGGAGCGGGCGGCAGGCCGTTTCGCGGCAACGTGCACGGTCGCAGCGTCGTCGCCCGGTGCGTCTCGCACCTGTGAAACTCGCGGAGGAGCTGTGGATTCGCACGGCGAAGGCCCCAAGCAGCCTTGGTTCTGGGCAAAGATATAGATAAGTAGCGTGGCGAGGTGCCCCGGCGGCGCCTCGCCCTTTTTGGAACCAAGGTAAATCACAAGCCACCACGGACGCGGTGCTTTGCCGTGGCTGGCAGATTACGGGAAGCAGGCTGAAGTTATGGCGGTGCGTCATATCGGGTGCCTGCGCATGCCTGCGGAGGCGGGTGAGCGCAAGGCGATTGTTGCATAGGGACGACTGGCCGTCCGGCGCATGCGCCGGACCCATCTCGCGTCCGCAACCCGTGCCTTTGCTATCCGCTCTTCTCGCCGCCTATAGCGCGGCAGCCTGGAGGTTCCCATGCCCTATATGCTTGAATTTGCCCTGATCCTGGTCGGCTTCGTCCTGTTGGTGGTCGGTGCCGACAAACTCGTGGATTCCGCGAGCAGCATTGCCGCGCGCTTCGGCATGCCGGACCGCGTGATCGGCTTGACCATAGTCGCCGTCGGGACGTCATTGCCCGAGCTGGTGGTGAGCGTGACGTCCGGCGTGGGCGGCCATGCTGACATGGTGTTCGGCAACGTGGTGGGGAGCTGTCTGGCAAACATCCTGCTCATCCTGGGTATCTCTGCGCTTATCTCGCCCATTCCGCTGTCGCGCAGCACGCGTCGCTTCGAGATTCCTGCAAGCATCGCGTCCGTTGCGCTGCTGCTCGTGTTTGCGAACACGGGAGGCAGGATCAGCCTGATCGAGGGCGTGGCGATGCTGGCGCTGTTTGCAGCGTTCATGGTGCGTTCCGCTGTGGTGGGGACGCGCGCCAAGCGCGCCCAGGATATGAGCGATGTCGAACCGCTATCCGCTGCCGATGCACGGGTCCTCGCTGTTTCGGGCGAGCCTGCAGCGGGAGGCGCGCGCCGCCCGGATCTCGACCTCGCAGACGTGAAGGTCAAGCAGCGGAATATTTTGGTCGACCTGCTCATCATCGCGGTGAGCATCGCGCTGCTCAAGGTCGGCGCGGACTTCGTGGTGAACAATTCCGTCGCGGTTGCGAGCGGCCTAGGCGTGAGCGAGCGGGTCATCGGCATCACGGTGGTGGCTCTCGGAACCTGCCTGCCCGAGCTCGTGACGGGGGTGGTCGCGGCGCTCAAGGGCAATATCGAGATCGCCGTGGGCAACGTGATCGGCTCGAACGTGGCGAACGTGCTGCTCGTGATCGGCGCGCCCGCGCTGTTTTCCGCTGTGCCCTACGACGCGGCGTACAATGTTGATTTCGTGCTGCAGATCGCGTTCACCGCGGCGCTGCTGCTCTGCGCGCTGCGCAAGCCGCGCAACCGCGTCGGCCGCATGGATGGCATCGCGTTCACGTTTCTGTACGTGGCATATATCGTCGTTTCGCTGTTGCGATAGCGCGGCGGGCGACTATCTGGTGGGAAAGGGTGACGTTCGATGAGCGAACGGGAAAACGTGCAAGGCCATGCGGTGCAACCGGCGCCGTTCATCAGCGAGCAGCAACGGCACCGCTTGGAGCGTCGCAGCGCGTTGGAGCGCATCACCGGTAACGGCACCGTCTCTGCGGCGGTGATGATCGTTGCCGCCATCGCGGCGGTGGTGTGCGCCAACACGGCGGCGTACGAGCCCTTGCACGAGTGGTTTCTGCAACCGGTGACCATCGGCATCGCCGGTTGGGAATTCACCCTGACCTTCGAGCTGTTCGTCAACGACTTCCTCATGGCGATTTTTTTCCTGCTGGTAGGCCTTGAGCTCAAGTACGAGATGACGGTGGGCGCGCTTCGCCAACCCCGTCAAGCCATGCTCCCCATGCTGGCAGCCGTGGGCGGCGTGATCATGCCGGCTGTGATCTACGCCACCATCAATCGCGGGGGCGCCCTGCATGGCTGGGCCATCCCGATGGCGACGGATATCGCCTTTGCGCTGGGCGTGCTGTCTCTGTTGGGCAAGCGTGTGCCGCCGGGCATCAAGGTGTTCTTCTCCACGCTTGCCATCGCGGACGACCTGCTGGCCATCGTGGCGATTGCGCTCTTCTACGGCCATGCGCCCAGCTTGTCGTGGCTTGCGGCCGCCGCGGCGGTCACGCTCGGGCTCGTGATGCTCAACCGCCGCCGGCATTATCGGCTGGCGCCGTATATTGCCTTGGGCTTGGTGCTGTGGTTCTGCCTGTATCAGAGCGGCATCCACGCCACGCTTGCAGGCGTGATCCTAGCGTTTACCATCCCGGCGCTCTCTGATATCGATGCGGGGAGCCTGATGGGTTGGCTCGAATCCATCCTTCCGGAACTCGATGACCGCTTTGACGACGAAGCCCATATCCTGGGCCAGCATGACTTCACCCATGCGGTGCGTGGCGCCGAGCGCGTCATGCACCGCGTGACGCCGCCCATGCAGCGCCTGGAGCACTATATTTCCACGCCGGTGAACTTCTTCATCCTGCCGCTGTTCGCGTTTGTGAACGCGCAGGTGCGCCTCGTGGGCGTCGATCTTGGCGCGCTCGTGGTGGACCCGGTGGCCGTGGGCACCTATCTGGGCATGCTGTTGGGCAAGCCGATCGGTATCTTCGGGGTGACGTTCTTGGTGGTTCATCTGGGGCTTGCCGAACTGCCCGAGGGAGTGGGCTGGAAGCACATCATGGGCATCGGCATCCTGGGCGGCATCGGGTTCACGATGTCGATCCTCATCGCGGGTCTTGCGTTCACGGAGATCCCAGCCGAGCTGCTGGCGGCCAAGACCGCGATCCTCGCTGGCTCGGTATCTGCGGCGCTTGTCGGCCTTGCCTACATGAGCATCGCCTGTCGTGGGAAACGCTAGCTGCTACCGGGGGCGGCATTTCCGTTATGGGGCCCTTTCGGTGCGTGGCGCCTGATGTCCATCGAGGGGCTTTTCATCCTAAACGCCAGATTCCCGTGGACTATAGGATGCCGCCAAACACGTGACGGCTCATAGAGAAGGCCGGGAGGAGCAACGGTGCTCCTCCCGGCCACTTGGTTGCGACTACGCTTGGGCGGCTTCAAGCATGCGTGGAACCATCCAGTCAGCGCCGAAGCAACCGGCGGAATCCATCTGGTCGTTGACGCAATGAGCATTGCCCGGATAATCTGCGTAATACTTCTCGGTCGAAGAGACCAAATCGTAAATGCGATGCGCGCCCTCTACGCCGATAATGGGGTCTTCATGACTATGGATAACGAGGGTCGGGCACGTGATCTTGTGTAGGTCGTCTGTGCAATCCATGCGTGTTGACATCTCCGAGCACACTTCGATCGGCTGATTGAACTTGAGCTGGAATCCTCCCAGGTAGAAATTGGGAATTCCCATCCACGGGTGCTTGGTGAGCGTATCGGTTTTGTCGGTTCCTCCGCGCACGATGAGACCGCAGATATCATCGTTGAGGGCGCAAGCGGCCTGGGCAGCAAGGAAGCCGCCATAGCTCATGCCGTAAAGGGCGATTTTGTCACCTACGCGCGTGTCTGCCTTGACGTATTGAATGACGGCGCGAACGGCATCGATATAGTTGGTTTCTGTGAGCCACATCTTCTTGAAGTACAGAGAGGTTCCCTGGCCGGGGCCGTCGAAGATGATGAAGGGGATGCCGCGCTCATAGAAGTACCAAGCGGTGGAGAAGTTTTCTTCCTTGAAACCCGTGGCCCCGGGGATGAAGACAAGCACCGGGGAGCTAGGCGTGGTGCCTTCGGGAATGCCGTAATACGCATCCATCGTAGTGTCGCCAAAGGGGATTTCGACGCACTCGACATGCTCGGGGCGAAGCGTCCAGTTCTTTGCGAAGCACTTGGGAATCTGAGAGTAAATGCGAATCTTCTCGTCAGTGATGGCGTCGTGGATACCGTAATCGGCCACACGGAACATCGCTTCGGCGCGTCCGTAGAAGTTGGCCGCGGTCACCGTGTTACCGGCAGCCTCCGCCTCCTCTGCTTGGGCGAGACGGCGCAGGCCGATTTCCTCGGCCACATCGACGAAGTCTTCGCGCTCCTCCTCGGGAACAGGAGTGAAGCTCTTGCCAACGCACGTGCAGTCACATTCGGTGCGGTTGGTCAGTTCGATGAAGTCTTCGACGTTCATGCCTCCGGAAATCATGCGACCGGGGTTTTGGGCTCCTGGACGTCCACGCTTGACCTGCTCTGCCATGACGCACTCCTTTCTTCCAGTACAGTGTACTGTCCAATGGCAAGCACAGGATACAGTACAACGTACTGGAAATATGAGGAGAGCGGCGAACGGTAGCTACAGTACGGTGTACGGTATCTATGACGCGTATGGAAAGAAATGCAGCGGTTGTTTATTCAAGAATTCCTTGCTTCTGACAGAGGCTGCGATACTCATCCAGGTGTTCGGGAGAGATATACGCGCTCAGCAGCTGGCAAACGGCAACGGAGACTCGAATGCTTGGCAGCAGGTCATTTGAGAATGGCGCGTTTGCGGTGACCCATCCAGATTCCATCTGAACGATGCTGTAGGCAAGGGCGTCGAGCGCATCACGATGCAAATCTTGACGAATCCATCCGTCGCTCCATAGCGTCCGGAATGCGCCTTCGTAGTATTCGTAGAGCTTGCTGGCGAAGAGGTTGCTTTCACTGCAAAGCGTAGGCGATTGGCGAAGTATCTGGGCGATATTCTCGAAATAAAACGGGTAAGCACGGTGGTTTGCTTCATTGGTGCAGATGAGCCTGACGATATGCTCGAGCAAATTGGCCCCGTGCAAGTTGGTTTCGAGCTGGTCCGAAAACCCGGTATGCAGGTCAGTAAGTATGGCCTGGAGCAGGTCCTCTTTCTTGGCAAAGTGGTAGGTCAGGTTACCAATGGTGGTGCCAGCTTCTGCGGCGATCTGCCGGAGGGAGACGGAGTCATATCCCTGCTCATTGAAGAGCCTGATCGCTGCTTTGCAGATGTTGTTGCGTGCCTCGTGCGCCATGCGTATCCCTTCGTGTGGCCTAGCGTCTGTGGGTGAGCGCATCACGCACGGCTTCGACCTGCTGGATAGCCGCAGCGACCTGCTGGCGCGCCTCGTTGATCTGCATCTGGACATACATGTCCAGAAACGCGTTGTCGAAGAACATGTCCGCGAACGACAAGAACCCGCTCGTGTCGATTTGAAAGCCAGGTGCTCCTTCGACATCGCGCAGCTCGCGCACGAAGACGCGCAGCGCGTCGCGCGCGGCGTCGATTTCCCCTTGGGCTTCGTGCATTTTGCTGCGCTTGATATAGGAAGTGATGGCACCGCCTGCGAAGATGTCGAACAGCCCCCAGTTGCCTGCGGATCCCAGGAGATCCTGGGCGCGGTACAGGTGCCCGAGCGCTACGTCGGCGGCATCGATGGCTTCGTTGTACTCCCGCTGGATGTCGGACATGCTGGCACCTTTCTGTGAGGCGTTGAATCTACAGGTGAAGTGGGGCCGCGTCGATCGGATTCGTTCCTACTCCACGGTGCCGTAGGTACCGCCCCAGCCATGGGCGGCAAGGGCGGAGTTGATCTGGTCGCAGAGCCGCTGTCGGTCATAGGCGCCAGGCGGTACGAGCTCCACGATCTCCTGGAGGTCTGCGTCGAGGTCCATGAGCTCTGCCTGAACGATGGCATCGAGCCTCTCGACTACCTCCCGTCCCAGAAACAGGGAATCGACGAGACGCTGGAGGTCGCCGTACGATGCGGCCTGGAACTGCTCGAAATCCATGATCCCTCCCGGGAAACCGGCATGTGCCGGGTCGGTGTCGCGTTCCAACAGCATAGCGCGACTTCGGCCCCTTGCGAGCGCCCGGCATAGGTATACTTATAAAGATTGTGCTTACGCGCACCGCCCCAGGGGTGTGGGCGCTCGTCGTTGAAGGGGATGTACATGGCGACGATATACGAAGAGATGAGGGCCGAGGAGCTCGACGCTGCGATTGCCGAGCTCGAGGCAGAGGTGGAGAAGACAAAGGCGCGCGGTCTCGCGCTCGATATGGCGCGTGGCAAGCCGAGCCCGGCTCAGGTAGACATCTCGCGCCCCATGCTCGACCTTATTTCGAGCGGCGCCGACCTCACCGACGAAGGCGTCGATTGCAGCAACTACGGCTGCTTCGAGGGCATTCCCTCTGCGCGCAGGCTCGCCGGCGAGTTCATCGGCGTACCGCCCGAGCAGACCATCGTGCTCGGGTCCTCCAGCTTGAACATCATGCAGTCCATCCTCATCCATTATTGGGAGAAGGGTGTACCCGGCTACACCCCGTGGAGCAAGGTCGATCACGTTAAGTTCCTGTGCCCGTCGCCCGGCTACGACCGGCACTTTGGCATCACCGCCGATCTAGGCATCGAGAACATCCCGGTGCGCATGACCGAGGACGGTCCGGATATGGACGAGGTGGAGCGCCTCTGCGCTTCAGACGATTCCATCAAGGGCATGTTCTGCGTCCCCAAGTACTCGAACCCTACCGGCATCACCTATTCGGACGAAACGGTGCGCCGGCTCGCCACCATGCAGGCTGCCCCGGACTTCCGCATCGTGTGGGACAACGCCTATGCCGTGCATGATTTCACCGATACGCCCGATGAGCTTGCGAACATCTTCGACTATGCGCGCGAAGCGGGTAACGAGGACCGCATCCTCGGCGTTGCCTCGACCTCCAAGATCACCTTCCCGGGCGCGGGCGTCGCGTTCTTCGGCTCGTCGCCCGCCAACGTCGCCGAGGTCGCCTCGACGTTGAAGGTCGGCCTCATCAGCGCGAACAAGCTCAACCAGCTCATGCACACACGCTTTTTGCCCGACCTTGCCGCCGTTCGCGCCCACATGCGCAAGCATGCCGAGTTCCTCCGCCCGCGCTTCGCAGCGGTCGAGCGCAGGCTCGAGGAGGGATTGGGCGGCACGGGCTGTGCCACCTGGACGCATCCCCATGGCGGATATTTCGTCTCGTTCGATGGGCCCGAGGGTTCTGCGAAGCGCGTGGCGGCACTCTGCGCGGAGATGGGAGTGAAGCTCACCCCGGCGGGCGCTACCTGGCCGTACGGCAAGGATCCGCATGACACGAACATCCGCATCGCACCTACCTACCCCACAGTGGAGGAGCTCGAAGCCGCCCTCGACGTGCTCGTTCTCGCCGTGAAGCTCGTCTCTGCCCAGCTGGTTCGCGAGGCGCGCGGCTAGCGGCCCTTCGATTAGCTCGCGATTCGTCCGTACATGCTAAAGATTTGCTGATGCGTCTCCGTGTGCCCCGCGGGGGCGCATCACCGGTACAATAGACCGGATACGGCGCCCTCGAAGGGGTTGCTGCCAGAACGCTGATTAGCCGGCTTTATGCCAGCATGTGGGGAGTACCTATGGAACTGGTCATTACCACCCAGCCTACGCCCGAGCTCTACACCATCGTTGTCGAGGGCGAGGTCGACATCTCGAACGCTTCTAAACTGCGCGATGCGATCGATTTGGCTCTCGAGCAGCCGACGGATACCGTGCAGCTCGATTTTGCGCAGGTCGCCTACATCGATTCAACGGGCATCGGCGTGCTGGTGGGTGCCGCGCACCACGCTGAGGAGCGCGGCAAGCGCTTCTCGGTCGCGCGCGTCCAGCCTGCCGTTATGCGCGTGATGCAGCTGCTTGGTGTCGATGCCGAGCTCGAAGTCACCGCTCTGTAAAGGCCTTGTCAGCTCCACGCCAGCTGCGGTTCGGGGCGGTATACTCATACCGTTTGCGCGCGCTCGCCTTGAGCGAGGCGCGTGTTTCTGGGAGGAAATGCACAGGAGGTTCTCGTGTTCGGAATCGGGCAGACCGAGCTTCTCGTTATTCTGGTCTTTGCCTTTTTGCTGTTCGGGCCGGATAAACTGCCGCAGATGGGGCGCACCATCGGTCGCGCGCTGCGCCAGTTCCGCGAGACGCAGCAGAAGGTGACCTCGGTCGTGCAGACCGAGATCGTCGACCCCATGGCAGCGGCGGCTACCGCCGAGGCTGCCAAGACCAAGCCTGCGGCGGATGCGGTGGATAAAGCTGCTCCTGACATCGCGTCGGAGGGTGCCGATATCGCCACCCAGAAGGCGTCGGAGGCTCGCAAGGAGACCTTTGCCGAGCGTCGCGCTCGCCTTGCTGCCGAGAAAGCTGCCCGCGAGGCAGCCGAGGCCCCTTCGGAGGATACCGGCTCGCCCGCTGGCGAGGTTCCCTCCGAAGACATTGCGGCAGAAGCGGAGCAGGCGGCTGCCGGTGCGGCAGCTGAGGATTCCGAGCCCGAGCCAGCGCGCACGACTGCCGACCTGTATGCTCGCCGTCCGCGCCGCCACCGAGCCGATGACGCTCACGGTGAGGCTGCCTCGGACGCGAGCGTGGATGCAGCATCCGACGAGTCTGCGCAGGCTGTCGAATCCGATGCCTCCGCGAGCGCTCCGGAGGCCCTGCAAGATGAGGGTGAGCCGGCCGCGAAGGGGGGTGAGCGGTAGTGCCTATCGGACCAGCGCGCATGCCGCTTATGGATCATCTGGGAGAGCTGCGCCGCCGTCTCACCATCATCGTGGTGAGCGTGCTCGTGGCGACGGTCGTCTTCTATTTTGCGACTCCCACGATCATCGATATCCTGACCGACCCCATCCGCCCGCTCGTCGAGGACGGCCGCTTCTACATCACCACGTCCCTTGGCGGTTTCTCCGTGCGCTTCTCTATCGCGTGGAAGACCGCGGCGGTGGTCTGCGTGCCCATGATCCTTCTGCAGATTCTCGGGTTCTTCCTTCCGGCGCTCAAGCCTAACGAGCGCAGATGGGTGGTCCCGACGATCCTCATTGCCACGGTGCTCTTCTTCGTCGGTGCGGTGTTCTGCTACCTCATCATCGTGCCCGCCGGATTCGAGTGGCTCATCGGTGAGACGAACACCATCGCGACCGCTCTGCCGGATCTGGTCGATTACATCAACACCGAGATCCTGCTGATGATCGGCTTCGGCGTGGCATTCGAATTGCCGCTCATCGTCTTCTACCTTTCCGTGTTCCACATCGTTCCCTATGCTACGTTCCGTTCCGCTTGGCGCTACATCTATGTCGTCATGCTCGTGGTCTCCGCTTCGGTTACACCCGACGCGAGCCCGGTGACGTTGCTGTTCATGTACGCCGCCATGCTCTCGCTCTACGAGATCTCGCTTTTCGTGACGCGCTTCGTGATCATCGCGCGAGAGGGTAAGAAGGGCCTCACGGGGAGCAGGATCGCCCTCTTCATGGATGACGAGGACTAGCGGGCGCCTGCCATGCACGAGCTCGGCTTGGTGTCAGGAGTGCTCGAGACCGTGACGGCGGCTGCGCGTGAGGCGGGTGCCTTGCGCGTGATCTCCGTCAAGCTGCGTATCGGTGATCTTCGTGAGGCCGTTCCCGAAGCGCTCGATTTCGCGTGGGAGGTCTTGAGCGAAGAGGACCAGCTTACGGCGGGAAGCAAGCTTGTGGTCGAGGACGTGCATCCTCGCAGCCGCTGCCTTGGTTGCGGGGCGGAGTTCGACCACGACCGGTTCCACGTCAGGTGCCCGCAATGCGGGAGCTCCGCAACCTCGCTCCTTGCAGGACGCGAGCTCGAGATCGTCTCGATGGAGGTCGACCTGCCTTAGCGTGCGGGTACGCATGCAACGCTTTGCGGGGTCGACGCATGGATCGCATGCGGGCCGTGTTGGAAGCGGCTATCGATGGAGGCGCGCGGTTGCAGTCCGCCGCGTGCAGGAGGTGCATCATGTCAGAACGGGTCATCGATCTCGAGAAGCCGATTCTCTCGCGCAACGACCGCCTTGCGGCACAGCTGCGCGAGCGCTTCCGGGATACGGGCACCTTCGTGGTGAACGTGCTCTCGAGCCCCGGTTCGGGCAAGAGCTCGATGATCCTTGCTACGAGCGCGCGCCTGCGCGATGCCTATGGCCTGCGTTCGGCGGTCATCGAGGGCGACATCGCCAGCGACGTGGATGCTCAGCGCATGAAGGCGGCAGGCATGCCCGCCATCCAGATCAACACCGGCGGCCTCTGCCATCTCGAAGGCAATATGATCGGCCAGGCGGTCGAAGCGCTCGACGGGGCGGTCGGCTTGAGCAAGATTGACGTTATCTTCATCGAAAACGTGGGCAACCTCGTATGCCCCGTCGACTTCGATTTGGGCGAGAACCTCTGCGTGATGATACTCTCCGTACCCGAAGGGGATGACAAACCACTCAAGTACCCGGGCATCTTCCAGCATGCGGGGGCGCTTCTGCTCAACAAGGTTGACGTCGCGCCGGCATTCGACTTCAACCGCGAAGGATACAACCGCGTCTTGGATGATCTGAATCCCGCAGCGCCGCGGTTCGAGGTGAGCGCCACCAAGGGCGACGGCATGGATGCATGGGTCTCGTGGCTCGCCGAGCAAGTGCGGGGTGCGCGGGCATCCACGGCGTAGCGCTTCTTGCCCTGTGGGCCAGATGCCACGGGGTCGAGTCTGCGTGCCGGGAATTGTGCGGCTCATATCTCCAAATTGCCCTTGATGCCGAATGCGCCGGCCTGCCGCGGCTACCAATTCATCAGCAATCGTTTGGCTTTCATCGAGATACCTTCAGATAGCCATTTGCATTAGATTGAAACGTTTCAAGTGTCCGATTATCGGCATCTCGAGGTCCAGCGAGGGATGCTGCGAAGTCGATCGGGTACACCGCCAAGGGTGTCAAGCGGTGCCATTTGGGTCCAATTTGTCAACCATTCCCGGTGGGATTTTGGTAAACGGCAGGTAACTCGCGTATACTGTCCCGCGAGCATAGAAGCCCGCGCGCGGCAGCATGCGGCAAGGACGCAACCAAGAGGTTCCATTTTGAAACTTGTCATCGCAGAGAAGAACATCGCGGCCCAGAAGATCGCACAGCTTCTGGCCGACGGCAAGCCAAAGACCGATAAGGTCTACAACACCCAGGTCTATCGGTTCACGGTGAAGGGTGAGGATTGGGTTTCCATGGGCCTCGCGGGCCACATCCTTGCGCCGGACTTCCCTGACGAGATTCTCTTCGATAAGAAACAGGGCTGGTACAGCATCTCGGAAGATGGCGAGGTGCTCCCCGCGGATGTGCCGGATGGCCTGGCGCGTCCTCCGTACGATACCAAGCGCAAGCCGTTTCTCGCTAACGGCATCAACATCAAGGGCTGGAAGGTCGAGAGCCTTCCGTACCTCACTTGGGCGCCCATCGTGAAGAAGCCCGCGGAGAAGGAGATCATCCGCGTCCTCAAGAACCTCGCTAAAAAAGCCGATCACGTGATCATCGCTACGGACTTCGACCGAGAGGGCGAGCTCATCGGCTCGGATGCGCTCTCCTGCGTCCGGGAGGTGGCTCCCAACGTTCCCGTGAGCCGCGCACGTTACTCCGCCCTGATCAAGGGTGAGGTCACCGCTGCCTTTGACAACCTGGTCGAGCTGGATCAAGACCTAGCTGACGCCGGTGAGTCGCGCCAGTACATCGACCTCATCTGGGGCGCGGTGCTCACGCGCTATCTCACGCTTGCGCGTTTTGGCGGCTTCGGCAACGTTCGCTCCGCCGGCCGCGTTCAGACGCCAACGCTCGCCCTGGTGGTCGAGCGCGAGCGCGAGAGAAGGGCGTTCGTGCCTGAGGACTACTGGCAGATTCGCGGTATGGGCGCTCCCCGGGAAGATGCTGACGCCGCCTTCAAGATCGGACATGCGACACAGCGCTTCTCCGATAAGGCGGCTGCTGAGGCAGCGTTCTCGCATGTCGAGGATGCCAAGACCGGCATCATTTCCGAGGTCGCCAAACGCAGCCGCAAGCAACAGCCCCCTGCGCCGTTCAACACCACATCGCTCCAAGCTGCCGCCGCTGCAGAAGGAATCAGCCCCGCGCGCACCATGCGGCTTGCCGAGAGCCTCTATATGGCAGGCTTCATCTCGTACCCGCGCGTGGATAATACGGTCTACCCGCGCACGCTCGACCTTGCGGGCATCGTGAACGGGCTCTCCTCGAACGTGCCCGCCCTGCGTCCCGTGACCGCCAAGGTGCTTGCCGGTCCCATGAAGCCGACCCGCGGCAAGACCGAGACCACAGACCACCCGCCCATCCATCCCACGGGCCAGGGCGATCCCGAGACGCTCGACGGCGGCCAGAAGAAGCTCTACATGCTCATCGCGCGCCGATTCCTTGCCACGCTCATGGGCGCGGCGACCATCGAGAACACCAAGCTCTCCATCGACGTTGCGGGCGAACCCTTCACCGCGAGCGGCGACGTGCTCGTAGACGCTGGCTTCCGCGAGGCCTATCCGTACGGCCTCAAACGCGACGAGCAGCTGCCGGCGCTCGAGCAGGGCGATGTGATCGACGTCTTCGATATCAAACTTGAGGCAAAGCAGACCGAGCCGCCCGCGCGCTACAGCCAGGGTCGTCTCGTGCAGGAGATGGAGAAGCGCGGTCTGGGTACCAAATCGACGCGCGCCTCGATCATCGAGCGCCTCTACCAGGTACGCTATCTGAAGAACGATCCTATCGAGCCGAGCCAGCTCGGCATGGCCATCGTGGACGCGCTGCACGATTTCGCGCCGCGCATCACCACCCCTGAGATGACAGCAGAGCTTGACGAGGACATGACCCACGTCGCCGAGGGAACCGATACCCAAGACCACGTGGTCGAGCATTCGCGGGCGCTTCTCGCAGGCATGCTCGACGCCCTCATCGAGCACAAGGACGATCTCGGCGAGGCGATCGCCGACGCCGTGACCGCCGACGCGCGCGTGGGCGCATGTCCTAAGTGCGGCAAGGACCTGGTCATGAAGACTTCGGCAAAGACGCGCGGCAGCTTCATCGGCTGCATGGGCTGGCCGGACTGCGATGTGACCTATCCCGTGCCGAGCGGCGTAAAGGTGAGCCCGCTCGAGGGCGATGCCGCCGTGTGCCCGGAGTGCGGTGCGCCGCGCATCAAATGCCAGCCGTTCCGCCAGAAGGCGTACGAGCAGTGCGTGAACCCCAAGTGCCCCACCAACTTCGAGCCCGACTTGGTGGTGGGCGAGTGCAAGGTCTGCGCTGAAGCCGGACGTCACGGCGACCTGATCGCCCACAAGAGCGAGCGAAGCGGAAAGCGCTTCATCCGCTGCTCCAACTACGATGAGTGCGGCATCTCCTATCCGCTGCCCGCTCGTGGCAAGCTCGAAGCAACCGGCGAGGTGTGCGAGCACTGCGGCGCGCCGATCGTTGTGGTCGAGACCGCGCGAGGGCCGTGGCGCATCTGCGTGAACATGGACTGTCCCGGTAAGGAGCAGAAGCCTGCGCGGGGGAGGCGCGGTAAGGCGCCGGCGAAGCCAGGTACCAAATCGGGCGCGAAGAAGAGCGCAAAGACGAGCGCCACGCGCAAGACCTCAAAGAAAGCGACGAGCAAGAGTCCTAAGGCGTGATGCGGCCTCGGAGTGCCACCGGAGCAACCAGCGGCAAGCTCGAATCGCTGCGGCATCGTCTTGGCATCGCTGTTGGATGGCCGATGCTTCGGCGGGCCTTGTCATCGATGTAAAACGGTGGGCGCAAAATAGCAAGAGAGGCTTCTGCAGAGGGGCCTCTCTTGCTATTTTTTGCCCGCAGATTATCCAGCCGCTCGTCGTACTATTAATTAACGAGAAAACGCGCCCGCGATGAGGGTCGTGGGCCTCTGGCGGTCGGGGGTATGCGATGTTTTGCACGAGTTGCGGCAAGGAGCTTGCGGAGGGCACGAAGTTTTGCACCCAGTGCGGCAAGCCGGTGGTACGGGTCGTTCCTCGCGAGGAGCAAGCAGGAGCTGGGGCTGCCATGGCTCCGGCAAGCGAGGAAGTGGCTGTAGCGAGCTCGAACGAGAGCGTCGCGGCGGCAGAGGAGGCTGCGGCAGACACCAAGGCAGCCGCGGTGGCAGAGGAGGCTGCAGCAGACGCCAGAGCAGCCGAGGAGGCTCTTTGGCCGACCGGCGTCGAGGATGCGTCGTCTGCCGAGCCGACGCACGTGATGCCGCAACAAGCCGACGCGGCTCCGTGGGTGACGGGTGCGCCGCAGCAGCCCGCTGACTCCACGCGCATGATGCCCCAGCAGCCCGCCCCGAGCGCGCCGCAGCAGGCATCGCCGCATACGAAGAAGCCCATCGCGCTGATTGCCGCCATCGTTGGCATCGTAGCCGTCATCTTAATTGGTGTCTGCGTGTTCGTGCTTCCGCACCTTACGGGTGGCAACGTGGTCTTCTTCGGTCAGCGCGACGCCCTCGCATGCTCCGTGGTGACGCGCATCCAGCCACGGGACGCTCTGGGCAACGACCTGACATCCTATGTTGTGCGGTTGGCAGAGCGCACGGCCGATAACATGGAAGACGACGGGGCGCCAACGCTTGGGGAGGTCATATCAGAGATTCGCGTGACCGGTACGGGCGGCTTCACATTCGAGGACTTCGGTGAGATTCCCGATGGCGAATACACCATGGTCATCATCGACGGGGAGACAGGCGAGGAATACTACAACGACATCGACTACGACCACGATCAGACGACGACCAACGAGACCTATATCATCCAGCCGGAACCGGAGCGCGAGGGCGACTCCGCGCCCGCGCCCAACGAGGAGCCTGCTCCTGAGCGACCCACCGAGGATCAGCTTGCCTATGCTGCCTACTACGGCAAGTGCCAAGAGCTCATCGAGCAATATGGCGAGCCGGCGAGCATCGACCTCTACGATGGCCAGGAGACCATGCTCACGGGGCTCGCGTTGGCCGAGCTCATCGATTTCGATGGTGACGGTTCGGACGAGCTGCTTACCATCGTGTGCAACCTCGAGGTGCAGGATGGTGCCATTGCCGAGCTCAAGCATGATGGTTATCTCGTTGCGGTTTGGGATTATCAGGACGGCGAGCTCTTGCAGGTCTATGACCGCGCGAGCGAGTTCTCCAATGGCGGCGCGTACTTCCAATATCTGTACGAGCGCGAGGGCACGCCCGTGATGGGAACCTCGTGGTATGGCGAAGCTGCGGAACCCATGGTCGAGGAATACCATAGCGGGTACTTCATGCTCGAAGACGAGGCGTTCGAGACGGCGGCTCAACGCAACTCCTTCTTCAACTATGACACCGGCGACTCCACGGAGAGCTTTGCGATCGGCGGCACGGAGGCCACATCAGAGCAATGGGATGCCTTCGTGGCAGAAACGCCGGCGACGCATTGCTATAGCCTCGTGCAGTTCAACAGCGACTTCGGAACCGAGGGCGAGGGCTCGACCATGGAGGAGGTCGACGTCTACGGTTGCATGACGGCGACCGATGAGACGCTTGATGAGCTTGTATCCGGCGCCGGTCCAGCGCTTGAAGGCGAGGGCGCATCGACGGACGAAGCGGGGGACGGCCAGGCTTCCGCAGCAGCGTACGCCTACGAGCTCATCGAGGAGGACGTTACCTTCACCTCTTCGCAAGGCGTCGACATGGAGTGGGATGAAACCCAGCGCTGGGCTTATCCGCGCTTCACGCGCGAGGATGGCGGCACCGACGCGGTCCTCGATGCGCTTAACGAGGAGCTCCAGGCAAGCTTTGAGGGGGATCGCGAGGCAACGCAGGCATGGGAGTTCGACGGCGGGACCACCCAGGTGACGGTCCATCGCGACACGGTAACCTACCTTGAGGGCAGCATCGCCTGCGTGCGCAGCGAACGCTGGGTCTTCGCCGGCGGGGCGCACGGCAACGAATCCATGCGCGCCACGTTCTACGACCTATCAACGGGCGAGCGGATTGCCGTGGAGGATGCCTGCGGGGTGTCGTGGGACACGCTTGTGCAGGAGGCCCACGCCGCGATCGAGACGTACTGCGAGCAAGATCCAAACTTCAGCTGCAATGCGACGACGCTTTCGGAGATCGCGGGCGACCCAGAGCGCTACTATGCGACGGCAGATGGCATCGTGGTATGCGTCGACCCTTACCAGATCGCGCCTTACTCCTATGGCATGCAGCTCATCTACGTTCATGCCTTTGAGGACGAGTCGCTCGTGGGTACCGCGGCGCCGCTGTAGGGTCTCCTGCGCGGCAAACGGGTATCATGGTTCGATGCGAACCATGAACCAGCGGGATGCCATGGTTCGGCGTGAAACCAAAGAGTAAGGGGACCCATGTCGGCGACATCAAAGCTACCAGGTGCGTTCATCACCGTCGAAGGTATTGACGGCTGCGGCAAGTCAACCCAGGCGAGCCTGCTTGCTGAATCGCTTGAGCGCGCCGGCTACGACGTGCTCCTCCTGCGCGAGCCGGGCGGGGTGAGCATATCGGAGAAGATCCGGGCGATGCTGCTAGACCCCGCCAATAGCGAGATGGACACTGCGTGCGAGCTGCTGCTCTACGAGGCTGCCCGTGCCCAGCTGGTACATGAGGTCATCGAGCCCGCGCTCGCGGCGGGCCGTGTGGTGGTATGCGACCGGTTCTACGACTCCACGACCGCCTACCAGGGCTACGCGGGCGGAGCATCACTCGAAATGGTTCGCACGGCAAACGCCCTCGCTGTGGGCGCATGCCATCCGCAGCTCACCTTGGTGTTCGACATCGATCCCGCGCTAGCCGCCGAGCGCACCCGTGCCCGCACGGCCGATCGCATCGAGGCGAAGGGGCAGGCGTACCAGGCCCGCGTTGCCGAGGGGTTCCGCGCAATCGCCGTCACCGAGCCTGAGCGGGTCAAGCTCATCGACGCGTCGCGCCCAATCGACGCCATTGCCGAAGACGTGCTCGCTGCCGTCGAGCAGGCGGGGCTGGCGCTTTAGCTGGTGCATGCGAGCCCGGCGCTTCTATCCCTGAATCCCGCCGATCAGTCCTCAGCTGCCTCCGCGCCTTGCTGCGTCGAGCCCTCGAGGCCCTGCATGTATCGATCCATCGCGTCGGCGACGCGCTTGGCGTCTGCGACGGCCTCGACCACGGTGCGCGCACCGGTGGATACATCGCCGCAGGCAAACACGCCGGGTCGCGTGGTGTGACCTGTGTCGTCGGTGCGCAGCAGGCCGCGTGCGTTGGTCTCGAGCCCCTCGGTGGTGTTCACCAGGCGGTCGAGCGGGCGCTGGCCTGCGGAGATGATCACGCTATCGGCCTCGAAGAGCTGCTCTGTTCCAGGAAGCGCGCGCAGTGTGGGCGGCTCCCCGTTCTCGCTGATCTCGGAGCCCTCGGTTTGGATGAACACCACGCCCTCCGGCGTGATGCGCACGGGAGCGCGGTTAAGGACGAAGTCCACGCCTTCAAGTTCGGCATAGCTGCGCTCGTGGTTGCTCGCCGCCACGTGCGACGACTGCGCGAAGCACGTCACGCGCTCCGCCCCATGGCGCAGCGCGGTGCGCGCAACGTCCATGGCTGCGTTGCCCACACCGATCACGATCACGCGCCTGCCCAGCTTGAAGCTATCGGGGTTGGCAAGGTAGTTGATGCCGTAGTGCACGTTGCCGAGCGTCTCGCCGGGGATGCGCAGTGCATGCGGGCGCCACACGCCGGTACCGGCGAACACGGCGCTATAGCCGTCCTCGAACATGTCGTCGATGGAAATCGCCTGGCCAATGGTGGTGTTAAAGCGGAGCTTTACGCCGTTGGCTTCCAGATGGCGCTTCTGGAAGTCGTCGAGCACGGTCTTGGGCAGGCGGAACTCGGGGATGCCATAGCGCAGCACTCCGCCGATCTTGTCGTGGTTCTCAAAGATCGTGACGTCGTAGCCGCGGCGCGCCAGAATGACCGCGATGGCAAGGCCGGCAGGGCCCGCGCCGATGATCGCGACGCGTTTGCCGTTGGGCGCGGCGTGCTCATCGGGCACGCGCGACCCGTAGAGGTCGGAGATGTACTCCTCGATGGCGCTGAAGTGCACCGGCGCGCCCTTGCGACCAAGGACGCAGTGGCCCTCGCATTGCGACTCGTGGTTGCAGATGCGGCTGCAGACGGTGGTTAGCGGGTTGTTCTCGAAGAGCAGCTCGCCGGCTTCGTCCACACGCCCCTCTCGCAGCAGCTTAATGGCGGTGGGAATGGGTGTGGAGATGGGGCAGCCCTTGCGGCACTGCGGGTTTTTGCACTGAAGGCAGCGCTCAGCCTCATCGAGTACGTGGATCGCCATGATTCGTTCCCTTCCCGTAGTAGCTATGCAGCATGAAAGCGATGGTCAAAACCGTATGGTCTGCAAGGTCGCGGGGGTTGTATCCCGTCTTTGCCGCGATCTTGTTCAAACGGTTCTGCAGGGTGTTCTTGTGCAGGTAGAGTTCTTCGGCGCAATGGACGATGCTGCCGTTGTGGCGCACGTACGCTTCGAAGATCTCCTGATACTCCTCGATCTCGCGCTTGCTCAGGCCGGCGAACACATGGTTCACGAGCTGAAGCGCGCTATCTTGCGAGACGGAGGAGATGAGAAGTCCGAGGTCCATGTCCTCGAAGCGCATGAGCTTGTCGTCATCCTTGAACGCGAGCCACTCAAGCGCACGGCATGCCTCATCGTAGCTTCGCCAGTAGACGCTTCCGTACGGTGCGGGGCGCCCTGCGCCGAAGATGAGCGGATGTCCCAGCACGCGCTTGGCGTCATCGCTGATTCCCTCTACGAGCGAGGGCAGCCGATGCTCATCCCGGGCATCGATGAACATGCAGATATCGCGTTCGAGGAATGCGAAGAAGCTCGTCCTGAACGACTGGAAGCGCGCATGGAGCATCGCGTACAGGTCGTTGTAATCGGGAGCATCGTCGCCTTCTGCCCGTGCGCAGCCAACGAGCACGATGCGCGGTATATCGAGGTCGATCTGCAAGAGCGAGGCGTAGTAGGCGGCAAGGCTTTCGTCATGATGGCGCAGCTTCAAGATGCTCGCGAGGTTCGCGATGCGCACGCGGCGGTCGTACTGCTCGACATGATCCCAGTTTTCACGGATGAGGATCTCGGTCATCTTCTTGATGACGTTGCCGAAGGGCTCGACCTCGGCGCGCTCACCAGTAATGCCTATTACCGCTACGGCGGCGTCTTGGAACATAACCGGTACGTTGATGCCGTGGCGCGCTCCTTTGAATTGGTGTTCGCTGTCGATGGGGACGGGCTGCTGCGTTTCGGCCGCCAGCCGAGCGCCTTCGTGCGTCGTGCCGATGCGCGCACGGTCGGTGCTCGCGATGATGGTGCCGGTGGTGTCGAACAGATTGATCTCGTGGTTGATGACGTCTTTGAGATTGTCGACGATCGTCTCTGCAATCTGGGGATCGAGGTTCATCCGCCCTCCTTCGTTGCGATGAAAACACCATACGGAAACACGCGCTCGGATGGACTGTTCCACATGCTAGAAAATGAGGAGAACTATTTCATGCGACGGAGTTACACAGGACATAGTCCGTGAGCGGTAGCAATTCACCGATAAAAGGTCAATTTTGGCGATCCGAGGTACCTTCCGAAACAAAAGCACGGGAAAAACCTTTGGAATACAGAAGCTTTGGGTCTGCCGGTGTTCGGTGAACCTCCGACGTTCTCAATCTAAACATATCCCCTATACCATGGAATGCATTTTTCATGTGTTCCATTATCACGCCATGGAAAACCTCCCAAGTCATGTGGAGGAACAAGAGGAAAGAGGAAGAAAGGGGGCTGGAAACGATGATGCAGGTCGAGATGCCCATCGGGAGCAACATCACCGATGAGGAGATGCAGATGGTTCGCGAGATGGGCGTGCATTGGCTGGCGGTGAACTTCCTGCCGGAGGACGCGACCGACGAGGGCGTGACCAAGCTGCAGGAGCGCGCTGCCCGCTATGACCTGGAGATTTCGAACGGCGGCGCTATCGGCGTGTACAAGAACACGTCGATCATCCTCGGACGCGACGATCGCGACGCGGCAATGGAGCGCTACAACGAGTTCACGCGCATCCTGGGTGCCCATGGCATCAAGGGCGGCTACATCGCCTGGCAGCCGAACGGCATCCTGCGCACCAAGGTAGATGTGGGCGAGCACACGCGCGGCGGCATCACCATGATCGCGGACATGGACGAGATCGACGCCCGTCCGATCCTGAACGATCGCGTGTACGGCGAGCAGGAGATCTGGGACAACTTCGAGTGGTTTCTCGAGCGCGCGCTTCCCGTCTGTGAGGAGGCAGATGTCAAGATCTCGCTGCACCCCAACGATCCGCCCGCGCCCTCGCTTGGCGGGGCCTATAGCCTGATCTGGCGCTCCGATGACTACCGGCGCGCCTTCAAGATGGCAAGCGACAGCCCGTATCTGGGCATGAAACTCTGCACCGGGTGCTGGCTCGAGGGTGGCGAGACGTTCGGGAACCTCATGGACGACATCGCCGAGTTCGCCCCGCAGGGCAAGATCCACGTTGTCCATTTCCGCAACGTGAGCGGCACCATGCCGTATTTCGAGGAGGTCCTCGCCGAGGATGGCTATGCAGACATGTTCGCCATCGCGAAGCAGCTTGTGAAGTACGGCTTCGACGGAACCATCGACGTCGATCACGTATATCGCAATCCCGAGTGGGCTAAGGATGCGCCCTCGCTCGCGGGCGGAAGCGTGTGGTCTGCCGGCTACGCTACCGGTTACATGAAGGGTCTTATCGACGCTGCGTATAAGACGCAAGAAGGAGGTTGCTAGACCATGGCACTGTATCTGACCCTTGGAGTCTTCGCTTTGCTGGTGATAGGCTTCATCTCCCAGAAGTTTCCGCTGGGAGCGGTTGCGCTCACGTGCGTGACCATCCTCTACCTCACGGGCGTGCTCACGTTCGAGGAGGCGTACGGTAACTTCGCGAACGACAACGTGATCCTCGTCGGCGCGATGTTCATTCTCTCGGCGGCCATCGCAAAGACGCCCATCGTCGAGAAGATCAACCTCGCCATCGTGAAGCATGCCGGCGGATCCGGTCGTCGCGTGGTGTTCTTCTTCCTGCTTGCGACCGCGATCCTAATGCAGTTCATCGTGCCCACCGCGTGCATCACCATGCTCTTGCCCTTCTGCCTCATCATGGACGCCAACGGCACCTGCCCGCGCACCAAGAGCCTCTATGCTGTGACCACCGCTGCGTTCATGTGGCAGGGTGTCGCCCCGCTCGCCATGGGCGTTGGCCTCACCGCTCAGGTGAACAGCTTCGTCGAGGCCGGCGGTGGCGTCGGTACCGCAACGCTTATGGACCGCCTGATCATCGGTCTCCTGCCCGCGATCATCGGTTCGCTCGTCTTGCTCTTCATCTCCTACAAGCTGCTGCCTGATACGCCCTCTCAGGAGCTCAGCACTGACATCGAGCTCAAGGAGCAGAGCAAAGAGGTTCGCGCGACCACCCTTCAGGACAAGATCATCTACGTCGTGTTCGTTGTGACTATGATCTGCATGTTCATCATGCCCATGGGCATGTACGAGATCGCCGTCATCCCTGTGGTGGGCTGCCTCATCATCGCGCTCACCGGCTGCATGACCAAGAAGGAGATCGCAAGCTCCCTCAACGTCGACATCCTCTTCATGCTCGTCGGCCTGCTCGGCCTCTCCACGGCGCTCGAGAACTCCGGTGCTGCCCAGCTCATCGCCGACTTCATCGTGAGCATCATCGGTGCCGACACGCATCCGTTCATCGTGCTCGCCATCTTCTACTTCGTGGCGAACATCGTATCCCAGGCGTTCTCCAACACCGGCACCATGGCCTTGCTCATCCCGCTCATGACCACGACCTGCCTGACCATGGGCATCGATCCCGTCCCGGTTGCCATGGCCGTCGCCTACGGCGCCAACGCCGACTCGCTGCTGCCCATGGGCTCGCCCGGTATGGCCATCTGCTTCGGTTCCGGCGGCTTCAAGTTCACCGACCTGCTGCTGCCCGGTATCGTGCTCATGCTCATCTACGGCTTCTCGACCGTCGCGATGACGTACCTCACCTACTTCATCCTCTAGGCCCGGCGCCAAGAGAAGATGACTTAGCGGCGCCCCGGGCCTGGATGAAGGCTCGGGGCGCCGTGCTTCAACTATGTACCATGCTGCATGCCTGTACATTGGAGAAAAGTACCCATGAATCCTGCTCAACATGGTATGCAGAACAAAAGGCAGATGGCAAACACCCTCGTTTAGAGCCTTTGGAATATATCGTGTCGCAGGGGGCGGCGGTAGAGTGCTAGTTGTGCGGGCGCTCCCGCCCCATCCGAATGGAGGAGTCAATGTCCAATCCAATCGATAGCTCGAAGATGCGCGGCCTGTTCACGCCGATCCTGACGCCGGTCGATGCCGAGGAGCGCATCGATGAGGCCAAGCTTCGCCGGCAGGTCGACTTCGTGATCGAGCACGGTGTCGATGGCATCCTGGCGTTTGGGAGCAACTCGGAGTTCTACATGTTCTCCGATGACGAGATGATCGCCGGTGCGCGGATCATTCTCGATCAGGTTGCCGGTCGCGTGCCGGTCATCTTCGGCGTGGGCCACATCTCCACCCGCGCCTGCATCGCGCTCGCTCAGCGCGCCGCGGAGCTGCCCATCGACGGTATCGCGGTCTTGCACCCCATGTTCATCAAGCCCACGAATGCGGCGCTCATCCACCACTACACGGCGATCGCGAACGCGGTGTCAGGCACGTTCGTCTTCATCTACCACAATCCCGGTCGCTGCGGGTACGCCCTGCCCAACGACGTGATCGTCGAACTTGCGCACGATGTGCCCAACATCCTCGGCATCAAGGACTCAACGGGCGATATCACAGCGCTGCAGGAGCTCATTCGCCGCTGCTCGGACATCGATTTCGTGGCGTTCGTGGGCAAGGACACGGTTGTGTTCCCGGGCCTGTGCTGCGGCGCCGACGGCGCCGTCTGCTCGACGGCGAACATCTTCCCCGAGCTCGTGTGCGGTATCTATGACAAGTTCGTCGCCGGCGACTATGAGGGCGCGCGCGAGAACCAGTTCAAGCTCAATCCCATTCGCCTCTCGCAGGATGCGGCGAGCTTCCCGGCGGCAACGAAGGACATGGCGAACCTCATGGGCATGGAGGTCGGCCCTTCGATTCTTCCCACCGAGCCCACGGATGGCGCTGCCCTCGAGGGAATGAAGCGCGCGATGCGCGAGGGCGGTTATCTGGACTAGTGCCGTTGCGCGAGGAGCTTCGCGCGACGCAGGCAGTGTTGGTTTTCTATTACGGGAGGAGGCGTGACGCAGATGGAATCACCACGGGTGGTGCTTGCAGTCGATTCGTTCAAGGGATCGGCGTCGAGCTCACATGTCGAGGAGCTCATCGAAGCGGGTATCCGCCGCGTGCTCCCCGATGCGCTCGTCGATCGCTATCCCATCGCCGACGGCGGCGAGGGGACGGTCGAGGCGATCGTCACGGCGCTCAACGGCCGGATCATTCGCGCGACCGTCCAAGATCCCCTGGGTGCGAAGATCGAGGCCCCCTATGGCCTCACCGACGATGGCACCGCCATCATCGAGATGGCGGCTGCGAGCGGTATCACGCTCATAGACCAGACGCCCGAAAATGCGCTCTCGGCATCTACTTGGGGCGTAGGCGATCTGATCCGTGACGCCATGAACCACGGGGCCCGCAGGATCCTGGTGGGGCTCGGCGGCAGCGCCACGAGCGACGGCGGCGTCGGCATGGCCAAGGCGCTCGGCGTGCGCTTTCTAGACAAGGAGGGCGAGCCCATCCCATGCGGGCTCATCGGCCTTCGCGATCTCGCGCTCATCGATTGCTCGGGGCTCGATCCGCGCATCGCCGATACCGAGTTCGTGCTCATCACCGATGTGACCAATCCTCTATGCGGTTCCAACGGCGCCCTGTGCATCTATGGACCCCAGAAAGGCATTGACGCGTCGAAGGTCGCCGAGCTCGAGCCGTGGATGCAAGCGTATGCCGAGCTGCTCGAGCAGCACGTGGGGCGTCCCGTCTCCAGCCTTCCCGGCGCTGGAGCGGCAGGCGGCTTGGGTGCGGCGCTCGTGGCGTTTTGCGACGCGCGGGTAGAGCGTGGCATCGAGTTCGTGCTCGATACGATCGGTCTGAACGAAGCGATCGCGGGCGCGGACCTCGTCATCACGGGCGAGGGGCGCATGGATGCGCAGTCCGCCAACGGCAAGGCTCCTATCGGCGTTGCCCGTCGCGCCAAGGCGCAGGGCAAGCCCGCTGTGGCAATCGTTGGCAGCCGGGCCGAGGACCTCGACGGCGTCTACGACGAGGGGCTGGGACTTGTGATCCCGCTCGCGCTCGAACCCATGTCACTCGGGGAGTGCATTGCGCGCACCGAGGAGCTCGTACCCATCGCGGGCGAGTCCGCTATGCGGGCATTTCTGCTGGGCCGCATCGCCTAGCACCCTGCGTCCGGGTATCCGGATGGCAGGGGAGCGCCGGGTCATGTGGCCGGTGCATCAGGGTTTCTCCGCCGCAAGGCGTAGGAATAGCAGGTAGATAGTACGTGAAGAAGGGATTTCACTATGAACGTAGGATTCGTGGGACTCGGTATCATGGGCAAGCCCATGTCCATCAACGTGCAGAAGGCCGGCTATCAGGTCTATGCGTTCGACTTCAACATCGATCGCGCAGACGACCTCGTCGCCCTGGGCGGCGTGGCGTGCGCCAGCGGCAAGGAAGTTGCCGAGAAGTCTGACGTCGTGATCACCATGCTCCCCAACTCCCCGCACGTCGAGGCCGCGCTCTTCAACGAGAACGGCATCGCCGAGGGCCTTTCCGCCGGCAAGTGCGTCATCGACATGAGCTCCATCGCACCGCTCGCGAGCCGCGACTTTGCCGAGCGTCTGGCTAAGCTGGGCGTCGATTTCCTCGATGCGCCCGTGTCGGGCGGCGAGCCCAAGGCCATCGACGGCACCATCGCCGTCATGGTGGGTGGCAAGGAGGAGGTCTTCGCCAAGTACGAGGACCTGCTCAAGACCATGGCCTCGACCGTGACCCTCGTGGGCGAGGTCGGTGCCGGCAACATCACCAAGCTTGCCAACCAGATGATCGTCGCCATCAACATCGCCGCCATCTCCGAGGCCTACTCCCTCGCCAAGAAGGCGGGCGTGGATCCGTCCCGCGTGTACGAGGCCATCCGCTCCGGCCTTGCCGGCTCCACGGTCATGGACCAGAAGTCGCAGAAGATCTTCGATGGCAACTTCGAGCCGGGCTTCCGTATCGAGCTGCACATCAAGGACCTCCAGAACGTGATGGACACCTCGCATCAGATCAACGTGAGCGCTCCGTTCTCGTCGCTTGCCATGGAGATCATGCAGTCGCTCAAGGCCCACGGCCATGAGAAGGAGGACCACTCCGCCATCGCCGAGTACTACGAGCTCATCAACGATATGAAGCTGCAGGGCTAGTACCAGCTCCCTCCAAGCCGGGCCTGCCGGCTCCGGTGCGCCGTTGCCCTATCGACGGCGCACCTAACCTTACCTACCCTACACAAGAGCGGCTGCGTCGTTTGTCTCCCGGCGCGGCCGCTCGCCTGTATGCGGGTACAAGGCTACCAGGCGGTGCTTGGGCCGCGCCTCGCGCCGCGCGGGCGCCGAGCGGCCCTTCGGGGAGCTCCCGCTGATGCCGCCTCGCATACAGCCGAGCACAAGGAGGAACCATGGCCTTCATTGCAACCGTGTCCCTAGCTGATGGCACCCCCATGCCGCGCTTTGGCATGGGGACCTGGTATCTGGGGGAGAGCGCGCACGCGCACGATCGCGAGCTTGCCGCCTTGCGCGCAGGGCTCGATGCGGGCGTAAGGCTTATCGACACAGCCGAGATGTACGGTTCGGGTGCGGCCGAGCGCCTTGTAGGCGAGGCGATTCGCGGCTACAACCGCGAGGAGCTGTTCTTGGTCTCGAAGGTCTACCCCCACAATGCCGGCAGGCCCGAGATCTTCGAGAGCGTGGAGGCCTCGCTTGAGCGCCTGGGTACCGATTACCTGGATATGTACCTTCTGCATTGGCGCGGTGCGGTCCCTCTTTCGGAGACGGTCGAATGCATGGAGGAGCTCGTGGAGGACGGCGTCATCCGCCATTGGGGTGTGTCGAACTTCGATGCCGACGACCTCGAGGAGCTCTACGGCGTCTTCTGCGGCGACCATTGCGCCGTGAACCAGGACCTCTACCATCTAGGCTCGCGGGGCGTTGAATACGAGATACTGCCCTGGATGCGTTCGGCGGGCATGCCGCTCATGGCCTATTGCCCGCTCGCGCAGGCCGGAGACCTCAGGCGCGGCTTGGTGAGCGACCCTGCGGTTGTCGAGGTGGCGCACCGCCATGGGGCGAGCCCGCTTCAGATCCTGCTCGCCTTCGTGCTGCGCGATCCTATGGTCGTGGCGATTCCGCGCAGCGGGGACGCCGCGCACGTGCTCGAGAACATCGCCGCTTGCGACATCGAGCTCTCCGGCGATGATCTCTCCCTGCTCTCGAGCTCGTTCCCGGCGCCCGCCCATCCCGTCCCGCTCGACATCGTATAAGGGCGCCCTGTACTGGATTCTTGCTGCGGCGCGGCGTCCATGCGCACTCATGCGTCTCGCCGCCGCCATGCCGTCTTCATGACGAGCCGTCTCCAAGCGACGGGGTTCCCGCCGCGCGGTATCATAGACCCCACGACTCAAGCTGACCGGCTGGGTTGACCAGCAGGCTGTTGCAGATGGTAAGGGGTGAGAAGATGGCAGGGCATGAGGTGGCGCCGCAAACGGGGCCTCGATCGTTGCTCGCTCAGCTCGATACGCAGCCGCGTGTGCGGGCATTTCTTCAGCGCGCCGTCGAGAGCGGTCGTGCTTCTCACGCCTACCTGTTCGTCGGCGCCCCGGGGGCGGGCAAGCTCGATGCTGCATGGGCGCTCGCGCAAGCGCTCATCTGCCCGCACGGCGGTTGCGGTGCCTGTGAGGCATGTGTGCGGGTCGCGCGCCATACGCATTCCGACGTGCACTATCTTGCGCCGGAGAGCGCAACCGGCTACCTCATCGGGCAGACGCGCGACCTCATCGACGAGGTCGCCCTCGCTCCCATTCGCGCCGCGCATAAGGTATATATCCTCGATCGCGCGGATCAGCTGCGCGCGAATTCCGCGAACTCGTTGCTCAAGACGCTCGAAGAACCGCCTGAGGACGTTACCTTCATCCTGTTGGGCACCTCCTCCGATACGATTCTGCCCACGATCGTCTCGCGCTGCCAGTGCGTGCCGTTCCGCATGGTGTCGCCCGTCGAGGCGGCTGCCGCCGTCTGTCGCTCGACGGGATTGCCCCAAGAGCGCTGCCGCATGGCGGTCGCCGTTGCCGGCAGTCCAACGCGCGCGATCGAGTTCCTTAAGAGCGCCGAGCGCCAAGAGGCGCGCCGCGCCATGCTCCGCGCGATCGATTCGCTCGCCCATGCCGATGAGGCAGATGTCCTCTCTGCGGCAAAGGGGCTCATCAAGGCCGTGAAGGCGCCGCTTGCGGATGTCGAGCGCACGCAGAAGGCGGTGCTCGAGCGCGATGCCGACTACCTATCGCGCGGTGCGCTCAAGCAGCTCGAGGAGCGCAATAAGCGCGAGATCACCGCCCGTGAGCGTTCGGGTATCATGGAAGTGCTGGCAAGCGCCCGCTCGCTCTTGCGCGATGCGCTCATCGCGCTCGAGCACGCACCTGGCGGCGTCGTGAACACCGACGCCCAGGAGACCGTTGGCCGCCTTGTCGCGGCAACGGGGACAGCAGGCGTTCTCGCCGCGCTCGACGCTGTCGCGGAGGCCGAGCAGGCAGTCCGCCACAATGTAACCCCGCAGCTGGCCTTCGAGGTCATGCTCTTAGATATCAGGAAGGCTCTCTCATGCCCGTCGTAGTTCCCGTCAAATTCGCCTTCGCCTCGCGCGATCTGTGGTTCGACCCGCAAGATCTCGACATACTTGAGGCGGATCATGCCATCTGCTCCACCGAGCGCGGAACCGAGATTGGCTTGGTGACCGCAGACCCCTTCGAGGTCCCGGAAGAAGAGCTCCGCTCGCCCCTCAAGCCGGTGCTGCGCGTTGCGACCGAGGAGGATCTCGACCGCGCCGATGAGCTCGCCCGCCGCGGCGAGAGCGCGATGGTCGAGTTCCGCGCGCTGGTCAAGAGCAACGAGCTCGACATGAAACCGGTGGGTGTGGAATACCTCTTCGGCGGCGAGAAGGCGGTGTTCTACTTCGCGGCGGAGGAACGCGTCGATTTTCGCCAGCTCGTGAAAGACTTGTCCTCGACCCTGCATACCCGCGTCGACATGCGCCAAATCGGGGTACGCGATGAGACGCGTCTTGTGGGCGGTTACGCCCATTGCGGCCAGGAGCTCTGCTGCACGCGCTTCGGCGGGCAGTTCGAGCCGGTAAGCATCCGCATGGCGAAAGAGCAGGACCTGCCGCTCAACTCTGCGAAGATCTCTGGCGTGTGCGGACGCCTCATGTGCTGCCTGCGCTACGAGTTCGAGGCGTACAAGGACTTCAAGAGCCGTGCGCCCAAGAAGAAGGCCCTCATCGACACGCCGCTCGGCAAGGCCAAGATCCAGGAGTACGATACGCCGCGCGAGCAGCTTGTGCTGCGTCTGGAGAGCGGCAAGGTGTTCCGTGTGAACCTCTCCGACATGACCTGCTCCGATGCGTGCAAGAAGAAGGCCGAGGAGCAGAAGTGCGCGTGCCGCCCCGACTGCGTGACGCGCGATGTGCTCGAGAAGATCGAGTCGCCCGACATCGCGCTCGCGCTCATGGAGCTCGATCGCGGGAACGGCATCGACGTGGGGGACGGCCTGAGCAACGATGACCGCCTCGTGGTAAGCGGGCCCACCCCGCGCAGCCGCAAGCGCCAGGGAGCAGCTGACAAGGCCAGCCGTAGCCAGCGCTCCCAGAAGAGCGAAGCCGAGGGCTCGCAGGCGGGGACCGGCCGGCGCCGCCGTAAGCGCGCATCGGGCAGCGCTGCGCCTGCTCAGGAAGAGACCCCTCAGGCAACGCCGCAGGGTAAGAGCCGCAGGCGCCGCCGTCATCTGTCGGGCGAGGAGCGCGAGGAAGCGTTCCGCAATGCCGCCTTGCGTGAAGAGGCGCGCGAGAAGGCCGCGCGCAACGATGATGCCGCCGAAGGCACGGAGGGGCGTTCTCGCCGTCGTCGCAGGCACGTTCAGGCGCCTCAGGGGGCTTCGCAAAAGCCCGAGGTGCCCTCGGTTGCAAGTCAGGTTGCCGAAGGCGACGTGAAGGTGTCGCGCCGTAGGCCCGGTGACGGCGGCGGTGCCAAGCGCTCGCAGCAGGCTGCGCCGCGCGACGAGGCATCTGCCGATCAACCCCAGAAGAAGCGTCGCCGCCGTCGTTCGCGCAAGCCCAAGCAGGGCGGCGAGGGCGGTCAATCCGCACAGGGGCAGTCCTCTGGTTCGGGTAGCGCGCCCCAGCCTCCGGCACAGGCTTAAGGTAACTCGTGGACGCCCCGCAGTGGCATGCGCGTCGGGCCCTTTGGGCGGACCGCGCACGTCGCGCGGGAGCGCTCGCGCTTGAGGCGGTGGCGCCCACGCGATGCGCGGGCTGCGAGCGCCCTGGTTCGCTCATCTGCGATCGCTGCTTGGCTGAACTGACCCCTATCGACCCGGCTCATGCATGCTTGCATTGCGGAGCGCCTTTTGGCGATTTGCTGTGCACGGAATGCGGAGGCGGTGACGAGGAGGGCGGGTTCGCGCCGGATGGGGACGCCGCTGCGGCTGGTGCGCGCATTCCCGGTCGCTGCCTTGCCGCAGCCGTGTTCGAAGGGCCGCTGCCCCGTATCATCCGCGCGTACAAGGATGGGGGAGAGCGTCGTCTAGCGCCGCTTCTAGCTGAGCTTATGGTAGATGCGGCCATCCACGCCGAGGAGGCCGCGCCCGAGCGTTACGGCGGGTTTGTGGGCGCTGCCGATGCGGTGACGTTCGTGCCGGCGACCGCTGCGGCATTCTCCCGACGCGGCTTTGACCATATGGAGGAGATCGCTCGGGCGTTTTCCGCCTTGGTGGGCTTGCCGCTTGCGGACGTTCTCGTCAAGCACGGTTCCTCCGATCAGCGCGCGCTCGACAGGGCGGGGCGCGCTCTGCACGCGCGGGGCGCCTATGAACCGGTGGGGCCGGTAGCGGGTTTGCGACTCGTCCTTCTCGACGATGTGATAACCACCGGCGCGACGCTACGGGGCGCAGCGGGTGCGCTTGTCGCGGCAGGCGCCGTGCATGTGGATGCGCTTGCCCTCGCGCGCGTCTGGTAGCGGGCGAACCGCGCTGGGCGAAGCGGTGCTCGGTCCGGTAAGGCGCTTCTCGACGGTCGCGGGCACGTGGTCGGGCCCAGCGAGAATATGAGCAGCTCGCAGGTAACATCGCTGTTGTATAATCCATTCGTCTCCTCAGGCTGTGGTTGCGGGCGCTTGCGCCCTAGTCCATGACAGACGCGGTCAAAAGGACCCACGTAAGCGCGCGCGTGCGCGTGCGCGCGATCATGGCGCGTCCTAGAGGTAAGTCGCACCGTCCGTTTCCTCAGAGGCAATCGGCCTCGCGGGCGAGCGGGCTAGTCGTAAGGTCGCTGCGGTGGCCGAGCAAACGTCCCAGTGCGCAGGTGTGGGGGAAAAGACCAGGTCAGCGGGGAGACAACGACAAAGCTCCGCCCGGCGGGCGGTGGGTATAGCGAACGGGGGCAGGCAGCGTGCCTGTTCCATGGCACGGATGGGAACGACATGATTGCTAGCTTGAAGGGACGGGCCGCCACCGCTCTGGCGGGGGTTCTTGCGGTCGTCTGCGCGCTTGGTCTTGGGGCGTGCTCCTTCACGACGCCCGGGCTCGACGAGGCGGAGGATACCGCTGTCGAGCAGGTCGTCGACGACGGGATGCTCGTCCAGGCGGGCACCCTCACGGTCGCGCTCGATACGGCCGATGCTCCGCAGGCCATGACCATCTCGGATGGTACGCTCGATGGCTATGCGATCGATGTTGCCCGCGCTCTGGCAGACCGCTTGGGGCTCGACGTGGCCTTCGTGGGATCCACTTCCGCCGAGGAGGCGCTTTCATCCGGCTCGGCTGATATCTATCTGGGCGCGACGACAGATGACGAGAGCGGCGCGGTCGTGGTCCATGGCGAGTACCTCCAGAATGCCACCGCGCTGTTCGCGCACGGCGATGCCGATACGACTATTACAGCAGATGATCTTGCTGCCGGTACCGTTGGGGCCCAGGATGGCTCATCCTCCCAGGAGGCTCTTGCTCAGGTCGGCATCGTGGCGAGCAACACCTATCTGAACGTCAACGAGTGCTTCGAAGCGCTTGCGGCAGGCGAGGTCGACTACGTCGTCTGCGACGTTACGGCGGGCGCCTACCTTTCGCGCTCGTACGACGATGTCTTCTTTGCGGGCATTCTGAGCACGCCGGTTTCCTACGGTATCGGTTACGCGGCGGATGCGACCGATCTTGCCGATGAAGTGGCGACCGCCTTTGACGAGATGAGCACCGACGGTACGCTCGACGCGATCCATGCGCTATGGTATGGCACCGTGCCGCTGAGCGTCTCTGATTCGCTGGTGAGTGGCGTCACGGCAGCTGAGGCGCCTGCAGAGGGCGATGGCGAGCAGGTAGAGGGCGACATGAACAGTATCGACTGATGCTGATGGCGCACATAGCGCAGAATTTAGCGGACCGGGCGCAGACTTCGGCGTCCGGTCCGTTCCCGTTCGCGAACGGGTGAGCGGCGTTCACGGTGATGCCGGGTGCGGTATTGGGTACAAACTACGTACGAGTACGGTCCCCGGATAGATTGGAGCGCTCATGGATATCAAGGTTTCCGGACGTAAGACCACGGTAACCGATGCTTTGCGCGCACGTGTGGAAGAAAAGGTCGGCGAGGCTCTCAAAGTGTTCGAGATCGAGCCCATGACCGCTGACGTCGTTTTGCGCTACGAGAAGAACCCCTCGATCGCCGAACCGGCGATCGTCGAGGTCACGGTGAGAGCGCGCGGCTCGGTGATCCGCGTCGCCGAGCACGGCGCAGATATGTACGCGGCAATCGACCTGGCGGCAGATAAGGTGACCCGTCAGCTCCGCAAGTTCAAGACGAAGGTTGTCGACAACCGCCAGCAAGGCGCCTCGGCGGCCGAGGTCGCTCCCGTGGAGCGCGTCGAGGACCTTGCCGACCTGCTCATCCCCGAGGAAGAGGACGACCAGCTCGTCCGCGAGAAGATCATCGAGATCACCCCGATGACCGAGGAGCAGGCGCTCGTGCAGACCGATCTGATCGGCCACGACTTCTACGTCTTCGAAAACGCCACCACGGGCCTCATCAATGTGGTGTATCACCGTAAGAATGGTGGATATGGCATCATTAAGCCAAAGATCGAGACCCTGGACGAGTAAAATAGCGTATACACATGCGTACAGGTGGGCGGCCATCCTCGCGGGTGGCCGCCCGTTTTGATGAGAAAGGGTCTTGCCAGATGACCACCACCGCCACGTCCGGCCCTGCGCATCACTGCCGCATCGCGGTCGATACCTGCTGCGACTTCACGCCCGAGATCGCAGCGACCCTGGACGTCGATATCCTCGGCTTCCCCTACATCCTCGACGGCGAGGAGCGCTCGGACGACATTTGGACGTCGATGACGCCGAAGTGGTTCTACGACCAGATTCGCAACGGCGTGAAGGCCTCCACTGCGGCGATCTCGGTTGGCCGCTACCTCGAGTACTTCACGGAGTGCGCCGAGGAGGGAACGCCCACGGTGTACCTCGCCTTCACCTCTGCGCTCTCATCGAGCTATGAGCATGCGTGCATCGCCGCGGAAGAGGTGCGCGGAAAGTATCCTGAGTTCGAGCTCTATGTGGTCGATAACGCGCTTCCCTGCTCGTGCGGCGAGCTTCTGGCTCTGGAGGCGGTGCGTCAGCGCGCAGCGGGTCTCACGGCAGCCCAGCTCGCAGCATGGGCAGACGAGGCGAAGACGTACGTGCACGGTTACTTCACGCTTGACAGCCTGGATTCGCTGGCGGCCGGCGGCCGTATCCCGCCCGCTGCGGCGCAGATCACCAGCAAGCTCGACATCAAGCCCAACCTCTCGTTCGACCTTGCCGGGTCCCTCACGCTTACCGGCGTGAACCGTGGCCGCAAGAAAGCGCTCAAGTCGCTCGTCAAGGCCTTTAAGGACAACTATGTCCTCGATCCGACGATGCCCCTCACCATCGTGACCGCTGATTCCGAGAAAGACGGTGACTGGCTGGAGAACGCCATTCGTAAGGAAGATGGCTGCGCCGACCTGACCATCATTCGCGGTTCGGTGGGCCCGACCATCGGCGCCCACGTGGGCCCGGGCATGGTCGCCATCATCTTCTGGGGCATCAACCGAGCCGAGAAGATCTCGCTCACCGATCGCATCGCCAAGCGCGTTCGCAGCTAGCACGGTCCTTTGGGTATCGACCGCACCTACCAGCTTCCATCATATAAGGAGACGCATATGCACAAGGTTGCATTCATCGGCACCGGTATCATGGGTGCCCCCATCGCGGGGCATCTCATGGACGCCGGCTACTCGCTTACGGTCTACAACCGCACCCCGCAAAAGGCCCAGCCGCTCGTAGACCGCGGCGCGGTGCTCGCATCTTCGCCCGCTGAGGCGGCTGCTGAAGCCGACGTGGTCTTCACCATGGTCGGCTATCCCGAGGATGTCGAGGAGCTCTACCTCGCGGGTGACGGCCTGCTGACGTCCACCAAGCCCGGCTGCGTGCTCATCGACCTCACCACCAGCTCGCCTTCGCTTGCGCGCGACATCGCCGAAGCTGCTCAGGTCGACGGCCGCTTTGCCTTCGACTGCCCGGTGACGGGTGGCGAGGCGGGCGCCATCGCCGGTACGCTCACCGCCATCGTGGGCGCGACCGAGCGCGACATCGAGTCCGTGCGGCCGCTGCTCGAGACCTTTTGCAACCGCATCTGCTGCTTCGGTGGCGCTGGCAAGGGCCAGTCCGCTAAGCTTGCCAACCAGGTAGCGCTTGCCTCGTCCATGGTGGGCATGGCCGATGCGCTCTCCTTTGCGGAGCAGAGCGGGCTCGATCTCGAGCAGACGCGCGAGATGATCATGGGGGGTACCGGCGCGAGCGGCGCCATGGACACGCTTGCCCCCAAGGCGCTTTCGGGCGATTGGAAGCCCGGTTTCATGGTCAAGCACTTCATCAAGGACATCGGCCTGGCGTTGCAGGAGGCCGAGGAGCGCGAGATCGCCCTGCCCGGCGCCGACACCGCCTTCACCCTCTACGACATGCTCGACGCCATCGGCGGCGGCTCGCTCGGTACGCAGGCCATCACCCTGCTGTATCAGGAAGAGGCCGAGGCGGTCGCGGCCGGCTTGGATTGGTCGCTGTACACCGCCCAGCATGAGCACGAGGAGGGTTGCGGTTGCGGTCACGACCACGACCACGGCGACCATGAGTGCTGCCATGGCGAGGGCCATCACCACGACGGCGACCATTGCTGCGGCCACCATGGAGAGTAGTGAGGACGGTATGGCGATTTCCACCAACGAACCAGAAGCAACGACGGCTGAGTTCGAGAAGCTCGGCGAGATCGAGCGCGATAAGGCGGCTCTCGATGCGCTCGTGGAGGACCTGTCTTGCTCGAGCCGTCGGCGCCGTCAGTTTTCCGCGCGCGTGATCGCGCTTCTGGCGGAGCGCGATCCCGAGTTGCTCGCGCCGCGCATCCCCGACCTCGTCGACGCGCTCTATCGTCCTGAAGCGCAGACCCGCTGGGAGATTCTCGACGCGCTCACCTTCCTTGTGGACGATCATGCCAAAGAGGTTGGCGCGGCATACGAGGGGGCGGAGGCGGCTCTGTTCGACGAGCTCTCCGCCACGCTGCGTCTCTCGGCGTTCCGCATGCTTTGCGCTTGGGGAGCTACCGAGCGCGGCCGTTCCAAGAAGGTTTGGCCCATCATCGATGAGGCGATCCAGTGCTATCACGGTGACCTTGAGTACCGCGAGATGCTCGGATGCCTGCATGCGTTCGCCCAGGGCAAGATTGCCGGCGATGTCGCTGAGGAGCTGGCCGGGCGTTTGCAGTTCGATGCCGAGGGTGGTAAGGGAACCTATCTCAAGGCGCGGTCGAGTGAGATCTACAACATGCTGGTGAAGCGTTTCAAGCTGGATGCTCCCAAGAAGCGCGCCCGCGTTACCAAGTCGGATGAAGCCGACGAGGAGGATGAAGAGGAGTAAGCGGAGGATCATCCAGCTACGCCGAACCGTTGCGCCAGCCTGCGTTGAGCCTGCGCAGCAGGGAATAAGGAGGTCGATCCATGGGGTTGATCGTGAAGAAAGATGACAGTGAGCGCGACTACATCGACGGAATCGAGGTCATCGAGCGCAGCGATACGCCCGATGACCTGCCGGAGGTAGAGGTCGAGCTCATCGGCGGGCGTTCAGCCGAGGATATCGCGGCGGATGCTTCCGAGGACGAGCGCCCCGATGACCGGCAACCCGCTGAAGGCGTGGACGAGGATGCCGGCGCCCAAGGGGACGAGGACGTTCTCGACGACGCTGATGGGGGCGACTCCGATGATGGGGATGACGGCGATAGCGAATCGGCCGGGGAAGACCCCTTTGACGAAGCCCAGACCCTCCTCGATCGAGCTGGAGGCTCGCACCGGGTGCTCTTCATCGCCGGCGTCATCGCTGCTGTGGTGATCGCCGGCATCGTGGGTTACCTCGTCGGGAGCGGCGGGTTCTCTCCGAGCACCGTTTCTTCGTCCGTTCTTTCCGAAGGTCAGCTAGGTGACACCGTGGCAAGCTATTCCTTCAGGGGTGCGCGCCATGACGTCTCCGCTCAAGAGGCAATCGAGAGCGAATACAGCCTTTCGACCATCCAGAACGAGGATGGAACCTATCCGGCGCCCTCTGCGGAGACCATCATCTCCTACGTGCGCAATACCATCTTGCTCGATGAGGCGGCATCGCGCGGCATCGAGATATCCGATGAGGACCTCGATGCGTTTGCCGAATCCATGCTCGGAACGACCGACTACACAACGATTGCCGACCAGTACGGCGTGACGGAGGACCAGGCGCGCCAGATAATGCGCGAGAGCGCAACGATACAGCGCCTTCAGGAGCAGATCGCTCCGGGCTATACCACGCTTTCGGGTCCGAGCGAGCCCACCGCACCTGCAGATGGCAACACGGAGTCTGCTTCTGCCGAGTACGCTCAATACATCCTCGACCTCGTCGGCGATGCTTGGGACGCGGAAGCGGGGACTTGGGCGGAGAGCGACAACTCCTATTCAGTCGCTCTGGGCGATATCGATCTTGCGTCGGGTTCGGCGACCTACGAGCAGGCGGTAACGGCCTATTACGTTGCATATCAGAACTTTGTGGCGGATGCGACCGAGCTATCGGATGCGTGGGCAGAGTTTACCAACAATCTGTACGCAGAGGCGGATATCACGCTCTACGGCGTCTACGCGTAAGGCATGTTGCGCCGCCATCGTGCTATGGTGGGCGGATAGGCTGAGCAGCATCGCCTGAAATCTCGTCTTCCGTCGGGGTGCGCACAGCGGGTTGCGTCTTGGATCGTTTGATGCCATGGGATTCGGGGCATGCGGGCTTACCGCGTGCCCCGTTTGCGTGCAGGGCTTCTGAGGTCATCTCCAACAGAAACCTTCCCCAAATCCAACGAAGGCGCTGCACGCCGGTCTGGATGATGCACTACCATACCTGCCTTCTAGAAGTTGCTGGGTATTCTGCGAACGGTGATGATAAAACTGCAGATAGCGGCAGGAAGTTATTCTGTAGCCCCACCGGGGGTCCTATGAAACAATGGATATGCCTCGTAGCTGCGGGATAGGGGAGATGGCATCGCGCACGATGAATCCGGTGCTGGAATCTGACATCTAACAAGGGCTCTCGACCTGCCGGCGGATGCTGCGCCGCTGACCGGTCGCCTCGTCAAGACAGGGGCCTGTCTTCCCTATGGTTGGTTGCATGGGGAAGGTGAGGCATTATGGCGAAATCGACATCGCCGATGACAGCGTCGGCTCATCAGGGCGCCACGACGCTCCCGTTGAGTCCCGCGTTCATGGTTCGGCGTACCAAGTTGCTCCAAGCGCTGGTGCAACAGGGGAGAAGCGCTGGTATCGTGATCGTCTGTGCTCCGGCGGGATTTGGCAAGACCGCGCTGCTGCTTCAGTACGTTCAAGAGGTGCGCGAGGATCCCGCTCGCGGTCGAGCCGAGTTGATCGATGCGGAAGAGGCGCTTCTTGAGGAGCTGATGCTGCAGATTGCCGGCGCTGAGGAGCGCTTGGCTGAGGCATCGCGCCCGCTCATGGCAATCGATGATCTACCGCCTTATGAAGGTGCCGATGCCCAGCGGCTGACCACGCGACTTCGTGAATTGCGCGAGCGGGGTTTCGAGGTGGTGCTTGCATGCACGCCCGCAGCGTTTCACCTCCAGCGCCAACTCGGTGATTCGGCTAAGATCAGTGCCCAGCAGATGAGGGTGCAGCCTCGTGAGTACGCTGCGTGGGCGCGGGTCTTCTCTATCGCTCCAGCGCTCGACCTGTATGCTTTGACGCAGGGAATCCCCGTGCTCGTCTCGTCTTTGCAGCAGGTTACCGAGCGCGCGACAGAAGGTATAACCCCGCTGGATATCGCAGCCTCGGATCTCTACCGGATGGCATTGCTTGAGCTCAAACGGGCGGACGAGTCGCTGGGTCGCATCGCGTGTTTGCTCGTCCTTTTGGCGAAAGGCTCGCTGGCCGATGTCGAGGCGGTGGGGATGCAGGTCGATGCGCGGCAGCGGCATCGTCTGTTCCATGAGTACCCCATGTTCGGGTTCGACCCGGCGACGCAGCGCTTCGCCTGCATGAGATGCGAGGGTCCTGCTTACGAGCGGCTCTGCGAGGATGTCGTGCGCGCCGATCCAGCACTCGCCTGCCGTGCCGCGCGTGCGCATCTCAAGGCGGGACGCGTTGATAACGCGGTGGTCTTTTCGCGTCGCCACCTAGCGGCACGCGAGCGCCTTGAGTTGGTTCGGCAAGACCCCATGCGGTTTGCGCTAGCGGGATATGCGGCGTTTGCAAGCGATGCGATAGCAGAGGTTGAGCGCGATGCGCCGGTAACCGATGCCGCCGCCCTGTTTGCGGTGCATGCTGCGGCGTTGACCATCGGCGACTTCAAGCTCGCGCGCTCGCTTGCAACCGACTTGGGGAGGCGGCTTGCTGCCGTTGCCGAGGAGGTGCATTGCAGCGATTGGCATCGTGCCCAAGCGCTTGCCGCTACGCAGGATGGGTGCCCGGGAATCATGCTGCCGGACATTCCGGATGACCATGAGGATGATGCTGCCGATGCTGCGGTTGCTCGGTTGCGCCTCCACGCGCGCGTGCAGGGCGCCTTGATCGATCGCGGGGCAGAAGGCATCACGGTGCAGGACCGGGAGCTCTTGGGTGACGTCGCGCATTCGGCGCGCGTGGATTTACCGGCGCTGTTCGTCCTATGCGACGGCCTTGTGCTCGAGGTGCTCGACGGCTCCTTCGACAAACCTGACGAGCGCGACGCGGATCTTGCCGCGTTGGTACCCGTTCTCCAGGAGCGTCGTCTAGCTCCGGCGCTCGCCTACGTGCGAACCGTGCTCGCGCTTCGCCGTCTCATGGCGGGTCAGCCCATGATGGACGAGCGGGCATTCGTGGATGCGGGCGCCGCGGCGGTGAGGGCATCGGATTTGGCCATGCAGCTCTGGTGCATGGTGCTCGAAGGCTGGCAGAACCTTGCGGTGGGACAGAGCACCAACGCACGGTTCCGAGCGCAGCAAACGCTCAGGCTGGCAGGTGAGGAGCGCCCTTCGTTGGTTGCTTGGGCTTTGCTGCTCGAGCGGGTCGCGCATCTGTGCAGCGCCTCCCAGCTCGCCATACGCGAGGAGGCTGAGCTGCTGGATTTAGGGCGCACGGAGTTGACGTGCGCGGAGGCATGGGATTTCGCGCTCACCCTTTCAGCCGCGCGCGATGATGCCGAGCTGTCTGCATGGTATTCCCTGCACAAAGACAGCCTCTTCGAGCCGAGCTTCAGGTTGCCGGTGCGTCTCGCCTTGAGCGTTCTGGGCGCGCGTTCGGATAGCCTGAGGCGGCTCATCCCCTCCTATATCGCACGGCGCTATCGCCTGTCCGATGAACAGGACGCCGCGCCGAGCGCGCCCGAGTTATTCGGCTCATTCGTGAGCATGCGGGATTCCGAGGTGGGCCAGCTGACGTTCAAGCTTATGGGTGGGTTCAGCGTGGAGCGCAACGGTCACGTGCTGACCGACTCAATGTGGCGCCGCAAGAAAGCGGGCATCGTGGCGGCGCGTCTGGTGATTGCGCGTGGTACGTTCGTCGAGCGCAGGACCATTACCGAGGAGCTTTGGCCTGCTTACGACTACGCCCGCGCTCGGCGCTGCCTGTACACCACGCTGTCGGCCTTGCGGCAGGCCATGGGACAAAGCAGCTCAGGACCCCAGTACCTGCTCAAGCAGGGGGATGGTCTCGCCATCAACCCGGAGTACGTCACTTCGGACGTGGCTCGCATCGAGGCGCTCGCACGCGAGATCTTGCTCGCGCATTCGGGTCTGAGCACCCCCGAGCTCATCGAGCGCTGCCTCAAGCTCGAAGAGCTCTATGCGGGTCCTCTGTATGTGCCCGACCAGGGCTCTCCGGCGTATTTCAGACGCATGAGGTCTGTGATTAGGGGTAAGTTCAGCGATTGCATGGTGCGCGGCATCGAAGCCGCCCTCGACGAGGGTGATCTCGATGCGGCGCTGTGGATGGTCGAGGCCGCCCTGCGAGAGGACCCCTTGCGGGAAGATGTGGTTCGCGCGTCGATGCGCGTGTATGATCGCACCGGTCGTCGACGCGAGGTCGTGGAGCTCTACGGCTCACACACCAGCAGGCTAGAAGACGAGACGAAAGGCTTTCCCGAACCCGAGACGCGCCGGCTGTACGAGAACATCATCGGCAGGTATCGGAGTCGGGGAATCTTGCGTCTCTAGACGAGCTCGATCTTCTTCACATCGTCGCGGCTCGTCTCGCGGTAGAGCGAGAACTTCCTGCCGATGATCTGGACGACTTCGGCGTGGCAACGGCTCGCAAGCTCGTCTGCGGCCTCGCGGACGTCCGTGCTCGCGGTGTCCAGGACCGAGCATTTGATGAGCTCATGGGCCTCGAGCGCTTCGTTAGCCTGATCGACGGTGCCATCCGTTACGTCGGCTTTGCCGATGATGATGACTGGGTTGAGGTGGTGGGCGAGGCTCCTGAGCTGTCTGACTTGCTTTCCCGTGAGTGCCATGGCGCACGTCCTTATCGGTGGTCTCTGGTAAAAACCATTTAACGATACCGTAAGGAGTCGGCAGGTAGCAAGCGCAAAGATGGCAAACGGTTACGTTCGCCGACGAGGCGCGGCCTTTGGGGAATATGTGGAGAGCCCTCATATATAATGGTCGCAATCTGGAAGATGTATCGGGTGCTGTCCGATATACGTTGGAAGGAAGGCCAGATGGACGATCAGATGAACGGCATGGACCAGTCCGCTCAGGACCCCACTCCGCAGGTGCCGCAAGGCATGCCTCCGGAGCCGCCCGCGCCCCAGCAGAATTTCGACCCGCAGACGGGTCAGCCGGTGGCGCAGCAGCCCCAGCAGAACTTCGACCCGCAGACGGGCCAGCCGGTGGCGCAGCAGCCCCAGCAGAACTTCGATCCGCAGACGGGTCAGCCGGTGGCGCAGCAGCCCTACAGCACCGGTTCTTGGCAGGCTGCCCAACCAGGTGCACCGCAGGGTTATGCTCCGCAACCCCAGCAGTACGGCTACGACCCCAATGCCGCCTCTCCTGTCATGCCCCAGCAGCCCAAGAAGTCCAAGACCGGGCTCATCGTGGGAGTCGCCCTCGCTGCCCTTGCCGTTGTGGCGATCTTCCTGGTCGTGACCTTTGTTCTTCCCGGCGGAGGCGGCTCGCCCGAGCAGGCCGTGGAAGCCGTGGTCACCGAGCGCCTCGACGCGTTCAAGAACGGTGACGACGACGCCATCGAGGAGGTCTCCGACATCATCAATGATGGCTGGGTCCAGCTCACAAGTGGCTCTACCCTCGAAGATTGCGGCACCGATTCCACCGAGTACGCCCGCGTCATGCTCGACGGGTTCGATTACACGATCGATGGCGTCGACGTGAGCGAGTCCAGCGGCACGGCCGAGGTCTCGGTAACCGTCACCTCGCGTGACGTGTTCGAGGTCATCGACAACTTCGAGTACATGCTCGAGGCCTATCAGAGCTCCGACGAGTACGCCTACACCACGTACGAGCAGGACTTCGAGCGTTACGGCGCCATGCTCATCGAGGCCGCTAACAATGCCGATCTGAGCAGCGACAACACCTTCACGCTCCAGTTCACCGAAGAAGACGGCGAGTGGGAGCTTGACGAGGACAGCTGGGACGTCGAGATCGACTGGCTCTTCAACATTGTTGGTTCACGCTAAGGGCTAATCAGTAACCGGCACTCGGTTCGATACAACCCGTAGGGGCAGGGCAGGGGAAATCCCCCACTCTGCCCCTTTTTCGTGCCGCTCAATCCAGCGTTGAAGGCGCGTGAGCTGCGGCTTCGGTAATTCAATATGTAGTATGACCGTTCGCGGAAAGCTACAACATGTAGTGTGCGTCTTGTAAACCAAGTTGCTAGAATCAAATGCGCTGCCCTCGCTGCGCGCTAGCGTGCGGAGGCTAGGTAGCATGTCCGCATGGCATCGTATAGTTCCTTCAAGGCACAGGGATGCCGAGTCGAAAGCGAGGCCCATTCATGGCAACTACGATCGAAGAGCTGCTCCAGCGCCGTTTCACATCCGTGCTCGACGAGCCCGAGAACGCAGACAAGACGGTATACGACCTGTTCGAGTGGTCAAGTCGCGATGTGATGCTTACGGATTACAAGACCGGCAAGATCCTGTGCGAGATGCATGATCTTCAGTTTCCGGTAGGCTACTCGCAAAATGCCGTTGACATCATTGCCTCAAAGTATTTCAGGCGCGCCGGTGTGCCCGAGACCGAGCACGAGGTCTCGCTAGCCCAGGTGGCGCACCGTATGGTGGACTTCTGGGTCGCGGCCCTTGTTGACGAGGGGCTTATCGAGGAGGGAGAGCAGTCTCAGATTCTCTACGATGAGCTCGTATACCTCATCTTGGACCAGCGCTTCGCCCCCAACTCTCCCCAATGGTTCAACACCGGCCTCAAGCGCGCCTATGGTATCTCCGGCGAGCCTCAAGGCATGTTCTACGTCGATCCTGCCACCGGTGAGGTCGTGGAGTCGATCGACCAGTACACGCGCACCCAGGCAAGCGCCTGCTTCATCGTGTCGGTCGAGGACAAGCTGCTGGGCGACCATTCCATCTCCGACGAGTTTGTGACCGAGACCAAGCTCTTCAAGGGCGGCTCCGGTACGGGCTCCAACTTCAGCGCCCTGCGCGCCGAGGGCGAAAAGCTATCGGGCGGTGGCGTGTCAAGCGGCGTTATGAGCTTCCTCAGGGGCCTCGACCGCAACGCGGACGCCATAAAGAGCGGAGGAACTACGCGCCGTGCAGCCAAGATGGTCTGCCTCGATATCGACCATCCCGATATCGAGAAGTTCATCACATGGAAGGCCAAGGAAGAGGACAAGGCGCTCGCCCTCATGAAGATGGGCTACGACGGCGACATCAATGGCGAAGCCTATTCAACCGTCTCGGGCCAGAACTCCAACAACAGCCTGCGCATCGATAACGAGTTCATGGCTAAGGTCATGGATCTCGACGATCATCCCGATGCGGTCTATGAGCTCAAAGGGCGTGTCGACCCTTCGTTCAACCGCGAGGTCTCCGTGAAGCGCATCTGGGATACGATTAACGAGTGCGCTTGGCGCTGCGCAGATCCCGCGCCGCAGTTCAGCGACACCTTCAACGAGTGGCATACCTGCCCAGGCGGCGAGGACGGTGTTGTGGGGGCCAAGTACAATCGCCTGAACTCCACCAATCCTTGCGGTGAATACGCCTTCCTCGATGATTCGAGCTGCAACTTAGCCTCCATCAACGTCTATCGCTACTATGATCCCGTGGCAGACTCGTTTGATGTCGAGGGCTTCGAGCATACGGTCGACATGGTGCAGCTTGCGCTCGAGGCGTCAATCGCCTGGGGCCAGTTCCCCACGAAGGACATCGCGCGCAAGACGTATCGTTTCCGTGCGACTGGCCTGGGTATCTCGAACCTTGCAAGTCTGCTCATGGCCAAGGGCATGCCCTACGACTCGCCCCAGGCGCGCGCCCTCGCATCCGCCATCGTGGGCACGCTTACCGGTCGGAGCTATGCGGTATCCGCCATCATGGCACGCAAGATCGGCCCGTTTGATTGCTACGACATCAACAGGCGCCACATGGCGCGCGTCATCCGCAACCATGCGCGCGTGGCGGGCGCTCGCAACGATGCCTTCGAGGACCTCACCGTCGAGCCGCCCATCGTCGACTTCGACCTTCTGAGCGAGGCGGGTGAGTCCTCCCTTGCCAGCGCGCTTATCGAGAGCTGGACGTTCGCCGAGGAGCTTGGCGAGCGCTATGGCTACCGCAACGCTCAGGTGAGCGTCATGGCGCCTACGGGCACCATCTCGTTCGCCATGGACTGCGCCGCCACCTCCATCGAACCGTTCTTCAGCCATATGATCTACAAGAAGCTCTCAGGCGGCGGCTTCATGACCATCGCGAATCCGGTCATCGGTGACGCGCTGCGTCGGCTCGGATATGCCGAGGGCGATATCGACGACATCCTCGCTTACGTGCAGGCGACCGACGAGAACGGCATGATCAAGGACGGCAAGATCGAGGGCGCTCCGCATCTTGATCCGGACGACCTTGCGGTCTTCGACACCGCGAACGTGTGCGGCTCGGGCGAGCGCTATATCGATCCGCGCGGACACGTGCTCATGGTCGCCGCGCTCACGCCGCTTGTCTCCGGTGCCATTTCCAAGACGGTCAACCTCCCGCGTGAGGCTACCGTCCAGGACTTCAAGGATGTCATCCTGCTCGCTTGGCAGACGGGCTGCAAGGGCATCACCCTCTACCGCGACGGTTCGAAGAACGCGCAGCCGCTCAACAACACGCTTACCGATGAGGCGGTCGAGAGGGACTTGGGCGACCTTTCCTATGCAGCCCTGCTCGAGTACGCGCGCAGTGCGCAGAAGCAGCTCGCTGGCGCGGCGGCACCTGCGAAGCGTCGCCGCATCGTGGGCATTAGAAGCGGGCATACGCATCTCGCTCAGATCGATGGCGTGAAGATCTACACCACGGTCAATCGCAACGAGGAGGGCAAGATCTCGGAGCTCTTCGTGACGACCGATCGCGAGGGCACCACGATCATGGGTTTGCTCAACTCGCTATCCAAGACCATCTCGGTGATGCTGCAGTATGGAATTCCTGCTGAGCGAATCTCGAAGATGCTGCGAGGTCAGATGTATGAGCCCTACGGCTTCGTGCAGAGTCATCCCAACATCAAGTACGTTACCTCGATCTCCGATCTCATCTCCAAGGTGATTGATATCGAGCTTGGAGATTACACGCGCGTCCAGGTTAAGCCTCAGGGCTGGAGTCAGATTGCCGGCGCCACGCCCGCGCCTGTTGGGACGCCCGCTCCGGTGGAGCCCGCCTTCGATGAGGAACCCGTAGCCTCCGTCGAGGAGCTCAACCGCATTGCAGCCGTCAAAGCGCAGGAGCTCGAGGAGGAGACCGGTTCGATCGATACCGGGGACTTCTTCACGGCAGCCTTCGTGAACGAGGCGGTCCATGATACGGCGATCCATGGCGAGCGTCTGTATGACGGTAGCGTCTGTCCCAACTGCGGGAGCTCCCGTATGGTCCAAAACGGCACCTGCAAGGTCTGCATGGACTGCGGCACCACCACCGGATGCAGCTGACGGACACCGCTCTAGATGATGATTTGGGGTGCGAGCCATGACGATGTGGTTCGCACCCCTTTTCGGTCCGCCCTCGCTGTGCTCGGTGCACAGGGAGCGGGCTGCCGTGCTAGTGGATTCTGCTGTCTGAGGAGTCGCGATAAGGTCCTATGGGCGTACCCACCGCCCGCTTAACGAGATTTCCGACATCCTGAACGGGCTATCGTAAGGAAAATGCATTTATAAGTGGCTAATCATAACGAGAATTCATCTAGCTTATGGGTATCGTAAAAATAGTGCATTAATTAATTGAATATCGTAATATAAATAGAATATTTAATAAGATAATGACGAAATCCTACGAATACTATTGCAAGAATGAATGAATCCTACGATGGGTGAAGGGAAATAGGACGCAGCACGGGGGAAGATGCGGATGCATTTCAGCCGCCGCTCTATAGATATGCGAGGATGCCCATGGAGTCCTGTGCGCTTTCCGGAACGGCGAAGGTGAGCTCTTGGCCGAGTGCGGAGACTGTCACATATGAGGGGTCGCTGTAGGTGGTTACCGTTGCGGCCGCCCCTTGGTACGTGGTGTCGAAGCTACCGGTAGGGATGGCATCCTCGGGAAGGGCGACGACGGTCCAAGAGGGAATGTCGAGGCTGTCGATCGCGCCGGTGACCTGCCCCTCCGGTAAGCCGGTGGCGGCGGCGATGTCAGATGCCGCGCCATGGAGCATCTCATCGATTCGGTTTTTGATACCGGTGGCGTCGATAACGGCGTTCGCCGCGGTCGCGCCGAGTGAATCTTGTGCAACCGATCCGTCGAGCGCGAAGGTCCAAATTGCCGAGATGACACCGAGTGCTATGACGGCGGCGGCAAGCGTGCCGGCGATGGCGCGGGTGAACGTCCTCATGGGAAGCCTTTCGATCAAATGCTGGTGGGAATATCCTACCCGGTTGTTGTGCAGGACTGATGGGGCGGGCGGTTGCTGGGCGCTTTTGCTGGCCCATCTGGCGGCGAAATGCGGCTCCATGCCACGACGCGGTACAATAGCCGCACGGACCGGATGCCGCTGCGTGCGGGGAAGTAAGGAGCACCCATGGCCATCACTGTAGCCGAGATCTTCGAGACCCGCGACATGGTCGCAGAGCAGCACCTTGATATCAGGACCATCACTATGGGTATCTCGCTTCTGGGATGCTCGGATGAGAATCTCGACCGTATGTGCACCAAGGTATACGACCGTGTGACCAAGACGGCGGAGCACCTTGTCGAGACTGCGCGGGACTTGGAACGCGAGTACGGTATACCGATCGTGAACAAGCGCGTGTCTGTGACGCCAATCGCCCAAATCGCCGCGGCATGCTCTGATGAGGACCTAACGCCGCTAGCCCATGCGCTCGATCGTGCGGCGGAGACTTTGGGAATCGATTATCTGGGTGGCTATTCCGCCTTGGTGCAGAAGGGAATGGGTGATGCTGACCGTCGGCTTATCGCATGTATTCCCGAGGCACTTGCGCAAACAAGTCGCGTATGCTCGAGCGTAAACGTGGCGAGTCTGAGGGCGGGCATCAATATGGATGCAGTCCTCGAGGTAGCGAAGGTCGTTCGCCGCTCAGCTGAGCTCACGGCAGACCGCGATGCGGTGGGCGCATCCAAGTTCGTCGTGTTTGCCAACATGGTCGAGGACTCACCCTTCATGGCAGGCGCCGTTCATGGTTCGGGTGAGGCGGATGCCGTGATCAACGTTGGCGTTTCGGGCCCTGGCGTCATGGCTGCGGCGTTGGAGCAGCTGCCTGAGAGCGCAAGCATGATGGAGGTAGCCGAGAAAATCAAGCAGACCGCATTCAAGATCACGCGCGCAGGCGAGCTTATGAGCCGCGAGGCGGCCCGACGCCTTGGTGTGGAAAAGGGCATCGTGGACCTTTCGCTTGCGCCTACGCCCGCCATCGGCGATTCCGTCGCGCGAATCCTGGAGATCATCGGTGTGGGGACCTGCGGTGGTCCGGGCACCACGTGCGCGCTCGCCTTGTTGAACGATGCCGTCAAGAAGGGCGGTGTCATGGCCACCTCGAGCGTGGGCGGCCTTTCCGGCGCTTTCATTCCTGTTTCGGAGGATGCCGGCATGATCGAGGCGGTCGAGCGCGGTGCGCTTTCGCTTGAAAAGCTCGAGGCCATGACCTGCGTGTGCTCCGTCGGTCTCGACATGATCGCCATTCCCGGAGACACCTCGGTCGAGGCGATTGCAGGCATCATTGCCGATGAGATGGCTATTGGCGTGATCAACAACAAGACGACCGCGGTTCGCATCATCCCCGCTATCGGCAAGGGCGTGGGCGATGTGGTCGAGTACGGTGGCCTGTTCGGGCGCGCCCCCGTGATGCCGGTGAACAAGCATGCGGGTACCGTGTTCGCACATCGCGGCGGCCGCTTCCCCGCGCCACTCAATTCCCTTAAGAACTAGCAGGTCAGAAGCTAATAGATGAATGCAGCCGCTGTTGCGCGGGATGAAGCCCGAGGTGCCATCCCGCGCAACAGCAACTCCTTGCGAAACCTTTGGTATCAGGCGGGCGAGGCGACCGCGGTGCGAGCGGGATCGTTTGGGAGCCGGTTATCGTAAGAAAAGTGCATCCCTAATAATGGCATCGTAAGAATAATGTATTCCAAAGTATCGCTATCGTACTAAATCTGCATTATAGAAACGTCGATCGTAGAAATAATGCACTATATGTGTGACATCGTTAAAAAAAATAATGCATTATTAACAATCACGTCGTAAAACAAATGCAAAAATATATATTATTTTAAATAATACTTACGATAGCTAATTAAGAAATGAACAAATTCTACGATAGCTAGTTCAACAATACCTCCTCGACGATTCGCACGGCTTCGGCGGCATCTTTGGCGTAGTAATCGGCGCCGATTGTGCGAGCGTAATCGGGGGTGAGGACCGCGCCCCCTACGACAACCTTGACATCCGGCACCTCGCGATGGATAAGGGCTATGGTCTCTTCCATGCTCGGTACCGTGGTGGTCATGAGCGCGGAGAGACCCACGAGACGGATCCCGCGCTCGCGCACTGCGGCGAGAATATCGTGAGGATCGACATCGCGTCCGAGGTCGAACACCGTGTAGCCGTAGTTCTCCAAGAGCATCTTCACGATGTTCTTGCCGATGTCGTGGATATCGCCTTTCACGGTGGCGAGGCACACGCCTCCCTTGCTCTCGATATCGCCTGCAGGGAGGGCGGCGCGAATGGCGTCGAACCCCACCCGTGCCGCCTCCGCAGATGCCATGAGCTGGGGTAAGAAGAACTCGCCCCGATCGAAGCGCTCACCTGCGTCATCGAGTGCGGGAACCAGGCATTCGTTGATGAGCGAGAGCGGATCGTGGGAGGCAAGGGCGGAGGCGGTCGCCTGGGACATGTCCCCCTTGCGTCCGCTTACGATGAGATGGCGGATTGCTTCCAAGTCGGCGTCGGCGTTGGGGCCTGCGCTCGCGTTGCGTCGCTGTGCTTGAGGCTCCGGGCAGCTCGGTGCGCCCTCTAGCGCTGGCTGCGTGGATATGGCTGCACCGCTGGAAGCGATCCGGTAGGGGTCGGGAGCTGTCGCATAGCGCTCGATGAAGGCGGCGGACCCCTCGTCCTCTGCATTGAGCACCCTGAAGCTCCGTACGGTATCCATGTAGCGGGCGGATGCAGGGTTTATGATCGCCGCGCTGAGGCCCGCGCCGAACGCCGCCGCTAAAAACGTTGCGTTCAGCAGCCCTCGTGCGGGCAGGCCAAAGCTCACGTTGGAGACGCCGAGCGAGCAGCGGACATGGAGCTCGCTCCGGCAGCGCTTGACAGCATCGAGGATTTCGAGAACCTGGTGCTGGTTGGTGGATGCGGTCATGACGAGCGTATCCACCAGGATGCGGTTGCGATCGATACCGAGGGCGCATGCCTCATCTATGATGCGCCGCGCGATGCCAACCCGCTCATCGGCAGCCTCGGGGATGCCCTGCTCGTCTAGGGTGAGCGCGACGATGCCGCAGCCGTAGTGAGCGGCGATGGGGAGGATGGCATCCATGCTCGATCGCTCGCCGTTCACGGAATTGATGAGGGGGATCCCGGGGTACCGGCGCACAGCGGCCTCGATGGCAACGGGATTGGTCGAGTCGATCTGCAGGGGGAGGACGGTCGCCGCCTCGAGTTCCTCGACGACCTTGAGCATCATCGCCGCTTCGTCGATACCCGGAAGTCCTACGTTGACATCGAGGATGTCGGCGCCCTGCTCCTGCTGTGTGATGCCCTGACCGATAACGTACGCGATATCGCCTGCTCGCAGCGCCTCCTGCAGGCGCTTCTTGCCCGTGGGGTTGATGCGCTCGCCGATGACGGCGATGGCGCGTTCGTCGAGCGCGACGAGCTTCTGAGCGCTTGCGGCGACGAAGCGATCCGGTCGAGGCCTTGGTTCGGGTGCACGCCCATCGAGGATGCGAGCAAGTCGTTCGATGTAGGCGGGAGTGGTTCCGCAGCAGCCGCCGATGACTGCCACGCCGTCCGCAACCATCTTCGCGACGGCCTGTCCATAGTCGTCCGGCGTGATGTCGTATACGGTGCAGCCGTCCTCGACGCGCGGAAGTCCTGCATTCGCCTGGACCATGATCGGTTTGGCCGTTACGGCGAGCATGCGCTGGGCGAACGGACGGATCTCTATGGGGCCGAGCGAGCAGTTGATACCAAGGACATCCGCCCCGAGCGCGTCCAGGGTAGCCGCGGCAACCTCGGGCGAGGTGCCCAGGAACGTTCGGCCGTCGCTCTCGAAGGTCATGGTTGCGAAGATGGGTAGATCGCAGTTCTCCTTGGCGGCGAGTATGGCTGCCTTCATTTCGCCGAGGTCGGTCATGGTCTCGATGACGATGAGGTCGACTTCGGCCGCCGCGGCTGCGCGAACCTCTTCTGCGAAGTAGGCGTAGGCTTCATCGAATGGGAGGGTGCCTAAGGGATGCAAGAGGGCGCCGAGCGGGCCGATGTCGCCGGCGACGTAGCGCGCTCCCGAGGCCCGAGCAGCGCGAGCGGCCGCGAAGAAGACCTCGTCCACGGATGCGGTTCCTCCGAGCTTGAGCGAGCTCGCTCCGAACGTGTTGGTGGTAACCACGTCGCAGCCCGCCTCGACATACGCGCGATGGATGCGCTCGATAGCTTCGGGATCGCTCAAGTTCAGGAGCTCGGGAGAGGCTCCTGCAGCTAGGCCGGCGGCTTGGAGCATCGTGCCCATCCCACCGTCGAACAAGAGGTGGCGCCTGCCCTCCAGGACCTCACGCAGGTTGTCGTCAACGATGCGCAGCCTATCGAGGGTGCGGCATGCATAGCGTTCGCCTGCGGCGATGCGCGAGCTGAGCGGGGCGAGTGCGCGCATGCGTTCGGGATTGGTGTCGGCGGCCATGAGGACCTCCAGGAATCGGTTCGGTTCAGATACAACGACGGGTCTACCCATTGTACCGCGGGCGAATCGCCGGGGAATCTACGGTGGGTGCAGCTTGGTCTAGGGTGTGCGCGCCACGCAGGTCTCCCCGTGAGCGAGGAAGGGACAGCCTCCCCGGGCGGGGCAGCAGGAGCACCTCGGCCCGTCGTTCGCGTCCGCCACCTCGCCATCAAACCACCCGATGAGCGCGGTCACGCTTTTGGAGGGGAGGAGCAGGTTTCCCGCAGTTGCGGTGATGCCGGCGAGCCGCGTGGCGTTCGTGGCGGCAAGCAGGCAGGGTTGAGTGGAAAGCGGCAGGTCGCCGTAGCCGGGGCTGTAGCGCCGGTTGGTTGAGAAGCCGCATCGAGCAGCCAGCTCGGCGACATGGCCGTCAAGCGCCGATACCGCCGCCTCGACGTAGGCCGAGCACGCCGCGTCGAGCACGGCGCCCTCGAGGGGCTGCTGAACGGCTGCCGTGCGCAGGCGACGCTCGTTTTCGATGCCGAGCGTGCAGGCGAGAACCGCTGCGTACCGCGCCCCTCGCAGATGCCTGAGGATATCGAAGCCGGAGAGCGTCACCGCGGCGCCTTCGAGGGGTACCTGCGGCATCCCGTCGTCCGTGCGCAGCGGCATGCCGATGGGAAAGAGCGCCCAGGCTCCACGTGGCGTGCAGCGATGCTCCAGGTCGTCGATGATCGCCTCGATGCGCCCGGCGAGTTCAACGTTGAGCTCTTGGCCACGATAGCCAAGGTAATGCAGGGCTTCTGCGCGGTTGATCGAGATGGTGCCGGGCTCGGGATGCCACGGGCGCGCGATACCGATTTCCGGCGCGCAATGCGATGGGTCCGCGTCGATCATGCTATCGCCCGAGCGCTTCCATGGCCGCGCGCGCGACGTCCACGCGATTCATCGTGTAGACGTGGCACCCATCCACACCATGGTTGGCAAGATCTATGAGTTGCCGGCATGCATAGTCGATACCTGCCTGCCTCAAGCTCTGCGGGTCGGATTCGTACTTTGCGAGCAGCTTGATGACCGGAGAGGGCAGCGAGGCACCGCACATGAAGACCATGCGCGAAATCTGCTGGCGGCTCATGAACGGCATGATGCCGCAGGTGATGGGTACGGTGATGCCCGCCTTCTCCGCAAGGTCTGCGAAGCGGTAGAAGTACTCGTTATCAAAGAAGAGCTGCGTTACGAAGAAGCTTGCTCCGGCATCCTGCTTGAGCTTGAGGTGCTCGACGCTCAGGGCGAGGTCATCGCATTCGATATGCCCTTCGGGATACGCGGCGGCACCCACGCAGAAGCCCTCCTCGCGCAGCAGCGGGATGATTTCCGCGGCATAGGCGTAGTCGCTTGGCGCGCCATACGCTGGGCTACCGGGTACGGGCTTGTCGCCGCGCAGCGCGAGCACGTTTTCCACGCCGGCGGCACGATAGTCGGCGATGCGCGCGCTGAGCTGCTCTTGCGTGAGCGACATGCAGGTGAGGTGAGCTACGGAGCTCACCTCAAAATCCTCTTGGATCATCGACGCGATGGCAGCCGTCTGGCCGAAGTTGCCGCCACCGCCTGCCGAGCACGTCACGCTGATGAAGTCGGGTCCAAGCGTGCAGAGCTCCCCCGCCGCTTCGCGCGCGCGGTCGAGGGTGAGCTCGCCTTTGGGTGGAAACATCTCGAAAGAGACGGGGGGTTTGCCGGTCTCTCGCGCAGATTCGAAGATGGAGTCGATGCGCATGGGTGCTCCTCTCGATGATGGTCGCGATTGTCATTCGATGGTAGCAGAAGCCCGGTGGGAGAGCGCGCGGGCGACCTCGTCCGCGCAGGCGAGCGCATCGGCGATGGCGGAAACCACAAGCGAGGCGCCGGAACGGGCATCGCCGCAGGTAAATACGGGCTTCGCTGTGGATGCTCGGCTTTCGCCCGCATGGGTATCCCGGCTGTCGCCGGAATCCTCTCTCGCGCAGCGATGCGATGTGCCGATGGCGAGCGGCCGCGGGCTTCTTGCCTCGGGATGACTGAACGTGCAGCCAAGCGCCTCGAAGACGCCGCGCTCGGGTCCGGTGAATCCACAGGCGATGAGAACGAGCTGTGCGGGGAGGGTTTCCTCGCTTCCCGCCACGCGCTCGGGCGCACCGCCTTCCCAACGGAGGTCTGCCACGGTGACGCCTCGTGCCGCGCCCTCGGCATCCACCTCGATGCGCACGGTGTCGCACGACCAGCGCCTCATCTCGCCTTCCATGAGCTCGATCGCTTCTTCTTGTCCGTAGTCGGTCCGCTTGATCCCAGGCCATTCGGGCCAGGGGTTGTCTGCGGCGCGCGCCCCGGGCGGTTCGGGGAGCACCTCGAGCTGGCGCACGCTGCGCGCGCCTTGGCGCACGGCGGTGCCGAGGCAGTCGTTTCCGGTGTCGCCGCCGCCGATGACCACGACATCCTTGCCTTTTGCCGAAATCGGCTCGGGGGTTCCGTCAAGATGCGCGCGCGTCGTCGCGGAAAGGTATTCGAGTGCCTGGTAGACGCCGGAAGCATCGATGCCCGGCACGTTGAGGGTCCGGGCTTCGCGTGCGCCCGTCGCGATGACGACGGCGTCTGAGCCGCGGGCGATGCACTCGGCGATGTCCGGGTCGCAGGCGTCTGCGCCGAGGTGGAACGTGATGCCCAGTTCCTCCATGAGCCGGATGCGCCGCTCGACGATGCGCTTCTCGAGCTTCATCTGCGGTATGCCATACATGAGCAGGCCACCCGCCCGATCATCGCGCTCCCATACATCCACGTTGAAGCCGCGCCGCGCGAGCTCCCAGGCGCAGGCGAGTCCTGCCGGCCCTGAGCCCACCACGGCAACGCGCCCGGCTGAGGCGCTCGCCGCTGCAAAGCGGGCGGGACCGCCATGAGTCCATTCGAAATCCGAGATAGCAAGCTCGGTATCATGAATCGCCGTGGGCTCGCCCTCGACGGTTCCCAGGTTGCATGCCGCCTCGCAGAGCGCGGGGCAGACGCGCCCCGTGAACTCCGGGAAGGGATTCGTGAGCGCGAGGCGCGCGGCCGCTTCGCCCCATCGTCCCTTCCAGACCAAGTCGTTCCACTCGGGGATGAGGTTGTGGAGCGGGCAGCCGCTCGGCCGTGCGCCCCCGAACGAGATGCCCGCTTGGCAGAAGGCGACGCCGCACATCATGCAGCGGCTCGCTTGGACGCGGTGCTCCTCCTCGGCGACCTCGATGTAGAGCTGGTTGAAATCGCGCGTCCGCTCCTCGACGGGGCGAAGCCTGTGAACGACGCGGCCGTGTTCGAGAAATGCCCCAACCTGTCCCATGCTATACCTCCTGGGCGATCTTGTAAGCTGCCTGCGCTGCCTCGTCGCGGGTCATGCCAGCGGAGATTCCCCGGGCGATGGCAGCTGCCACGCGCTCGTAGGCTTCGGGAACGACCTTCACGAAGGAGTGCGCGAGCGAGTCGAATTGATAGAGCATGCGGATCCCGCGGGGGCTTTGCGTCGCTCGCACGTGCTCTTCGATGAGCGTGCGGATCTCCTGCAGCTCCTTTGCGTCGGGCTGCTTGAGTTCGACGGTGTCGTGGTTGACGCACCGCTCGAGCGTGCCCAGCTCGTCGTAGACATAGGCGACGCCTCCGGTCATGCCTGCCGCGAAGTTCGCGCCCACCGCGCCGAGGACGAGCACCGTTCCGCCCGTCATGTACTCGCAACCGCAGCTTCCCACGCCCTCGACCACGACGGTCGCACCCGAGTTGCGTACGCAGAAGCGCTGGCCCGCCAGCCCGTTCACATAGCCGCGCCCGCTTGTTGCCCCAAAGAACGCCACGTTGCCCACGATGATGTTCTCGTCGAACTTAAAGGTCGCCTCGGGCATCGGCCTCACCGAGAGCGTACCGCCCGAGAGGCCCTTGCCGAAGTAGTCGTTCGCGTCGCCCGCCACAGACAGCGAGATGCCTGCGGGGAGGAACGCGCCGAAGCTCTGCCCCGCCGATCCCGTGCAATCGATGCGGATCGATCCCTCCGGCAGACCGTCCGGGTGCGTTTCGGTCACAGCGTGGCCGAGCATCGTACCCACGCAACGGTCGACGTTGTCGATGTCGACATGCAGCTGGACCGGTGTCAGGGCGCGGCGCGCCTCGGCGGTGTAGGGGATGAGCAGCGTAGCGTCGAGGACGTTGTCGAGGCCGAGGTCAGGAGCCATTTCGGGTAGGAAATGCCGACCGTCGGCGCCTGGTATGTGCGCGCCGAACTCGCATGCGCCGGTATCGAGCAGGGCGGTAAGGTCGAGTCGGTTCGCTTTCCAGTTGCCTTCGACGGGCATCTGGCGCAGGCATTCGGGATGGCCGGCCATCTCTTCGATCGTGTGGAAGCCGAGTAGCGCCATGATGCCGCGCAGCTGCTCGGCCACGAACAGCATATAGCGCTCGACGTGCTCGGGCTTCCCGGCGAAGCGGGACCTGAGCCGGCAGTTCTGGGTTGCGATGCCCGCAGGACAGGTATCCTGGTGGCAGTCACGCTGCATGAGGCAGCCCATCGCGATGAGGGGCATGGTTGCGAAGCCGAATTCCTCGGCGCCCAGAAGGCATGCCACGGCGGCGTCGGTGCCGTCCATGAGCTTGCCGTCCGCCTCGAGCACCACGCGCGAGCGCAGGCCGTTTTGGAGCAACGTCTGCTGCGTCTCCGCAAGGCCAAGCTCGAGCGGGAGTCCCGCGTGCCAGATGGAATCGCGCGGCGCGGCGCCCGATCCGCCGTTGTGCCCGGAGATGAGGATCTTGTCGGCGCCGCCCTTGGCAACGCCCGTGGCGATGGTTCCCACGCCCGTCTCCGAAACGAGCTTCACGCTCACGCGGGCGCCCGGGTTCGCGCATTTGAGATCGTAGATGAGCTCGGCGAGGTCCTCGATGGAGTAGATGTCGTGGTGGGGAGGGGGCGAGATGAGGCCGATGCCCGGTGTCGAGTGGCGCACCTCTGCCACCCACGGGTACACCTTTTTGCCGGGCAGATGCCCGCCTTCGCCGGGTTTGGCACCTTGGGCCATCTTGATCTGGATCTCCGAGGCGGAGGCGAGGTAGCGGCTTGTCACGCCAAAACGCCCGCTCGCGACCTGCTTGATGGCGGAATTTGCCGAGTCCCCGTTCGCGCGCGGCGTGGCCCTGCATGGGTCCTCGCCACCTTCGCCCGAGTTGGAGCGACCATGAAGCCGGTTCATGGCGATGGCCATGCACTCATGGGCCTCGGCGCTGATGGATCCGAAGCTCATCGCTCCGGTGTTGAAGTGCGTCACGATGCTCTGCGCGGGTTCAACGTCCTCGATGGGGATGGGGGCGCGTCCCGATGCGTCGAAGCCGATGAGGTCGCGCAGGCGCACGGCGCGCCCCGGCTGATGCAGATGCTCGCTGAACGAGAGGAAGGTCGCGTAATCGTCGTTGCGCACCGCTTGCTGCAGCAGATAGATGGCCTCTGGGTCGATGAGATGGTCCTCGCCGCCGGCGGGGCGCCACTTCGTGAGGCCGAGCGTGGGGAGCTCGTCGGGACTGGCTCCATGCGCTCGGAGTTCCGCTTCGTCGTATCGGGCGTTCAGCTCATGTTCGATATCCTCCACCGAAAGCCCGCCCACGCGTGAAACCGTTCCGGTGAAGTAGCGGTCGACGACGTCGCTGGACAGGCCGACGGCTTCGAAGATCTGCGCGGAGTGGTACCCCTGCGCGGTGGAGATGCCCATCTTGGACATGATGGAGACCATACCGGCAACAAGCGCGCGGTTGTAGTTCGCGATTCCCTGGCTACCCGGTATCGGTTGCCCCTTTGCGTCGCGCAACGCCCCATCGCGCGCGAGGTTCTCGATGACGGCGTGCGCCATGTAGGGGACCACGCCGCTTGCCGAGTATCCCACGAGCGCCGCTATATCGTGCGCCGAGATGGCGTCTCCGCTCTCGACGACGAGGTCGGCAAAGGTCCTGAGCCCGCATGCGATGAGGTGGTGATGCACCGCGCCCGTGGCGAGAAGCGACGGGATCGGCACCTCGCCTTTCTCCGCGCGGTCGGAGAGCACGATGATGTTCGTCCCCGCGCGCACCGCCTCTTCAACGGAGCGGCCAAGCTCCTCGAGCGCGCGCCGGAGCGCGCCCGGGGCAGCGTCGCGCCGGTAGACCGCCCTGAACCGTGCGGTCGTGAACCCGGTGCGGTCGATGCGCTCGATCGCCGAGAGCTCTGCGGTGGTGAGAACGGGCGTCTCGAGCCGGATGAGGCGGCATGCGCTGCGCGAGTCTTCGAGCAGGTTCCCGTGGTTGCCCAGGTAAAGGACCGTAGAGGTGACCATGCGCTCGCGAAGGGCGTCGATAGGAGGGTTCGTGACCTGGGCAAAGAGCTGGAAGAAGTAATCGAAGAACGAGCGCGTGCGACGCGAGAGGCAGGCGAGCGGCGCATCGATGCCCATCGAGGCGAGCGGGGTGGCGCCTGTGGAAGCCATGGGTTCGATGACCTCTTGGATGTCATCCCAGTGGTAACCGAGCTTTCCGGCGGTGCGGGCGAATGCCTCGTGACCAACGCTCTCCGCGGGCTCGAGCGAGTCTTCCCGCCCACTCGAGCCGACGCGCGCGATGCCCTCCTCGACAAGGTCTACTAGCTCGATGGTTTCCTGCTCGATCCACTCTCGGAAGGGCTTGAGCTTCGCGAAGCTGCGGCGCAGCTCCCCATTCGAGCGGATGCGCCCGGCAGCGAGATCGACCTCGATCATCTCGCCCGGTCCCAGGCATCCGCAGGCAAGCACGTTCTCCGGTTCGATGTCGATGGTTCCTACCTCGCTTGAAAGCAAGAAGCGATCGTCGCGCGTCACGTAGTAGCGCGCGGGGCGCAGGCCGTTGCGGTCAAGTGCCGCCCCGAGGGTGCGCCCATCGGTGAATGCGATGGCAGCCGGCCCGTCCCAGGGCTCCATGAGCATGGATTGGTAGGCGTCATAGGCGCGCCGGTCGGGTGCGAGGTTGTCGTTTCTGTCCCAGGGCTCGGGGATGAGCATGGACACGGCGCGCGTGAGCGGGCGGCCGTTCATCACGAGGAACTCGAGGACGTTGTCCAGGATCGCCGAGTCGGAGCCCATGCGGTCGATGACGGGCAGCGCGCGCTCGAGGTCGCCTTGGAGCACGGGGGAATAGAGGTTCGGCTCGCGCGCGCGGATCCAATTGACGTTTCCCTTCAGGGTGTTGATTTCGCCATTATGGATGATGAGGCGGTTGGGATGCGCGCGCTCCCAGCTGGGGGTGGTGTTGGTGGAGTAGCGCGAGTGCACCAGCGCCACAGCGGTCTTCACCGCTGCGTCGTTGAGGTCGGGGAAGAACCCGCGCATCTGCGTCGCGACCAGCATGCCCTTGTAGACGATCGTGCGCGCGCTCATGCTGCATACATAGAATATCTTGCCTGCGAGCGCGTGCTCGGCTTGGGCGCGCTTCTCGATGGTCCTGCGGCAGAGGTACAGCCTTCGCTCGAAATCGTCACCGCGCTCGACGCCGTCTGGGCGGCGAAGGAAGCACTGCAAGATCGTCGGCATGCAGGAGCGCGCGGTCGAGCCCAGGTCGTGCGGGTCGACGGGGACCTCGCGCCAGAAGAGCACGGGGATGCCCAGCTCGGCACAGCCGTCCTCGAAGATGCGACGGCCGTCGCGCACGCCGGTGGCATCCTGCGGGAAGAAGAGCATTGCGACCGCGTAATCTCCCTCGTCGGGGAGGATGCGCCCGCACCGCTGAGCCTCTTTGCGGAAGAAATGGTGGGGGATCTGGAAGAGGATGCCGGCTCCGTCGCCGGTGTTGCGCTCGAGGCCCGTGCCTCCGCGGTGCTCTAGGTTCACAAGCACCGAGAGCGCATCGTCGAGAATCTGGTGGCTGCGGGCGCCGTTGATATTTGCAAGCGCGCCGATACCGCAGGCATCATGCTCGAACTCGGAGCGGTAGAGCGTGCCGGCCGTGTGTGCGCCCGGTCGCCGCTGGTCGTGTTGCATCGTTTGCCTCCCTAGGATGCCGGGACGTGTTCGAATGGCGCCCAGCTGGTGTCGCGTGCCGGATGCCGATAGACGTCGCTATGGTAGGAGCGGTATTTTTCCATGCATTTGCAAGCGTGTTTCAATTGGGTAACGCTCCGGATGCGGCGTTTGCGCGCGGCGGGGGCGCCCGCGCCCGCAGATTGCTATATTGGTTGGATTATCTGGTCTGATGCGTTTTCGTATGCATGTAGTTCGCATAGTGGAGCAGGTCTTTGGAGATATGGGCGCGGTAGCTGAGGTACCCTCGAATATGTTTCGAGGCGGCAATATGCTCGAAATGTCGCCGCAACAAGACAAGGCTAACCTGCTAGGTGTTCGCAGACCGGGCGGACCGGTGCACCCGGTTCGCAGTATGAAGGGAGCAACCGTATGGCCGATCTGACTGAACGCTTTGGGACGATGGTCTTTTCCGAGAGCATCATGAAGCAGCACCTCCCCAAAGACGTTTACAAACGGCTCGCTGCCACCATCGATGAGGGCAAGCCGCTCGACCTGGACGTCGCTAACGCGGTGGCGCATGCCATGAAGGAATGGGCCATCGAGCATGGCGCAACCCATTACGCGCACTGGTTCCAGCCGCTGTCGGGCATCACGAGCGAGAAGCACGATAGCTTCCTCGAGCCTGTGGGTGACGGCAACGCCATCACCAAGTTCACCGGCAAGGCGCTCATCCAGGGCGAGCCCGACGCCTCGAGCTTCCCCAACGGCGGCCTACGTGCCACCTTCGAGGCGCGCGGGTACACCGTTTGGGATGCTACGAGCCCGGCGTTCATCAAGGACGAGGTGCTCTGCATCCCTACCGCGTTCTGCTCGTACAACGGCGAGGCGCTCGATAAGAAAACCCCGCTGCTCCGCTCCATGAACGCGCTCGATGCTCAGGCGAAGCGCGTGCTCGCGCTCTTCGGCAAGCATCCCAAGCGCGTCGTCCCGAGCGTCGGACTCGAGCAAGAGTACTTCCTCATCAAGAAGGATGCCTACCGCAAGCGTCGCGACCTGGTCATCACCGGCCGCACGCTCTTCGGCGCGCCGCCCTGCAAGGGCCAGGAGCTCGAGGAGCACTACTTCGGCGCCATCCGCCCGAGCGTGTCCAAGTACATGAAGAAGCTCGATGACGAGCTTTGGGCGCTCGGCATTCCCGCCAAGACCAAGCACAACGAGGTCGCTCCCTGCCAGCACGAGCTCGCTCCCGTCTACACGGAGCTCAACGAGGGCATCGACAACAACATGCTCGTCATGGAGAAGATGAAACTCGTCGCCACCGATTTCGACCTCACGTGCCTGCTGCACGAGAAGCCGTTCGAGGGAATCAACGGCAGCGGCAAGCATAACAACTGGTCGCTCTCCGCGGGCGGCGAGAACCTGCTTGATCCCGGCGATACGCCGCTGGAGAACCTGCAGTTCGTGGTGTTCCTCACCACCGTGATCGAGGCGGTCGACAAATACCAGGGCCTCCTGCGCATGTCGGTTGCGAGCTGCGGCAACGATCACCGTCTGGGTGCCAACGAGGCTCCGCCGGCGATCATCTCCATCTTCTTGGGCGACCAGCTCACCGAGGTCGTGCAGAAGATCATGGATGGCAAGGCGAGCGTGCATGCCACGCACGGCGTGCTCGACCTGGGTGCAGACGTCCTTCCTAACCTGGAGCAAGACAACACCGATCGCAACCGCACCTCTCCCTTCGCATTCACGGGCAACAAGTTCGAGTTCCGCGGCGTGGGCTCCGAGCAGAATCCGAGCGACGCGAACCTCGTGCTCAACACCGCGGTTGCCGAGTCGCTCAAGGAGTTCGCCGACGCGCTCGAGGGGGTGCCGTCCGATGAATTCGCATCCGCTGCGCTCGAGTACTGCAAGCAGACGCTCAACGAGCACCGCCGCATTCTGTTCTCTGGGGACGGCTACTCCGATGCCTGGCCCATCGAGGCGGAGAAGCGCGGCCTGCTAAACCTGCGCACCACCGCAGATGCGCTGCCGCAGATGGTCACGCCCGAAAGCCTTGCGCTGTGGGAGGGCATGGGCGTGCTCACCGAGACCGAGGCGTTCAGCCGCTACGAGGTCAAACTCGAGAAGTACAACAAGCTCATGAACATCGAGGCAACGACGATGGTCCGCGAGGCAAGGCGCACCTATCGCCCGCAGATCACCGCCTATGCCACGAAGGTCGCCAAGGGCTTGGAGATCATCCGCGGCGCAGGTGCCGAAGCGGCGATGACCTGCGAGTCGAATACGCTCAACAAGCTTTGCGACGGCATCACGGCAATCAACGAGGCCATCAAGGCGCTCGATGCCGCGCACCAGAAGGCCGAGGCGATTGCGGACGGCCAAGAGCAGGCGAACTGCTACGCGCATGAGGTCGCTCCCGCTATGGAGACGCTGCGCGGCGCGGTGGACGCCATGGAGGAGATCGTGGCGGCGGACTACTGGCCCGTACCCACCTACGACGACATCCTGTTCTACGTGTAACCAGGTATCACCTTACAGAACGGCCCCTTCACCTTCGCTTTTCCTCGCCGCCGTGCGGTTGCGGAAACGCTGAGGGGAAGGGGCCGCTTCGTTGAGGATGAAGGCGACAAGCCGGATGCGGTAGCGAGGGCGCGTGCAGGCAGGGCGGCAGTGCCCGGTCCTAGTTCTCCTTCGCCCCCGTCGACCAAAAGCCCGTGTCCTCGATGCGAATGAGGCTGCCGAGCTGGGCGATTCCTGCCTCGGCAATCGTGGCGAGCGCGCTTTGAACGCTGCCCTCGCGGGCGGTGCCGGTGAGTACGGTGATGGTCAGCTGGTCCTTGGGATGCGGAGCGATGGACTCCACGGGAATGCCGGCGCCTGCGAGCGCGGAGGCGATGCGCTCGATGGCGTCGTCGGATGTCGTTGCAAATCGCAGGTAGTAGCGCGTCTCGAGGTCGTCGATTGGGCGGATGGCGAGCACGCGGCCGTATGGCTCGGGCTCGGGTTCGGGTGCGGTTCCACGGGAGAGGGGATCCGCGACCTCGAGAATGTCGCCTACCACGGCGCTCGCGGTGGGGAAGGCGCCTGCGCCGGCGCCGTAGAACATGGTCTCGCCCACGGCATCGCCCACGGCGAAGACCGCGTTCATGGCGCCGTTCACCCCGGCGAGCATATGCGACGCGGGGACCATGGCGGGGTGCACGCGAGCGTCGACGCCTTCAGCTGTGCGACGGGCGATGCCGAGCAGCTTGATGACGCAGCCGAGCTTGCGCGCCTCGTCGATGTCGACGGGGGAGATGGAGCGTATGCCCTGCATGAAGACATCATCGGTGGTGACACGGCTATGGAAGGCGATCGAGGCGAGGATGGCGACCTTCGAGGCCGCATCGAAGCCGTCGACGTCCGCGGTGGGATCGGCTTCTGCGTAACCCAGGCGCTGGGCGTCTGCGAGGACCTCTGAGAACTCGGAGCCCTCGGTCGTCATACGCGTGAGGATATAGTTGGTGGTGCCGTTCAGGATGCCCGCGATGGTGAGCGCGTCGTTCGCGACCAGAGCGTGCTCGAGCGCGTTTACGATGGGGATTCCGCCGCCTGCAGATGCTTCGCAGCGCAACTGGACGCCATGTTCGCGAGCGATGGCGCAGAGGCGCTCCATATTACGGCCGAGCAGCGCCTTGTTAGCCGTTACCACGTGCTTGCCATGTTCGAGCGCAGCCTCGATCATGTCGGTCGCGGGATGCTCCCCGCCGATGAGCTCGACCACGATATCGATGTCGGGGTCGTTGACGATGTCGTGCCAATCGGGCGTGAATGTGCCCTCGGGAAGCCCCAGCTCTGCCGCGCGCTCAGGCTCGAGTGCGCAAGCCTTCGCGATGACAAGGTCGATGCCGTACGCGGAGCGGTACTCGTCGCGGTGCTCCAAGATGACGCGCGCGGTGCCGCCGCCCACGGTGCCGAGGCCGATGAGCCCGATCTTTACGGTGCGGTTGGGGTTGGCCATGGTGACTCCTTCGCCTATCGCGGGGCGCCTGGTGCTTCGCCCGGGCGCGTTGGTGTAACGACCATATCTGCCTGCCATTCTACCGGTCTGTGAGGCGGGAATGCGAAACACAGATGTAACATGTCCCAAAACGTATCGATGTGCGGCATAAGCGCAGGTAGATTGCTAATCAGATCGTACGGTATGCATACCCGGGCGCATGGCATGGCCAGAGCACCTTACCTTTTACCCCAAAAAACGCTATCGTGACTAAAACCACCAGTTCCGCATTGTCGCTCGGGGGGATGTACCTTGCGGCTTTACGCCTTAGGTGGATGCAGTCCCGCCGGGTATCGCCTGGCATCTTGATGAAAGGAGAGCCGTATGTCGAGCTTGAATCTCAATCCGTCTGTGAGCCGCCGTGGCCTTATTGCGGGCGCCGCAGGTTTGGGGGCAGCCGGCATCCTTGCTGGATGCTCCGGCAACGACGATAGCGCCGCCGCCGGTTCCGGCAGCGCTCCTGCCGCTGGCACCGCTTTCATGATCGGTGGCATCGGGCCCACCACCGGCGCTGCCGCCATCTACGGCACCGCCGTTATGAACGGCGCCCAGATCGCTGTCGACGAGATCAACGCCGAGGGCGGCGACATCCAGTTCTCGCTCAACTTCCAGGATGACGAGAACGATGCGGAGCGCGCCGTCAACGCTTACAACAACCTCAAGGACTGGGGCATGCAGATCCTCATGGGCACCGTCACCACGACGCCCTGCGTTGCCGTGTCCGCTGAGACCAACAACGACAACATGTTCCAGCTGACCCCGTCCGGCTCCTCGACCGACGTCATCGGCGGCCAGCCGGATGCCGAGGGCAACATCTCCATCCCGCGCAAGGAGAACGTCTTCCAGATGTGCTTCACCGACCCCAACCAGGGTGCCGCATCCGCGCAGTACATCTCCGAGCAGGGCCTGGGTACGAAGATCGCCATCATCTACAACATCTCCGATACCTACTCCACCGGCATCTACAACAGCTTCCTCGCCGAGGCAGCCGAGCTCGGCCTCGAGATCGTGTCCGAGCAGTCCTTCACCGATGACAGCCAGACCGACTTCACGGTGCAGTTGAACGACGCCAAGAACAACGGCGCCGACCTTGTCTTCCTCCCGATCTATTACACCCCGATCTCGCTCATCCTCACCCAGGCCAACCAGATGGGCTACGCGCCCAAGTGGTTCGGCGTCGACGGTATGGACGGCCTGCTGGGTGTCGAGGGCTTCGATACCTCACTCGCCGAGGGCTGCATGCTCCTGACCCCGTTCGTCGCAACCGCCGAGGACGAGGCAACGCAGGCGTTCGTGGAGAAGTACAAGAGCGCCGACTACGGCAACGGCGAGACCCCCAACCAGTTCGCCGCAGACGCCTACGACTGCATCTACGCCATCAAGCAGGCTATCGAGACTGCTGGCCTCACGCCGGATATGGATTACTCCGATGTCTGCGACAGCCTGGTGGAGACCTTCACCTCTTCGGACTTCTCGTTCACCGGCCTCACCACCGCTGGCGAGGCGGCTACTTGGTCGGATACCGGCGAGATCTCCAAGCAGCCCATGGGCATGGTCATCCAGGACGGCGTGTACATGCCGCTCGACGCGTAAACGATCGCGCCTGTTAGACGTCAGGTTCTGGGCGGAGGCCACCCGTACCCGGTGGTCTCCGCTTTTCACATGAAAGGAGGGGAACGTGGAGTTTCTTGCTAATCTCATCAACGGCATGAGCTTGGGCAGCGTGTACGCCCTTATCGCGCTTGGCTACACCATGGTGTACGGCATCGCCAAGATGCTGAACTTCGCGCATGGCGATGTCATCATGGTAGGCGCCTACATTTGCTTCTGTGCCGTGAGCTACCTCGGGCTTCCCGCGATTGCCGGCGTGGCGCTTTCCGTTGTGGGGTGCACGGTGCTGGGCATCGTCGTCGAGCGGCTCGCCTACAAGCCGCTGCGCAACGCGCCCTCGCTCAACGTCCTCATCACCGCGATCGGTGTGAGCTACTTCTTGCAGAACGCCGCGCTGCTCATCATGGGCTCCGACCCCAAGTCGTTCTCGTCGGTCATCAGCCTGCCGGCGCTGCGTCTCTTCGACGGGGCGCTCACCATCAGCGCGACCGCCGTGCTCACGATCCTTGCCTGCGTGGCCATCATGGTGGCGCTCACCATGTTCACCGGCAAGACCAAGATGGGCAAGGCGATGCGCGCCTGCTCCGAGGATCGCGACGCCGCCCAGCTCATGGGCATCAACGTGAACTCCACCATCTCGATGGTGTTCGCGATCGGATCGGGCCTCGCTGCCATCGCGGGCGTGCTCATGTGCCTCGCGTATCCCACCATCATGCCCACCACCGGCTCCATGCCCGGCATCAAGGCGTTCACGGCGGCGGTGCTCGGCGGCATCGGCTCCATTCCTGGCGCGGCCTTGGGCGGCGTGCTCCTAGGTGTCATCGAGATCTTCGCGCGCGCCTACATCTCCACGCAGCTCGCTGATGCCGTAGTGTTCGGCGTGCTCATCGTGATCCTGCTCATCCGTCCTGCCGGCCTGCTCGGCAAGCCGGTGAACGAGAAGGTGTAGGTGGAGGCTATGGGTATCAAGACGTTGAAACCGCAGACGCGGTCCACCATCATCACCTATGCGATCGTCATTGTCGCGTTCCTCGCGGTGACCATCCTTGACGGCATGGGGCTCATCTCGAACTCGCTTTCAGGCCAGCTTGTTCCCATCTGCGCGTATGTGAGCTTGGCCGTCTCGCTGAACCTCGTGGTAGGTGTCTCGGGTGAGCTGTCGCTCGGCCACGCCGGCTTCATGAGCGTAGGCGCTTTCACGGGCGTCGTGGTCGCCGGCTGCCTTACGCGCTTTGGGATCGAGTCCGAGCTCCTGCTCTTTATCGCCTCCGCGGTGGTAGGCGCTGTCGCGGCGGGCGTCATCGGCTTTTTGGTGGGCATCCCGGTCATGCGCCTGCGCGGTGACTACCTCGCCATCGTGACGCTCGCGTTTGGCGAGATCATCAAGAACATCCTCAACATCCTCTATGTGGGCGTCGATGACGCGGGCCTGCACTTCTCGATGCGCGATTCCGCGTCGCTCGGCATGAACGCCGGCACGATCCTCATCAACGGCCCCAAGGGAGCCGTCGGTATCGAGAAGGTATCGACCTTCTTCCTTGGCATCGTGCTCGTGCTCATCACGGTCGCCGTGGTGCTCAATCTCATGCATAGCCGCGATGGCCGCGCCATCATGGCCGTTCGAGACAACCGCATCGCGGCGGAGAGCGTGGGCATCAACACCACGAAGTACCGTCTCATGGCCTTCACCGTCGCCTCCGCCCTCGCCGGCGCCGCGGGCGTGCTCTACGCCATGAACTACTCCACGGTCGTGCCGTCGCAGTTCGACTTCAACCAGTCGATCCTCATCCTCGTGTACGTGGTGCTCGGTGGTATGGGCAACATCTCGGGCTCCATCATCTCGGCGGCGTTCCTCACCGTGCTGCCCGAGGTCTTGCGCCCCATCAACCAATACCGCATGCTGCTCTACGCGATCGTGCTCATCCTCGTGATGGTCGTCCCGCATCTCAAGGTCTACCAGCGCGTTGCCGATGCGCTGCGCCGGCGCTTCCATAGGGAGCGGCCCGAGCCCGCTGCAGCCGCCGAAGGGGGTGAGGGCGATGAGTAAGTTCTCTGACTTCGCTCAGCGCCGCCGCGAGCAGACCAAGATGGTGCCCGTACCGAGCGTCTCCATCATGCCTGAGCGCGACCTTGGGAAGTCTCCCGCGCTCGAGTGCCTGCATCTGGGCATCGACTTCGGTGGTCTCAAGGCTGTGGATGACTTCAACATCACCGTCGGCCGTACCGAGATCTGCGGTCTCATCGGCCCAAACGGCGCCGGCAAGACCACGGTGTTCAACCTGCTAACCAAGGTGTATCAGCCTACGCGCGGCACCATCATGGTCGACGGCCAGGATACGGCGGGACTCGACCCGGCGCGCGTGAACCGCTTGGGCGTCGCACGCACGTTCCAGAACATCCGCCTGTTCAACTCGATGACGGTTGAGGAGAACGTGGCTGTTGGCCTGCATAACCAACGCCATTGCGGCATGGCGACGAGCATCCTGCGCCTGCCCCATCACTGGAAGAGCGAGCAGTATTACCATGAGCAGGCGCTCGAGCTGCTCGACATCTTCGACATGGCGGGTCTTGCCGACCATGAGGCGGGCTCGTTGCCCTATGGCGCCCAGCGCCGTCTCGAGATCGTCCGCGCGCTCGCCACGAACCCCAAGCTCTTGCTGCTCGATGAGCCTGCTGCGGGCATGAACCCGTCCGAGACCGCCGAGCTCATGGAGAACATCGTCAAGATC